>JAABUZ0100007942.1_pt1 | contig 12653 bp, 13 predicted proteins | sample 5562091 | NCBI WGS metagenome assembly JAABUZ01 (sample SAMN12813069, study PRJNA571459) | rock metagenome | isolation source: Antarctica rocks | place: Antarctica: Victoria Land, Linnaeus Terrace sud | collected 2015-12-21 | reverse complement strand
GCAACTCTTCCTGCGTCTCAATCAATTCGGCCACCACTTGATTCAGTTTTTCCGTCAGCCAAGTGACTTGCTCGTCGGTTGTCATCTCTGTCAGTTTATCAGAAAGGTCAAGTCTGAACCGTTACGTGAAGGGACCTTCCAAAAAAATGAGGTAAACCGCCAAATCAAACAAAGGAGGGGAGCATACATCCTCTACTATAGGAAACACCGAGAAGATAATAGCTTATTCCAGTAGAGTATAAACAGGAGGTGGGGTGGTGAGGAAAAGAACGGGAAAAGGCAACAAAAATGAGGCACCGCCAAGAACACACCTCGGCTTTGCCTCTCCGTTCTAATGAGTTTCTCCATTTATTCACGAATGAATTCAATAATGAAGGAAAGCAACTCATATTGAACAAAGACATGTAGCGTACTTAATTACGCGCTACACGTACCTTGTCATAGCATGGACTGCAGTAGACAGGGCGATCATTCTTGGGCAAGAATGGGACCTGTGTTTCAGCACCGCACTCAGCACAAATAACTGTGTGCATCTCTCGTGGAGCACGTTCGGATCGTCCACCCGCACCACCCGACGCATTGCGACGTGCAGCACGACAGGAAGAACAACGACTAGGCTGGTTCATCAGCCCTTTTTGCTGGTAGAACTCTTGTTCACCGACGGTGAACACAAAATCGTTTCCGCACTCACGGCACTTTAGGGTTTTGTCAGCTAAGTTCAACTAGGAACCTCCTTGTGATATGTTGGTAGTCCTCCGGGTCCATATCCTTGCAGAGTTCACCAGTTGTTCTGTCCCCCTACCAGCGTGGGATGGAATACTTGGACGAGCACTGTACACGAGACCGAGACGGGATACCGAAAAAAGCATACACTATCCTTACTCGTTTTGCAAGGTATTTTTGACTACATTGTTCGATAGCAAACAATCTCTTTATAATATTTTTATGTCTGCTAATAGCCCACAATTACATTGTTCCATAGAACACAAAAAAAAGACATATCCTCTTGACGATTATGAGAGAATGCGTGTAGCAACATTAAGCAACAAGCATTACATTCTCATGCTCCCTGTTGCACCTATTACAAAGATTTAGAGATACATGCCACCATTTTCATTTACAATTGATGCTGAATGTCCCGATACATGGGCACGCGCTGGCACTATTCAGACGCCACACGGGACAATCCAAACACCTATTTTTATGCCTGTTGGAACACAGGCAACGGTAAAGAGCGTTGCACCGGAAGAACTGCATGCTGTAGGTGCCCAGATTATTCTCTCTAATACCTACCACTTAATGCTGCGGCCAGGCTCCGCACTGGTCGCTGATTTCGGTGGCCTGCACTCGTTCATGCACTGGGATGGCCCGATTTTGACCGATAGTGGCGGCTTCCAGGTATGGAGTTTGGGACATTTACGCAAGTTGAGTGAAGAGGGCGTCACCTTCAAATCGCATCTCGACGGTTCAGCACATACGCTCACAGCCGAACGCGTTATGCAGATTGAGGCAGAGTTAGGAGCGGACATTATTTTGCCACTCGATATTTGCGCTCCCTACCCATGTGCTCCCTTTGATGCACAAGCGGCAATGGAACGGACTCATCGTTGGGAAGAACGTGCATTAATTGCCAAAGAACGTTATAATCCTCAACAGGCTCTATTTGGTATTGTGCAAGGAGCCTTTGAACCGGAGCTACGACGGCAGAGCGCGGAGACGATTGGGAACATGCCCTTTCCGGGTCTCTCTATCGGCGGCCTCTCGGTTGGAGAACCCAAGGCGATGATGTGGGAGATGCTCAATGTTGTCACGCCAGCTCTACCGCGCGACAAACCACGTCATCTACTTGGCGTTGGCTCACCAGAAGACCTCGTGATCGGTGTCGGGCTGGGTATGGACATGTTTGATTGCGTCTTGCCAACGCGTGTCGCCCGTCACGGTGGACTCTTCACACGCTTCGGGCGTGTAAGCATCAAAGGAGCGCGTTTCCGTACAGAGCATGGTCCCATTGAGGAAGAATGTGACTGTTACACATGCCGCAACTATAGCGCAGCCTATGTCCACCATCTTGCACGCACTGAAGAGCAATTGTATTATCGTCTCGGTAGCATTCATAATATCCGCTTTATGTTGCGCTTAGCAAGTAAATTACGAGCAGCTATACGTGCCGGAACCTACGTGACATTTCGCGACGAATTTCTGGCTACGTACATGCCCGCATCTGAACAGGTACGCGAAGCACAACGAGAGAAATGGAAAATCGCACGCGCGAAACAAGGATAATACCATGAACACATCCACAAGAGTATATCGTTTTGTGAATACCGAGCCATTAGACGCCCCGTTGAATATGGCAATTGACGAGGCAATACTTACACAGTATCTTGCAGGTAAAGTTCCACCCACACTGCGTGCGTTTCGTTGGACACAAACAGCTATTACGCTTGGTCGCTTTCAGAATGTTGAGCGCGAGATCGAGCAGGAACGTTGCCAGCAGCAAGGTATCGCGCTTGTACGACGTCCCACTGGTGGACGTGCTGTGTACCACCGCGACGAATTCACCTATAGCCTGGTGATTGGCAAGCGCGAAAATGTTCCTTCGGGTGTTGTCGCTGCCTATGCCTACCTCGCACAGGGACTACAAGCGGCATTACAGCAGCTCGGTATTCCCTCAGAACTTAGTGAGGAGCATGTGAGTAAAAATCCATCTGCCGCCTGTTTTGCCTCATCAACGCAGGCGGACCTTACCGCACAAGGCTTCAAAATTATCGGTAGTGCCCAGGTCTGGAAAGATGACGCTCTGCTTCAACAAGGCTCTCTGCCACTAGATGACCGCTCCGAAGAGTTTTTCTCGCTATTGCGCTTTCCAACGGAGGCTGCACGCGCAGAGGCACTAGCCCTATACCAAACAAAGACGACTCCACTGCATACATTTGTGCCTGATGCTACCCGAGAGCAGGTCACGCAAGCATTTTCTACTGGCTTTGGAAATGCACTACAAGCTCAATTTGTGCAGGAAGAACTGAGCAAAGCAGAATGGGACATGGCCCAGCAACTGGTCGAGGAGAAGTATAATAAACTAGTGTGGATAAAAGAACGTATCACACTTGTTTAGCAACGTGTTAGGAAAGATTGCAAGTAGAAAACTAGATTTTTGGGTAAATTCGTTGCGTGTAGAGTGGATGTGAGGTACAATAGGCGCAACGTTGAGGTTCTCAAAACACAAGAAGGTCGCCATATATCGTCACTTCAGAAGGAGTAATCGGGCGTGAGCATGTCTATAGACACGGCGCGGAGAATATTGGAAGCCAGCAAACAACGTGCCAGAGAATTACGCAGTCCCGTTAGTATCGCTATTGTTGATGCTGGAGGACATCTCGTCCTCTTTGAGCGCATGATGTCTCCCTACGGCTGGGCGACTGGAAATATCAGTATCGCGAAGGCAAGCACCGCTGTGATGTTCAACCAGTCTACTGATGCGGTTGCACAGTGGGGTGCGGGCATTCCTGGCTTTGCTTCAAGCATGGCGACAATGACCGAGGGAAAGTTTATTATGGCAGCCGGTGGCTGGCCCATCCGTTCGGGTGGTGCGACAATTGGTGGTATTGGTGTCAGTGGTGGTAACGCGCCCGGACGTGACGACGAGATAGCACGTGCGGGACTTACAGCCATCGAAGCTGCCACACCAGCTGTACAAATGCAGCCAGTACAACCACCACCGTCTATCGCTTCACAATCTCTACCCCCACTCGCTTCTGTACACTCAGCAAACCCCTCTTCGTCGTCGTACTTAAATGTACCACCACCATACTACCAGCTTGCACAGCAGCAACCACAAGCAGAAAGTGGAGTAGTAGCACAAAATGATTTTTCGATTCAGGGTCAGCAAAACAACACGACAAATATTGCCCCTGAGCAGAACAACCCTTATGGCGATAACTCATTTAGTCAATTCAACCCAGACCGCTCGGGAGATCAATAATGAGCCAGGAGTATTCAAACAACAAACGTGCGCGCAGAACTGCACGCTCACAGCGTAACAAGCCAGTTCTCGTCACATCTGCAAATAATGAACTAGACAATGAAGAGATTGAGCGTTCTGTAGCCACAGCCACGCAGACAATTGTAGAGCCAAAACCTCTTGTTGTTCCTATGCCTACGCAGGTTGAGCAGCCAGCACGCAAACTTCCACGCTTCTTTTCAACAGTGAAGAAGGCTGAGCAAGATACCTCGCAAAAAGAGGTGAAGGAGGCTGGGGTCGTACAGGCACGCCTCGCACGTGCCACACGAGGCAAAACTCCCACTGAAGCTATAGGAACGGTTCCAGCCGCTAAAGACACAACTGTAGAGAGTAAAAAAGCTACCACAACTACCGCCAAATCTGCTGCAACCAAACCACAGAAACCACAGGGCCTATTCAAGACACGCTATATCATCGGCATGGGTGTCTATCTTATCGCGGCAGATTTCCTCGGCCTATACGAGCAGAAACTACTTGTTTATCTTGGTCTGGAAAAACAACTGACGCAGATCAGCCTTTTTGGCGGCACGCTGCACGTTATGACATCGACTGTCACATTCCTGGCGTCACTCGTCATTATTCTAGTTCTGCTCGCCCGTTTCGATCTCATTCCTCGCAGCCTCGGTGCGGCTACGAATAGTCCGAGACGTTCTGGACAATCGCAAGCAAAGAGTAATAACTCAACAACACAGAGCGAGAGGGTTTTGCCTCCTACAGTGCGTCAAGGTGTCAAAGGGTCAGATGACACACTCTATCAACAGTACCGTAATAAGCAACGGCGCGAAAAAAAGCGGTAAGAAGATGGTGTATTATGTGCAGAGTTACAACATTATCGTACACTTTGCACATAATATATATTTTTTGTGAGGCATCCTTGACATATTTGGAATGAGTGCTTATAATCAGAAAAGAAGCCGAAAAAGAAACGGTCAAGAAAGCAAACGGAATTATAATGATGCTCAGCTATAAACAACCAGTACAACAGAATAGCTTTTATTATTGGTTTAGCCCCCCAGCATGATGGTGGGCCTTTTTAGGCTGAGCGACAAACACCACCAGCGTGCTGGGAAAGCAGAGGAAAAAAACCTCTGCTTTTTTGTTTCTTAAAAACATGGGGTATCATTCCCCAATCAATTACGAAAGAGGATTTGTTCCATGATTATCACCATTCGTAGCCAGGCCACCAGTGAAGAACGTACACAATTGATGACTCAGGTATGCCGCATCACGGGAAGTTTGCATCCCATCACAACAACAGTAATAGATGGGCAGGAGCTTATCGTTCTCGACGGTACATCCCTCGCCAATGAGACTCAGGCGCTGCTCAATGAGCAGGCGGCTGTCGAGCGCATTACACGCGTCAAGACGGCTTACAAGCTGGTAAGTCGTGCGTTTAAGGCTGAGAATACGCGCGTGTATGTTGGGCATGGTCACGATTGTGAGCAAGTGATGATTGGTGGAAAGATTCCCACAATTATCGCTGGTCCATGTGCAGTTGAGAATAGAGAACAACTCCTCACAACGGCTCATGCAGTGAAACATGCAGGTGCTCACATTCTGCGTGGAGGTGCCTTCAAACCCCGTACATCGCCCTACCAGTTCCAGGGACTCGGCCTCGAAGGGCTACACCTCCTGGCGGAGGCACGAAAAGCCACTGGCTTACCAATCATTACAGAGGTGATGGAGCCAGAGTTAGTCGAGACTGTCGCGCAGCACGCCGATATCTTGCAGATTGGAAGTCGGAACATGCAAAACTATCCCTTGCTTCTGGCAGTGGGTCGCCATGCTGAGAAACGTCCTGTTCTGCTCAAACGCGGCCTATCCGCAACAATTGATGAGTGGTTGCTAGCGGCAGAGTACATCGTTGCAGCAGGCAATCCCAATGTGATTTTGTGCGAACGCGGTATTCGCAGCTACGATCAGCAGACACGTAACGTCCTCGATCTCTCCTGTGTACCTCTGCTCCAAGAATTAACACATCTCCCCATTGTTGTCGATCCCAGCCACGCCACAGGACGACGCGAACTTGTTCCCACCATGTCGCGTGCGAGTATCGCAGCGGGAGCCAATGGCCTGATCATAGAAGTTCATTCCGACCCCAACAACGCCCTCTGTGATGGTCGTCAGTCGATTACGCCTGAACAATTACAAAAGATTGTGCGAGAAGCCCGTCTTCTGACACAGATAATGCATGAAGAAGTGATGGTGCAGGTAGCATAGCGTGAAAATTTTCTCTCGACTCACTTTAAAGGGTATGGTATACTCATTGTACGTAGCGGAGGCTTGTTTGTAATACCTGGTCGGGAAAGACCAGAGGCTTGAGGGAACACGATGCCAACACGAATTATTATCGCGGATGATGAAACGATTCAGCGCATGGACTTGAAAGATGTGCTGACAAAACAGGGCTATCTCGTGGTCGGCGAAGCAGGAGACGGCTTGAGTGCTGTCAACCTGGCCCGTGAGATACGACCAGACCTGGTAATTATGGATATTCGGATGCCCGATATGGACGGCATTGCCGCCGCCGAGACGCTCACACAGGAAAAAATTGCACCAGTGTTGTTGCTCACAGCCTTCGGAGATCAACCACTTGTTGAACGTGCCAAAGAAGCGGGGGTTGTCAACTATATTGTTAAACCGTTACGTGAAAGTGAGGTCACACCTGCAATTGAGGTGGCACTCGCACGCTATAACGAGTTTCGCACACTTGAAGAGAAGACACGTACACTTACTGAGCAGCTAGAGACACGCAAGGTTGTCGAGCGTGCTAAGGGCCTCTTAATGTCGAAACAAAACTTATCCGAGTCAGATGCGTTTCGTAAAATTCAGAGAGCAAGCATGAATAACCGCAAATCCATGCGTGAAGTCGCGGAGGCTATTCTCCTCACCGACGAAATGTAAATCAGGTACACAGCGTGCAGCAAAGAAGCTGTACGTTGTCCAAACGCGGGGACCGATGTATCGCGTCCTGCGAGTATATCGATTGTCGCGAAGGATGCGATACACAGGTCCATGTCTATAATAAATTGTAAAACCGCATTAATTACACCTGTAAGGATGCGTATATTTCACTCAATAGAGATAGAGCAGCTATGGTATTAGCAACAGGTATAGAAAATACTGTAATTATTGTTGGCATTCGCTTTCGGCCTGCTGGGCGCATCTATCATTTTGATCCACAGGATCAAACATATGTTACAGGTCAATATGTTATCGTCGAGACGGTGCGCGGAGTAGAGGCTGGACGTGTAGTCATTGCATCAAAAAAGATTGCTGAGAGCGATCTCAGTGACCCACTCAAACCCATTCTTAGAGTCGCGACAGAGGACGAACTGCGTATGATGCTTGCCTTTAAGGGTAAAGAAAAAGAGGCAATAGTTCGTTGTGGAGAGCGTGTTGCCCAGCATCAGTTACCAATGAAACTCATCGAGGCTGAGTATACCTTTGATGGGAGCCGCTTAACATTTTATTTTACCGCCGAGGAACGTGTCGATTTTCGTGCCCTTGTACGCGACCTTGCAGCCACATTTCGTACGCGTATCGAGCTACGGCAGATCGGGGCACGCGATCAAGCAAAGCAGCAGGGTGGAGTTGGTCCATGTGGAAAAACGTTGTGCTGTAGTTCCTGGATTACTGATTTTGGCGTTGTCTCAATTAAAATGGCGAAAGAACAAGGGTTGCCACTCAATCCCTCGAAAATCTCTGGTGTCTGTGGAAGGCTCTTATGCTGCCTCTCTTATGAAAATGATAATTATATTCAGGCAAAGCAGCAGATGCCACAAATTGGTGTGATGCTCACTACGCCCAGTGGCCCAGGAAAAGTTGTCGCGGTCAACGTGCCTAAAGATTCGGTTGAAGTCATGCTCGAAAGCGGTGTAATTATCCAGGTACCAGTACAGATTCCAGAAGCAATGAGTACCGAAACGAAAAAAGTGGGGGGTTGCAGTGGTTGTAGTGTCAAAAGTGGTGGAAGTTGTGGCTCATGTGGAAGCGGTGGGAGTTGTGGCTCATGTGGAAGCGGTGGGAGTTGTGGTACTCATGGTGGTGGTTGCGGTTCATGTGGCATAAAAAAGAAGCTTCAGGTCTAACAAGCAACGACGAGAGGAAGGTATATACACCCATGCCTTTAGACAGGAAAGACTCAGACTCTACCTGGCAAGGTCCTCGATCCTACAAAATCACCGAGGTTGTCCCCGATGCTCCCTGGAAGCCATCGGACGAAGACGATATGCCGTCCGATGAACCGGAGCAAGAGCAACTTGTAGAGTCGATAGATATTAGTGCAGTACATCTCAGCACGGAGAATTCCGACGATGACGCGGGCGAGGTACAACCTACCTCTGCACGTGCAGAACTCATGAGCCAGCTAGGATATTATTCCTCGTTCATCTTGACACCGCTTCTCTTCGCAGGCCTTACCAGTTTGCTTGTCCTACCACTTGTAGCGGCAAACCGTGCGAAACTGCCACCGCAAACACTACTACCGCTTGCATTTATAATTCTTGTCATTGCCCTGACACAAGGGGTCGCGATCTATTACGTTGGCACAAACAATGGCTTATGGGCAGCTTATACCGTTGCAGGCTTTTTCCTTTTTATACTCGTTGGCTGTTTTGCTATTTTCGGCCCCTGGCCGGGCTTTATCGTTTTACTCTTTTTTATTGGTATCTCTATTTTCCTCTACCGACGGTGTGTTCGTTCTGTCGCGGAGGGTTTTGTCGATATCGTGCGTGCTTTTGGGAAAAATAGTCGCACGCTCTACCCGGGCTTCAACATTCTGCTCCCCTGGGAAAGAGTTGCAAATCAATTGAGTACTAGCGAAACTATATGGAAAACGCCTGTACAACGTGTACAGATGACACGTGACGAAGACGTGGTGTTACGTGGCACAATCACCTATCAACTACTCCCTGAAGACGCTCATCTCGCTGTAACAACCGTGAAGAATTGGGAAGAGGCTTTGCACGATCTTTTTGTAGCATCTTTGCAAAGGATAGCCGCGACTCTCACACCAGAAGATTTTATTGCCTGGCCGCAAGGTATGCACACACGACCAACACATGGGAGCGCAATGCCCCTTTCTGAGGGCGAAGCGCGTTGGGAGCAGGTCAATGCGCTTGTCTTCCAGCGCATCCGTGACCGTGTTGCACTATGGGGTGTGCTTGTTAATGAAGTACGTCTCTACGACATCGCCCTTGCTCCACACGAAACCGTGCAGTCAATCGATGCACCAACTGTTCCCACCATGCAGAAGAAAGCAGGGGCAGTCGTTCCCAAACCATCTCCCAAACAAGCAGTACCGCCTCAGCAGCAAACAGTGTTGCCACAACAACAGGCCTCAAATGTTCCACAGGTGCCAAAGGGACTAAAAGAAGATGTTCTACGCAAAGCCTATACAGAGGTAAAGAACGGAAGAATTAAAGAGCCAGAGACCATTCGCAACCTTGCAGTCCAATTCGATGCTGTCGCACGCGACTCCGAGTTGAGTCAGTCATTCACCTTTGACGCCGCACGCGCCTCTGCTAATTTGTATGCAGAAGCAGAGCGACGCGAGGAAGAGCGACGCGAGGAAGAGGAGGCTGCAAATGCTGGCACTCTCTTCACCGATGAAACCAAGACTGATTGGACGATTCGTCGCTCTACCGATGAAAATTTGATGGCAGGGGGCTAAGGTATTCTTTGACAGAAAAACGCGCATGGTGGCTGCGAAGAGCAGCCACCATGCGCGTTTTTCTGTCGATATAATTATCCTTTGACGAGTGTCGAGGCAACCTTATTCGCGTTGCCCTCTTCCATTGAACGGAGAGCAGCTACAGCCTCGTTGGAAACAACCTTGTTTTCTACTGGATCAAACACAACATCGTCACGCTTACAGTAGTCGAGCTTATTCCAAGCGGCTGTTGCGCGATCCCATTCAGGAAACAGTTCAGTTGCCTCGGCATCCCCTTTGACAACCCGCTGGAAAGCCATGTAGGAAACTACAAGCGCACCTACAATACTGATAAGCGTCACGCTTACAAGAATAGTCATCCATATCGGATTGAAATTCGCCTCCAGGCCGCCAATGAGCACCATGATGAGAAATATGAAAATACCCACGAGAACGCTAGAGACTAGAATATACGGCAGCATGGTTATATTTCTTGTTGGCATATCAGGCGGCGCGCAACGTGCAACGCCTGAGTCGTACGCTCCTTCCATTGTCATCACCATATCTGCTTGATGACAGACGGGACATGTCGGTTTTTCTGCTCCAGTAGATGCCATAGAATAGACCTCCTTATAGAAGATGATAGACAGCGCTCGAACTGATGAATATAACGAGCTATGGATGCTCTGATTTTTCTTTATACAGGTAGCATAACACGTCGTCGCATTTTCGACAATGCTTTCTTTTCTCTTTGATTTGTGCCTTGACAACACATAAAAGATATACTACTGTACCATTTATACCAGCAGGGGGAACTAATGTTTGTTTGAAAAGGATGGCACGATGGCATGACCCTTCCGTCTTACCTCTTTTGCGATACGTGTGGTGTGGCTAATCGCTTACAGGCCACCTTTTGTAAAGCGTGCGGCCAATCGCTGTCATCGCTACCATCACTAGATACATCTATAGCGAATGAGCCAACGAGTTCTACACATACGGGTTTCCTTTCACAGCATCACATCTTGAAACAACGCTATGTTGTGCTAGCACAAGTGGGTCGTGGCGGCTTCGGCACCGTCTATAGAGCAGCGGACACACAATTTGGAAACCGTCCTGTCGCAATCAAAGAGATGAGCCAGAGTAGCATAAATCGGCAGAAACTACTGGAAGCTACAGCGTCGTTTAAACGCGAAGCATTGATGCTGGCAAGTCTCACTCACCCCAATTTGCCACGCATCTACGAACAGTTTACAGATACAGGACGTTCTTACCTCGTAATGGACTTTATCGAAGGCAAGACACTGGAAGACCATCTGGCAGCTTTAGGTAAGATGTTACTCCCTAGCACGAAGACGCTGACGATTGGACTACAGCTTTGCGATGTACTCAGTTACCTGCATTCCCGCCGTCCACCAATCATCTTTCGTGACCTCAAACCCGCAAATATTATGCTTACACTTGCAGGACATATTTATCTAATTGATTTCGGCATCGCGCGTCACTTTAAACCTGGCAAGACAAAGGATACAACTGCGTTAGGCTCGACCGGGTACGCCGCACCAGAACAATATGGTAAGGCCCAGACGACGGTGCGTGCCGATATTTATAGTCTTGGCGCAACTCTGCATCAGTTGATAACAGGACACGATCCAGCGGCAACTCCATTTACCTTTCCAGCCATATCTTTTCACAATCAGCCAACACTCTCTGGACTCGACACCTTAATCGCAAATATGGTGAGTGTAGATAGCAGCAAACGGCCAGCAAGTATTCTGCTCGTCAAACAAGAACTTCAACGTATCGCTATACAGCATCAAATAGGGCAAACCTATCCTGTTTGTAGTCCCATCGTGAGTACATAGTAGAGATAGAAGGTACAGAATTATCAACAACCAGTATTTTCTTCTTCATACGTGTCTCCCTTCCTACTACCAACTAAAGTTCTCTTGTCCTGTATTTTTGGAATGGGAATTGAGAAAAAGAAGGTTGAACCCTCCCCTTCCCAGCTTTCCAGCCAGATGCTTCCTCCATGTCGTTGCACGACCTCTGAAGCAATATAAAGACCAATTCCCAAACCAGGAAATTTTTTATCCTTGTCATCATAAACGCGGTAGAAGCGCTCAAAGATTTTGGCCTGAGCCTCTTTGGGAATGCCGATGCCATAATCTCGTACACTAAAAATCACCTGATCGTGCTCAGTTGTCACAATAACCTCAATGATTGAGGCAACAGGCGAGTACTTGATAGCATTAGTCAATAGGTTGATAAGCACCTGCCCAAGACGATCTTTATCTCCGACCAGTTTGACAGCAACTGAACAATTCAGGGTAATGGTATGCCTACTATTCATCTGCTGAATCATGTCTATCAGGTCGTGAGTAAAGGCAGCCACGTCAAATTCCTCTTCGACGAATGCTAACTTCTCAGCCTGAATTTTGGAAATATCCAGTAAGTCGGCAATTAATTTCATGAGTTTATTGATCTGGGTCTCCATTTTCGAGAGATACTGAATGACCTGCTTAACCTGAATGTTGCCTTCCTGCACGAACATTTTGTGTAGGATTTGCGTGTAGACTTTCAGACTAGTGATGGGCGTTTTTAATTCATGACTCGCCATGGCAAGAAAAGCGTCTTTGCGCAACTCGCTCTCATACAGTTCTGCTTGAATGCGCTTCTGCTCTTCAATATCTGTGCCTGTGCCCACCCAGGAAACCACCTGCCCTTGTCTGTCTTTGATCGGCATGGCGCGTCCAAGATGCCAGCGATATTCTTCATTTGCTTGTTGAAAGCGGCACTCAATTTCAAAGGGTTCACCTCTTTGGACTGCTTGCAGCCATGTTTCAAGACAACGACCTAGTGCATTTCCACCAAAGGTGATAGCGAATGTGGTATGCTAGAGCCTGTGACGAACGCGAGCAGATCAGAACCAGGAAGGTAGATGGTACCGATGAAGACATATGACGACATTGCCGAGTGGTA
>JAABUZ0100007940.1_pt1 | contig 12655 bp, 11 predicted proteins | sample 5562091 | NCBI WGS metagenome assembly JAABUZ01 (sample SAMN12813069, study PRJNA571459) | rock metagenome | isolation source: Antarctica rocks | place: Antarctica: Victoria Land, Linnaeus Terrace sud | collected 2015-12-21 | reverse complement strand
ATGAACCTCATCGCCGCCGCCAGCACCGCTGGCACCAACGGAGGTGAACCACTACCGTCATGACCACGCCATCACCGACACGTCAGGTCGTACCCCGACCGACACGTGAGCTAGTACGCCGACACCATGCATCACGGCTACTTCCGGGCCGAACCGTGCGGGCCGCAAAACAGGCGGCCATCAGCCGCGACGGCGACAGCGCCACCGGCATCACGATCGACCTCTGTCCGGACGGCAAGGAAATCGTCGAATACGCCAATGCCTTCGAGGTGGTCTACCCCGGCTACGGCCGTCGGCTCGTCATGCTCGCGTTCCACGGCGGCGCGCGCATCATGGAACTGGCCGCACTTCGTGCAGAGGACGTCGACCCCGACGAGCTGACGGTCTCCATCGCAGCGCAACTCGACCGCGACGAGTCCTGGCCAGCCACCCGATTGCCCAAGAACCACAAAACCGGCTCGCCGACCTCTGGGGCATCGGCGAGGACAGCGCCCGCTCCCTCATCGCCGACGCCCTGTCTCGACCGGGGCCACACGTCGGCTGGCTGTTCCTGCCGCTGCCGGGCATCACGAACTGGGCTAACAAGCTCTCCCATCTCGCCACGGACGCTGCCCGGACCTGCCGATGGAGGACACCTGGACGTTCCACTGGACCAGGCGCTCCTACGCCACCTACAGCCTTGCGCCGAAGTCCCTCGGCGGATACGGCCTGGAGTTGAAAACGGTGCAGGACTCCCTCGGCCACGCCGACCCCGCCACCACCCAGCGCACCTACTTCCAAAAGCTTCCCCGCGACGCCGAACAGCTACGGGCGCTCACATCCCGACCGGCCGGCCGACTGATCTGAGCAGACCCCCGCAGGCGGCGGACCAGGATGCGTTCCGGTTCAGCCTTGGCAGCCTCTTCTGGAATCCGGCGCTGGCTGCAGCGGGGCGGACGCTTGCCACGACAACAGCCACGGCACCGAGCTATGAGGCGTGCAGATCACTCATCGAGCGCCTTCACACCGGGGATCGTCGTCGGTGGCAGCGGCCACCCGTTAGCCTGAGAAATTGTCTTCAGCTGATTCTTCGCGTGCTCCCGGAGCTTGGCGGCAGCCACGGCGTCGTAGCCGACGGCCCTGAACCGACGCAGGTTGCTCGCCAGCACTTGTGCCCACAGCTGATACGGGTCGAGGGCCTTCAGCCGCTCGTCCACCGTGTCCCCCGGCTTCGCTTGGTCTATGACCTGCCGTCCGAGCACCGCGCCGAGAGCGCGTTCGGCCTCCAGCCACTTGTCGAGACCGGCCCAGTCGGACAGCTCATCGACCAGCGCGATCGTCGCGATCCGAAGGTTGGCGAGGCGCTCGCCGATGGGCTCCGAGGTCGGGTCGAAGCCGATCATTCGCTGGACCGCCTCCTGCACGCCGGACCAGAGGGCGCTGCCCGCAGCCTTGCGGGACTCGGCCAGGGCCTCTTTGGAGCGCCTGTTCGCCAGCACTGTCCCCACTCCAGCGACGGCCAGCGAGAGCACCGACACGACTATCGCGATGACGTCCATGCCACACCCTCAGAAGCGCTGGCCAGCGATTTTGGCAAAGGTTCCTGCGTAACTGTCCAGCGCCGCTTTGGCCCGGTCCACCTCGCCACCGAAGAGCTCACCCCGCAACGGTGCCCACAAAGCTCCCTCACTCGCGAGCTCGTGCTGCAGATCGTCCACCGGGTTGCCGTGGTAGTGGGCCGCTCGCCAGGTCGACCGGCCGAACCAGTGAGAGCGCCCCCAACCCTTCCCCTCGGGCTTGGCCGCGATGCGCAGATTGACAGCGTCTTGGGCGAGCACGCCCAGCACGACCTCGGCGCGGTCGAATCCGGCGCCATAGGCATCGTCGTCTAGGAATTGGTCCGCGAAAACAGGCCGCAGCATGATGTAAAGCCACTCCGCAACCGGCGTGTAAAACTTCTGAGTCCGATTGTGGGTCAGGTCTTCGAGGGTCTCGGCGAGCGACTTGTTGGACTGGGCAGCACGTGCGAGCGTGTTGGTTGTCCAGTCCTGGTGGCCGAACGGCTTGTGCGGGTCTGTCGCCTCCAACAAGGCGAGCGGCCTAGCGTCGTACCGGTCGTGAATTGAACTGTCGACCACCAAAGCCTTCAGGTTGTCCCAGCGCCTACTCACCACGCACGCCAGGCCAGCGGTCATCACCGACACCATGCCCGGGAGGTGCCGAAGCTCCAGCAGTCCCTGGACCCCGCCTTGGGTCTTGCTGGCGGCCTGCACGAACGCCCGAATCCCGTTGGCCCAGGGGGCCAGCTCGTCGGGCGACCCCCAGCGTGCCGCGACCTGGAGCGACGCGCAGAACGGCTTGGTGAGCTCGAACAGCTCCTGCGCCTCGGTGGCGAGGCGCACCACCTGCTCATCGCCCGTTCCGCGGAAGGGACCGGCCACCTGCTCGGGGTCGCTGATGACCTTCAAAATGCGCTGGACCTCCTGCGACACCAAGTCGTCCAGTTCGATGCGGCGTGTGGGGTCGACCAGCATCTCCTTGGTGAGCCGCTTCAACAGATTGGCGCGGTCAGCGGCTGTCGCTTGTTCGACGGCTTCCAAGGCTGCCGCCGGGCCGAGCTGCTTCTCGCCCATCACGCCGTGGATCGTCGTCACCAGCGACGCGGCCTGGGCGGCATAGCCGTCGTCGAACAGATCGGAGTAGTTGAGGTCGCTCAGCGTCCGACCCGCGCCCAGGTCCCACTCCGGGACGTCACCCGAGTCGAAGCGGACCGGGATGAGCCAGGTGCGCCCAGGCGGCATCTTGCGGTACTCCTCAACCGCGATCGTCAGCTCCTCGTTCATGTGCGACTTGTCCTTGGCACGCGAGTTGTCAGAGAAGCAGGCCAAGAACACCAGCGAGCCACCCCGGATGGCCTCGCGGATTTTCGCCTTCCAGGCGTCGCCCGGACCCAGCGACGTGCGGTCACGCCAGTACGGGATCTTCGCCGCTTCCAGCACCTTGCACAGCTTGTCGACCTCGGTGTTGTCCTCGTGGACGTACGACACGAAGACGTGCTTTCCCTCGTCCCGGCTCATCACTTCAGCCTAGATTGTGACGCCGACAGGGGTGCGGTACGGCCGGGGTCTTACTCCCGCGTCAGCGGCGGCTGCCCGAGCTCGTTAGCGACTAGTTTCCGTCGATCGATAGGCCAGGCAGAATCTGCTCGGTCGGCGGCCAGCCGGGAACGGGCATCCGGCGCGCGTTGGCGGCGATGACCCACCTACCTTCGCCCACGTGACGGGTGATGAACGAGTGCGCGGGGAAGGCCTCCCCGGGCCCGTAGCTTCCGACGTACTCCTTGGAGCCGAAGGCGATGAGCTCGAGATCGACGCCAACTGTCTCGGTCATGCCGACGATGCAAGGCTTACCGTCGATGGCTCTGTACACGTGCTGGTAGTGCGCGACGAGCCAACGGTAGAACCTTTCGAAAAGCGGGTGGGTGCTCTCGCGTGCGGAGAGCTGCTTGGCGCCTGCGTCGCTTCGCGGGTCATCGGCCGTGACCTCACCGGTCCCGAGCAGCCACGATTGGACCATGCAAAGTCGAAGCGGATCGTCAAGACTGCCCCAGATGAGCTCGACCGGCGGGTTTGTCTCAGCGATGCGGGTCAGCCACTCGAATACAAGCTCCGTGCCGCCACCTAGGACGAACCGCTGAGCGCGGGCGAATTCGTCACCGAGGATGTCCCTCGCCGCCGGCATACCGTAACCGAGACCCCAGACGCGCCACGTGCCGTCCTGAACTCTGACTAGGACGAGGATGGTCGCCGAAGTGATGTAGGTGGAGAACACCTGCGCGGTTGTCGCGACCTCGGACACGAATCGCATGAAGGCAACGTGCTGCGGTGCGTCTACGGCCGGAATCACTTTGGATGCCAGCGACTTCCCAGACAGCTCGTCGATGGCCCATAAGTAGTCGCCCCAGGCGGACGTGTCGAAGGTCAGTGCGCGCGCTAGGTCGAGGTCTTCCAGGATTCCTGCCCACCAACTGAAGGCGACCTGCGCCGGGTTGCTGAAGTCACCGGTCTGGCCAAAAGCGGCAACCGTCTCACCCTCGTCAGCGCTGACCAGGGCAGGGACAGGTGACATCGCCTCGGGCGGGCTCGCTGCTACGTCGGCGGCCATGTTGGCGAACATCGGCACGGTCGGGGTCAGCGATGCGAGGAACTCGCGGATTGTCTGCGGAGGCTTACGCAGAGCAGCAGTGCCGCGTTCGAGGGCAGCGACGGTGGCGTTCGGGTGCTCGGCCAGCATGCCCACCAGGAACAAGTCGGGGTGAACAACCTTGATAGCGTGGCTGTCTGTCGAGTCTGGCGGGAAGTCCTTCAGGTTGAACGTCACCAGCGTGTCTGCGCCGCCTCGCACCGCTGCGGCCAGCACGTGCCGGTCCTTCGCGTCGCATGTCATGTCGGGGATGAGCTGCTCGAAGTCATCCACCATCGCGGCGGCACCGAACCCTTGCCGCATCGCGGCCACGCGGCGGGCTGCCTGTTCGCTGCTGATCCCGACCTTCGGCAGGTTGCGTTCGACTTCGTCCAAAATCGCGTCCGACCACAACACCTCGAACAGCTCAGCCTCAGCGAGCCACAGCAGTACCGTTGTGAGCCTGATCGGGATCAGCGCGCACGCATCGAGCAGCACCACGCGGGCGCTGTCCGAGTCCGTGGTGCTCACCGGGTAGCGATCACTTCATCCGGTGGCGTGTCCTCGCCTATGTCCTCGGCGAGCTCGGCGACGGCTGCTCGGCGTCGGTTGCTGTTCTCGGCCTGATAGCGAGCAAGCTCGGACACGGAGATGCGGCGATGGACTGCGCCGCCTTCGGCTATGAGCTCACCTCGGTCAACCAGCCGGACTACCGTCATGCGACTGACACCGAGCAGCGCTGCGGCCTCCTGCGTCGAGACCGTCGCATCTGCCGCGAAGACGACGGCGTCCGCATTGGCTTCGAGCACCTCGACCAGGCGTCCGAAGGCCGCAAGCGCTGTCGGCGGTACCTCTGGAGAGCTGTGCAGCACCTCATCCAGGGCTGCACGCAGATGCTGCGCCGTCTCCTGTGCAATAGCTCCAGCCATGATGGGAGCATACCGGCAAACGCTCAAAACGCGCAGCGGCCGCTGACCGCTCCACTCGGAAGGTCCGCCGGCCGGTGCGACCGCCTGCGTCAAGCCACGTGTGGCGGGCGAGACGTTTGCGCGAACTTCAACACGGCCTCGGCCGACAGCCAGCCTCCTCCGCTTGCCGTGCAGGTCGGCTATCCCGAGGGAGCGCCGCGACCCAGGCTCAGTAAGCGTCCGTCAGCCGCCTAGCCCGCGAAACAGCAATGACTGCCTCGTGGGCGTCGCGAATGCTGCGCGGTCTGGTCTGGCCAGACATGGACGCGGTCGTACACATCGAACAGGTGCTGCAGGTCAGCTTCTTCCCCGAAGGCAGGGCGTGACCCTCTCCAGTTGAACGAGCTGGGTATCCAGCGGTGATCATCCCTCGTCGGCGCGACGTGGAAGACTTCGCCCATGCCACGCCGCCGCGGAGTCCTGGGACCGCCCAACGGCTATCTCGCCCCTAAGGGCGCCTGGCCAGAGGGCCCGTTCCAGGACGACACCCCACAGACTGTGCTGGTCGCCGCTCAGATCGCCGCCCGCCTTCGAGACGCGGTCACCGAGGCCGGCCTGAACGTCACCCAGGTCAGCGAGGGCCTCGGCATCGCCCGCAGCACCTACTACGACATCGTCGCCAACGGCACTACGCTGCCCGACCTGCACACCATCGTCCGCGCCGAAGCGTTCCTCGACACCCCACTCTGGCCCCGCGACTGAAGCCCACCGCCGGCTCGGCCAACTGGTAACGAATTCGGGTCATGGCCAGGCTCAGTCCACCGCCGCGTTGAGGGCCTGAACGAAGCGCGACCGCAAGACCGCGGCAACGACAACCGGCGGGGCTGTTAGCACCGCATCCAACTCCCCCGTCGGCGCGACTAGCAGCTCATCGTCACCCACATGCAGCTCCTTCGCCAGCTCGAACACCGCCGCGAACAGCGCGCTCAACGTCTCGTTGGAATGCATCCGCAGCAGCGCTCGAGCAGGCTCGCCGTCCCAGAACTCATCCGCAATGGCCGCCCGCGCCGCACCCAAGCGCACCAGCCGGTCATGCTCACCGTCCATCCCAGCTCCGAAGGCGCCATCATGTCACGTCGTAGTTTTAGCACTACACAAGCGTATCGTGATGCCATGGCTGCCGCACCAGGCTCGTTAGACCAAGAGTTGTGGGGCCCGAACCGACCGAAGCCCAGCGCGCCGGTGCCCTCCGGTCCTCGCGGTGCGAGAGCGAAGCTAGCCTGCCGCGGGTTCGAGCCGCGTCAGTCACTGTCAAGGAAGCCGCCCGACTCACGGGGGTGACGGTCGAAGCCGTCGAGGCGACTACCGCCGCGGGACAATTGCTGACCGTCGCGGCAGCCGCCGGCCAGCGGCTGGTCCCGACCTGGCAACTTGCCACCGCCGATCTTCACGGTCCCGCGCTGGCGGGCGTCGCCGACCTTGTCCGAGACTTCCCGGGCAACGCCGTAGGAGTCACCCTGTGGGCGTGCAGGCCGTCTGCCGATCTAGCCGGTCGCACCTCGGCCCAGGCGTTGACTGATGGACGCGCCGACGCCGTGATCGAAATCGCGCGGGCCCTCACCGCCGCTGGCTGGTAGATCGACCCGGCTGGGCGAGGTTCTCACTGCGTGTGTCCCTATTTGGGTTTCGCTGGGAAAGCTACGGGCCCGCGTATCCGTCCGGACGTGCCGATGAGCGGACCAGTATTCGTAGCTTTAGAACTACACTACAGCTATGGGAAGTGCTCGAGGTGCCGGGCTGCGCGCGGCAACGCCGAATGACCATCAGCCGAGCACGGGGGCCACCAGTGCCCGCTCTTCGGCAGGTAACAACTGATGACTCGCGCGTCCGATGGCACCGAGGCCGAATACGTGCGGCGACTGGCAGAGCAGGGACGCCGCGAGGTCGGACGTCTTCGGTTCGCGCAGGCCGTCAAGCTCACCGAAGCCGGCGGCCGCGTGAGTGTGATCAGTCCGGATGTGTGCGCCCGATCGGCGGCAGCGGACCAGTCCCAACCGTGACCCTCCCGCTCACCGACATTTCCGCCCCAACGTCTACGCGCGCTCAACGGCGCCGCCAACGCGAACAGAGCCTGCTGCTGCCCAAGGACGGCAGCAGCCAAGCCCGCGAACCCAACCGGACAAGGCCACGGCTCGCTGTCTACAAGCGACGGTCCAAGCTTCGAGAGATGTCATCGTCCATGGCACGTCAAGACGCGGAATGCCTTGCGCACGTGAAGACACTCGGTGGCATCCACGACCCGCTCGTCGACACGTTCTCTGACGACGACATCAGCGCTGACGAATGACGCCGGCGTCCATCATGAGCGAGAAATAAGCAGGAGCAATTGTGCATGCACCCCGCGATGGACTCGACTCCTAGCCGTACGGCTTACGGGAGCGACATCCAATCCAGGATCGATCCACATGACGCCGCCCTCGGCCGACACCGCCCACTCCGTCTGGCTCGCCAGCACAGCGGGATCACATGCCCAGTCAGGTAGCGGTTGCACCGCCTGGTACAGCGGCCAGGCAGGCTCATCCAGACCCTCACAGGGCCCAAGAACAGCGCGCGGCCGAGGACTATGCGAACGCGATGGAGGTCGGATTCGGATAGGTCGCCCCAGCCAAGAAACCAGTGCTGTCCGTCGGAAACAAGGTGCCAGCGGGCGTTGTGTCCAACACGTTCGGAGCGCGGACGAAGCTGGCCGAGCCGGATACCGGCACGCGACGCGACTGACGACGCAGTGTCATCGTCGTGCGATGCATGGCCTGGTTTGTCGATCACCGATGCACTTCCATGTCGTTTACATACTACATAGTTGGGCCGGCAAGCTGAACCGCTGGCGGTAGCAGAGCGGCGACCTTGTCCGCGTAACCCGATGCACGTAAAAGCCCGGTCACACGGACCAGCGCGCACTCCGAACCCTGGGATCTGTCCGATCGGTATCACATCAGTGCGGGCCGGCGGTCCGTGGTCGCGGCGATCAATTGATGCGCCTGCTCAGCCGGCATGCCAGCATGCACGGCGAGCGAGTCGACAGTTGTACCGGCTCACAGCCGCGCAGTGATGTCAGGTCCGGGTCTGCGGCTCGAGCGTCCGGAGCACCTCTATAAGCGCGACGGGAAGCGGGATGCGTTCTTGCTCGATGCGCCGGCACCCGGCCCAGGACGGGTCGATGAGCCGCTCGTACAGTTCCCGTTCGGCGTCGGTGAGTCGGTCCAACGCGCGGCGGGTGGCGACCTTGATCGGGTCGCCTTTTACGTCGAGGTCTGTCCCGAACTCGGCGTACGCGTCGTAGGTCGTGACGTTCATCAGGATGCTGCGCACAGCCAGCCCTGCCTCGCGGTACTGGTTGAGGATGGCCAGCCCGTCAGCGTCCATGTCGCCCCAGTAGACGACGTCCGGGCAGTCGCGCAGCCATCCGATCGCGGCCGGGGTACTGCCACCGGTGCCGGCACCCTCGACGGATATCCCGCCGGCCACGGGTGGAAACCCGACAGCGGTGTCCTTGTTCTCACTGATGATCACAACCCGCGGCTCGTACGCCGGGGCCATCGCGTCGCCGACCGATGCGCTGTCATGCCAGCGGCCGCCCGCCGCACGGTGGACAGGGTCGAGGTAGGTGAAGTGGATGCGGGCCGGGTGCCCCGGCGCCAGGCCCAGCCCGGGAAGGTCGGCGAGGCCTGCGATGAGCGCGTGCCGGGTATTGAGCCACTTCGCCTGCAGCCCGGGCACCGGCACCTGCCGCGGGGTCAGACCACGTGCGGACTCGCCGTGGCGGCGAAACCAGTCTGCGGTCGAGCAGAGCAGACCGAAGTCCACGTCGCTGTAGGTGTTGACGTCACGCACCGTCCGGGGCAGGTCGCCGGTGAAGGCGTGCGCTCGTAGCGCAGCAAGTCGTGCGCGGCCGCGGGTGAGGCGTGCCGACCAGTCCGGGCCGACCAGCCGCGCCGCGTCGTCAACGCTGTCGACGGTGACGTGCGTGGGGACGGGCTGGCTCGTGCCCAGCACCCGGCGGGAGGCGTCCGTCAGGACGAGTCCGTGTCGGGCGGCCCAGGCCCGAAGGGTGAGGATGTCGGTGCGGTACCGCTCAAAGTTTCGCTCCAGCTCATCCTTGGCGGGTGCACTGAGCGGGAACGTGTGCGGCCACGCCGGGTCCGGGCCGGGTTCGAGGTGGGTGTGCCAGGTCCTGTCCAGCCTCCGCTTGACGTCGTCGGTGACCTGGTCGGGTGATTTCACCGGGGTGTCTTGTCCGCGGGGCGCATTTCGCTGATGTGCGAGTAGCCCTTGGGTCCCTTGGTGACGCTCAAGAGCAGATCCATCGCGGGCTCGAGCGCTGTCACCTTGTCCAGCGGGGCCCCGACGATGAGCTGAAAACCCAGCCCACGCCAGGCGCCGACGGCGCGGCCGGCGAACTCGGAGTCCGACTTGACGAACCCCTCATCGAGGAAGATGGGCGCGAACCGGGGCCGGGCGCGGTCCTCGTCGCCGAGCTGGAAGCGCAAGGCGGCGCCGACGATGAACGCGACGAGCTCCTGGGTCTCCCCGCCGGATTTGTCACCGAGGTAGGCGTAGGTGGCGATCTGTCGGCCGCTGCTGTCGAGGCGGACTGCGGTGATCTCGACGTGCTTGCGGACGTCGAGGTACACGTCGCGGCTGACGGCGGCACGGATGCCGGCTTCGGGTTTGCGGATGAGGGCGATGAATTTGCGCAGCCGCTTGAAGCGAGCCTCGGCCTGCTCATCGGTGAGCTCCTCGGTGACGCCGGAGGACAGCAGTTTCAGCTCGCGGCGGAACTTCACGACGTCATCGGGGTTCAGTCGGCGCAGCACGATCCGCAGCCGGTCACGCTGAGGACCGAACGGCAGCTCGGCGAGGATGTCGTTGACCGGCCCGAGCCGGTCCTCGATGTCTTCGACGGCGGCGTCGAACGCCCCGTGCAGCGGCAGCAGGTCCTGCCCGCTCCAGGAGGCCAGACGCCGGCGCCACTCCTCCCGAAGGGTGTGGAGACGGTCGATGGTGAGCTGGTCGAGCTCGTCACGGTAGGAGTTGTAGTCCTCGATGCTGGTGCCGCGGTTCGGGTCGAACCATGCCTCGTGGGACTGGTACTGCTCGAAGATGCCGCACAGCGACTTCGTGGCGGCTTGCGCCCGGTTCCGCTGCTCCTGCGAGCGCTGGGCCAGCTGCTCCCGTAGCCGCTTCACGCCTTCGGTGATCCCGGCGAGCCTGTCGGCATCGGCCACGCTGGCATAGACGGCATCGAGGTAGGCGGTCTGCGCGTCGGTGAGCGTGATGCCGGCGTCATCGTGCTCGTCGAGGGTGGTGACGATGACGTCCTGGCGTTTGCACATGCCACCGTGCGCCTTGTCGAGGTCGTCTTTGCGGTCGCTCGCACGGACGGTCTCACGGTCGGCGTCGGTGAGCTCGGTTTCGAGCTCGCGGAGTTTCGCGGCCAGGTCGGCGAGCACGTCGGAGGATTTCAGGATGTGCTCAATCTCCCCCTGGCGTGCGGTGATGTCGGCTTCGACGCCGGCGACGTCGACTGACACCCAGCTGGTGTCCAGGACGTACTGGTGCGCGCCCTTCTCGGCGTGCAGCGTCCGCAGGCGTGCCTTCGCCTTGGCGGACTCGACGGCGAGAGCTGCGATCTGGGTGTCGATGTCGGCCTGTTCGGCCTCAAAAGCGGCGATGAGGTCGGCGTTGTTGAACCCGATGATGGGCGGGGAGTCCAGGCGTCCGTGGGCGCTGTTGCGGCCCTGGCGGGTCTGGCCGCTGCGGGTGATGCGCAGGTCGTGCCCGGCGAGCTGGTCGGTGTGGTTGACGCACAGCGCGTCGGTGTTGGACTGGGTGAGCCGGTCGAGGACCCAGGCGCTGAACGGGCTGTCCTTGTAGACGAGCTTGCCGGAGATGTAGCCGTCGGCGCCGTGGCGCTCGGCGTGCGGGGCGAGGTCGACGCCGGTGAACCGGATGCGGCGCATGTCGATTGGCTCGATGGCGTGGGACAGGTGTTCCTGGTGGCGGACGTCGACGAGCATGATCCGCGCGACCGACGACAGCGCGACTTCGGCCGCTGCGCGCCACTGTTGCTGGTCGGGGGCGAGGTCGATGAGCTCGGCGACGAACGGCATGGCAATCTCGTCGAGCCCGGCCGCTCCGGACATCGTCAGGCGTGCCTCATGCATCCAGCGCGGGACCAGCCCGGTGCGCCCGCGCAGTGACGTCAGGTCCTTGACGATCTCTTCGCGCCGGACGGTCAGCGGGTAACCCTGGGCGTCGATGGCTTTGCGTTCGTCCTCAAGCGTGTTCTCGCGCTGTTCGAAGTCGGCGAGGAAGGCTTCGGCCGCGAGTTGCGCGGTGAATAGCTCTTCTTCGGTGCTGACGTTCAGCAGCAGTGGCGCGACGCGGTCGTCGAAGGTGTTCCGGGCGCGTTCGGTGGTGCTGCGGATGTTGTCGAGGGTGTCGATCTCGGCGCGGAGCCGGTCGAGCCGGTCGCCTCCGTTGGCGCGCTGGTCGGCCTTAGTCTGTTCGACGAGCAGCCGCAGGTCAGCGGCTCGGCCCTGGGCTGCCTTCCACTTGTCGGCGACCGTACGCCGCTCGGCGCGGTTGGCCTCGACGGCGGCGTCCAGCAGGCGCGCTTCGGTGCGCAGCCGCCAGTGCAGGAACGGTGTCGGGCCGGTGCGGGTGACACCGAAGGTGTCGATGAGCTGCTCGATCTCCAGCGCCTCGCGGCGCTCGTTCCACAACTCCGGCAGCCGCGACAGCAGCTTGGACTTCTCGTCGGCGGTGACCATTTCTGCGTAGGTCTGCTCGAGGTCGGTGAAGTGCTCGACGGCGCGGTCAGCAGCGGCGTACGTGCCGGGCAGCTCGAGGACCATCGACTTGTACAGCCCGTCGACGCTGGGGATCTGATGGCCGGCCTGGATGCGGGTGAGCAGTCGCAACGCCTTGATGCCGTCGCCGTTGGCGCCGATGCCGAGGCGGTCGAACAGCTTCTGCGAGAACGAGGCGTAGGTGGGGTGGACGATCAGAGTGGGCCTGTGCGTCTCGAGAGTGCGCTTGTCGAAGCCGGTGACGCGCAGCGGTTCGAGCTCGCGCAGATCCAGGAGTGACTCGACGGTCACCATCCGGGTCGCGACCTCGCTGGAGGCGACAGCGCCGCGGGAGACGGTGTAGATGCGTGCAGCGGTGAACCGTTTGCCGTTGTCGTCGATGAACGTCATCGCAACGGCGCCCCAGGTGGAGCTGTCGGCGCCGCGCAGCACCTGGTCACGCAGCTCGTTGGTGGCGGATTCGCGGTTGGTGTCGGTCTTGCCGCGCAGGTAGGTGAGCAGGTTGCGCTGGGTGGCGCTGCGGGCCCGGCCGACGGTGGCGTCGTTGGAGGCGCCGTTGAAGGGGGTGTCCGAGGGCATCATGACGGCCAGGTAGGCGTCGAGCAGGCTGCTCTTGCCGGTTCCGGACGCGCCGGAGAGCAGGGTGGCGCCGGGTGCGAACGGGACGCTGACGTGGCCGTGGAAGCCGCCCCAGTTGACCATCTGGAGGGCCTC
>JAABUZ0100007939.1_pt1 | contig 12656 bp, 13 predicted proteins | sample 5562091 | NCBI WGS metagenome assembly JAABUZ01 (sample SAMN12813069, study PRJNA571459) | rock metagenome | isolation source: Antarctica rocks | place: Antarctica: Victoria Land, Linnaeus Terrace sud | collected 2015-12-21 | reverse complement strand
TCGTCGTGACGACGGTGCGAGAAAAGAACGCTCGACCGGCACCTGATCTGGTCAATGGCAACTTCACCGCCGATGTGCCGAACCGTCTTTGGGTCGCCGACATCACATACGTCCCGACGTGGTCTGGCTTCCTGTTCCTTGCAATCGTCCTGGACGTGTACAGCCGGCGCGTCGTCGGCTGGGCGATGGCGAATCACATGCGCAAGGAACTCGTCCTTGAAGCGCTTGACATGGCGATCTACCGGCGTAAACCGCGCGGCGTGGTTCATCACTCCGACCAGTGCTCGCAGTACACCTCGATTGCATTCGGCAAACGATGCAAGGAGGCCGGAGTTCTGACATCAATGGGATCGATCGGAGACTGCTTCGATAACGCGATGTGCGAGAGCTTCAACGCGACCCTCGAATGCGAGCTCCTCGCGAAGCGAAAGTTCCGCAACCAGCGTGAAGCATCGCTTGCCGTCTTCGACTTCATCGAGGGCTGGTACAATCCGCATCGCCGTCATTCAGCGCTCGGTTATCTCTCACCCAACAACTACGAGAGGCGCATGGTCCCCGCCGCTTGATGTCCAACCTCAACCTCTCCACGGAAGCGGGTCAAGATCACCCTAAATGCAAAGCACGGGGTTGCGGGCGCCGCCGGCAAATGATAACTGACATTCACGAGGAGACCGTCGACTGGCTCCGTGCTGGCGCTTGATCCTTGATTGAAAAAGCCAGCCAGATGTAGTACTCTGCCGCTACCGCCGCGTCAACATATTCGAGCGGCATAGATTGGTTCGTACGACATCATGGGTTCTAGCATCACATCTGATGAAGTAAACTCGCCGATAGGATCCCCCGAAGGGCGCGATAGTCGTTCCAACTTCCTAAGGACACTGGGCGTCGCGTCCCTCGGAGGCGCGCCGTTATTATTGGGCTCGAGCGGCGGCGGTTTACTGACCCCACGACAGGTAATCCAGCGGCCCCGTGGATTGCGAACGGCTGGAATTGCTTGTCCCGCGGGCGGCATTCTCGGGAGCACCGTTGCTGCGCTGGCGATGGCGGCTGTTGGAAGCGCTGTGCAAACCTGGTGTGCAACCCATTAACATGTGGTGGCTTGAGCAATACTTCGCAGGCTTTGGAATTGTTGGGTACCTCAGTGTTGCTGCGCTGTTCGGCGTCGGATTCGTACGCTATGCTCCAGTAGCGCGCAGCCGGAAGCTCGGACCGCTTTTAGGGGCTATACTACTCCTGTATAATGCGGGTGGTAATGCGGCTCGGCGGTGAAACGATATTGAGGCCTTTCTGTTCTTGTTTGTTGCATTTTGCGTCCTAGCGCTCATGGCTCCAGCTTTCTGGAAGATGGTCCGCGAATTGCAGCAAAGGCTAGTAAGCTGACGGGCCAAGTAACCAAGGGTTGAAGCGCCGGTAACAATCGACGTTTAAACTCTGCTTACTGATCCAGACATAGCACGTAGAGCACGGCGGCGCCGACGGCTTCCAGTTACCTTTATTCTAACCCTGCGGCGGGTCTGCGTCGTAATCACGCGTCCCCCGCGATGGGCAAGATTGAGATAGTCTCTAAGCCACGACGCGAAAATCGTCATCGATAACATCGAATCGCTGCGTCTCTGCGCTGGCCACGTTTGTCTTGGAGCGACTTGGCCGCGGCCACCGCCACAGTGTAATGGTGGTCGTACGCGCAGCAGCAAATATACAGACGGCGGAGAGGACCGCCACCCACACGAGCGCCTCGACGAAATTGAGGCGGTTGACGTCGCCCAGGCGGTTATGATGCAGGCGTAGCAACCAATGGACGGCTCCACGGCACGACGGGAATGCCGGCAAGGCAGCCGTATAGGAAGACGACCATGTGGGACGCAAGCCGGATGTAGATACTCGTGATCTCGCCAGCGACGATGAGATGCAGCACCGTCATCACGATCGGTACGCTCAACGCACCGATCGCAAGCCACAAGCTAACCCAAAACGGCAGACGCTGATGAATCCCGAACTGCGTGATCATCGGGTACGGGATCTCAAAAAAGACGCCGCCCGACGTACATCACAAACCCGACGAGACACGATACTGCCAATATCCGGCGCAGTGAAAAAACCATCGCGCACCTCCGTCCCGCCTATTGTACTGCCGCTTCTGGCGCGGCGGCAATATATGGCTGAGCGGCTCGGGGCGGCCGACCGCGCGGCCTACCGGTTGCACGGGCGCGTCGAAACCACGCTCGTCCTAGGAATTGATGGCGCTGCTCCTCTACTGGAGGAACTGGAACGCATTGCGAGCGGCGGCTACGCGTGAACTCGCCGGGCGTCGGGCTGTCGACTCCGAATGCGCCAGCGCGTGCGGTCGCGGCGGCGATTTGCAGATTACGGGGAGAGGACTACCTCTGCGATTTCATCACGGCGAGCCCAATGCGCACGTTTACCGGTTAACGCTCGGCCTTCAGCCGCTTCCTGTTGTCTGGAAAATCCGTGATGCGATTGCTCTCGACGTTAAGCGAAAACCCCGAGTGCCGGCAGTTGGAGGGTTCGTCTATGAAATTAACGCTGGCCCGTTCCAATAAACGATCGCCTTTGCTCATTTTTGTGATTGTAGAAGCTGACCGCCGAGAACGTTCGATTATCGGCTGAGATGCGCAGGGCGCGCACTCGCGAAGCCTATGCTGAAGTTGAGCCAATGGCGCTTGCGCTACGCCAAACGGGCCTCTCCCTAAAGGGCATCGCGAAGCAGCTGAATGTGACGGACAATCGGACGCAGCGTGGGACTCTCTGGACGGATGTTGCAGTCATGCGTCTGCTTCGCCGAGCCCGGGACGCTCAGCCTATCCATGTGCGGCGATCTAACGCTTAGCCATGAAGAGCATTACAAGGCCGCGCGCAAGCTGGCTTGTTCACGCAAGGTCGAAGCGTGCTCTGAAGGTTCGCGGTATTCCGACGGCAGCACACGGAACTGTCGCTCCAACACACGTTGGAAAACACAATCCACATGCCGAAGTGAGAGCGAGAAAAGTGTAACCAATACTTTGGATGCATTCCGTGGACTGAGCAATCCGTTGCGCGAGCATGCGATTCAACCATCGTGGCGTGCTGCTCGTCTTTCTGTAATCACAGATTGCTGAAAGGCCGAACGCTTTTCTGGCTCGTGTAATCTATGCTCGCCAAAATGGCTCGTCGGGAGCCGGCAGCCCCATTGCGGTAACGGCGAGCTTCACTTTGCCCGCGATGAAGCTGCCCCTATCGTCTTACACCGCGGCTGGTTTCGGAACCGGTCGCTTCTCGTCGAGATCGAGGAGGTCGGCCCATGACGTCACGTCGGTACGGTCGGGCGCGACTTGGCTGCGCAGCTGCAGGAAGAATTCCTCAGATTCGCTGCCTTTATCGGGGCCCGCTCGGAGCCACATGGTGTTCCACTCGTCGAGCTCCGCTGCGCTCTTCTTCTGAATAAACGGTGCGACGTAGCCGTTGATATCTTGGTCGCTTTTTGCGGACTTGATCACGTCGAGCAACGCTTGCTGATCGATCCCGAGAAAACCGAACACCGCCTGATCCATCGGGCAATCGTAGTGATACTCGCCAACAGTGCCGTGGGCGACGGCTTTCCCTTTGTCGATCGTGCGCTGTAGTTGAACGATGCCGTGCAGCTTCGTTTTCACGCTGGCCGGATAAGTGTGAGTAAGATCCATAAACATCCTTAATCTTATTGGTGTGGGCGCGAGATCGTGAACCGGCTCGCGGTGGGAGAAAGTTGCGATGGAGAACGCGGACGCATCCGTCGGCACCGCGACGCGGTCGGATGCGGCATGAAGCTCAACGATCTGCGTACGCTTGGCCGCTCGGGCCTTCTCGTAAGCCCGCTGGCACTCGGCACGATGACGTTCGGCAATCACGAGTGGGGAGCGGACGCCGCTGCTTCCAAAGCGATTTTTAATGCGTACGTTGAGGCCGGGGGCAACTTCATCGACACGGCCGATGTCTACGCCGACGGCCGCAGCGAAGAGTTCCTCGGTGGCTTCGTTGCCGATAACCGCCTGCGTGACCGGCTCGTCTTGGCGACGAAATATTCCTTTAACGGAAGCGACGACGGAAACGCCCTCGCCGCCGGCAACGGCCGCAAGAATCTCTATCGCGCGCTCGAGTCGTCGCTGCGTCGCTTGCGCACCGACTACGTCGATCTTTATTGGATGCACCTGTGGGACCGTCTCACGCCGGTTGAGGAAGTGGTGCAGTCGCTCGGCGACGTCGTGCGCGCCGGAAAAATCCGCTATTTCGGCTTTTCAGACGTGCCGGCATGGTACGCCGCACGCGCGTTCACGCTCGCGCACGTGCACGGCGCACCCGGACCGATCGCGCTACAGCTCGAATATTCGCTGACCGAGCGAAGCATCGAGCGCGAACACGTACCCGCTGCACGGGAGCTCGGACTGGGCATTACACCGTGGAGCCCGCTCGCCTCGGGCTTTCTCGCCGGCAAGTACGCGCGCAGCGACGACGGCAAAGGCACGGCGGGTGGTGGCCGGCTCGATCAGCTCGGTGCGCAGTCCCTCTTCGACAAGTTTACCGAGCGCAACTGGAAAGCGCTCGACGCGGTGCGCACGGTCGCCGCAGAACTGGAGCGCTCACCCGCGCAGATTGCTCTCGCGTGGGCAAGCCAGAAACCCGGCGTTACGTCTCTCATCCTCGGCGCGCGAACGGTCAAACAGTTCAGCGATAACCTCGGCTCACTTGAGATCACGCTGAGCCCAGAACAGCTGCAGCGGCTAGACGATGCTAGCGCCCTCGACGTCATCCACCCGTATTCGATGTTTACCGACGACTTGGCGCGCACGGTATTCGAGAACGCGACCGTCACGGGCTTCCACTGAAGCGGCGGAGCTTGGTGATTAGTTCTGCCCGAAACGGTTTGAGTAGAACGTCATGATCGTCGTCACAGCGCCGACAGGGAAAATAGGATTCGCAGGCTCTGGGCTAGTCGACTTCACGCGCGTTGAGGTCGACGAGTGCGCCGTTGATCCCGGACGAACGATCGGCTGCGAGAAACGTAAGCACCTCGGCGACTTCTGCGGGCGACGCGGCGGCTCTAAAGTCCTCCGCAGTGTAGTATTCCTGGGCGCCCGCGAACGCGACGCCGCCCAAAACTAACGCGTTGGCGACGATTCCATCAGCCTTGTGGTCCCGCGCCACGCCGAGCATCAGGGTATTGACGGCTGCTTTGCCGGCGCCGAATAGTGCACGACCAGGTGCCGGGTCTTTCGATGAGCCCGCGGTGACGGTCACAATGCGGCCGCGTGAGCGTGCGCCTTCGCGGTACGACTGCGTGAGCATTGACCGAAGTGCGGCGATCGTAAGCGTGTATGCCGTCTCGACGAAGGCGTGAAGATTCTTGCGTAGATCCTCGAGCGATGACTCCGCGAGCCGAATTTGACCGAATCCGCTGCCGGCGAGGTTCACAACCGCGTCCACGCGCCCGAATCGTTCGACGGTATATGCGACGGCGCGATCAGCGTCGGAGGGGTCGCTTAAATCAGCGCGAAGTGCGACCGCCCGATCGCACATGTCCGGATCGAGCGCTGCGCCGATCGTTAAGCGGGCGCGAGATTTGTCGCGCGAGAGAACGACGACACGCCCTCCCTCGCGCACGAGTGCCGTCAGCGTCGCAGCCCCGATGCGTCCAGTTGCACCGGCAAGCACGATCGTATCGCCGTCGCAATCCCCACGTGTACTCATGAGCTCTCCCATCTGCCCGCCCGGAGCGGCAAGAAGTATAGGACTCTTCCCTGGCAACCGCTGCTCCTTCCCGTGATGCACCTCAGCAGTACGGCGACGTTTCCGAAAAAGGCCTGCGCCTGGTCATGGTCGTGGCGGGCGTAATGGCGGCGTCGTTGATGCAGACGCTTGATACAACGATCACCAACGTCGCGCTTCCGAACATCCAGGGCAATCTCGGCGCAAGCCAAGACGAAGGTACGTGGATCGTCACGGCCTATACGATCGCGGCGATCGTCATCATCCCGATCACGCCGTGGTTGCAAAATCGCTTCGGCCGAAAGAACTACTACGTCGCCTCGATCGTCGGCTTCACGCTCGCCTCGCTGATGTGCGGCCGATCCGGTCAACTCTTTGAGCTCGTGTCTGGCGCGGCGTGCAAGGCGTGTTCGGGGGCGGATTGCTTGCGACCGGCCAATCGATTCTGCGCGATACGTTCCCGTCAGTGAACCGCTCCGCGTCTATGCGCCGGAAGATGCCCTCGAGCTCGGGATGGCGTGCACGCAGTTCCCCGAGCGAGTTCTCGAAAAAACTCGCGACGTAATCGTACGCGTCGATGACGAAGCGGTCGCGGTCATGGTTCGAAAAAGTCTTCGCGATCCGAAGGTTGCTCGAACGTGGTCCTGACGTCGCAACAGGGGTTGCCTCAGGAACGGCAGCCGGCGCCGAGGACGGCGCTCCCCTCATCCTTTCTAAAGCCTTGCGGATTGATTGGACGACGTCGAGAAACGCCTCGTCGCGGTCAGGCCATTGCAACCGGCCGCCCGTCTTTCGGCGCGGCAAGCAAAGTCCCGAGCGGCGTGGCCTTCCAATCGCGGACCCATCGGAGAATCGTGACGAACGGCATCACCGGTGCATCGCACGCCGGGATGCCCGGCGAACAGGTGCCTGGTTTAAATTCCATTTCTGTCGGCCGTCGGCGTCAGCGCTTTGGGCGTCGTCTTCCGGGCCGCTGCCCGCAAAACGAGCGGCGTCCGGATAGTTTGCGGAGTGACGACGTGGTTACGCGGCCGCCCAAACGATCGGCTTCGGCCGACTCGCGACATGCTTGGACTCGATGACCCGCCGCGTTCGACTGACTATGCCAGGCTGCTAGCACACTTCACTTCTCGCGCCGCCCTCGAGGGGATGGCCGGGTGCATTTCGTGCTGTTAGTGAGGCGGCGCCCACGGATGCTTTAAGCCAGCTGGTCCTGAACCGCAGATGCGGACGACACGCTTAGACAACGCCTTCCCATGGTGTCGAGAAGCGTATGTTCCGGACCGCTTGCGCGTCGCAGAGCGAACCTTAGCCGCGCAGGTCGGCTCCGAACGCACCCTCGCGAAAGCGCTGCGCCGACTTGATATCGACGTCGTTTTGATCGACTGTCCACCCTCGATGGGCATTTTGACAGCCTCAGCTCTCGTAGCGGCAACCGCCGGCGTCATCATACCGATGGCGGCGGCACCCGAGGCCCTCGATGGTTACGTCCAGGTCACGGCCAATCTTCAACGACTACGCGATGCACTCGAGCTGCCGCTTCCGGTTGTCGCCGTCGTACCAACGCGGTTCGACCACCGACTTCGAATCGCACGCGACGTGCTCGACGCTGCCCGGGGCCTCTGCAACGGCGCGCTCACGTCACCTATCCGCGAAAACGTCGCGTTACGCGAGCTCTTCGGGCACCGTCAGCCGATAAGAACATATCGTCCTGGTTCGACTGGCGCCGCCGACTACGCAGCGGTCGCCGCAGAGGTGTTGCAACGTGTCCACTAAACGCGCGATCGGAAATCTCGCCGGCATTTTAGGCGGTCCAGCTGTCGACTCCGAGCCGACAGCAAAACCAACCGCACCAACACCGAAACCACGGCCTCGTCCCGTTCGTGCAGTGCCGCCTGCACCCAAGGAGCACGTCGAGATTCAGCCGCTTCTTATCGACGAGCCGGCCGAACAATCCGACCGCATCACTGTAATTCTGCCGATTTCGCTTCTAACGCAGGTCGACGGTCGTGTCGCGGCGCTGCGGCGGAAGAAGAAGGTCAGCGTCAGCGGTTACATCGAGGCCGCTTTACGCGAATTACTCAGCGCCGGCGAGCACGATGTCGAGGCGCTTGAGCGCCATCGAATCAAAGCCCGTCGTATGGTATCGCGGGTCCGCTGATGGCTCTCGTCGACATCGAAGTAGATCAAGCGTCGGGCTGCGGCCAATGCGTCACGCCCGCGTGTTGAATCTCCTAACACGGGAGGCACCCCGAATGAAGGCGCGCTAGCGCCCATCCGACATCCGCAACAGGACTTCTTCCTAGCGCAGATATTCGATGCGCCGCTCAAAGACGATCATGCGACAATGGAGCATCCGATGTTTTCGCTTTCGAAAACGCCTGATCTCAAAATCCGTGTTTACGAGCACAACGGCAATAGCATCACGATCACACCGAGCGCGGCCGGTCTTGCGACGATCTGGGACAAAGACATCTCGCTGTTCACGATCTCGTGTCTCGTCGAAGCCCAAAATCGCGGCCTGCCGATCGGCCGAACCGTAAGGTTACGCGCTCGCGATCTGTTGGTCTACTGCAATCGGGGCACGAGCGGCGCCGAATACGACGCGCTTGCCAAGGCGTTCGAACGTCTCGCCGGCACGCGCATCCGCACGGACATAACGACGGCGAAAAAACGGGCTCGGCACGGCTTCGGCCTCGTCGAGTCTTGGTCCATTGTTGAACGGACCACGAGTCAACGCATGGCGTCGATCGAGTTGACCCTCTCGGAATGGCTCTACAACGCGATCGTCGCGACCGAAGTGCTCACGCTTTCACGCGATTACTTCCGGCTTCGCAAAGGGCTCGAGCGCCGTCTTTATGAGCTCGCGCGTAAGCACTGCGGTCTTCAGGCGAAGTTCACGATCGGCTTGGATACACTACTGAAGAAGTCCGGAGCGAATTGCTCGCTTCGCGAGTTTCGTCGACAGCTCCGCGACATCATTGACGCCGGCGCCCTCCCCGACTACACGATCAGCTTCGATGCAGGGTCCGACAAGGTAACTCTGTGGACGCGGGATGGTGGAAAGCGCCTTCGGCGGATGATTCAGGAAGTGCGCGAGCGTGGCATCTCAGCGACGCTCGACGGGGCTTTTGGATAAAACATCAGCGAGCCCCCTTTTTAGAGGGGCGGGGAAGCGGCTGGGGAAGGCGGCTGAAGGAAGTTTGCGCCACTGGCCACGGCCCGTGTAAAAAACTGCCACTTACCCGAGCCGCTTCTTGAGGCTTATCATGCATCTTTCGCGTATCGCGGCATTGGCCGTAGGCACCATCCTTATCGCAGCCTCTCTGCCTGCTACCACCCTCTCGAATCCGGCCACACCCTACGCGGGGGCACACATAGCGGCTTCCGCGGCTTGTGTGCCTCAAGTTATACATCATCCAGCTCCCGGGGCGCCGCTCGCAGCGCTGAAGTCGCTGGGAGCCAATGTAAGGCTGCCCGAGCAGCTACAGATTCGTAGACCGGCTCCAATCTATCGACCGGTTCCCGACAACAGTGGTGGGGCTGCTGGACCGTTCTTGCAGTCAATGCGAAAGCTCAGCTCAAAGCCCGATCCTTTTGCAGGCTTGCAACGGCTGCCGTCCTTCCCGATTCTGCCGCCGAACACGAACGTGGTGCTTCCGCCTCCGGCGAACGTCGTACAGGCCACTGATTCTGCATCATATTCATCGTGTTCGCCGCCGGCATACTCGCCGCCGGGGAAGAATTTTGTGGCTCATTCTATCACGCCAAACTCGATCTTCGGTTCCGGCAGTAGTACCGATATTGACGCGACCACTGATGGAAACTACGTCGTAACGACGGCCAGCCGCACCACGGCCTCTTCGAACGACTTCACGGGATACAACTATCAGAACGGCGCCGTCGTATTCAACGAATCGGAACTCAACTTCTTTTGCAACGGAAATCATCTGCCGGTATGCAGCACCGGTGCAACACCCGGCGACGGCCGCGTCGCCTATGATATTGGTTCGGGCCGATGGATTGTCAGCGTACTGTTCGACAATGGCAATAATACCAGGAGTGTCGGGCTGGCCTTTTCGGTGACCTCAGACCCTCGTGGCAATTATTATCTTTACCAAGTTGCAGCCTGCGATGCGACAGAGAACAACATCGATCAACCACACCTTGGTTTTAATGATCGTTGGATAGTTGTCAGCTCAAGTTGTCCGGTACGAGGCCAGCCTGGGCTCATGGTAATCGACAAGTGCGTCGTTTACAACGGTAGACCTCTTTATCAAGGGCAGAATTTTTTCAAGATAGTCGATCCAGCCGACGTCAGCACGAGCTATCGCGATGACCCGACTAGAACGTACACCGTAACTTACGGTGATCGCGAGTACTTGGTTGAGTCCGTTCTTTACAACGGTTACGCGGCCACCGAGTACTCCTATCTTGACGGTAATACCGATTCACCGGCACTCCACTCCGCAACGGCATATGTCCGATCGATATTCCCGGCACGCCTATTGGGACTGAGCACGCCGGTCTCCGAGCCTGGCGGCTGTAATTACTGTTTGAACTACGAAAGCTACTCAGTCATCCATTCCTCCACAGTCAACTCCACGTACCCAAATGGATATCCAGCAATCTACGCGACCGCGGCTTATCAAGACACTGACCCGCGCTATACCAACCGCACGCAGATCGTCAGCACCGCGGTTGTAGAGACGACGAACGTCTCGAGGGCTATCCAAGTGCCTGAAGGGGGCAACGGAGATGGGCCGATGGCGTCCGAGATTGCGATTCCTTATTACGGGACCGGAGTAAATCTTGCGATGTTAGGCTACGCGCGAAGTGACCCGTACTTTTATCCGGGGGTACAGTATGCGGAGTGGAATGTCGATACGGACGGCTTCACTTTCTATTCCAGGTCTCTGGCGCAGGGGAACCATGATCCAGCTCGGTGTGGAGGTAACTGCGATGGAGATCGGTGGATCGACTTCCTAGACGGTGCGGCGCCCGTGCCGGGCTCCAGCCAAGTCTTCTTGTCGGGCTCTTTTTCGTCAGGCTCGACCTACGATCGCGATCGATCGAATATCTTCGCCCCCGTCAGTCTCTGACGGCCGATACAGCCAAACCTTCGGATCTGAGTGGATCGGCAGTCCTTCTTCGCGCTCGCCCTCGTCGTGGCGGCGGCGGTAACACCACGCACAGCAACCGCCGCGCCGCATGTCTTGAGCGTCAGTCCCGCGTACATCCTGTCAACCAACCACGAAGAGAGCGTCGTCAACGTCCAAAATATCACGGGCGCTCTGACGATGGATATTTTGAACCAAGGCGAGGTCGAAATCTCCGAATTCAAGCGCAACGGATCGACGGCCCACTTCAAGGTTACACGGTTGGCGGGCGGTGCGGATACGATAACGTTACGCGACGGTTCTGCTAAACAGGCTGTCATCGAGGTTGCCGCGGTTGCATGCAGCCCACCGATACCGAATTTCGTATTGATGTACCCCTTTCCAAGAAACGACGCTTTCCCCTACGCACCCACGCCGTACCGATCGGTAAGAACGTTTCCAAACGGCGCGACCAATTGGCAAAACTCATTCCACAAAGAGTTTGGGCGCGATTTCTTCATTGAGATCGGCACGCTGATCGGGGGGCTAGACCCGGGAACATCATACAAACTCCGTCTCTTCAATCGGCAGGGCGATACGGCCGCGAGCGGCTATCTTGATAAAATACGCCAAGACGCGGTGCGGGCCGGCATCGCCATTCCGCCGGTTTCACCCGGAGCCAAGCAATATTTCAAAGCTCACGTTGCCGGGATCCGAGCTGGCGTTCCCTATTACGTCCAATTCTGGTCTCCGAAGAACAGCTGCGCTCCACCCCTCGTCGATACGGCGGGGGTAGTTTTATCCGCGGCGCCGGATCTCCTGAGCGCGAGCCCAGCGGACATACTGCCGTATCACCACGACGAAGACACCGTCACGGTCAAAAATGTGCGGGGTGCCTTGACGATGGACATTCTCAATCAAGGAGTGATCGCGGTTTCTGAATTCAAACGCAGCGGAGCAACTGCTCGATTCAAGGTTTCACGGTTGGCCGGCGGTGCGGACACGATAACGTTACGCGACAGCTCCGGTAAACAGGCTGTCATCAACGTAGCCGAAGTGGCATGTAGTCCGCCGACGCCTGGTTTCGTATTATTGTACCCTTTGGAAAAAGACGACGCTTTCCCCAACGTGCCGACACCGTACCGATCGATCAGAACGTTTTCGAATCGCGGGACCAAGTCGCAGAGCTCATCACATAAAGAGTTTGCGCGCGATTTCTTCGTCCAATTCACACAGATCGGACCCGATTCCGCAACGTCCTACAAAATCCGCCTCTTTAATCGACGGGGCGACATGGCTGAGAGCGGTTATCTTGAGCCAATACGGCAAGACGAATTGCCCGCCGGCATCACTATTCCATCGGTAACATCAGGCGGCCCCAAGCAATATTTCAAAACTCACGTTGCCGGAATTAAGGACGGCGTTCCCTATTACGTCCAATTCTGGTCTCCGGAAGACCTTTGTCCTCCGCCCCAAACTGGTACGGCAGGGATACTCATATCCGCGACTGATCCGTAACGGTTGAGTTCTGGGGGCCATGTCCTGAAAACGACCGTGGGTGTTGAAAAATCGCGTACGGGGCGATTAGACGGCGAGTGCAGCCGACGGACTGGTGTCTCCAAAGGGCTAGCTTCGACAAAGCGCAGCGGTCGGTTCGAGGAAACGCATCAGTCTCCGGATATTCTGCGCGTAGCTGCCATTAGCGTTTGCTCTTTGACGTGTCGTAGTCGTCGTAATCGGAATCGCCGGAGCTTGATGATGTCTTTGAGCTCGGCGAAAAGAGCTTCGATCTTCTTTCGTTCGCGCCAGGAACGCTGA
>JAABUZ0100007938.1_pt1 | contig 12656 bp, 7 predicted proteins | sample 5562091 | NCBI WGS metagenome assembly JAABUZ01 (sample SAMN12813069, study PRJNA571459) | rock metagenome | isolation source: Antarctica rocks | place: Antarctica: Victoria Land, Linnaeus Terrace sud | collected 2015-12-21 | reverse complement strand
GAAGTTAGCTTGGGTTCTTGGCATTGGCCCGACGAAACCCGACCCTAGGGTCGGGTTCGCGCCTTAACCCTGGCCCAACCCTACGGGGCCCAAGAGGGTGGGTCGGGTTGAGAAAAAAGTGTTCGACTCGACCCAACGATCACACTATTTAGATTACAATTAAATTTATAAAATTGTTTATCTTTCTACTTTTATGTGTTGTAACAAAAGCATAAAACGAGATTTATAAACACGTTAATATTAGTTTATTTATTAAACAAACAAAGTAATACTTAAATTTTATCGATACAATTTTTGAAAATGCAAAATTTAATTATAAATTAATTTATTTTACAAATAACAATCGAGCATAGTTTCTCTCTTTATTTACTTAATTGCTTCTCTTGCTTTTGCTCTCGCTTTTTATTCCTGTTCTTTAATCTTAAAAAATAACAAACAATATTATTATTTTTAATAACATTGTTAATTAAGAGATTAAATGTTATTAACATAAACTTGTCAAACAAAGATTTACACATTAATTAGAACAATATAATTAAGAAAGAAATTAAACATATAAATGTTAATAATAAGATAAATAAAGAAAGAGAGATTGTAAATAATAAGGTTTTATTAAAAAATAATAATATTAATATAAAGATAAGACTTGTATAAATTAAGTCGAGAAAATACAAGCTTATGCTCTAATTTATTGCAAAAAAAAGAAATAATTGCGCAAAATTAATTGTCGAAAGAATTAAATAGCGTAAAAAAAACGCATTAAGATCAATAAGAAATCAAGCATTTTTTCGAAAAAGATTAAAAAAAACAAACGCGACATTATTATTAGCAATAATCGTAAATTTTCTAAATTAGAGAAGAAATAATATAGCGAAATTTATTGTATATTTAATGTTAAAAAGCAAAACTTGTACAAAAAGTTAAAAAAAATATTAAAACGCAAGTTTAAAATATTTAAAAACTATCAACTTATTATAAAATTAAAAATTAATACTCTCGAAAATTAAAAAACAATTAATATATCTTAGATTAAAATTTGTCTTAATAACTATCTTGTAAATATTGCGCTTAAATAGTTGAGCATCAATATTCGAAAAAGTATATATTTTGTCAACTTTAACAACAATGACTTCTCAAAAATAACGCGCATTTTGTTCGATTATATTTCGAAAAACTTTTATCGCATAAACAAAAAAAATTGCAAGAATTATATTACTTATTCGAGTTAAGCAAAATATTATTACAATTGAATTAAAGATATTTATTATCTAATAAAAAAAAAAGTATAACAAAAATCTATATTTTGTTTGTTTCTTGTATAAAAATTAGATAAGAAATAACAACAAGTTACTTTAAAGAAAATCGATCAAAATTTTCGTTTAAATATTGATTAATTATTTTCGCGATTTTACGAAAGAAATTACGAAATTAAACAAAAATATATTCGAACAAAAAAACTTACTTATTATCTTCAAATTTAAAGAAGGAAAGTCGAAGACAAACAATTAAATTATTTGCTTTATCAATATTGTTAAGAAGAACTTCTTTTTTATTTTTAAGATTCGATTTCGCAATATTTTTATTCGCGAATTACATAATCTAAAGTCGATCGAAGCTTTAATTAAGATAAAGAAGAAGTAAAAGAAAATTGTTATTCGATTAATTAAGAGCGAAACAAATAAAAAAGAAATTAACAATTATAATAAAAAAGAACTAAATAAGAAGAAACTTAAATTAAAAGACAATATTGATAAAAATAACAAAAAAGAATTCGACTCGAATGCGAAGTATAATTAAAAGAAGATTAACTTTGACGACAATTTATTTAATTTAAAGCGCAAGAAAAAGTAGTTAAGACGAACAAAATCGCGTTTGTGCGATTTTGTTTTATTAACTTTGTTGTATTTTTATCTTAATCAAGATAAGCAATTATTAACAATAAGTACTAGTAATAAATCTTAAATTTCTCTCTTTTGACATACGTAAAATGTAATTAATAATTATGCAATTCTTATAAAATTAAGTAGAAATTGACGTTACTCTTGCATTAAATTTCAATTTCGAACATATTAAAAATGTTCAAGTTACGTAATTAAAGTAAAAGAAATAAATATATAATTATTATTATTGAATTGAAAAGCTTCGTTATTGCTTAGTTAATTATACGCGCTAAACTTTATTATTATTGCTAATTTATTTTTATTAAGCAATTTTGCGCTTTGTTATTCTTCTTTTCTAATTTACGAAATGATTATTGTTGTTATAGTAGACGACTTTGGCATTTTTATTTTTTCGAAGATAATCTTGAACTTTTACAAAGATTTTATTCGATGCAACGCTATTATTTGCGTTATCTTTATTTGATTCTTTTTTAAGAGTTAAGTTGTTTGCGTTTGCAAAATAAAATTATTTTAAAATATTTAACAAACAAATATTTAATTTATAACGAAATCGATATACAATTAAGTTAATGCGAGAAACTTTTATAATAAAACAATATATTGATGCAATTAATTTAATAACGTAAATTTAAGTGCAATTTAAATTATATATGCAATAACAAGATTGCTTTATTAATTAAACTTAATATTGTTTAAAGTTTTTTCGTCTTCTTGCACATTAATATATTATAAGAGAATAATTTGTCAAAAAGTGCAAATATTATTTGACGTCAATTTGTGCAAAATCTTAAATCTAATAACGCGTATATTTTCTCTCTTCAAAGACATTTTTACGAAGTTTTTATATTTTTGCGTATCTTTTAACTTTTATAGATTCTCTAAATTATAAATAAACGCAATATTTATAAACTAATTGCGTCGAGTTAAGTTATCGAGTTCGAGTCAAGTTTCTAGCTCGTCAAGATCTAAGTTAAGTTAAGATTTTAATATTAAAAAGTCAATTTAAGTTACGATGTTAATATCAAGTATTCGAGTCGAATTACGATGTTAATATCAAGTATCAATTGGAATTTTTGATTTGACTCGTCAAGACATGAAGCAATATAATAGTAGAATTTGTAGACATGAATTGTATGTTAAGTTTTATAATTTTTTTCTTAAAATGTTGCATAGTAATGCAATTAAATAATGCATTTAATTTCTTTGATGTTTGTGTAATAATTAATTTAAGATTATTGTAATCTCTTGATTAACATTATTGTTATTAAAAAAAGTGCATGTTTAAACAACAATTTAGTTGACACGTTTGTTAAAAAAATTGTATAATTAAACAACAATTTCGTTAACACATTTGTTCGAAAAAGTGCATAATTAATATATGTAGTAAGACAATACGTTTAGTAAACAATGCAACAAGATAATATAATTGATAAACTATATAATTAAATAACTTGTATTCTTGCTATTTATTCTTAATTTTGATCATTTAAATATAACGAAGACATTTCGATTTTAGAATTTCAAGTATTACGACGAATGTTTATTTTTTATCATTACTATAGTGAATTTCTAAATTAATTATTAATTGCGTCATCAATCGCATATTTTTTTGCTAAATGATTTTACGCTTTGCGTGAATAACAAATAGATTGCTATCTACATACATAAAGCAAAACATTAGTAAATGTCGTAAAAAATCAACGATAATGCAAATGAATAATGCACTTATTAAAAAAATTTAGTTAAAAACGCTTTAATAGTTTTCTAAAGTATTTTCAATGTCGAAGTCTAAATTTTATAGTTTTTACTATTTAATTCATTTTTGAATCTATTGTTAGAAGCTTCATTTTAAAAGATTTCTAACACTAGTCTTTCAAAAAATCTCTTAAAAATCAAAAAATTCGCAAACTTTTAATATTGACGAATTTCTCTTAAAACTACAATTTTAGACTTAAATTTACGTTTCTTCTATTGTAAAAACTTAGCTAGTAATAGCTTGTTGCATTACTTGTTAACATTATTTTCTAAATCTTAGACGCCATACTTTTAGATAGAATCTTGTTTTTGTTTTTGTTAATTTCTTCATCGTTGCAATCTCGTGATGCCATACTATTACGAATTGATTTCTTAGTTTTTTTTTATTTGCATTAAGCATGTTAGCAATTCGCAACAAAGAATGCATTACTCGAATGTATTATTTATTTATTTAATATGCGTCATTATAAGATCGTAAATAAGAAGTTGTTTACGTTAATTATTTGAAAGAATTGTATCGACTTAAAGATAATTAAGTTGACAAACAATAATGTGATTAAATAATTAAAATAAGTGCTTAATTATATCGCAATATAAAATAAAAAAAATAACTTAATTAAAAGCAATAATGTGATAATTGTGATAATATTAAATAAAGATAAGATTTTTAATTCTAATTTTGATCTTAAACGCGAAAATTTACTTTATGATCGCGACATTCTTCTTTTTTATAAATTAAACACTAGTTAACACAATCTCTAATTACTTATTGCATAGACTTATATAGTTAAATAAGAATATTAATTTGCATTACTTGTATGCATTATTATAAAGACTCATTAAAAGCGTAGAATATCAACTCTCTTTACTCTTTCTTAATTAATTGTTAATCGAAATCGTGTCATAATGTAAAATGTAAATCAAAAACTATTATATATTAAACAAAGCGTAGATTAAGTAGCTTTTTATAAACAATTAACAAAGTTTAAAGCTACGAGTGTTTATCAAAAAGCGTTCAAAGACAAGCAAATAAATATAAAGATCAATGTTTAAAACTTAATTATTAATGAGCGAGTTAAAAAGAGTCTTTATAATAATGCATTTAAATAATGCATATATGTTCAAAAAGCTAATTATATAATAATTAAATGTTTCGAAACAAAATTGATAAAGAAAATTAAAAAAAAGAATGTTACGAAGCAAGCAATTATTAATGCGATAGCTATGAAGATAGCATTTGAAAGTCAACATTTGAACGTAGCAAAGTCTACTTTTATTGATCAAATATATATTGTATTTAATGTAAAAAATAAAACTAATATACGTGTTAAACTATTACGAATTACGACGAATTTAATATTAATATGTCGAAATATATAATATTAATTATTCAAATCATTTAGCAACGTATTTTGCATTATGAAGAACTAAATAAGTTAAAAACAACTTAAGACTTAAACGTAATTAATAAATTTAACAAGTTTGTAAACACATTTTTTAGCGACAAAAATGTCGCAAATCGTAAAATATTTAATTCTTTTAATTCGATTGATAACGAATTAAAGAATTTGATTAAAATGAATAATAATAAGATTAAAATTAAGTACGAAAAAGTCGAAAATAATGCAAAAATAATAGAGAACAAATATGAGTCGTCGAAGTATAAAGACGAAAATAATAAGAATAAGAATTAAGTTAAACATAAGATTATAACGATCTTAGACTAGTCAATTAAACTATTTAAGATTAAGAATAATTAACAAGAATTTAAGTTATTTAATTATGCATTTTATTAATTACATTATCTTGTTACATTATTTATTAAACGCATTGTTTTATTACATGTATTATTTTATTACATGCATTGTTTATACACTTTTTCTATTAAATATGTTTATTAAAAAGTGCATTATCTATACATTTTTTTTAACAAATATGTTAATTACATTATGCACTTTTTTTATCAAATATATTAATTAAAAGATGCATTATTTATACACTTTTTTTAACAAATATATCAATTATATCATGCACTTTTTTATTAGATATATTAATTAAAAAATGCATTATAATAATGCATTTAAATTATTTAAAAAATTAAAATTAAATCATTAATTTGATTTTTTTAGTTAAAGAGTTTGACAATCTTGTTCTATATAATCTTATTAAAGATTGCCAAAAAAAAATCATTGTATTTTAAGAAAGATTTAAATTCTTAATTTTTTAACTCGCGATAACAATAACACACAATCTACGATATAATCTTAAATAGCACAATACTGCTCTCGTAAATTATATCGTAAATAATATGTCATTGTTATTGCAAGTTGAACGCGCTATTACTAAGGTATTAAGACTGTAATATTTGGAAATATTATATTTAAAAATATATAAAAATCTAATATTTCTAAATATTTAACATAATTTTTAAAAAGTTAAATACATTAATTTAATGCAATATAAATAATTTAAATACATTACTAAATTGCATTATTAAATTGTATTATTTTCTAATTGTATTGTCTTAAGACATATATTAACAATGCAAAATCTTTAACAAATATAATGACATCGAATTTCTAAATACTAATGAAACGCAAAACATTTTACAAATTTATTCTAAAAAAATCATTAAATTCTTTAATCGTTAAATTATTGTTTTTTTTTTCCATAAATGTTCTACGCTTTAATAATAGTCTTTTTAAAATTCAAGTTTATAATACGATTATAATATTTAAGAAGCATTATTTGTTCGATCAATTCTAAAGTCATTTGTGATCAATTTTATCAACAAATTCTTTTAGCAAAACTAAATGTTTTTTCGATGCTTATAAAGAATATTAAACACGAAAAAACGTCTTTAATTATTTAAGTTAATTTTAGAAAATTTAAGACGTTATTTTTTTAAAACTTTTATGTTAAAATCTCTTTAACAATGACGTCAATGCGAAGATATTAATCGTTCTCGCTTAAAGATAAAGATCGACGTTAACTTCGTTAAAAAAAATTCGTATAATTATCGCAACAAACTATATAATTATTAACAAATAAACGATTGCATTATTAATTTGCATTATTTTATCAATTTCGTTAGCTCGTTGCGTTTCTACTCTTAAAGTCGTAATTTTTTTTTATAATAACGACTAAAATAGTTCTTAAACTCTTTCTTGTATTTGTCGTAATAAGAATGATCAATTTTATTAAAATTTTGCTTTTTAACATTCTTTGTGTTTTAATTTTGATACAAATTTAACTTTTGAATGAAATTTAAAATTATAGCGAGATTGTATATTAATTCGTTTTTGTTCTTAATTTTAGAATAGTATTTCGCAAGTTTTGTAAAAATTAATTCACGAACTTTGATAACAAGTGTTTTTGAAAAATACGCATTATTGCGTATAATTCTTTTAATAGCATTAAAATAATTGAAAAAAGCATTAAACAATCGAAAGTTTAAATGCATGTTAACATTAATTGTTCTAGACACAATTAAGATTAATTTATAAAAAGAATATAGCATATTATTAACAAACAATACTAGTAATTATTCGTTATTTTCTAATTAAATAGCTTGAATCTTTAAATCTTTTAAAATTTTGTTAACTTATATATTAATTATGTTGCGCAATTAATATGTATATCGAAGCATTAAATACATAGAATTTTAGCGAATGCGAATGTTTTGTATTAATGTTTAAGACTTTGTTTTAGCTTTAATTTAAAACTTTTAAAAGCGAAGCTTTCGTTAAAAAGAACTATTAATAACAACTATAAAAGCGCGAATCTAATTTATTTATTAGCAAATGCATTATCTTTTTGCATTACTTACTTAAAATATCTTTTTAACAATAGTGCACAAATTATTGCTTATAATTACATTCTTAATTTGATCGTCTTTTAATAATAATATAATGTTGTTATTTAAAGTTTTTGATTTAATGACTTTGATAAACTCTTAAGTCACAAAATTAATAATATAAGTTATACAAAAAATCGAATTTTGTGTTTTATCTTATGAAGTGTCGCGTCAATTAAACGTCTTTTTTAACTTTTCTTTTAAAGTGTTATTGTTGCTTGCATTGTTTGTAACAATATTAAAAAGCTTGTTTTTAATATTATATGTGTTCAAGATTTTAAGAAGCTTTTGCATTAAATAACAATTAATATATTTAACTTAAAGAGTAAACTAGTCGCGTTGACCCGGAAATGTCACGTGCAAATGCCAAGACTCAAGTCAAAAAAAATTCGAAGAATCGAATCGCTCAAAGTAGTTTAGTCGATTACTATAAGTAGTTTAGCGCGAAGCGCGCTAAACTACTTTGAGCGATTCAATTTCAAAAAATCGTCGCGACTCGATCTTGGCGCCAGATCGAACTAGAGAGATAATATTATAATTCGATCCAACGATTAATCTATTAAAGAGACGTAAATTTAATAAGATATTTACGATATTAAAATGCAGTATTTATTTAATATATTAATACTTTTAGATAGACAATTTTTTGAAAACTAGATTATGCGTCTAATGCAATAAATACATGTTGTAACTTTTTTAAATCTTGCTTTATCTTAATACGAATGTCATCGTATTTTAAGAAAATTATAAATGACAATTTAGTGCGATGCATAAGAGTAAAATTTAAACGAAGCATTTGTAATAATTGTCAAAAATGCTTATTTTTAATGATTCGAAAAGATAGATTTAAGACAATAAAAATTTTGCACAATATTTGTTCTTAATTTTGTTAGTTAAATTAAAACGCTAAGTTAATATGATTTTTTTTCTATTAATTTTATTATACTTTGCATTATTTATTTGCATTATTAAACTAAATTTATACGATCAAAAGTTAACTCGAACTATGGAAGAGAATTAGATCGTTTTCGTTTTTTGCAAGCAATTATTTTGCGATGTTTAAGCATATTAATTGTACTAAAGTCATTTATAGTTATAGAATAATCTAGAATTTTAAGACAATTCTTGCATGCTATCTTAGAATATTTTTCTAGTGTTAAGATTATTTGAACAAATATGTTTTAAACATTGAATTGTTTACTTGCTTCAATCTTCTTAGTTTAAAGTAAATAATAATCCTTTTTTAAATCTTGTTTGTAACACTTTTGTTAATAGATGTTTGTAATTATTATTGTTAAAATTGAGCATTAATATTAAGATTTTACTTAATGTATTCGTTGTTTTTTCTTAATTTTAAAAAAAAACTATTTTGACAAATTTTATCAATCGTTTCTTGAAAAGCTTTTTTTTAAAAAAAAAAAAATAATTAATACTTTATAAGTCTTGACTTGCGAATTAATTAAAATAAAGATTACTTAAGATTAAGTTGTGCAACATCGAGAAATTAAACTCTTTCTTAATTGAAGATATTGATAAATTGTATACATCGTTAGAATTAAACATTTTGCAATATATTTTGCAAAGAACAACAATCTTGATAGCAACAATAAATTACTTAAAGATAAACACTAGTAATGCAATAAAGTAATGCAATAAAATAATGCAATAAAATAATGCAAATAACGAGAAAATAATAAAGAAGAAAATTGTTTCGTTTTTGACGCATAAATCTCTCAAAAGTCGTGACGTAATAGATTCAAAAATAGAAATTCTTAACATTATGACAACATTTTCGATTGTTTGACGATTCGAATTGATGACTTGAATCAAGTTAGGAATTAAGTTGATATCGAATCGAATCACGATGTTGATATCGAGAATTTGGGTCGAGTCACGATGTTAATACCAAGTATTTGGGTTAGATTAGAAAGTTGATACCAATTTCTAACCCAACGATTAGTCTAAATATTTATATTCTTAAACTTGTTTTTATATGCAACAATATTCTTTTATTACTTCTTAATTATTTGATAAAAATTTAATATTATTTTTGTGCAAATTTGTTTACTCTTGTTGTTTAAAAAAAATCGAGTCTTAAATAATTATATTCTCGTATTTAATTTTTAAGTATCTAGATATACATATATTAATATAATAAAAGCTCGTATTATCTTTCTTAATAACGAACTTAACATAATAAGAATACAATATTAAACAAGAATTGCAATTAAGTTAAAGACAAACGTATAATATTTAATATTTTAGATTTATGTAAATAACTTGTTAACTTAAAAAGTAAAACATGGTTTGCGATTATTTATAGTTAAGCTTATTGTTTTATTCTCGCTAATAATGTTAATATATTGCAAATTTCTCGATTATAAGTTTATTAATTCTCGGTTTGATTTGTCTCTTAAAGCATATTTTATTCTAAAGTTAATCGAATATATTTTCTACAATAATATTGTTTTTTATTAATTATTTTAATTAGATTTTATTGTTATAAATCTTGTCAATTACAATTTGACACGCGTCAATAATCGATTGTTCGAAAAGAAAATATTTGACGTACGCATATATAAAGACTTCGAGTTAATCTTCTAAAATAAGCAATTAATTTTGTTTTTATTATTAGAAAGAGATTTTATTGCTAATTTTCAAATCTTAAAAAATTAATTGTTTAAATTAGTAGATCTTTAATATCTTCGAAATAATCTTGTATTTAATATTGTTGAACTTTAACTTAATATATTTAACAATTTTGCAAATATAAATATAATATAGATTTAAGAAATTCTTCGCTAATATTAATTTTATAATTAGATAAATTGTAAAAAGACATTTACTTTTAATACGTATTTCGATCTTATTTCTTAACTTGCGACTAATTTGTTTTAGAAGATTAATATTTATAAAATGACATTTGCAATCTTTTATTTTTCCAATTTCTTTTGTTCTTGAACATTTAATAAAGTAAATAACTTAACAAGCATCTTATTAAATGCAATATTGTTACTTGTCTTTTTGTCGCTATTTATTGTTATTATAGTTGTTACTTTTAATAATCTTAATAATTTATATCTTATTCTCTTTTCTAGAATCATTAACGTCTTCGAAGAATCGTTGATTACTAAATTTTCTTAAATTATCTCGAATATTCTTAGTTTATTTACGAAAGATATTGAAGCGTTGCGAAGTTTAATTTTTTGTTTTAATAATATAAATTATGCAACAAATTGTTAATTAAACAATAAAATATCTTGTGTAAAATCTTGTTTTCTTTTTTTTTTGCAAATAAGTTATAACGTTTTAAGCAAAAAGCAAATTAACTTCGATAAAAGAAAATTGCGTTATTATTAACATTATTTATTTAACTTAATGTTCGAAGTTGTCGTTTAATAAAAGATAATCGAAATCTATTCTTTAATTAACGTGAATTTTATTAATTTTTTTCGTCTTTCTATTACGAAGCTTTGCGTAATTAATCTTAATAATTTTATGTTTTTTGTTTGAATTACTTTTATTGCATCTTTTTTGTATATTTACTTCGATTTTACTTGTTATAACTTGTCTTGTTAAATAATGTCAAGAACTTTGCTAACAATAATGTTAACAATTTCGATTTTGTCTTTCGCTTTGCTTAGAATTGCTAAAATCTTTCTTTATTAATTCTTTTTTTTGTTACTTTCTTTTATTTAGTTTAAGATAATTTGTTAAACATAACGTAAACTAACAATGTTATAAAGAATTACATTAAATAGATTATTTTAATTTGTGTTTATTGTCGATATGTTAATAATTAACTATTAACATTAATACTTATAAAATGAAATAATGTGTCGAAAAAAAAATGTATAATTAAGTTCGAAATCTTAAGATAACATTTTAGAATCGCATTAACAATAAAGTTCTGTTATAATCTTTATTGTTATTCTTGACTTAACAAGCTAAAACGTTGTAATCTTTAATTATTTATTATTTAACAATTTTTTATGTTAAACAATCGCTAAATAAAGAAGATTAATTGTTAAGCATTTTAATTTAACTTTTACTTACAATTTCTTTACGTTAAAATTAATTAAATAACGCACGTATATTGCAATTTCTTAAAGAATCAAATACTAGAAAAAAAGCTTGTCGATAAATCAAGCAAAATTATTGCTTTTCTTAAAGTTGTTTTTAGAGTTAAAGTTGCACTTGCGCAATTTTAACTCGCATTTAAACATTCTACAATAAAGTAATCTCGTAACTTGTAACACTTTATAATAGAGCAATCTCGCAATTTCTAATACTTTTTGATTAATAAATATTGACAAAACGTAAACAATTATTAACACAATATATATAATAAACGCGTATATAGCATTTGCAAATACAATTATTTTAATTTTAACGTTTTATTTTATACAAGTTATAAAACTATTCTTGAACGTATTTATAAACATTGTTATGTGTTTTTGCTTAAATAAGACTTATTTATTATTGTAATCAATTTTTATCTTAAATATTAAATATTGCTCTTAGATCTTTTAGCAAAATTATGTTTTAATATTGACGCTTACTTTTTATAGATAGTTTACACTATCTATTATAGCGTTCGTCGATTGTTCGAAGCTATTACATTATATCTTGTAACGTTGTTTATAAATAGTTAGAATTAAATGTAGAATTTATTCTAGAATTAAGATTTGTCGAACATTAAACATAATTTTGCAAAGAAGATCTAAGCATTAAGGCAAGCTAGCACACGTGTACAACATACTATTAGTATATAATTTGATTATAGATTAATAAAACTTATTAGAATCTAGCGACGAACATAGTTTAATTGATGTAAATAGACTGGTCGCGTCGAGTTGAGTCATCGAGTTCGAGCTAGGTTCCTAGCTCGCCAAGACTCGATTCGAGTTAGAAATCTTGACTCGAGTATTCGAGTTAAGTCAAAGAGTAGGTATGAAGTACTTAGCGTATAACCTGGCTCGACTCGCCAAGACTCGAAAAATTTAAATTATTTTTGAAAAAATGCATTAATCAACTTAATCAAGTTGATTAATTTAATTAATTTGTTTATAATATTATATAGTAATGCATTTAGGTAATGCATTTGTACGTTATTTGTGCGTTATTATTTTTAAACTATTTTT
>JAABUZ0100007936.1_pt1 | contig 12658 bp, 11 predicted proteins | sample 5562091 | NCBI WGS metagenome assembly JAABUZ01 (sample SAMN12813069, study PRJNA571459) | rock metagenome | isolation source: Antarctica rocks | place: Antarctica: Victoria Land, Linnaeus Terrace sud | collected 2015-12-21 | reverse complement strand
GTCCGCCATGTGTGCGGTGCCCGCTACAGCCGGGCTGCGTGTTCGCAGCGCATTTTCAGCGGGCGCACGGGGAGCATCGAGTCAGCGGGAGCGCAATGATGGCATGACTCTTGCGCTGCACCCCCGCGGCCGGCACCGCCACGCGCGGCCGGCACGTCCTGGGCCTCCCAGCTCAAGTCGTGCGGAGTCGGAGTTCAGCGGGGCGCGGCTGGCCCAGCCGGCCGCACCGTCTTCTGCCCTGCCGGTGCCTGCCCTTGTCACGGTCGGGGTGGTCGACCCGGCCCAGCGGCTGTCCTCGTTGGCTGCCGCACTGCCCGCGATGTCTGGCGGCTGACAGTACTCCCGGTGGGCTTGCTGGCGGCTCCGCTCGCGGACCCGGCATCGCTCGCGTGCGATGCCTTGGTGCTCATCGACGCGGACGGGGGGTTGGTCCGCATGGCCCGCACCTGTTTTCCCGAGGGCGCCGATCGCTGCTCTGCTTTCGGTCGACGCGCCAGTTGGTCGGGTAGTCGAGGTGCTGCGGGCGGGCGCCGACGCCTGCGTGCGGGGCAGCGATCCAGCTGCTGTACTGGTCGCTCACCTGCGGGCGTGTCTGCGTCGTTGGCAGGTGGGCACGTGAGCGGCCAGCGGCCTTCGGTCACTGCTGTGGGCCGCCGTATCGGCAGCATCGCCCATGCTGGGCGGGTCATCGCGACAGCAACGGCGCTGACGGCACTGTTAGGGGCGCCGCCGGCCGCCGCGTGGGCCACCACGGAGGGTGCGCCCGCGGAAGCGGGACAACCGTCGGCTGCCGGCAGCCAGGCCTCCCGCTCGTGCTGTACCGACCAGCACGACCGCTGCCGCAGCTGAGGCAGCGTCGGCGAGCGGGATCGACGCGGCCGAACGCAAGGAAGCAGCTCAGCGCAGGCGGCGGATGACCGCTTGTCGCGCAGTTGAGGCGAGCCGGGCGCAAGAGCATGGGTGCGAAGCCCAGTACCCAGGTGTGGGCCGCAGTGGCGGCCAGTGCCGCCACGTCAGTCGGTTGCCGGGTCGCCGGATCCCGGTGAAGGGCTTTGGACAGGCTGCCAAGGTTCGAGCCCGGGCCGGAGCGAGAGCCGTCCGCCGGACCAGGGTTTGCTCCGGCGGACGGCGCGGCGGCCCGGGACGCTGGCCGGTGCCGAGGCACCCCCGGCGGCCGGCAGCATCCCGGTCAACTAGCCAGCAACACCGATGCCGACACGCTGCGCAGCCCGGAGCAGGCAGCAAACAGGCGCGGGGGCAACGCAAGCGACAGCGTTGCCTCGAAGCCGGTCGTTATCTTCGTGGAGGCCCTGTAGATGCCCCGCGCGTGGCTCGACGCGGCAGCTGCTTGTGAAGGTGCAGCTGCCGCGTCGAGGTGGGAACGGCTCAGGCGCCGTTAGCCGGACGTCGTTGCCGACTAAGAACCCACGCACAGGATCAAACAGCAAAGACACGAGACTTCGAGTCTAGTCGAGCCTGATTCTCTGAAGGTCGTGCCCGACCATCACTTGACCGTCGTAGCCTGCATGTGCCCACCGCTCCCACTTCCGGACATCAATCGGGTCTTGGACGGCGTCTGCGATATGGCTGAGCACTAGCCTGTCCGCTTTCGCGGTTTGAGCGATGCTACCGACCTTCTGTACCTCGACATGTGAGGTCAACAGGTGGCTGAGCAACGCGGGCGGTACTTTGGATCCTTCGAGATTGAGCGCCTCGTGCACGAGCACGTCGGTGTCCTTGGCTAGGACCGGGATGTTGCTGGTATAGGTCGTGTCACCGGAAAAGGTGACCGAGCCGTACTCGGTGTCGAAGCGGAAGGCGAAAGCTGGGAACACTGGCCCGTGCGGCACGAGGATCGCGGTGACCCGAACCTTCTCGTCCTGCATGACGAGAAACGGTCGCATTACTGGTGCTGTGTCGCGATAGCTGGCTCCAACACCAGGCAGTCTAATCTCGTGAACGTTGGCAAGGGTGCGAATGTCTCTGAAGCCGCTGTCACGCGTGAACAGGTTGCTGCTGTACGCATATGCGTCGTGGCAGGATTCAGTCAGGTCCTTGATGCCCGGCGTCGGCAGCTTGGGATTGACGGTTGAGGCCACGCCCCCACCGAACTTCGGGGGCAGTCCCCCAGCTCGTCCTGGCCCGTAGACGTCCACCCCGTCAGGCAGCGTGTCACCCAAGGCCGCCTTGGGCCCACTCCCGCCCAAGAGGAAAAAGTTGTAGTAGTCCGCCACGTGATCCGCATGTAAGTGCGTGATGAAGATGGCGCGCATCGAGGCGAGGGTGAGGCCCGCGTGCACGTACTGGGTCACGGCGGCTCGTCCGCAGTCGATGACGTAGGTCGCGCCGTCAACGACAAGAGCGCTTGCCTGTCCGGCGCGGAAGGGGTCAACCGGTGGCCCCATCCGCGTGCCTAGCAGGACCAGCTCCAGATGAGCCGGCCGCTTGGACGAGTCGCGATCTGGGGCGCGCGCCTCCGTGGCACTCGCACTCTGACCACCGGCGAGGACCGCCGCGGAACTCAGCACAGCGGAGCCCGCTATCCCGCTCAAGACCGCCCTTCGGCTGACGGCACGCCGGACGTCCTTCACGATTCCCGGCTCGTCGTCGTGCACGACCGGCACTTCGCAGCTGCTACACATAAATCTGCTCCCTTGTTAATGAGCGAATACGAGGACCGTCGCGGAGTCGTGCCGGTCGAGCTACATCGCTACCACGACACCAGTGATGGATCGTCCTCGCCTGCAGGATGCGAACGCCTGACGAGGTAGTTCCAGCCTGCGAGCAGCTGGCTGTCCGGCCAGCACTCTAGGCGCTTGGCGGCGGCTTCTGCCGCGTTCGAGAAGGTGGTCACGGAACCGGCTGCCGCGGCGGTGAGTTGCGCTCGGCATGCTCTTTGCAGCAGCACCGCGTGCATCACGGCAGCCGGAACAGAGAACCCCGCCGCCACCAGCCCGTGCTTGGGCATCAGGGCGGCGGGCGCGGTGCCGAGGGTCTCCGTAAGCGCTCGGCCGAGCTCGGGTGTGCTGACGAGCGAGCCGGTTCGGGTGAACCGTGGCACGTCCCGTCCATCGAACAGGGCCGCGTCGTGCGAGATCGGCAGCAGCGGGGTGCCCAGCGCGGCGAAGCTCACAGCGGCGTCGGCGTGGGTGTGCACGACGCACTTGAGTTCGGGGCGCGCCCGCAGGACTTCGAGGTGGATGTGGCACTCCTTGTGGGGAGCCCCGTTGCCGTGCAGGACCTCCGCGTCGAAGGAGACGAGCTGGACCCGGTCCGCCCGAACCTCTTCCAGACCCCACCCAGGAGCCTTGATCCAGATCCCCCTTCCCTGCGGGTCCCGGACAGAGACATGGCCCCACACCATGTCGCCCTGGCCGCTCCACGCGAGGACTCGGGACGCGAGACCTGTCGTGGCCGCGGGCGTGTCGTCGTCGCTCATGTTTCGGTCAAGGACGTGTAGTAGCCGGCAGCGCCGGGATGCAGCGGGATCGGGGTGACGCCCATCGCGTGCGGGTCCAGGGGGTAGGTCACGGGCGAGCGCTCCGGGGGGAGGTGGGAGTACTGCCGTTCGAGCTGCTCCCGGGTCTCGCCGAGGATCCAAGCCAGGGCGTACGCGACGTCGTCGGGCAGGTCTGCGCGCACGATCACGAGGAAGTCGCTGAAGTCGAGCGTCTGGATCTCCGGCGCTCCCGGGAAGTAGTCCGCGGGCACGACCGCCGACGGCCAGCCGAAGTCTCGCTCGAGGCTGTCGAGCACCGGAGGCTCCACGTCCAGGAAGGTCATGTCGCCGGCGAGCTCCTGCCACGCCGGCAGCATCACGGCTTCGTGGACGATCGCGTCGGCGCGCCCTTCCAGCACGTCGTCCAGGCACTCAAAGGGGCGCTCGTGTTCCAGGAACTGGCCGCCCCAGCCGACGACGTCGACACCTGAGCGGGTCAGCACCTCGTGCATGGCCGTCCCGACGTGATTGACGCCGTCGTAGCCCGACGTCGTCAGCTGCAGGGCGGGCTTGCGCGTGCGGAGATCTGAGAAAGATCGGATCCCGAGCTCGCGACGGACCGCCGTCACGAGCCGGTCCCGTTGCGGTACGACGCCGAGCGCGCGCAGGTCGGGGTAGGCCTGTCCGGCGTACTCTCCCCGTCCGTCGAGGGCGGCGGTGACGAACGCCGCGGGCGTCGCGACGGCGAGGTCCACGCCGCCGTCGCCGACCGCGTGGACATTGTCGGTGAAGCCCCGGCCGTTCCAGATCGCGATGCGTGTTCCTGGGGCGCTCCGGTCGGTCAGCTCCTGCCCCAGCCAGCCGCACACACGGGTCAGGTTGACCATGCCCCAGTCCGCTTGCATGTGGAGGGTGACCGGCCGCTCGAGCAGGAGTTCGCCGTTCACGGGTGCACGACCCCCATCCACATCGGGTCCTGGCGGTTGTGCAGGGCGGCGAGGGCGTCGTTGACATCGGCGAGCGAGAACTGGTGGGTGATGAGGTCGCCGGTGTGCAGCGCGCCGCTCGCCAGCAGGCGCAGGACCTCGTCGGTGTCGGTGCGGGTGCAGGCCCGGTTGCCGACGATCCGCCACAGGTTGCGCATGAGGGCGATGGCCGGGAGCTGGAACGGCGTCGGGTTGGCCCCCATGTGAACCAGCGTGCCGCCGGTCGCGAGCGCTGCCAGCGCTTGGGTGCTCCCACCGCCAGCCGGCAGGTAGTCGGTGACAGCGTCGACACCGGCCGGAGCGATCGCCCGGAGCCGCCGGGTCAACCCCTGCGACTCGGCCCAGTTCGCGTCGAGCTGTTCGGTGGCGACGACATCCACGGGGGTGTGCCGGGACAGGGCACGCACCGCCTCGAGTCGTTCGGCGGACCGACCGACCAGGACCAGTCGCCCCACGCCGAAAAAGGGCGCCAACTTGACCGTCGCCGTGCCCATGGTGCCGGTCGCTGCGGTGACCAGGAGTGTGCCGCCGAGCGGCAGGCCGGTGAGCTTGAGCGCGCGAACCGCGTTGCCGAGGTCGTGGACCTTGGCGGCGACGTCGAAACTGACGTTGTCGGGCAGGACGTCCACCAGCCAGTGCGGCACCCGTACGTACTCGGCGAACGCGCCGTCGTGGTAGCGGCCGTACAGCTCGAGCGGGCCGGTGCCGAACGACGCGTGGCCGATCAGTGCCGACTCGTGGCACATCTGCTCCCGGTCGGTCCGGCAGTAGGTGCAGTTGCGGCAGGCCAGGACGGGATGCACCCGGACCCGTTTGCCGAGCAGCTGCTGGTCGGCATTCGCCCCGACCGCATCGACTGAGCCGGCGGCCTCGTGGCCGAGAATGGTGGGCAGGTGCTTGAAGGCACCCATCGCCAGCAGGGTCATCATTCCGGGTGCAAGCCCGGCGGAGGCGACCTTGATCAGGACGTCGTCGGGTCCGGGTTCGGGGATCGTGACCTGCTCGAGCGCCAGCGTGGTCGCCTGCGGGTGCGCCCGGGCGGCGAGCATGCCGGTCATGGGGCATACCCCTCGACCAGCGCGCGCTCTGTGTGGTGGGCCGCGTCCACGGGTTGCCTGAGCCGCTCGACGTCATCGAGGCGCAACGCCTCGGCCTTTTTGCTCACGGGAGCCGCCTGCGGGATCGAGATCGCGGACGCGACGGTGACGTGGGAGCTCGGCTGGGCGTGGATGCTCGTGTACGCGCACCCCACCGGGATCCGGACGAAGTCGCCGGGTTCGATCTCCAAGGAGCCGCGCTGGGTGACCAGGGTGCGACGGCCCTTGATCTGGTACTGGATCTCATCGGCGTCCAGGTGCCGGCGGTACTCGCGGCCCTGTGACGCCGACGCGTTCGTCCGGCCGATCAGCACCTGTCGCGAGCGGTAGACCCAGGTCGTCCCGTCCCCGCTCTCCGGCGGGTGCACGATATTGATCCGGTCTGTCTCGATGCCGACCTGGTCCAGCAGCAGCTGCTCGTCGATCGGGGAGATGGCGACGTCGTGCTCCGGGCCGCCGAGGCACTCGGTGGTCAACTCGTTGAGGTCGCCGGGCGTCCAGCCCGGGAACGGCGGGAACGTCGCGGCCGACGAGCGCGTCGGAGCCTGGAGCTCCTCGGCGGGTGCGGGGACGTAGAACAACAGGTGGCTCTGCTGCCGGCCGTAGTTGTCGTGGGCGACGCCGCGCGGGATCCGCGAGAAGTCGCCCGGGAGGTGCTCGACGGTGCCGAGCTCGGTCATCAGGGTGCGCTCGCCGGCGATCTGGAAGGACATCTCGTCGACGTCGGCGTTGCGGTGGTAGAAGGGCTGCCGGAAGTTCATGGTCTGCCACTCAAGGCGCAGGTGTCGGCTCTCGTAGACCCCGCGCGGCGCCGCGAACGCCACCGGCGCCCAGTCCTGGTCGAAGTGCGCCGCCTCGAGCGCGGGCAAGTCCTGCCACAGCTTGACCGGGCCTCGGCCCGGGATCGGCTCGGCGAGCAGGAGCCGCTCCTGTCGGCGGAGCGAGCGCGGCGTGCCGGTGAACGGGAAGACGTCGACGGTCTCGAGGACGATGCTCATGCTGGCTCCTAGGGTCGGGCCGTGTGCGAGGCGTGGGGGACGTGTCTGTCGAGGAATTCGTGGGTGCGGGCCCATGCGGCTGCCGCCGCGTCGGGGCGGTACATGTGGGGCCGGGCGTCGCAGGCAAAGGCGTGACCCGCGCCCGGGTAGACGTGCTGGACGAACTCTGCGCTGGAGTTCGTCATCGCAGTGTCGATGGCGGACACGTCGGAGGCCGGGATGGTCGGGTCGTCCGCGCCGACGTGCATGATCACAGGGGTGGTGACGGCGCCAGCGCGGTCCAGGACGGCGTGCGGACCCCGGGCGATGCCCGGTCCGTAGAAGACGGCCGCGGCGCCCAGGCCGGGCGACGCGGTCGCGGCGGTGAAAGCGGCGCGGCCGCCGAAGCAGAAGCCCACGACGACCGTCCGGGACAACTCGATGCCCTCGTCCTGGTGCAGGTGTGCGAGCGCGCCCTGCACGTCGCTGATGATCTGGTCCGGGCCGAGCGCGCTGATCAGGGCCATGGCCTGCGGATGGTCGGCGTAGCCGACGACGTCCGTGTCGGTGCGGTGGAACAGCTGGGGAGCGAGCGCCAGGTAGCCCCGTGCCGCCAGACGGCGCGCAATGTCCTGGACGTGGTCGTTCACCCCGAACGCCTCCTGCAGGACGACGACGGCTCGGTCGACCGGTGCATCCGGTCTGGCAACGTAGGTCTTCATGAGGCCGCCGGCCGTGGGAACGGTCCTCCAGGCCGTCCTCAGATGCGGCGCGCCGACGCTATCGGGCGCTCGGCCGGTCTCGGTGTGGTGGTCGTCGTCGTTCACAGGACGCTCCTTCGTACGACGGGGTTGTGCAGGTGCCCGACGCCCTCGACCCAAGTCCTCAGCTCCTGGCCGGCCCCGAGGAAGACTTGGGGGTCGCGGCCCGCGCCGACGCCTCCGGGGGTGCCGGTGGCGATCAGGTCGCCCGGCACAAGGGTGATGATCTGACTGATGTAGGCGATGGTGTGCGCCACGTCGAACAGCAAGTCCGCAGTGTTCGACTGCTGCATCATGACCCCGTCGACGCTGCAGCCGATCTCGAGCCCGGTGGCTCCCGAGGGCAGTTCGTCCGGCGTCACAAGCGAGGGGCCGACCGGCGTCGTCGCCTCGAAGGTCTTGCCCGACAGGAACTCGCGCGTGCGGTGCTGCCAGTCCCGGACGGTGACGTCGTTGACGACGGTGTAGCCGGCGACGTGGTCCAGGGCCCTCCCGACGTCGATGTCGCGGCCTGGAGACCCGATCACCACGCCCAGCTCCGCTTCCCAGTCGAGCTGTTCGCTGACCGAGGGCATCTCGATCCCCGCGCCGTCCCCGATGAGGGCGGCGTCGTACTTGGCGAACAGGGTCGGGTAGGCGGGCGTCGGACGTCCCATCTCCGCGATGTGCGACGCGTAGTTCAGTCCCAAGCAGACGATCTTGTTGGGGTGGGGGACGAGGGTGAGGAGGTCGCTGTCGGACGCGGGCACGCGCGGGCCGCCGACGGCTGCGGCGCGGCTCGCCCAGTCGCCGCAGCCGAGCAGAGTGCCTACATCAGAGAAGGGGAGCAGGACGTACTCCTCACCCTCGCGGCGGGCGGCAGCTGTGCCGCCGTCCTGCAGCCGTACGGTGCTCAGTCTCACGGGCGTCTTCCTGGATGGCTGGCCGCTGCGGCGTCGCCTCGGGCTCCGGTGACCGTCGGTGTCGCGGGTGGCTCAAGCCCGACCTTGCGCAGGTCGGCGGCGACGGCGGGAGCGTGCACGGCGTCAAAGACCGCGGCGACCACCCGGTCGGGGCGTACGAGGACGAGACGCCCGCGCAGCTCTCCTACGGCAGCGGACAGCGCGCCGTCCGCGTCGGTGATCGCCGCACGGCCGTTCCTGTCGCGTGCCGCCCGGTCGTCCAGGGCCACGTCCACGCGCACACCCGCAGGCAGGCCGGCCGCTTGCACCGAATCCCAGTCCGGCTCGGCGAGATCGATCCCGAGCGTCGCCCAACCCTGGCCCAGCACGTCGTCAAGACGGACCAGCTCATGGGCGCGGCCGCTCAGCACCCGGGGCTGCGGCAGCGGCAGGCCGACGAGGTGCTCCGGACCGGCCCCCCCGACCCGCGCGAGCGCGCCGTGCTCGATCCGCGAGGGGGGTCGGAAGCGCATCTCACGCAGGTACCGGCGTCCCGGCGGTGTGCGCATGGCCGCGGCCACCAGAACGTCGCGCACGAGCGCGCGGCGGCGGTCCGTGGTCATGACGACGTCACCCAGCCGCACCGACACGTCGATCATCGCCTGTGCATGGGGCCGGCGCTCGGTCTCGTAGGTGTCCAGGAGCGCGTCGTGGGCGCGGCCCTGCAGCACCTCGGCGATCTTCCAGCAGAGGTTGGCCGCGTCCCTGAGCCCCGAGTTCAGGCCTTGCCCGGCAAAGGGCGGCATCATGTGCGCGGCGTCACCGAGCAGAAAGCAGCGCCGGTCCCGCAGGGTCTCGGCCATCAGGGCGTGGAAGCGGTAGGTCACTGCGCGCTCGACGTGACAGGGGTCCAGGGATCGGTAGGGACCGACGAGATCGCGGAGGAGTTGGAACGGCGGCGTCTGCCCCGCTAATCCTTCACCGGCAAGGAGCCGGAACTCGTAGCGGCACCGGCCGTCCCGGCCGGGCACGATCACGTGGGGTCGGCGGGGGTCGCCGTGGTGCATCCCGAAGCGTTGGTCGTGGGGGTCGTCGAGCGTGTCGACGACCAGCCAGACGTCGTCGAAGCTGCGGCCGAGCATGTCGATCCCGAGGAAGTCGCGTACGGTGCTGCGCCCGCCGTCGCAGGCGAGGACGTAGCCGGCGGCGACCTGCTCGTCGGGCCGGCCGTCGGCACGCAGCGTGACTGACACGCCGTCGTCCGCCTGCCGGAGCCCCACCAGGGCGGTGCCGAACCGTTGCTCCACGTGGGGAAAGCGGTCCAGGCCCTCGCGCAGGACCCGCTCGAAGTCGGGTTGGGCGAAGGGGTTCTTGTAGGGGTGGCCGTAGCGGTAGCTGTGAGCTGCTCCCGCGTGCACAAGCGCCTGCCCCCGGGCGCCGAAGTACCTGGTCCCGGTCCCGGGGACGATGATCGGGTAGATCGCCCGGTCGAGTGAGGCCATCTGCAGGTACCGCATCGACTCCTCGTCGAGACTGATGGCTTTCGCGTCGTCGCTGGTGGCGGGGTTGCGCTCCACGAGCAGGGCGCTGACGCCCAGGGCACCGAGCAGATTGCCGGCGGCGAGGCCCGTCGGCCCGCCGCCGACCACGAGGACGCTTGGCGACTCGCGGATGTGCACGCCTAGGTCACCGGGTTGTAGGCGGGACCGTCCTCGGCGAGCAGCCTCTCGGCCTCGGCCCAGATGTCCTGCGGTTCCTGGTCGAGGTCCAGGCTCTTGCGGAAGGGCTGCCGCACGTCCTGCTCCAGGCGCAGGTACACCTCGTTGCGGTTGCCTTCGGGGTCGAAGAAGTAGATCCCGATCGCGTTGCCGTGGGTGACCTCCTGCTGCACCTGGACGCCCTCCGCCTTGAAACGCCGGTGGAAGCTCACGACCGACTCGAGCGAGTCCACCCGCCAGGACACCTGGTGGGTGAGCTTGGCCCCGGGCGGGGCGGTCCGCCCGCGCTGCAGCACAAACTCGTGGTGCTCCCGATCCGGTGCCGAAGACAGGAACACGATTCCTAGGTCCTCGTCCTCGTCGGTGACGACGAGCCCGAGCACGCGGGTGTAGAAGTCCCGCATGACGGTCAAGTCGTCGACCCAAAAGCCCGTGTGACCGAGGCCGGTGATGCCCATGTTGCTCCCTAGGTGGATGAGTGCGACGTGGACTGGGGTCGGCGAGTCACGCCGGTGAGGGCAGGCGGCCCGCCGGTGCCTCGGTTACTGAGGCCACGACGTAGGCGTGGGCGTCCGCCTGGCGGGAGGGGTCGGTGACGTGTGCTCTCGCCTCCGGCGTGGCTAGGACCGCCTGGAGGTGCTCTCGGGTCTGCCACTGGATGTACTCGACGACGCGCAGCCCATCGCCGCTGCGGTGGATCGAGCAGCTGACGAAGCCGTCGTGCTCCGAGTGATCCGCTGCGACGCCCTGCAGATACTGGACGAGGTCGGCTTGCTTGTCCGGGGTGACCGTGAAAGTCACAACCAACGTGTGAAGCCCGGAGTCTTCCGCGATGCCGACCATGTCCGTCTCCCGATCGCCCCAACGTGTGATCCCTGCCGACCGCACCATATGGCAGGACTGCTGTCCTGACAATCGACAGTAGATGGTCACATGGGGTGTCCAGACGGCGATCAGCCGTCCACTACGCCAAGCCGGTCGCCGATCTCGCGCGCCACCGACTGGACGAGCGGCAGGATCTGCAAAGTGCGGCCCGTGGTCATCCTGGAAGCCAGGGCGGCGACGCTGATGGCCGCCACGACTCGCTCGCCTTCCCCGAAGATCGGCGCTGCGATACCTACGGTGTCACTGTCCAGCTCGGCCCGGGTGATCGCGTAGCCGTCGCGACGGATCTCCTCGAGCCGGTCCAGGAGGGCTTCGACGTCTGTCAGGGTCGAGTCCGTGAAGCGTCGCAGCGTCGCTCGTTGCAGGACCTGCCGGGCTTCGTCCACCTCGACCCATGCGAGCAGGACGAGGGCCGACGCACCGGCGTTGATGGGCAGCGTGCTGCCGCGGTCATAGGAGATGCGTGCCGGCTGGACGTCGGCCTCAGCTCGGTCCACGCACACAACCAGTTCTTCCACACGACGGGTCAGCAGAACGGTCTCTCCGACTTGGGCCGACAAGGCCCTCATGAGCGGTAGCGCCACCTCAGAGAGGCCGTAGCCTCGGCGCGCGACCCGCGCGATCTCGAGGACCCGCAGGCCCAGCCTGAACCCCCCGGCAGGCGCCTCCTCCAGAAAGCGGCCGCCCACCAGACTCTGGAGATACCGGTAGGCGGTCGAGCGGGCTACGCCTAGACGCTCGGCGATGGCCACACTCGACAGGACGGGCTCCTCGACACTGAACATCGTCAAGATGTCCAGTGCCCGGTCTGCAGTGGAGTTTCGTTCTCGGTAGCCCCTCGCCGGCGATCCTGACATGCGGGACAACCTACTAGCGAGGGCACGCAGAGTGCGACGCGAGTTTCTGCCACCCTGCAGCAGTGGCGCGCTCGGCGGCGGCTGGAACGGTTCTACAGGGCATGCGCCCGGCCCGAGATCCCCGAACTGGTCCGGCTCGGGCGCACCCCCAGGCTCGGTGCCGCAGTCCGGCAGCCGGCTCGTGCTCCCCTTCACGACCCCGATAAGCGGGCACTATGGGGGTCGGAGCCCTGAATAGGCCGGCTAAGTTACCCGTGGGACCAACTTGCCTGACCTAGGCAAGTCGAACAATCTGGCAAGTTCTCCTTGCAAGACTAACTTGCCATAGTGTCCTGCAGTGTGCCCCTGGCTCCCGAAGGCGAAGAGCAGCTCCTCGAAATCGGGCTGGAACGACTCAGGGAGCTGCTTGGCGCTGGCTTCGAGACGGCCCCCTACAACACGGGTGGTCAGGTAAGGCCCAGGCCAGATGCTGCAGTCGACGCGATGATCACGGTCAAGGACAAGTCGACAGGCACTTACGGTGTTCTGCTGATCGAGGTGAAGTTTGGGCTCACGCCGGTCAGTGTTCGCCGGGAATTGGCACCGCGGTGGGACCTGTTGGCTCGCCTGCCCGGTCATATCACCCCCCTTGTCATCGCTCCGTGGCTAAGCCCTCGGACACGAGAAGAACTCGACCGAGCGGACTACGGCTACCTGGACCTGAGCGGTAATGTCTCGCTTGATATTCCTCAACCCCGGGTGCGGTTGTTCCTGCAGGGCACCAAGCGCGACCCGACCCCGCACCGCGCCGGTAGCCGCGGTTTGGTCGGTTCGGGGGCCGGGCGGCTGGTGCGGCTCCTTGTAGATGTGGCACCGCCATACCGGGCCGTGGGATTGGCCGAACGCTCGGGCCTGAGCCTGCCTTACGTCTCGCGGCTTCTAAGAGTGATGGAGGACCAGGGCCTGATCGAGCGCTCGGGGCGTGTCGTCAGTGGGGTCGATTGGGCGGGGCTGATCCGGGAGCGCGCTGAGCAGACGAATCTGCTGCGGGCCAACCCGGCGGTAGCCATGGTCGCAC
>JAABUZ0100007935.1_pt1 | contig 12659 bp, 13 predicted proteins | sample 5562091 | NCBI WGS metagenome assembly JAABUZ01 (sample SAMN12813069, study PRJNA571459) | rock metagenome | isolation source: Antarctica rocks | place: Antarctica: Victoria Land, Linnaeus Terrace sud | collected 2015-12-21 | reverse complement strand
GACATCCTCGTCAGCGTGGTCGCTGCAGCTGCCATTCCAGATGAGCTCGCACCGTCGGCCACTCCGAGGCAATCACGCTATACACACATGTATCCCGCAGCGTCCCATTCGCCGCAACGGAGTGGTTCCGCAGTATCCCGTCCAGCTTCGCCCCCAGCCGCTCGATCGCCCGGCGGCTTTGCTGATTCATGAAGTGCGTCCGAAACTCCACCGCAATGCATCTCAGCACGTCGAACGCATACGCCAGCAGAAGCAGTTTGGCCTCTGTATTCAGAGCCGTCCGTTGCACCCGCCTCGCATACCACGTCGACCCAATCTCCACCCGGCGATTCCCAGCATCGACATTCATGTAGGTGGTCATGCCGACAACCTCGCCCGTAGCGACATCGATGACCGTAAACGGCAGCATCGACCCCGACTCCCGCAACGCAAGCCGCCGTTCGATCTCCGCCCTCATCGCCTCAGGTGCAGGGGCATTCGTGTACCAAAGCTCCCAAAGCTTCCCGTCGCAAACGGCCGCAACCAGCGCATCATGATGCGCGATCGAGAGCGGCTCCAGCCGCACATGACGGCCACGAAGCGTCGTAGGCTGCAACAGATCGGGGACTCGGAGCGAAGTAGAGGAACTCACACGGGTAGTCTATCCGCCCCCTGAGGTCCTAGCCCCCAAGTCCGGAGCCCCTCCTTCGCCAACGCCCTTCTCTCACCGGACCACGTGCACCCGCACCCCAGCCTCCACATCCTTCCAGGCCCGATCCGCCGTATACACCGGCAGATCCAACATGAGGCCGAGCGCCAGGCAAGCGCAATCTCCTAAAGACAAGCCGTACCTTTTTGTTCGCTCAATGAGAGAGCCCGTCAACCTGGCATGCTCTTCCGCAAAGGGAACAACTTCATCGACAAGACGTTTGGCATCAGTCCAGGCATCTTGCTCGCTTGCACCTTGCGAGATGAGCTTGGAATGAATCTCAGCCAGGTTGACCGCGCTCACAACCGCTTTGGTATCCGACATCAGGAACTCATTCGCAACAGGTTCATTTCGTATATAAGCAAGCAAAATTGACGAGTCGAGTACGGCTCTATTCATCAGCAAACTCTCTGCGTGCCTCTTGGCGGCGCTCTGCAATCAACTCGTCCTCGATCCGCCTGCCTGGGGTAAGATATCGGGCTGCGCTCGCCTGCGCCGCCCGCAGTCGAGCCCGCCGCGTCATCAACCGCAGCTCCTCCCCCTCGACCGTCAGCGTGATTGCCTCCCCGGGTACAAGCCCCAGCTGCTTGCGGATCTCCGCCGGGATCAATACCCTTCCGTTCTCGCTCATTTTGACCGAGACATGCATATGTGACACTCCTCAAGTATTCTGACAGATCCAGAGCAGCCTGTCACCCCTCCACCCCCTCCAGCACCACCGGATCCACCATCTCCGTCTCAAACACCCCCTCCCACCGCGCAACCACCACACTTGCCAGGCAATTCCCCACCACATTCACCATCGTCCGTGCCATATCCATCAACGCATCAATCCCCAGAATCACAAAAATCGGCTCCACCGGCAGCCGAAACGTAGCTGCCGTCGCCAGCAGCACCACCAGCGTCGCCCGCGGAACCCCCGCAACTCCCTTGCTCGTCAACACCAGCGTTCCCATCATCAGCAGCTGCTCTCCGATCGACAGATGCACCCCCGCAGCCTGCGCCACAAACATCGACGCCACGGCAAGATACAGCGTCGATCCATCCAGGTTGAAGCTGTACCCCGCCGGAATCACAAAGCTCACCACCCGCCTCGGAACCCCCAAAGCCTCCATCGCCTCCATCGCCCGCGGCAGCGCCGCCTCACTCGTCGAGGTGGCAAACGCAATCGTCGCCGGCTCGGCCACCGCTCTCAAGAAGCGCCGCACCGGCACCCGAAACAGCAGCGCCGCCGGCAGCAGCACCAGCATCCCAAACGCCAGCAGCGCGCCATACAGCGTCAGCAGCAGCTTGCCCAGATTCACCAGCACGCTCAGCCCCATGTTGCCCACCGTATACGCCATCGCCGCGCCCACGCCCACCGGCGCAAAGTACATCACTACATTGGTGAACTTGAACATCACCTCGCTCAGGCTCTCCGTCAGCCGCAACACCGGCGCCCGCTTCTCCGGGCTCACCGTCGCCAGCGCGATCCCGAAAAACACCGCAAACACCGCCACCTGCAGAATCTGTCCCTCCGCAATCGACTTCGCAAGGTTCTCCGGAAACACATGGAGCAGAAAGTCCTCCCACCGCGTCGGCGTCGGAGCCTGCACAGCCCCAGGTCCGGGGTCCCCGGCGAGCGAATTTGCTCGCTGGGGTGGAGATCTCGCATCTGAGACCTGGGTCTGTGCCGCCGCCGGCAGCCTCAACCCCACGCCCGCCTTCGACACATTCGCCGCCACCAGCCCGATCACCAGAGCCAGCGTCGTCACCACCTCGAAGTACACCAGCGCCTTCAGCCCCATGCGCCCGACCGCCTTCAAATCATCCCCATGCCCCGCAATCCCCGTCACCAGCGTTGCCAGGATCAGCGGCGCCACGATCGTCTTAATCAGCCGCAAAAACACATCGCTGAACACCCGCAATCCCACGGCAACCCGCGGCGCATCAAAACCCAGCTCCGCCCCCGCTACCATCGCGCAGAAGATCCAGGGTGTCAGCCGCCGCGTCATTACGCACCAGGCTGCCGCCAGCACAATGCCCGCCCACCGCAGCACCTCCCCTATCATCAGCGACCCCGGGCTCCGCAACACCGCAGGCAGCAGCGCTCCAACCAAAAGAAGCCCCAGCCCCGGCAGCAAAACCCCCGCCTCGTTCCGCTTCAGCATCATCATCGTCACACTCACGCGCGAGCATACCAGTCCATGCCCGCAGCTCCCCCCACACCTGCTGGCCCCGAACGCAAAGCCGAAGCCCAGTCGCCACAAGCAAGCCCGTCCATAATGAAAATACTGGCCACCTCCAATGCCCGTCGACGCCGCGTAAAGCGATGCGTCTAACCGGTGGCGCTCACAAGAAAGCAGATGAGGAATCAATCATGACTACCGTGCGTCTTCATCACCGCACCCGGCGAGCAGCGGCCTCCGCTCCGGCCCATACGGGAACGGGCCCCTGGATGCCCTCCACCCTCCTCCTGGCCCTCGCATGGATCTTCACTGCTGCAAGCTCTCCTGCCCAGACCCCTATACCGTCACCCCCGAAGTTCACCATCGAGCCCTTCGGCAAGCTCAGCGGCCCGAATAGCCCGCTCACCCAGCCGACCCTCTCCCCCGGCGTCCTCACCCTCCTCGAGCTCGAAGGCCGCTTCGCCCAGGACGTCGCTACTGGTGGCGGCAAGGCCTTTGCAAAATGGTTCGCCGACGACGCCGTCACCCTCAATAACGGCCTTCCCGCCATCCTCGGTCGCGGAAACATCGCCGCGCAGGCCCAGTGGGACCCCAAGCAGTACCAGCTCACCTGGATACCGCAAGGCGCCCAGATGGGGCCCTCCAACGATATGGGCTTCACCTGGGGGCACTACGAAGGCCATTCCACAGACAAATCCGGCCAGCCAATTACAAAGAAGGGCCGCTATATGACTGTGTGGAAAAAAACGCCTGGCGGTGATTGGAAGGTCGCCATGGACGCCAGCGCCGACGAACCTCCGGACGCGGGAGAGTGCTGTACGCTACCTAAACCGTGACCTTCCAAGTACTAACCCAAAAGTGGCAGTGCGGTCCTTTGCCTCTCAAACCTAAGCTTAGATAGCCGATGAACGCCCTCCTCGTCAAAGACGAAGCTCTCAGGATTGAAGCCCTTAGCCAATACGAGGTGCTCAACGCCACACCTGATCCCGTTCTTGACGACATCACGCGCCTCGCCGCTCAGGTCTGCGACGCACCCATCGCAGCCATCTCGCTCATCGGTCCGGACCGCATCTGGCTCAGATCGCGCTACGGCATCCACGCCACCGAGCTCTCACTCGGCAGCACCCCCTGCGAAGCCACTATCCTTGGCGACACGCTCTACGAGCTCACCGACGCCCGCCAGGACCCCGACTTCTCCCCCAGCGGTATCCAGATCGAAGGCCGCGACATGCGCTTCTACGCGGGCGCGCCCCTCACCACCCCAGGCGGCATCAGCATCGGCGCCCTCCTCGTCCTCGACACGCACCCTCGCCGGCTCACCCTGCAGGAGTCCGACGCCCTCTCCGTCCTCAGCCGCCTCGTCATCAACCGCTTCGAACTCAACGGCCGCGTCCGCCAGATCGATCGCTCCGCCCGCGCCCGGCAACGCGTCGAGACCGCCCTCACCGTCGAGCGCAACTTCGTCTCCGCCGTCCTCGACACCGTCGGCGCGCTCGTCGTCGTCTTTGACACCGCCGGTCGTATCGTCCGCTTCAACCGCGCCTGCGAGATCGCCTCAGGATACGACTTCAACATCCTCGTCGGACGCTACGCCTGGGACAAGCTCATCCCCGAAGAGGACATCGCCGGGGCCATCGACATCTTCAACCAGATCCGCGCCGGCAGCTTCCCCGCGACCTTTGAAAACCACTGGCTCAACCGCGACGGCACCCTTCGCCGCATCGCCTGGTCCGCCACCGCGCTCGCCGATGGGCAGGGGCAGGCCGCCTTCATCATCGCCACCGGCATCGACGTCACCGTGCAGCGCGCGGCCGAAGACACCCTGCGTGAGAGCGAGGCCCGCTACCGGCAGATCGTCGAAGGCTCCCTCGGCATGGTCTGCATGCACGATCTCAGCGGCGTCCTCCTCTCCGTCAACAAGCACGGCGCCGAAAGCCTCGGCAGGACCGTCGATGAGATGATCGGGCGGCCACTCTCCGAATTCATCCCGAATGACCGGAAGAAAGCCCTCCAACCCTACCTCAAGCAGATCACCACGGCCGGAGAGGCGCAGGGCCTGCTTCACCTCCGTCATACCGACAACGAAGTTCGTGTCATCGCCTACCGCAACAAGCTCATCGATATCCCCGGTCGCGACAAATACGTCCTCGGCTTCGGCGTCGACATCAGCGAGCAGGTCCGCGCCGAGGGCCGCCTCCGCACCCTCACCCGCCAGTCCGACTCCATCCTCGAATCCGTCGGCGACGGCATCTTCGGCATCGACCTCCACGGCCGCATCACCGTCGTCAACTCCGCCGCGCTCCAGATGCTCGGCTACAAGCGCGGCGAGGTCCTCGATAAGGGGATGCACGAGCTCATCCACCACACCCGGCCCGATGGCACCCCCTACCCACAGAGCGAGTGCCCCATCGAAAACACCCTCGAAAAGCGGGACTCCGTCCGCATCAGCGAAGAGGTCTTCTGGCGCAAGGACGGCACCTCCTTCCCCGTCGAGTATGTCGCCCGCCCCCAGATCGAAGCCTCTTCGGACGGCAGCGCCGAAGGCGGAAAGCCCATCGGCGTCGTCGTCGCGTTCACCGATACCACCGAGCGCCGCGCCCTCGACCGCATGAAGGACGAGTTCATCTCCACCGTCTCGCACGAGCTCCGCACGCCGCTCACCTCGCTCCGCGCCGCCCTCGGCCTCGTCACCGGCGGCGCCCTCCGCTCCCGCCCCGAAAAGATGCACCAGATGCTCGAGATCGCGCTCGGCAACACCGACCGCCTCGTCCGCCTCGTCAACGACATCCTCGACCTCGAACGCATATCGAGTGGCAAGTCCGAGCTCCAGCTCTCCCTCTGCAGCGCCGAAGATCTCCTCGCGCGCGCCGCCGGCCTCCAACAAGCCGCCGCCGTTAAGGCCGACATCCGCGTCTCCACCTCCGCCAAGGACATCACCGTCTGGGCCGACCAGGACCGCATCCTCCAGACCCTCACCAACCTCATCTCGAACGCCATCAAGTTCTCCCCCGCCGGCAGCCAGATCGAGCTCACCGCACGCAACGTCGACGAGAACGAAGCCATCATCGAGATCACAGATCAAGGCCGCGGCATCCCCGCCGACAAGCTCGAACATATCTTTGAGCGCTTCCATCAGGTCGATGCCTCCGACTCCCGCGCCATGGGCGGCACCGGCCTCGGCCTCGCCATCTGCCGCTCCATCGTCACCCAGCACGGCGGCCGCATCTGGGCCTCGAGCCAACCCGGCCAGGGCACCACCTTCCACTTCACCCTGCCCACCAAACCCAGCGTCAAACTCCGCTAACGCTACCTCGACCAGTCCTCGCAAAGGAGCCCCGGTACCCGTTCGAACTCACGAAATTCGTCGTCACCAGCGTCAACCCGCGACGCAGCGCCTGCCCGGCAATCAGCACATCGTACGGTCCAATCGGCGTCCCGACAGCCCGCAGAAGAACACGAATCCTCCCTGCCTCCTGCGCATCCTGGCGGTCGAACTCCAGAACGGGAAAACGTATCGTCTCGAGCATCGCAAGGTTCCTCTCCAGTTTTGCACTCTTGTAAGCGCCAAAATACAATTCGTGCATCACAACGGAGGACGTCACCACATCCTCGTCAGGATGCCTCATGGCTGCGGTCGCCACCTGCCCATCGAGTTGGTTCAGCGTGTGGATGATTGCGTTCGAATCCAGTAGGTAAGCCATCAGGAGAACAGATCGTCCAGCTCTGGACGCTCCTGCTGCGGGACCTCTTCTTCCATCGCTGCCACCATGTCATCGTCAAATCGCGCACCCTTCGCCCGCAACTCCCGGAGCCACTCCCACCCATCGTCGATCGGCTCCAGAACAACAGAGTTCCCCGACCTCCGAATCCGCACCTCGGTCCCCTCAAATCGGAACTCCTTCGGCAAACGCACCGCCTGGCTCCGCCCCGTCTGAAACAGCTTCGCTCTCTTTTCCGGCTCGCTCATGCTCCACCTCAACGAAAGTACATACCAATGATTCCTACTCCTCATCCCCCCGCAGCTTCGCGATCACCCCAAAGTCCTCGAGCGTCGTCGTATCCCCCTTCACCTCGCCCGTCGAAGCCAGCTCCCGCAGCAGCCGCCGCATGATCTTCCCCGATCGCGTCTTCGGCAGCGCCTCGGTAAACCGTACATCGTCCGGCCGCGCCAGCGCCCCAATCTCCTTCGCCACCCATTGCCGCAGCTCCTGCTTCAACTCGTCGCTCGCCGCATGCCCGCCCTCAAGCGTCACAAACGCCGCAATCGCCTGGCCCTTCATCTCATCCGGCCGCCCTACCGCCGCCGCCTCCGCCACCTTCGGGTGCGCCACCAACGCGGACTCCACCTCCATCGTACCCAGCCGGTGCCCACTCACGTTGATCACGTCGTCTACCCGGCCCATCAGCCAGAAGTACCCATCCGCATCCATCCGCGCCCCATCGCCGGTGAAGTAGCTCCCCGGCACCTCGCTCCAGTACGTCTCCTTGTACCGCTCGTGATCGCCGTAGATCGTCCGCGCCATCGACGGCCACGGCTTCCGGATCACCAGCAGGCCGCCATGCCCCGCCGGCACCGGATCCCCCTGTTTCGTAACCACCTCCGGCACAATCCCAAAGAACGGCCTTGTCGCCGACCCAGGCTTCGTCGCCACCGCTCCCGGAATCGGCGCAATCATGATCGCGCCCGTCTCCGTCTGCCACCACGTATCCACGATCGGACAGCGATCCTTCCCAATCTCCCGCCGGTACCACATCCAGCTCTCCGGGTTGATCGGCTCGCCCACCGTCCCCAGCAGCCGCAGCGACTGGAGCGAGTACTTCCGCACCCACGCATCACCCCACTTGATAAATGCCCGGATCGCCGTCGGCGCCGTATAAAACACCGTCACCTTATGCGCGTCCACAATCTTCCAGAACCGGTCAGGCTCCGGCCAGTTGGGTGCCCCCTCGTACATCAGCACAGTCACCCCATTCTGCAACGGCCCGTACACCACATAGCTGTGCCCCGTTACCCACCCGATATCCGCCGTGCACCAGAACACGTCCTCCTCGCGCAGATCAAACACATACTTGCTCGTCAGATACGTCCCCACCGAGTACCCGCCTGTCGTGTGCAGCAGCCCCTTCGGCTTCCCCGTCGTCCCTGACGTATACAGCAGATACAGCGGGTCCTCCGCCTCCATCCACTCCGGCGCACACTCCGCCGTGACGTTTTCGACCGCGTCATGCCACCACACATCGCGCCCGGCCTTCATCGCCACCTCGGTCCCCGACCGCCGGTACACCACGACGCTCTTCACCGTCGGACATTTTTCGAGCGCCTCATCCACAATCGCCTTCAGCTTCACCTCTCCGCCCCGCCGGTAGCTCGTGTCCTGCGTCACCACCGCCACGCACCCGGAATCGTTGATCCGGTCCACCAATGCATGCGCCGCGAACCCCCCAAAGATTACCGAATGCACCGCCCCAATCCGCGCGCACGCCAGCAGCGCGATCGCCAGCTCAGGACACATCCCCATGTACACCGCCACGCGATCCCCACGCTTCACCCCCAGCCCCTTCAGCGCATTGGCAAACAGCTGCACTTCGATGTGCAACTCACCATACGTGATCCGCCGGACCTCCCCCGGCTCCCCCTCCCACAGCAGCGCAACCTTGTCACGCCTGCCACCCAGCGCATGCCGGTCCACGCAGTTGTGGCAAAGATTCAGCCTCCCACCCGTGAACCAGCGCGCATCCGGCCCCGCGCCCTCCAGAACCTTGTCCCACGGCGCAAACCAATCCAGTTCCCCCGCCGCCTCCGCCCAGAACGCCTCCGTCTCCTCCACACTCCGGCGATACATCCGCTCGTACTCCTCCATGCTCTGGACGTGAGCCTTCGCCGCAAACTCCTCCGAAGGGGTAAACACGCGACTCTCTTGAAGACTCGAGCTGAGATTCTGATTCTGCTCCAACGTCAACCTCCGTACATCTCCGTTCCGCAAACGGGAACGCTCAGCAAAAACTACGCTACCAAATCGTTGTCAGCAACCAGCGTCTCCCCGAAGTGATCTACCCTTAACGGCAGAGCGTCCTATATGCTTGGCCGCGCACTCTGAACAACGATTCAGAGGCAATCAGATCTAAAGATGTACGGGCCTTTTCCCATGAGCAGCACGTCCCCTCATGGCATACAGGAGCAACCATGGCACTCAGCTTCCTTGATCGCGATCGTTCGATCGCCCCCGCCGGATACAGCCGCTGGCTCGTTCCCCCCGCCGCTCTCGCCATCCATCTCTCCATCGGCCAGGTCTACGCCTTTTCCGTCTTCAAGAACCCCCTCCTGGCCCTCCACGCCGCCAATGGCAGCGCCTGGAACCTCAAAGAGATCGGCTATATCTTCTCGATCGCTATCGCCTTCCTTGGCATCTCCGCCGCCCTCTTCGGCGCCTGGCTCGAAAACGCCGGCCCCCGCCGCGCCATGTTCTACGCCGCCATCTGCTTCAGCGCTGGCTTCTTTATCGCCTCCGCCGGCGCCAGCACGCACCAGCTCGCTCTCCTGTACCTCGGCTACGGCGTCGTCGGTGGCGTCGGCCTCGGCCTCGGCTACATCTCGCCCGTCTCCACGCTCATCAAGTGGTTCCCGGATCGTCCCGGCCTCGCGACCGGCCTCGCCATCATGGGCTTCGGCGGCGGCGCCATGATCGGCGGCCCCCTCGCCAACCAGCTCATGGCCTTCTTCAAGGCGCACGGCCAGCCCTCCATCCCCTACACCTTCATGACCATGGGCGCGCTCTACTTCCTCTTCATGATGTTCGGCGTCTTCACCATCCGCGTGCCCGCCGAAGGCTGGAAGCCGGTCGGCTACGTCCCTGCAACCAAGCAGTCCGCCCTCATCTCCACCCACAACGTCGCGGTCTCCGAGGCCTGGAAGACCCCGCAGTTCTGGCTGCTCTGGATCGTCCTCTTCACCAACGTCACCGCCGGCATCGGCATCCTCGAGCAGGCCGCGCCCATGATCCAGGACTTCTTCAAGGGCCACATCAACGCCACCGCCGCCGTCGGCTTCGTCGGCCTCCTCAGCATCCTCAACATGGCCGGCCGCTTCTTCTGGGCGTCCACCTCCGACTTCCTCGGCCGCAAAGCCACCTACGCCGTCTTCTTCCTCCTCGGCCCGCTGCTCTTCTTCTTCCTTCCCTTCACCAGCGCCACCCACCTCAACTCCGTGCCGCTCTTTGTCACCCTCGCCGCCATCATCATCTCCATGTACGGCGGCGGCTTCGCCACCATCCCCGCCTACCTCAAAGACCTCTTCGGCGGCTTCAACGTCTCCGCCATCCACGGACGCCTGCTCACCGCCTGGTCAACCGCCGGCATCGTCGGCCCGCTTATCGTCAACGGCATCCTCGATCACTACGTCGCCAACAGGATGCCCAAGGAAGATGCATACCCGCTCATCCTCCACATCATGTGCGGTCTCCTCGTCGTCGGCTTCATCGCCAACCTCCTCGTGCGCCCGGTCAGCGAACGCTTCTGGCTCAAGGGCGCACCCCAGCCGGAGCCCGTCGGTGCAGCCCACTAGCGAACAACCCAGACCAGCCGCCCCGGAGACTCATCCATGAGCACCGCAGACACCGTAAAACGCACCTCACCAGTCCTAATCGCCGCAGCCTGGGCCGTCGTCGTCCTCCCACCGCCTGGGGCCTGCGCTACACCGTTGCAAACGCCCTCAAGCTCTTTACCACGCCCAGCGCTGCAGCAGCAGCACCCGCAGCTCCCACCCGATAAGCTCGATCCTAAACTCGAGTTGCAAATTTGGATCGTTCAGGGGTTTGATCCGTGTGAGATCCGAGGAGGCCCCCCCTCGCCCTCCCGGGTCTCCGACGCAGCGTAGACTCACCTCAACATGGGCTTCACCTGGTCCGCGGCAATCGGCTTCTTTCTCGGCTTCGCCTTCGGCGTCGGTTGCGCCCTCGCCGTCATGTACTCCATCTACATGGGCGGCTACCGCGCCGCAGTCAAAGACTCAACCCTGCTCGAACCTCCAGAGCGCTTCCGCGAAGCGGTCCGCAAAGCATCGGCCCGCACGGCGTAGATCACAACCCGATCACGCCTGGCCGGAGAGCTTCGCCCGCAGCTCACGAACTTCGATCGTCAGGGCCCGGACCGCTTCCTGAATATCCGCCCGCTGGCGATCCTCCTCGCTCGGCTTGATCCCCTCCACGTAAAATGTCCCGTTCGGCTCAAGCACGCACTTCTCCACCTGCAAGAACGAGTCGAACCCCTGCTTATGCAACACCGACAACAACTCCAACTCCGTCAGCGCCTCCTTCCGCATGGCCTGCCCATCCACCTCGCCATGCCGGATCAGCACCGTCTCCGTCCCTCCCAGCGCCGCGTTGAAGCGCGGTGCCCTGTACAGAAACCGCGTCATGAGCCAGTTGATCGACAGCAGCGACAACGCCCCAATCACGCCTCCGCTCACCGAGTTGTCGTCCCCGATGATCGCGTTCTGCACCGTGTTCGAAAGACTCAGCAGAACTACCAGGTCGAACGGATTCAGCTGCGCCAGCTCACGCTTCCCAAATAGCCGAAGAAACAAAATCAGGCACAGATACACAATCACGGGTCGGAATATCTTCTCCAGCACCGGGAGATGGAGGTGAAACATGCTCTCAATCAAGGACGTCTCTCCTCGCAGTCTCGCATCCTCTTTCCTCGCCGCACCTCACGCGTACCGCTGCTGGTGCCACGCCCACGCACTCGCAACGATCGTGTCAAGATCGGCAAACCGCGGCCTCCACCCAAGCTCCGTCTTGATCTTCTCCGAACCCGCTACCAGCACCGCCGGATCACCCGCACGCGGCGGACACTCCTCGACCGTGATCGTCTTCCCTGTCACCCGCCGCACCGAGTCGATCACTTCACGCACCGTGAAGCCCTGGCCGTTGCCAATGTTGTAGATCAACCGCGGATGCTGATCGAGCGCCCGCAGTGCCAGCAGGTGCGCATCCGCCAGATCCGCGACATGGATGTAATCGCGCACGCACGTCCCGTCCTTGGTCGGATAGTTCTCACCGAAGATCTTGATACTCGCACGTCGTCCCAGCGCCACATCCAGAACCAGCGGAATCAGGTGCGACTCCGGCTCGTGCGCCTCGCCATATCCCTCGATCGCTCCGGCGACATTGAAGTAACGCAGGCTCGCATACCGGAACCCATGCGCGCGGTTGATCCACGTCAGCATCTGCTCCACCAGCAGCTTGCTCTGGCCATATGGGTTTGTGGGTTCGAGCTTCGCATCCTCAAGAATTGGCACTGTCTCCGGCTCACCATAGCAAGCCGCCGTCGAACTGAAGACCAGCCGGTCGTGCCCAGTCGCCAACATAGCCTCAAGTAACGTCAGCGTAGATGCGGAATTGTTACGAAAGTAAACTTCCGGACACTTCATGCTCTCCCCAGCCTCGATCAATGCCGCGAAGTGCATCACTCCATCGAACCTGCTCTCCCGCAGCGTACCCTCGATCAGACTCCGATCCGAAAGCTCCCCCTCGACCAGCGTCGCGCCCTCCGCAACCGCACTCCGTTTGGAGTGGCAAAAGTTGTCAAACACTGTCACATCATGACCTTGCGACAACAGCAAACGCGTCACCGTGCCGCCGATATACCCCGCTCCACCCGTCACCAGAACCTTCATGTATCTCTCGGAGACCTCGCTACCACCAAAGTACCAGTGTCAAGCCACCGTGCCTACGGCACACTCATTGCAACGCAGGCGAAGACACCAAGTCGCCCGGTGGTCGTGAAAACATTTGCAAGAGTTG
>JAABUZ0100007929.1_pt1 | contig 12667 bp, 17 predicted proteins | sample 5562091 | NCBI WGS metagenome assembly JAABUZ01 (sample SAMN12813069, study PRJNA571459) | rock metagenome | isolation source: Antarctica rocks | place: Antarctica: Victoria Land, Linnaeus Terrace sud | collected 2015-12-21 | reverse complement strand
TGCCACCCTGATACCCATCAAGTTTTAAACAACACCTATCAGTTTCCCAATAGTTGTTCTCCAGCACAAACCCATCACTGAACGTGCACAGATCATCAGTCAGATGTAAGCTGTTGCCAATCATCGTCACTTGCTCCCTCAAGTCTGCGTTTTCCTCTTGAAGGATATCGATTCTGGCCTCTAGACCCTGCAACCGGTCCATGACCATAACAATGAATCCTGCCTCAACTGTCTCCATTCTGCCGTTGTTTTAACAGTATATAATGGTGCTACGCGCAGCGCGGTGCCCTGTTAGTCACGTATGCGTTCGCTGCAGGATGATTGTATACACATGGTGTATCAGCTAGTCAAGATGAGAGTCATTTGCTGCCAACCTGATTGAAAACATCAGGGTTGACAAGGCCACCCAGAAAGGGTCTGTGCATGATGTGATAAAATTAGTGTCGAAAAGATCCTCTAAGCATACCACGCAAAGTTTTGGTCGACTTGTGACACAACACCCAGAGATCCACCCAAAATGTGTGACACTCAAGATCAATGAAAAAGGTCATGTGACACCAGTAGCTGATGCGGCAACACTGGTTGAGATAGCCTGGTTGGTACCCGGAAAGGCAGCTGCGGCATTCAGGCGCAAAGGAGCAGAGTCTGTGTGCCGCTTGCTTGGTGGAGACCTGAGATTGGTGGATGAGATTCAGCGCAGGCATGCACAGGTCACTGGCACGGTTGAAGAGGAGTTTCTACTGGCAGGCAGCGGTGGCAATCAAGGCAGCAGCACACAGGTGGCTTTACCAGAGCTGCCCTACAGCCTAGAGCAATTGCAGCAGATGCAAACAACAGCAGCAGCAATAGCGGCAAGCGCAGCAGGGGTTCAGCAATGCACGCTGGCACTGAATGAGCTCCCCATGGCCAAGTACACTCAGTACATCGAGCTGAAGGGGCAGGAGATACAGCTGAAGGGGCAGGATCTCGGCTTGGACGAGCGGCGGTTTGGACTGACACAGAAGCAAGACGAGCACTCTCTGCGCATGGAAAGGGAGAGGGCTGAGCTGGAGGACCGCACAGCAAAGAGGCGGCGCTTCAACGCAAGCACAGATGAAGGCATCACCTTCAGATCCCTGCTGGCAAAGGCTGCAGAAGGCGTCAGTGATGCAAAGGGGTTTGAGCAGAAGGCCAGACAGCTCAGCCTGGGGCTGGATGTATACAACGCCTTCAAACAGCACGTCACAGGCAACCACAGGCCTCTACAATACAACACAGAAGTGGCAGAGGCTATAGCAAAGTTCATCAAAGAGAGCGTTGATGCTAGTTCGAAGGGTGCTGCAAACGACCTGCGCAGCTACTTCAATGCAGTCCCTACACCAGCAACTGCTGTCGACACAGGAGACCTATATGACAGTCCCTGAAGCACAATGTTGGTCGCTAGATTGCTGACAGTTCACACAGCGCATTCGATAGCTGAAGGCTGTTCTGCTACAGGCAGAAGCAAAAAGCAAAAGTGCATGTGCGTTTGCCCAGCAAGTTGTTTCTGTGCTGTAGGCAACACAGTAACAGTCATATTGGCTTTTGTGCGTGAGTCAGAAAGATGTATGATGACAACAGACGCACAGGCATTACCATTTGTTCTCATGTCTGCAAACAACTTGGTTTCGCGCTGCTGAAGTGGCAATCTATCTGGGATATGCACAACCTAGGGTAGCAATCACTAAAATCCTAAGGGGGCATCACACCAAGAAGTTTCGCGAGATCTCTCCTTTTCAAAGCACGTGCAGACAGGATGATCCAAGGGCAAGATACATCGATACCGACGGACTGAAGATACCATGCTGCAAGTCCAGAAAACCTCAAAGTGTGTCTCTGGCCTATGGACTTGTACCGCTTTGTACACAAACTCGAACAAAACTGTCTCTTCGCAAACCCTAACCCTAACCCTAAGGACCCCTTACGCATACATAACGGGTGAAACGACGAGAGAGATAACATAAGCGAAAGCGAGATATAGGTGCGCAGGCAGAGAGAGGACACAGCATGACACTGATGGAGGCGTCTACACGAGGGTGAGTGAGGTTTGGCTTGCACCCTTCGACTAGCGAGCAATTGACTTCAACTGACTTACACCTGTCACACAGCAGGGAAAACGTACGTAGAGGAGCTAAAATTTCGGAGGCTCAAGTGACAGAGACCTTACACTCTCTGCTAGGCGAGGTCACTCTACACCAGTATCAGTGGAGTCAGACCGCGTCCGTCGTCATATTGATCACTGCCAGTGCAATGGCGAGCTTAAGTGGCAACACTTTGTTATCTTTGCTGGCAAGAGACGTGGGGGTCCAGTCGCTTCATCTGGCCAGCATATCCCTGTTTTTCTCTCTGTCCAGCATGATATCTGCCAGCGTCCCCATAACCGCGTATGCCGCCGGCCTCTGGAACCAGGTTAGCCTGATAACCTTAAGGCTGAAGGCAAAGAGGGAGCTCCCCAATCACATCGCGAGGGAGACGGAGACGTCTACATACGTGGTTCTGTGGATCACGATACTAGCGTTTCCTTGTAGCATTTTGAGTCTATCCATCTCGATGATAACACTGCTATGGACTCTCCATGAAGCAATGACCCATCCACAAATGGAGATGCTCAGCGCGGCTGGATGTGGAGTGCTCACCGTTTACATATCTCTTGTCACAGTAGTGGTCCTGTATGTTGATATGGCCGGCAAATTTCGCACGCTGTTTGGTGGGAAGGTCCTGCAACCCAGCTCATACTTGACCATGTCATCAAGTAGATTGATGAACTTGGTGACTGCTGCCCCTTCGCTTGAGGATGTATGCACTACTCCGATTCCCGAAGTGCTCAACGCGTCCGTTCCAGTCGTCGATCATTTCACCGTGACTCCGCCAGTTGTTGACCATGCCTTGGTAGCTTCTTCGGTGGTTGATACCATGTTTTGTGAGGACAACTTTCCTACTCTCACTTGGTAGTGTAGTCTGCAACAGGGTTATATTCTATAGGGTGTATTCTATATTGGACTAGTAGTATAGTGTGCAACAGTGTTATATTTATTCTGTATTGGACTAGTAGTAGTGTGCAACAGTGATATATTTAGTCAATGTTGAACCAGTAGTCTGCAATAGGCAGATTCTTAATTACAACCTTAGCTTAGCTGTATATATATAGACAAACCCAGAGATTACACCAAAAATGTTGTAGACTAAAGATCGACGGAAAAGGTCATGTGACACCTGTGGCAGATGCCGCAACTCTGGTAGAGATCTGGCAACCCCCTCAGGCGCTGCAGGTTGTCGCTGACAAACTTCTGAAAACATGTCTCTAAACAATGGCTTTGAGTGTCGTTGTTTTGGGAGGCACCTTGGTTTCAGAGCCAAAGTGCGTTTCATGAAAGCAGAATATACGTGTAAGGGGCATACCTTGATCTACCATGGCATTTGCTTATGATGACAAATCTCTTTTGATGAGTATAGAGGCCAAGAGTGTGCCGATCATTTTGGTGGGCTCTGACAAAACCCCTTACTTCAGGTGCAACGACGCTGCACAAGTCTTGGGGTATTCGAATTACTATAAAGCAGTTGCTAAACATGTGCGCCCTCGTCAGACCAGGACCTTGTCTGACCTACTGAAAGAGGTCTGTCCCATTTTGGGAGGACCCTCACAGCCAGACCAGAACGATCTCAAGACAAAGTACATGACAGAGGCTGGGCTGTACAGGCTCATTGCTAGGTCAAAGATGCCGTTTGCTGAGCTATTCCAGGATTGGGTTGAAGAGGAGGTCCTGCCCAGCATCAGGAAGACAGGGTCCTACTCAGTGCAGACAGCTGCTCCTGCTGCCAAGGAGTGTGACAGCTGGGTTGGCAAGCGCTTGGAAGGCAAAGAGCTGATGAAGCTGAAAAACGCCAGCCTGCAGCAGCTGATTGCCGGTGGATTGGGACCGACAGGAAAAGATGTGTACCCGATGGTGGCCAATCACATCAACCAGGCGGTGGTGGGGTTCACAGAGACAACGGCTCAATTCAAACGGCAGCAGCAGCTGCCAAAGCACATTAGCGTCCCAGACATTTTGAACATGCAGGGACAGGTGGCCAGATGCTACGCAGAGACCTGCTTTCACAAGTTTGTGACTGACAACTTGCAGCGCCTAAGGGAGTTGTCACAGCAAGACCTCACCAAGGAGTTCACAGACCTGAAGCTTAACCTGAGACAAGGGTTTGTGTCTACCGGCATGGGAGATCTGCAGACAAAGCTGCTGACAGTCGAGGAAGCAAAGAAGCGGAAAAGGGACGCAGGCACGCAGCGGAGGAAGCAACAGAAGCTGCTGCAGGCTGGACAGCCCATTGCAATAGAGTGTGCTGCTTGACAACAAGTTTCCGGGTAAAAGCATTCTAAAGTTGACTTCCAAAACAACAGCGCACAGGATCTGCTACCAATCTATGTGTACTGAGGTTGCTTGTTGCCTGTGATTATTGAACACTATATACATTGACACGCTGTAATGACTGCGCTCCATTTGCAAAGGTGTTGCATCAGACAAAGCTCTTGCGCCGCTTGCTTCCTGGTGATCCCTGTAAGCACAAAGGCGTTGCTGCAATCCAGTGCATTTTGCATGTGCGTCACATCCAAAACTCTGTTACCTCAAACAGCCTCTTTGTTCCCAGCGTTCCAGGCATTGCTAGTACATTCCCCATGATATCAGTCTCTGGCTCTGTCGAGGTGGCGGCAGGGCTGTGCACCTGAGGGGTGGACTGGTCTGCATGTTCAGCCTGAAAAGCCACCAGCGTCATTGAGCACAGCAGTCCAAGCAGTGCTTCACATGGAATCATTGTATTTACCTTTTGCGCCACTGCTCCTTGCTCCAGTCTGCAAAGCCTGGCCTGATCTGCCGTGGCTGCTAGCAGAACTTTTATTTCTTCTGCTGCCTGCTTTGCGGCCAGATTAGCGATGTGTTTGCGTGCTCTGTGCCAGATTTCCACTATAGAACTGCACTGTGACTTCTGATCTACTAACCAGCTCACATGGTCCTCAAACATCTGCAGACTGGTGATGGGCTTGACCTCATCAAATGTTTCAAGGCACCAGCGCTGCAGCACATGAAGCTAATGAGTATTGTGGCTGCAGCAGATTGCTTTGGGCATCAGATTGCTTTGAGCATCATACCTCGTAATCCCTCAAAGCTACCCTTGCATTGGCGTTCACCAGCGCTGACTTCTTCTTCTGGAAACGCCGGTGTAAAATCCCGGTCTGGGGGGTGTCTGGAGCGGTCTGGAGACCGTAAGCTTACGGTCTGGCTGACCGTGACGGTCACCGTAACCTTATCGCAAATGCCAAATGTGGCAAATTTGGCCTTACGTCAGCTTTGCGCCGCCTTACCTGATGCGCCCCTTGGCATTTTTCCCTTATGTCCTTGAACATCCTGCAGCGTTCAGCAAACGCTTTGCACACCCTGCGTCTTGTCGCACATTTACTTGTACAGCTTTGGCAACTGAAATGGTCCTGACTGCCGCACAGCTTCAAGAATACGCTGGTGTCTTTGCCGAGGTTCGACACGGCGGACACTGGTCCGTGTTTACTGCGCTGGCTAGACGTGATCTTGTGCAGGATGAGTGGCAGCGAGAGTTTCAGAGGGTGATGAGCCTGTATCGGCGCGACGAAAGTGTCCAGAGGTGCATCTCTTCAAGGGTTCATCGCCATTATATGTCCTGCGCTCAGGAGGCCCACTGGTTCACACAGAAAGGGCCTTGACACAGGGTAGACGTTCCTCCATTGCTAGACCCAAGGGGAATGCCAACAGGAATACCTGATTACAGTCATCTCATGCAGCGCACTCAATTCCCCTGGCGCCAACTGCATGGATAAGCCTGTACAAATAGCTATGGCTCGACACAGCAGGAGCTGTGTCAGGACACACAAAAAGCCAAAGAAGCACAATTGATTGCCTATCCTATACAAGAAATCTATCTCGCCAGTATCAAAGGTCAGGGCAGACTGTACACAAAACCATTTTTCAAGCAAACAATTGCTTTTGAACACATCAAGCAGCGCTGTCAAGAATAAGTTTACAGCGCCACTTTTGGTATGAATACTGGAGCCGGATGGCCTAAGTATCGTATTGCTTCCCACCCACAGCATAGCTCTAAGAATGTTTTTGCTGAGTCAAGGTCGTCTTTGCTGACATTTTGTTCATAGTCCTGCCACCATCTCCTCACACCGTCCACCATCTCTTGCACAGTTGTAAATTTTCCCAGAGACCTTATGCTGAATCTTGTAGATGTACTCCTGCATACCGACGCGCTACTGGCGTAGGGCAGTTTTTGTGTCACGACAAAACGCGTAATTTCACACAAAATAGCATGCGTCTGAGTGTAGTAGAATGAACCTGGAACTCAGAGAATTCGATGCCTCGATAGCTAGGCAAAAGGAAGACAAGACTTGGACAAATGGCATCAAACCAGATAAAGGTGACCCATTGTCGAAAACAATGCCATGTATATCAGCCATTTTCAGCCTTTGTGTGATGTGTAGTGAACGTTTTTGTGGGCATGAGAGGCAGCGGGAAATCTACGGGGATGAAAGCAGTGTTGTACGAGTTGCGAAGGTATTTCGACAACGGTATTCTGATGAGTGCCACAGAGGAGGTAAGGTGTCTTCGCCCTATGTGTTTCTGGGACGAAAGATCTAAATTCAGTGGTTGGATTTCAGGTGAACGATTTCTTTGGAAAAATCGTACCGGGTTTATTCACTTACAGTAAATATCGCCCAGACGTTGTCAAGTCCCTCGTCAAAAAGCAGCGCAAGGCTAAATTACATGGTCAGCCCTTGCAAAAAGTGTTCCTGATACTAGAAGACCTCATGTACGATCAACGAATGCTTAGAAAGGATAAATGGTTGGCGTATGTCTTTATGAATGGGAGGCATATCAAGGTCACCCTCGTCATATCCAGCCAGTACGCAATGTCGCTGCCTCCGGAGTTCCGGTCACAGGTGAGCTTCTTGAGGTTTCCTTTCAGTCGCTCCTCTCGATCGCAAATGCATACATGCGTACTGACATACGGTTTGCTGTAGGTCGATTATGCTTACTTGTTCAAGCTATCGAGCCGACGAGACAGGGAGATGACCTGGGAGAATTTTGCGGGATGCTTTGACGACTACCACGTTTTTTGCGAAGTTCATCACCAGTGCGCCCAAGACTTTAACTGTCTGGTCATCGATCAGACGAGCCCCCACACGGGCATAGAACAGCAATGCTTTTTCTGGAAAGCCACCGAGCGCCTGCCGCCGTTCAGACTGGGGAACAAGCAGTATTGGCTAGGTAAGCGATGCGTTGTATCCATGGACGGATTGTCCTCGAAGAGTACTCATGGTGTCTCTTTTTGCAGCGCACGTCATGTATTACGATCCCTTGGCCGACAGCGACAGCGACAGCGATGACGGCAAGGGGACGGGCAGGCGCCGGAGGCCAGTGGTGAACATCAACAGGAAGCATCTGGAGGCGAAACGGACGAAGACGCTGACACTTGGCTCGGGGAGCGCAATTATATGATGTGCTCCTGCTTTCAAGACTCAAAATGTCGATCGAGCACGCCGGATGGGCCAATTGGTGCCCGCGGCAAGACTGCTGGTCTTCTCAGCGCGTTCCCGTTCCCGACCGTCGGCTGTTCCGAACCGACACAAGGATTCTGATTCAGGGCACATCGCTGAGCATCCCCGAGAGCATAGCCAGGAGCGAGAACACATGGTACGCCGGCTGGTTCTTTCGGTTCGCGCCATCGGCTATCGCCCGGCCAGTCGTCGTCAAAGAACGCAACGAGTACTTTCTCGCCTCGGAGCAGATCTCGGAACGGCCTAGCAAGCTCCGTAAAAAAACGGCGTGATGGCAGGCAAGGCATGTCCAGAGAAGACACTGCCGAGCAACCGGGATGGCAACATCGGGAAGCGGGCGGATCGCGCTCGGAGAGTCCCAGAAGTTCGGACATTATTTGACCGCCTTTGCGCGACGTTGGGCCATGTGACGCCGACGGTGAGCGCTTGCCCTCAGAACTTCCAAATTCGCAAAAGAATTATCAGTTGCGTCCCCGTTACGGTGATGTACTTCTTCTCCTGGCCGAACGAGACCCAATTTTGTCAATTTAGCCCTTATTTGCTTTCGTGAAGTACGGGCGGCTTTTCGTTTTGGCGTTTTTTCATAGCATAACGCTGAGATGGCATGATCTCTTTCCCTCTCACCGTTGACAACCGCCCTACGATAGTCGCGCCACAACGACCTCGGACAAGGTGCCGGAACGACGCTCATGGTGTAATCTCGAACCCACATTTACTTTCCGATGGTCGCGACGTGGCATCTTCCCCACCGTCCCCGGGGGTCGAACAGCCTCCGCGACGCGCTTCGTTCCTGCACACTTTCTGCTCTCTCTCTGTTCTCAGACATGGAGACGGTGACCACCACAGAACCAGCGGCCGGGCGTCGACTGACCAACCGGGAGCTGCTGATGCAGCGGCTGGTCGAGGGTTTTCAAGACGCGGAGAACTTCCGCATGCTCGAGGCTCTCGTGGAAGGCACCTCCGGAGTATCGCTACGGCTGCTCGACTTCTTCCTGTGCCACTACAGCGTCAAGCACAACGTGCAGTACAGCCTGCCACAGGACCCGTTACCGTTCAACGTGCACGACGAGTACGACCAGATGTTGACAGCCTACGGCAAGGTGTTGTTCGATTGCTTCGGGAGGAAGCAGCGGTCGGTGCTGACGAGGGGCGGCAAGACGATCAAGACGAGCGCTGGCCAGGTTCGTGGCCACGAGACGATAGCGTCTATATATTCCACACCTACTCACCACTGTCCCTCGCTCGCAGTGTCACATGGTATCGTGGGCGATAGAGAAAAGGGTGATGGCATACGTCGTCGCGCATTCGGCGGAGATCCGGCAAGACCTGAAACTGCACAGCAAGAAGGCGAGGCAGGACGGAGGGCGGCGAAAGAACAAGGCCGTGATCCAGAAGAGGGATCCCATCGATCAGTCGTTTTGCTTGCCAGCCTCGTGGCACAGCGGCAGGAAGTTCAAAATGTCTTTCAGTCTGAAAAAGTCAAGATAGGTCTGTCCACGGTTCTTCCAGATGGAGACGCATGTTGTAATCGTCGTCCTGCAGCTCGCACGCGCGTCGTTCCCACCAGCCAGTAACCGCGGTCCAGAGGTCCAACATTTTTAAGTATATCGCGCGAAAAGAAAAAACCTGTGACCTCAGTAGATCCTGTGATATGTCGTCGATCGATGCTACTTCTGTCAGCTCGACCCCAGTCACAAACCCGGCGGTATCCGCGTCGGCGCAACCCAGCGGGTCGGCGGCCCCACCTGCAGTGACGCCGGCCGCCGCCGCCGCATCCCCTGCGACGTCCTTGCTCAGCGGGATCCCCATGTCCATCCTCCCTCTGCATCAAGCGGCTTCCTTGGTGGACTGGCTGGACGTCATGCTGCAAGCCCACCCGTACCTTGCACCGCTTCTGTATGTCGGGATCAACTTCGGCCTCCAGCGTTACAACGATAAGACGGCCATGCGGGGTTACGACCAGTCAGTGATGACCAGATGGAGTCCACATCAAGTCCAGCTCGCCGGCGTGATCATATTCGCGTGCGGGCTAGCGGGCTTTAAAACTATTCACAGTCGCGGCCTCCAGTGGATCCCCACCGCTCTAAGGTTTTTGGTCGGTTCCGATTCAACCGGTCTCAGCTCCATCACGCCTTTCATCGCCCGATTCTACTACACCATGGCCATAAGCTACCCCTTGCTCGCCCTCGGGACGCTCTCCCTGTTCCCCAACCAGCCCCCGGTCCAAGGTGCTTGCATAGCGGCAGGGGTAATGTTGCTGCCTCTCGCGGTCGCTCTGGGCAAGAGCCTGCTGGGGACTAAGCAGACAGCGGTGCCCGCCGCTACCAGCGTCGGATAGTGCGTTCGAGCAGACAAAAGAATATACCCACTGATAGCAAAAGTGGATGGTCAAGACACAGAAAAGGTGTCTGTCGTGTGTCAAGGTGCCCAACTTTGCGCCGAGAGGCCAATCTGCGTTGTATTGTTCTCTACACAAGCAAAATGGTATGATCAACGTCAACAAGGTCAATAGCATTTGTCAGTTATGCGACACTCGGAGCATCTACGGTTACCCTGACACCAAAGCAACGCGTTGTTTGCAACATTGCTTGGATGACATGGTCAGGGTGGGGAAAAAGAAGTGTGTTGTGTGCCAAGTGAAGTGGGCAAGTTGGGGTGTGGGCAGGTCAAAGACGCACTGTATCGGATGCAAGACCGGTGACATGACAACAACCTATAAGTTGCGCATGTGCCGCGGATGCAAAACAAAGAAGGCGGCGTATTCAGGTCCTACAGACAAGAACTCAACGCATTGCCGGTCATGCAAGGAGGACTGGATGGTACCAACAATGTCAAGATGTATCGTGTGCCAGCAAAAGAGAGTCACCTTTGCCCACGAGGGGGAGAAGCCAAGCCATTGTGGGGACTGCCGGCAATCAGGAATGATCGACGTGAAGAATAAGAGGTGTGCGTGTGGAAAGTGCATACCACACTTTGGGTTACCGACCACCACAAGGGGCACGCACTGCAGCGGATGCGCGACCGGGGACATGGTAGATGTGCTCTCGGCAAAATGCGAGTTCCCGGGCTGTGGAGTGAGCCGTGATAAAGGAAGAGGCCTGAAGTTTTGTGCCAATCATGACACAGAAAGAAGGCGCAAAACACGAGTCAGGGAGAATCAAGTGGCCAACGCCCTCCGCGAGTCAGACTTGCCGCCATGGTCCAGCTGGAACAAGCAGATCCAAGGCGTTGAGAAAGACGTCTGCGGCAAGTACCGCCCGGACTTCGTCTGGGAGATGCCAGGTCATGTCGTGGTTCTAGAGGTGGACGAGCAGCAGCATGCTTACCCAGGGTATTCGTGCGAGGACAAGCGCATGCTGGACATATGGAACAGCTACGGGGGAATGCCGGTCGTCATGATAAGGTGGAACCCGGACGCGTTCAAGCTCGAGGGGACCACCAGGAAGGTCTCGTGGGAGAAGCGGCTACATTTACTCAAGGACACTGTGAAGAAACACCTAGCTAGCCCGGGTCAGCACCTTTTTGTCGTGCACCGTCTGTTCTACGACAACCCCGGTACCGAGCTTGTTGCCAGCACCGTCGTTTCCGGCATGGACACCGGCGATTTCACCGAATCACCTTTGTAAGCTTCCCGGGCAGAAAGTCGATCTTGTGCGCTTTCTTTTTCTTGCGCGGAACCTTCGCCTTAGGGCCCCTGGGTTTGACGGCTTTACGAGTCACCGCGGGCTCGGGCTCCCACGAGTAAGAAGACGAGGCGACGGCAGAGGCAGACTTCGGCTTTTGCCTGGCTCTCATGTAGGCCTTGACTTCCGGCGGGGCGTCCCTGATGTCGTGGGTGGCAGCCAGGGGGGCCAGAGCGCTCCTGTGATACAGGGCGTTGATGCGCCCACTAGGTGACTTGAACTGCTCGATGTACACTGCATGTTCTGGTTCGAGTGGCCCTCCTGTGAGGACGCTGTCTATGAACAAGTCATCGGAAAACGCTCCAGACGACAGCACGGGCGGTCGGGTAAACGAGGCACACATGTCATTGTAAACACGAGCATTAAATTTTCCTTAGAGGAGGCGGCAGCAGAAGATGAGTCGAAAACCAAAAAAGTGGAAGCAGAAGCGGTGAAGGGCGGTGGTGGTAACTAGATGCGGCAGGCGCTCCGACGATATCATGAGCTCGCGGTCCGTCGCAGCCACGGCGTTGATCTCCGCCGCAGTGACGACGTCTCGATGAGGAGTCGGGTCTTGCGGCGTTGTCGCGTGATTCCCTGCGAATCGTTGCATGCGCGTCTCGCATGACCCGGCCGGGACCGGCTCGTTTCTTGACCGCCATCTTTCTAGGGGCAGAACAAAAATGTGCACGGGACAACAGAAAGACATGACTTTCGCAAGCAGCTCCGACCTGCAGGTCCTGCAATTGCGCAGGGAACTCAGCCGGTCCGATGAACGCCTGAAAGCGATGGACAAGGAACTGCAGCGGGTCGCCGGCATGATCGAGAAGCTCTACTGTCTACGTTATCACGAACCCCCTCCACGGGTCAAACGGTCGCTGTTGATAGACGAGGATTACTGAAAGTACCACTACGGGGGATGAACTGTTGCCGTTCACCTCATCACTGTAATCGTTACTGACTTACACACTAAACCCCAGTCCTACTCGCCACGCACTCGTTTCGCCGCCAAGGTCGCCCGCAAGGTGGCGTTCCTCTTTTTTCTGGCCTCGTCCGACCACTGGCCGCCGCCCCTACCGCGTTTCTTCCCCGCACGCGGGGCGGACAGCCCCAGCAACGCCTCGGCAGCCTCTTCCTCCTGCGCCGACACCACCACCACAGGGTCCTGCTGGGCGTTCGTCGTCGGTGTGATAGGAACGTAGACGTTTTGGCCCATCGAGTGAGGAGCGAGCACGCTCACCACCTGCTGCATGTCCGGGCTCATGATCAGCAGCGACCCGACGGGGAGTTGCATCGACATGTCGCGTTGTGGATACAAGCAGACATTTTGTTTCGGTAGATTGCGTTGTAGCTCACGCCCTTATCTGGCCTCGAACATACAGCGATGGACGCGGACCTCCTGACC
>JAABUZ0100007928.1_pt1 | contig 12669 bp, 13 predicted proteins | sample 5562091 | NCBI WGS metagenome assembly JAABUZ01 (sample SAMN12813069, study PRJNA571459) | rock metagenome | isolation source: Antarctica rocks | place: Antarctica: Victoria Land, Linnaeus Terrace sud | collected 2015-12-21 | reverse complement strand
GGACGATTTTGGTCTTCAACTCTGCATCGTAGTGCTTGTGCTTTCCCATGTGAAACCTCTCTTGTCAGAGAGTCTACCATCTTCACGATTGAAATGGGTACTCTCCAACTTCTGGGGTCCACTACAATGCACTCATTTATGGTTGCACCCGACTCTGCGGTTGGGTGAGGATTGAAACTTCTTAATTGGAATAGTACCGTTCTACACCCTTAGTGTTGCACCCGACTCTGCGGTTGGGTGAGGATTGAAACCTGCTGACAGTGTGATTGGTAATCAATATAATCCAGTTGCACCCGACTCTGCGGTTGGGTGAGGATTGAAACTTCTCTGTCGGAGTCTGGTGTGTTATTTCAGATGGCGTTGCACCCGACTCTGCGGTTGGGTGAGGATTGAAACTTACTACATCCTCTTTTCTCTCTTCTTTTTCCTTGTTGCACCCGACTCTGCGGTTGGGTGAGGATTGAAACAAACATCGTCACGATATCGCCTCAGATGTCCAAGAGGTTGCACCCGACTCTGCGGTTGGGTGAGGATTGAAACTAAGTGTACCGCACAGTGTTGGCCTGTGGCGCGTCCGTTGCACCCGACTCTGCGGTTGGGTGAGGATTGAAACTTCACGCACGATACAGGATGTTGGACGTAGTGCAACATAAGAGCAATTCGTAGATGACCGAGCTTACGGGAGCCGTTTTATTCTATGCAGGGCACCATATTCATTACACATGGGAGCCACTACTGGTTCTGTAGTGAATATGGTGCCCTGCACAAAGCATGCATGCAAAGCTTCTCTTATCTCTTCTGTTTATTCCTTTCTTGTTGCATCGTCATCGTCGTTAATGAATTGGTAGAGCATGTCCTCATAAGTCATCTTCCACTTTTTATTCCACATATCTCGTCGTATGGCAACGCCAAACGCTTCAAATTTCTTCGCATATGCAGTTCGAATCATACAAATTTCTTGTTCTGTTCCAGGACAGCATCGTGTTTTCATATCGCGCCCATTTTGACTATCCCTGTAACACGTTCATAGATATCTTCTCTCTACTCATTGCTTTTTAGTTGCTCGCAGTAATCGCCGAACATTTCAGCATTTTCCATAATATTATAACACTGCCACGTGAAGACACCCTGTTGCGACAGGATAGTGCAAGATAAAGGCACCCCCAAATTACATATTTCCTTTGTACGGTTCTTGTCGCCTCGCTTGACAAGCAGGGCGATAAACTATACTTTGTATGTAAAGATTTTTTCATGCATACTCACTATGTATGAGGAATGTGTAGCATGGTGAAAGGGTAAGAAATGCCTGACGAACAACTAGTCCAGCTTAATGTATGGATACCAAAAGAGTTGAGAGATTACGTAGAAGACAGAAAGAAACGTGACAATAAGCCAGGAATGAATATTGTGATTGCTGATTTACTTCGCCAAGAACGGGCCAGAGAACAAGGGGAAGTTGTTGAACAGCAATCTTTACCGATTCTTCAGGAAATCATACGAAAAGAAGTCCGTCAAGCTCTTGCAGAGCATAGAAGAAATGTCCGGGATGATCGGGAGCAGGAAATGGAGGGGCAGAACACATATCTTCGGAAGGGGTTTGACCGAATAGCGGCCTTAACCGTTAATGCCATTCGCAACGCTGGTATTGGACGCAGATTGTCGTACTCACTGCTTGCAAAAGCTTACGGTTCGACATTTGCATTATCAGCATATGAGGATGCTAAAGAAAAAGCCCAACAGGAATTACTCCCACGTAAGGGAGAAGACGAGCAATGAACTATGAAATGCTACCAGAAGAAACCGACCTTGAAGAATTGGCAAACATTCCCCTCTCTGAAATCATAGAGTCGCAAGACCTAGACATGCCACAGATCGAGCCGCAAGATTTAGAGTTACCCTATGATTACATAGAAGACCTGATGCAAAGAGGTGTCATTGGTGAAGACAGGTCTACCATTGATAGTGATAGCAGGTTTTTAGACGGTCCAGAGCCAGAACGATCACCGTTTGAGCAAACCCCAACGGAACTAGAGCCACCTCTTAGAAACGACGATTTTGACTTTGGACGCTAGTATTGAAAAGTGGCAGGTGCCATTTTTCGAGTCAATCATGCCCAACAAAAAAAGACCTTGTGAGCGCAACGCGTGTCTAGGTGGAGAACGAAGCGGAGTTACTACCTAGACACGCGTAAGCCATAAGGTATAATTCATAGAGCCTGATTGAGCCTAATTATCTTTATCGTCTCTTTCTTCGTTATATCGCTCCGTTCTTCTCCTTATAAAATCATCCAAGTCCGTCCTTGATATCTGATAACGTCCGAATATATCTTTAGTAGCATGTAACTCTCCATTGTATATCCAGCGTCTAACTGTCTTTTCGTTCACGTCCATTTCTATTACTACATCCCTAATGGACATTGTTTTCTCTTCACTCATATTATTTCACCTCAAGGCTTTTACGAAATTATACGCTTATGTAAGGGTATGGTCAATATGCGACGTACATCACTGGACAAGTACGTACATAGCAAGGTATACTACTTACAGCCCGTACTAATGTGGGTGTATACGCTAGAGCTATTTAGAAAGGAGCTATTTAAGAGGCCAGCCCCGTAAGTCAGACGGAGCCAGCCAGTAGGACCGACGCCAACCCATTTAGAAAGTCAACACGGCCCCATGAGATTGTATCATCATGGAACGCCGATGAGTCAAGCAAGAAAGGCTCAACCATGAGTCAGTTACGCCAAAAGATAGGTACTACCACTCTCGTTGTTGCTGATGATGAATATGCCAATGGGTATCAAGTAGGATACCTCAAGTACAAACTTGATGACCGTCAAAAAACGCTCAGCGACATGGACATTTATGCCGTCATCGTTGGAGTCATCACCAGCGTTCGTCACTCTGGACGGTACCATGCAGGCTATGTTACTGGATGGATAGCCGCGCTCTTAGAAGAGGGGAAAAAGTTCTCAGCTATCGCCCCCGCTCTTGGTGACGCTTCCACGGAAGAGGTGAACGCATGAGTCGATGGACAACCACCCGCAAACGTCTTACCGCCGCCGAGCAACGAGCAGCCGCACGCGAGAAAGCCCTCGAGCAGTGTGCGAAGGGCCAGCATACCGACACCCCCACCTTTCGCCCAGGAGAAACCGTGTGTCTCACCTGTGGCATGGTGGTCTATTGCCCTCCCTGTTTACAAGAGAACATGTTACAGGTTCCACAGGTTCATGCGTACCCTGTTCTCTGTTCCACGCACCAGAACGCAGAGGTGAAGGCATGAGAGAACAACGTGTCATCGACCCAACACAAACCACCCGTCGCGCTGACAGTACCGACTTCAACGCCGCATCACCCCACCGAGCAGGACACTCGACAGGCATCCATCCCGAAGATCGCCCACGCGTGACGGATGAGCAGCGACAGCAACGGCTCAGACAAGCCCAATATCGCTACGACGACGGAGCCGGAGACGGGATGTTCGACACACGCCGCCCAAGCAGCGCACGACGGTATCAGACCAACGTTGTCCTACCGCAACACCCCGTCGTTCCACGCTCACGTCAGCAACAGGTACGCCAACCAAATCGCTACGATAACGTGAATGTGTACGTTCGTCGCAGAAGCGCACCAGGACCAGCACCACGCCAGCAGCAGACACCGCTACCCCAAGAGCAAAAGGACGATGAGGGAGAAACCGAGCCACTCCGTCCCCGCCGACATCTGTCCACGCCCCGTTTCCATTGGCTGGTGTATCTTGGCATCGGCATGATCGGGATGCTACTGCTGTGGATGGTGGGAACCACCGCGCTCAGTTGGTGGAATGGCTACCAGGACGATCTCCGGTATGGACGCCCCCGTACCTACCAGATTGACGCGAAGGTAGGCCACAATGACGCTCAAACGCCGAGTCATTTCCTCGCCTTGAACCTGAACAGGCGCATCGAAGTGATTGAGTTTCCAGGGGGAGATGCAACAAAGGAGAAGGTGTATCTTGGCCCAACCCTCATTGGGCAAGAAAGCGACCTTGACATTGTAACCATCAGTTTCAGGGACGTGAACGGGGATGGCAAGCCCGACATGATTGTGAGTGTAGACAACGCGAACTATGTGTACATCAACGACAACGGAGCCTTTAGGCCGTTGCACGCCGATGAACATATCACATTGTAGAAAGGGACGGTGATGCAAACAGTCTTGATTACGTGCCAGCGTCGAGACCTCGACCACTTGCTGGATGCACTTGGTGATTGGAAGCAAGAGGGCGAAGCCGAGATTGTCTTGTACGGCTACACCAATAAACTGCAAGACGGGTTTCTCCTGATGCACTGGACCAAACCCATCACGGAAGGCTTCCAACGCATGCAACTCAAGGAAGACCCAGGCATCATAGATTACGTGGTCTATGACCTGTCACGACAGAAGCCGACATCCGCCACCTTGTAACATTGTCGAGGGGAAGTGAGAGCCACTTCCCCATTCTCACATGAGAGCAAACGAGAGGGAACCATGAACGAGCAGAGACAGCAAGAGATAAGCGACCTGATAGACCTCATTTACAGAGCCGACCACGCCGACACCGAGCCACAGGACGAGAGCCAGCCACGAAGAATAGTAAATATCTACATTGACGTAGAAGAGAAGGATGTACCCCTAACCGTTGAAAGTACGCTTGACAGGCAAGACGCCCCCATGACACCCGATGAGACAGACATGCCCATCTCTACCGAGCAGCAGAGCAACCCGCTCCCAGTACAACCAACGCGCCGAACACGCCCAGTTGTGCTTGTCCTCTTACTCGTTGCGGTGATCGGTCTGCTTATCGGAGTAGGGTATGGTGTCGTCTTGCCCATGTTCGCGCCATCAGCAACTATCACCATTGTCACGTCAGCATCACAGCAGACGACCACCAGCACCATACATGTTGTGACCAACGGAGCCGCCGACCCGACCAAACAGCAAGTCCCAGGGCGAGAGCTAGCAGCTATTACCATGAGCCAGCAAAAAACCATCCCAACCACAGGCACCGCCCGCCAAGACGCTACACCAGGACACGGTATCATCACCTTTTATAACGCAGCCACCTATACGCAGACCATACCAGCAGGAACCGTAGTAACAGGTGCAGACGCAACGCAGCTTGTAACCGATGCAGACACGCCGATCCCCGCCGTCATGTTCCCGACGTTCGGTCAGGCAAGCGTAGCGGCTCATGCTGCAACCACAGGACCAGGGGGAAACGTCCGAGCAGGGGACGTGTACGGCTCTTGTTGTCGCGTGAATGTCTCAGCAGTCAACGGACCTTTTCGCGGAGGCCAGAACGAAAGGTCCTACCAGACCGTGACGCCGCAGGACATCAACGGAGTCGTCACCAGCGTTAAAACGAGCCTAGAGCAGAGCATACAAGCAGCGTTCCAAACACAGGTACAACCAAGCGAGTCATTGATTACCCCGCTCGATTGTACGCAGAAGGTTACGCCAGACCACCAGCCAGGAGAAGAAGCCGTACAGGTGAGTATTACAATTGACGAGACATGTACAGGCACCGTGTACACCACCCAGGCATTGACCAGCGTAACCACACGTATCGCCATCCAGGACGCCGAAAAGCGACTAGGAACAGGCTACACGACCACAGGAATACAGACCAGCATCACCCAGGCACGTACAAAGGCACACGGCACGAGAGACCTACAGGTACACAGCCTCAGCATATGGGCATACCAATATGGACCAGAGCAAGAGCAGAGTATCAAAGCGATGATAGCAGGAACCAGCAAGGATAAGGCAACAACAATGCTCCTCCACATGACAGGAGTACAAAGCGTGTCGATCACGACCAAGAATGGCACGACGATCCCAACCAACACGGTACATATTCATGTGCTGTTTCTACAGGTGTAACGGGTTGATGTTGAGAGGGAGGAGGAGAGAGGAAGAAAGGTACAAATCTCTCTCCCTCTCAAACTCTTCCTTATCCTCTTTCGCCACTCATAGGTATTGAAGAAGGAACGGCAAGGCCGACGATGAAGAGTTTTTTTGCTCTACAAATATTTCGGACCCGCCGCATATGATAGGCTCTTGTGCCGAAAATTTGAGGCAAAAAAATGGCGAGCGGGGGATTACCCAGGGCCACCCGTAGCGCGGCAGCAGTGCCAGAAAGGAGTACAGAGGATGAAGAAGGCAAAGCAGAGACATATCGCACTAGGCGCAGTACGCAGCCAGTTACGCCGTATGGGTGTAAGCATTGACCCGTTTGTCCCCTTCAAAGATGTGCTAGCTGTACTAGACGGCCTGAACCGTGCCGAGCCTGAACTCATCGTATCGAAGTGGTATGCCCAAGCAACTTATTACCAGATCAAACTCCTACGTCGAGAATGGAAAGAGGTGGTACAACTGGTCTACGAACGGACCTTGTGGCAGAGTTTCCCAAGTAAGGCCAATTTTGAGAGGAGAAATTAAGCACAAGGCAATATGTAGTCTTTACATAATTAATGTGCATCATGGCTATCGTACAGCCTTAGAAGCTACAAGGCAATGCATATTGATTATGTATAGGATATTAAAAGCTACAATTGCCATATTATCCGAATTATGCTAAAAATCATTGATAGCAACAAAGGAGAATAAGTCATGCGTAACAGATTCAAATTTCAACCAGTAATTAGCGAACAAGAAGCAATTCAAAACGAACATCCTTCATGGGAACAACATCGCCAATGGCGTATAGAGCAACCTTGTGCAATTCAAGCACGTCAAAGCACTACTAAGCAAACAATAGAGAACCGTGAAAGCTCAGAGGCGCAGACTAAGGACCAACTTGACAAGGTGCATCAACTTGGATGGATGGATAATAAAATTACCATCTTTATTGAAGGCGACGGAAAGCGAGGAGTATCGGGAAGGCTACGTATTGATGAGCGACCAGGATTAAGTACGTTGTTAGAAGGTGTGTATAATGACACCTTCAAAACAATCTTTACTTGGAGTGAATCGCGGTTATTCCGTGATGAGTTTATGATAGGACCTGATACTTTTATCAAAGCTTGTTATGACCATGATGTACAAGTGGTTACGTGGACGTATCGCTATGATTTTAGGCGTAACCCCTACGATATGGACCAATTCAGAATGCAATGTCAAATTGCAGCGCGTTTTATCAAGGACCATGTAGGTATGATGCTACATATGCGGGATCGTGTAGCACGTCGTGGGCAATTTTACGCAGGTTCTGTTGCAATTGGATACATACTAGACAAGCGTAAGCACCTGGAGAATGGAATACCCAACCCAAATTATAACCGTTTTATTCCCTACAAACCATACGCGCAAGTGATACGCTTTATATTCAAACGATATAGAGAATTAGGTGGAAACATCGGGCAGTTGGGAAGAGAATTACAAGAAATGTTCTATCTTTTCCCACCCTATGAAACAGGAATAAAGGGACCTAGCACTAAATTGCAGATAAAAAACGGAGGATACAGTATAGGGGGGCGAGCAGCCTTAATCTATATGCTCACAAACGTTACATATATCGGATACTGGAGATACAAAAATCAGGTACTTAGGGATGAGGAAGGAAAACCAATCATTAACCATCCTCCTATTGTGGAAGAGTCCGATTTTTGGTATGCCTTTAATCGTCTTAGCCCTGTTACTGTAGAAGGAGAGGCCAACGAGCAACGCGAGAACGTAGTACGCTATGACCAACTAGAGAAGGTTCCATCAGTAGCACTACTGAAAATGGGCGGCATTATCACAGGTATAGATGCGCCTGTATATTGCGTAAAGGTGTTTAACGATGGAAAGTACAAGGAAAACTATGTTATAGCAATACCTCATGCAAAGTCACAGTTCGATAGACGTTATAGCACTCATGTGGATGCGTCCATGCTCGACGTTGCATTTGTAGCAAAAATGTTTGAACACATAACGGCATGGAAAATGGAAGAGGAAACAGGAAACGTAGGTAGCACGATTTACAAACACCTACAAGAGGAAGAGGTGAAAGAGAGACAAGGCACAAGAGTCATAGATGAGCAAATAGAACAGATACAACCAAAAATCGCACACTTCGACCGTCTTGTAAAAGGAGGCTTTGGACTTGACGATGATACGCTTACCAACTACGGAAAAGAGTTGGCAGGTTTACGCAAGCTCCAAAAGGAGTTAGAGGCAAGAAGGCAAGCAATAGAAAAAGGAGAAGCGGAAAAGGCAGAAAGCCAGCAATTACTAGAAGATGTACTAGAAAGGTGGAATCAGTTTAGCTTAAACCAGAAGCGGCGAGTTATTCAACTAGTTGTTGATTGCGTGATTATTTCGCGGGCGTCCTCAATGTGGGTAAAAGTTGAAATTATCTGGAAAGGTATTGAATTTCCAACAGCAGATATAGGGTACTTGTTTCTTCTGAGCGCAGCCAACACGTATTGGCAACCAGAGGAAGACAAAATTTTGCGGGAGATGTATCCATACAGCGATGCGGATGCAATACTAGAGAAACTTCCTAATCGTGCTTGGCATGCGATTATAGCATATGCTACTAGACACAAAATTAAGCGGTGCGTGCGGTCTGAGAAAAAAAGTGTAAGCAACCCTAAAGCACGGATTTTATCAGCCAATGACCTTGACTTTATGGAGCGTTACGACCTCAAGATTGATAAAGTAGAACGGGGAAAAGTATATTGGGCGGATGGCGAAACTTTGTTATCTCTGTCAGAGGAGGACTACTACCACGTTGACGAATGGGTAGTAAACGAGAACAATAATGACGCAGATACGCTACAATGGAGAAACGAAGTTGCCGCGTATAAATCAAATACAAGTGATAAGGATGATGGTCAATCAGGATCGTCTTACCATCAGGAGTACGTATAAAGATTGCTTCGCCTTGTGGCGGTTGACTTGCCGGGCCAACGTTAAGAAAAGCTATTGAGAGTTGCCCATCAGGTTGCGAAGCCAATGCAGTTGCCCCTGTTGCCATCACAACAAGAAGTGCGGCACCAAACTGGGCGACGAGCCAGCTGCGTCGTGACAACTGAAATGGGAGATGCTGCACAGGTGCTATGGGGACAGGTAAGATGCTCTTGCTCTGTATGATATAGCCTGCACAGGTCAGAAATGCGTAATAAATCCATGCCACACTGCTGTCTAGTGTGCCAACAGTCATATATGACCAGGGAAGACGAAAGCACCATGTAACAACTGTGACCATATACCAGAGCAAAGGCTGAGCAATCCAACCAAAGAGTACAGCAAGTGGAGCGTAGAGTAGTCCTGCTCCACTAATGAACACCCCCAGGACAAGTACCACTCCCAGGAGAGGGACGGTAAGTATATTTGTAAGCGGTGCAATAAAAGAAACTTCATGAAAGGTTACGGCAAAAAGAGGAAGAGTCGCTGTTTGCGCCGCAAGGGTGGCAGAGATGATCTCAACAAAGTGAGAACCAAGAGGGAGGCATTCTAATGAATGTAGCCATCGTTGAAAAGAGGGTGTGAGTAGCACAATACCCAGCGTGCCGAAGAATGACAGTTGAAAGCCAGTATCCCAGAGAATAAAAGGATCGAGGAGGCTCATCAGCAGTGCAGTCAATGCGAGCGCGGTGTAAATATTGTAAATGCGTCCAATGCGTGGCGCAATTACGAGCAGTATACCCATGACTCCCGCGCGGATAGCAGCTGGCCCAACTCCGCTGAGAAGTGTATATGCTATGATGCTCATCACGACCAACGTTGTTGCTATCCAACGCCGCCAGTTACTACGGCGTTGAGTGGGAAGAAGCGATTCTCTTGATTGCTCATGGGCTTCGTATAGCCTTCTTGTACTCGACGTAACAAGTCCGGCAAGAATAGTGACCTTGAAGCCGGAGGGCGCGATGAGATGGGCGCAACCTGTGGCATTGAAGGCAAGAATGATCGGCTTAAGAGCGGGTGTACGCAGGCTGAGCAGAATGGCGATGAGCAGAGCCGCTTCAGGCTGCGGCAGCGATTGAGAGATAATAGTGGCTAGTGTAACACGCAGGTGATAAAAGAAGGCTATGATCGGGTTGCCTTCTGTACTGTAGACGCTGATACGAGGGAAGGCCATGCTCGCAAATGTACTCGGCGGATTATTGGGAAGCGGAGCCTGTAGTTTTCCCTGTAGCTCAACAGTGTCTCCATAGTTCGCACCATATGGGTCCTCTATCGACGTGCCTAATGTCTGAACTACTAGCTGTCCGTCGGCGTCTTGCCAAATCGAACTTCCTCTTTTTTGTATGCTACTTACCGTGATAGTCAGTATGCGACCATGTCCTTGTGCCTTCGGCTCATCAGATACTGCACCACGAATACTGACTTTGGCTCCGATGAATGTACTAATAGCTTGTGAGTCGTTCGTAGGTGAGGAGATCGTGTAACGGCATGCACCAAGGAGGAGGCACGCGATGAGAAACATAATTAAGCGGCTCTGCTGATTGTGCCAAAGTGGTATGAGAAAGAGCAGAGCCACACCCGCACCAACGAACAGGGCGAGTGTTGGCAAGGGAACAAACGAGTCGAGGACCATTCCTGCTAGCCATGTACCTGCTATAATAACAAGGATGAGCCCACGCAGGTCGAGGATCGCATTATTTTGTTGTCTCATTATTACGCTCTACAAAGAAAGCACTACTCTTAACGATGTATTGGTTTCCATCCTTGCGGGTGGTGGTAGGGGCGCAATTGATTGCGCCCGTGCACATGTATCCCTGCCCCGTGCACATGTATCCCTGCCCCATGCGGGCGCAATTGATTGCGCCCCTACCATCACCTACGTCTTTCACCCGGAAGGACGTAGAACCCGATATATTTAGTGGTTGACCGTTTGCGTGACGTATGCTGTCGCATGGACAGCGGCATACACACCTAGTCCAACGCCTAGTGCTATGCCAGTCAGCCTGCCTATTTGCTCTCCAACACGTCCACCCCTGGTGATACTTTCATCCAGAGAGTTTGCCACCATCCATCCTAGAAGTGTTCCTATAAGTCTTCCTGCCAGGTTGCCAACGCCAGCGCCAACCAGAAGACAAACAATCCAGATCACTACACTTAGAACCGCGACAAAACCGTTTGCCAGCGTCATAAGATTGTCACCATATCCTTGTCTCCACAAGAGCAAAAACAATGAACTGTTCTGTTCTACTGCTCTACCACTATACTGTACATTGTGACCTTATTTTATCATAGGTGCGTTTGCTTACAACTTGTGACAATTCATCTACGGATGAAAAGTTCCCATGTTGCGAACGATAGTCAACGATAGCTTGTGCGGACGTTTTGCTGATGTGAAGATGTTGGCTTAGTTCATCAGCACTCGCGGTATTGATGTTGACCAATTGGCTCCCTGTATCACTAGTGCTGCTTCCTGTCCCAGAAACACCACCCATATAGGTTGGCGGAGCCTCGCCAATACGTGTTACGTAGACCTCCTGCCCATCGCTTAACTTCGCCGCCAGGTTGAGCGCGACAATATTAGCGTTTGACAATGTTCCACCTGCCGCCCGTAACAGATCATAGATTCGTGCTCCTGATGCAAGTGTATAGACTCCAGGGTGTTTCACTGCTCCTACCACGTAGACTCTGATACCATCAGTTGTAGACGCAGGTGTGCTAGAGGATGAGAAGCCTTGCTGAGTAATGCCAGGAGATGGTGTCGTTGAGGGGGTCGTGTGCCAGATAAAATAAATGGCACATGCCAGCCCTAATACGATGAAGATAGCGACAAAGCGAGGAAGTTTGCGTTTCTTAGGCTGTTCAGGCTCAGCAATCACCTGGTCAGGAATGTTCACGGGAATAGGAGTGTGGGGGTTAGGAAACGTGTTGTGAGCAGGATTGTAAAGAGGGGAAGGAGGGATGAGAGTTGTTTGTTGTACCGTCTGCTGCTGCGAAATATGGTAGCGCAGCAATTCCTGCACGTTGTCTTGCGACGGCCCCTGTGCCATTTCTTGTTGTCCCCCATTCGATATATTCTTGTAGAGATAAGAATAACAAATAGCATTAGCACTTGTCAATACAAAGACTATAAGTAATGGTAGAGAATAAGAGAATAGAAGCAGAGATTAGTAGTAATTTCTTGAATAGTAATGACTATATCTCTTGTATAATAATAGATAAAAACATCAGGCTAAAGCATTTGCTTTAGCCTGATCTTGTATAAGCGATGTAGAGTAGCCACTACATCTTTTTTAGCATTAGCTAGTGGTAGGCGTTGTGCGCATCACGTCGAGAACAAAGAAACCGACGTATGCACAGGCTGCTCCTACGACGAGGTGAAGGATGTCGTCTGCTGCGTTGACATGCATGATACCAAGGTAAAGACCATTGATATTGTTCAGTCCAGGGATGAAGCCGATAATTGCTACGAGCAAGTAGACAACACCAAAGACCTGATTGAACAAACGGGATCTACCAGTCAAAGCTGCGGCAATGCCGAGGATGCCAGTAGCCAGGTGAATAATATTGTGGACGATATCCACGTCAAAACCGAGCAAGTTCCAACCATGCATGTTCAGTCCACTGGGATTGAAAAAAACTAGGATGGCAAACTTGATCTGAAGAGACTTCCTTGGGATAATGGCGTAGTTTGGTCAAAGCGTGCAAAGTACGCGATGATAAAGTCACGCAATTCACGCGCGGCAACAGAGAGGTAGCG
>JAABUZ0100007925.1_pt1 | contig 12670 bp, 9 predicted proteins | sample 5562091 | NCBI WGS metagenome assembly JAABUZ01 (sample SAMN12813069, study PRJNA571459) | rock metagenome | isolation source: Antarctica rocks | place: Antarctica: Victoria Land, Linnaeus Terrace sud | collected 2015-12-21 | reverse complement strand
AAGACGAGAGTGTGGAGGAAGCTAAAGCAAATTTTGAAATGTGGGACATCGCGCGACAATGGGTGATGGAGAGACATGGTGGAGTGGACGGCACTGGCATTAAGCAGGAGTAAAGATTATATAGGAGCATGTTGTTGGTCAGTCAGTCCATTGTTGCTTCATGACCCTTCACCTCTCAAAAGATGAGCTCGTATTAAAGCCAAAGTATCCTCGAATATGGCGATGGGGGTCGAGGCTTGTTATGAGCGGCACTGGATTGCTGTTCAAGGCATTTTTTGCTGCGACACAGAAGAGTCCCAGTATACATGGTCTGGAGTCATTCACTGCTCTTCTGAGAGCGCGAAAAAAGCACACCAAGCGAGGGCTGGTTACGATATCGAATCACAAGTCCGTGTAAGTAAGAGGCTCTATGGATTGCTGATGTACAAGACTCGATGACCCATCCATTTGGTCGCTTCTGCCTTTTCAATTGCAATGCAATCCAACTCACCTTCGTTATGGGCTGGGAGCCCAAGATATCCTTTTCAAAAACATAATTTTCAAATACTACTTTCTATTAGGACAGACTTTACCCACATACCGCTTTGGTGCAGGCCCATATCAACCCGCGTTGGACCGAGCCGTTGAGCTATTGAACCAAGGAGCATGGGTTCATATCTTTCCCGAAGCTCGTGTTCACCAGCTCCCGAATCATGAAATGCGGTACTTCAAATGGGGCGTTGCTAGGCTTCTTTTGGAACCAGAGAGACACCCAGCGGTGGTCCCAATTTTCTTCACCGGAATGGAGGAAATCATGGATGAAGACAGACGATTCCCGCGACTCCTTCCGAGGCTTTGGAAGAAAGTACAGCTGCGATTTGGGGAATGTGTAGAATCAGGATGGACTGACCTGAGAAAGGAATGGGCTGCCTTACGAAAAGGTCATAGTGATATGCCGATGAGCCAATTGGCAGAAACCCCAGAAGGAAGGAATCTTCGTGTTTCGGCTACTGCACGGGCGCGGAATCTTGTTGTCGGTTTGAGAAGGCAGATGAGTTTACCAGAGGAAAATGCAAATGCTGCATTGGTCGAAACTTACAAGACACCTGACCGCCAGCGAGAAGGTCGACAAACAGGCGGCGCTTCTGAAAAAGATTCCTTAATATGACGGTGGAATGACTTCAAATGAACGCATCTGCATTTAAGAATCCTAATTTGCTCTCTGCCCCCTATCGACCTGTGGGCATTAGAGGTGGTGCAACCGCAAAAGGAAGTCGAGTTTGTAGAATTGTTGTCAAGCTAGTGTCAATTCATACGAAGGTAATGTACTGATGGCAGTAATTAAGTTTGATCTTCATAATCAGTCCAGTAACTTTGCCACGAATGACTATGAGTAAAATGTCACATTTTGCTATCACTCTGGTATTAATTGCTACCACGGCTAATTACATACAAAATGACATGAAAAATAGCGACTCGCTGTTCTCCACAAAGGCGTACGTACAATGACCAATAAAGAACAAACAATTATTGTCGTAGCTCAGACGAAAGCTCTACACATCATGGTTTTAGGAGAAAATGAGACTTTTGTCGGAACCAGGGGGAAGGGTGAATAACAACTCTCTTGCACATACATGACAATCGTGCGTGCAACATTTTTTTTGTTCTTGATCCGTATATGCGAGACATTTATAAAACGAGATAGATGCTGGCAAATACTGAAAGCAACTGCCGGATGAATATGACATGGCACACAGCACACAGTCATTCGCAGTCAAATTTAGTTCTGTAGATTGAACTCCAACCGCTCCAACTGACTTCGGCACGTATGGGAGAAATCTCCCCTGTGTCTGCATGCCGAAACAGAATGACAAAATCGTGCTAATCCACATGGAAAATGTTTTTCTTTCCCCATAACCAACAAGCCTTATATGCTCATTCTTAGTCCCTCTACGGCGCAATTAAACTGGCGGTATTTATCTGTCTTCATGTGGCGTTGGCTTTGTTGATATTATGCCAAGCATGCGGGACAGTCTGCAGTACCAAGGTCTTCGACGGCGATTTCATGAAGAATTATAGCAACAGTCACGCTACTTCCAAATCTAGCGCCTTGCAGCGAGGATCCAAGATGTTTCGTTCAAATCCTCCTCAGTCTATAAAAATCTACAATTTGGACATTTTTTGAAATCCTAAATTGTACACACCTAGCAACTTAATAAGACACATCGTAGCAAGACCCTATTCTTGTCATTTACTCATGCTATGCAGTAATTGCGAAAGCCCAAAAATTGAAAAGGTTTGGCGGCAAAGTTTCCTGCATTGTCCCTCGCTATCTATACATTTCATTCACTAAACTACTTGCACGTCTTGCACAACACTTTGCCTCTACAACTCTTCTCGCGATGATACGTCTTGCGGACCAAAGTGAGCAGAAGATTAGATTCCATTATTGCACTTATATCTGATCCGTGCACTTATTAATCTCTGAGATTTTGGAACAGTTTTCCTTATTGCAGCAATCTTCAGAACCATGAAAAGTATCGTACCTTGACCTTCAAGCCCAGGAATTAATCACCTATCAAAAATGTGAATCAAGAAAGTGGCAGGCGAATTGCACGCATTATTTTCTCATAAAATCAAAAACAAAAATTCTAGCTCTCCATGATTTACTTTTCTCAATGGCCACGTCTGCGATAAGTAAGCTTTTGTGGACATACTTTCACATCAATGCATGCACCTAGTCATGTCGTCTGATTTTTTGACAGTATATCTCGCATTGCGCTTTGATGCAAGTATCGTACTTTCTAAGAACTGCGTTTCGACAGTTGGGGAAAGCTATTACTGGGCTTTCCATGGAAGCTATGCAAATTTGGAAAAGATGTCGGGCGACCAATTTGCATCCGTTGCACTTATCAGCCTGAATTGTTTCCAAATTGGTTTGCACTTCGCCCACGATTTTCTTTGGAAGCGAGGCTCCTAATACAAATGTGCAGCAGATCAGAATACGAAGCTGCATTGTGTATCTGGAAGTGATCAACTAGGACAAAGGGTGTTTTGGCTTCTTTTATAGAAGTCACATTTTTTGCTTAGAAACTCCCAATGCGGGCTTTTTGGGGACTTGGAAACTTGTCATGCGCCAAACCTCCCATGCCAAATTGTGCCAAGTCTGTATTGGAACACGCTGCCGTCACCGAGGTCCCTTGGGAACGGTTTCAGCGTATTCCACTTCTTGACTCCAAAAGAATCAACATATCAACCATATCAAAATAGCGGATCAAAATCATGGTAACAAATCAGGCTGCAATGGATGGAGCAAGATTCTTAAGGGGTTCAATGTTCGGTACTTGTGCATTCTTATTGGCGACACTTATAACAAATGAGACTATCCAAAATTACTGCTTGCGGCAAATCCTGCGATATCGTTCTCTAGCGTCAGATCGTGCAATGCATCCAGCTGCAGAGTTGATAATCAATCAGAAACATTTTATTACACGCTTGATAAATTGCTGATGGCGAATTGATATACTTTTCGCAGACCTTGAGTTTAGTACGGGCGTGCGTCTCGCATAGCTCGCAATTATTGCTTCCCACCATCTTCGGACTAGCTTGTACGTTGTCCCCAACGTTGTTTGGCAGCGAGGCTCCAATCACAATCGTGCAGAAGACAAGAACATGGAGCTGCATTGTGTTTCGGCAAGGGGTTGTTAAGGACAAAGTATGCTCGGTCTCCTTTTGTAGGAGATATGCCAATTGTTCCATGCAATTTGATACTTGCATCATTGCCAACGCAGAACTTATTTGGATTCGGTCTTGGACTGATGCAAGCCAGTTGGCGCCAAGTCCAGTTCCGGTGACCTTGGCGTTGTCGAGATAATATGAGAAATCGTAGACTGATATTGCTTTACTATGCAGAGTCTGACTTATCTTACAATTTCTCTACAGGGTTCCACGGATTGAAGGTAAAAATGAGATGAATGGAGTGAGTGCCAATAACCTATATATTTTAAACAACCCGTCTCTACCCTAAAGCTCCACGGGATATTTCTTCCGTATTGTGCCACCAAACTTGTAGATTAGTGCAGGCGCCGGGATCAGCGCAAATGCAATAGCCCCAAGCACCGAGTTTCCAACGCCATAACCTAGCGAGGAGTAGAGGGTAGGTCCGGCCATGGGAAGGAATGCTCCTGCGATGCTTCGTGTGAAGCTAAGACACGCGAGGGCAGATGCAGCGTAGCGGGTGTAGGCATCTATGCAGTACGTTTGTATGGGAAGGAAGACACCCATCATGCCGATCCCAAACGGCATCAAACCGATAATAGGCACAATCCAGTGCGTGTGCGCTTCAACAGCCCAACCGTACCAGAAGAAACTGATTGGAATCAGCATCGCATAAAAGACCATCATCGGCAGCCGCATCTCTGGCTCATACACGCCATTGTTGGCTTTGGTCAATCTCACAACTGTCGCATCACTGGTTTTGGCAACACTCACGACACCGAGGAGGAAGCCGATTCCAACGCCAAGGTAAGCGAGTCCGGTGAGCTCCGGAGCCCAGCCGTATTGCTGCTGAAATACAAGGGTAATCGTGGTGAAGAGAAGGTAGAGCAGGCCATAGACAAATGCCATGTAGGTGGAAAGAATTACCACGATGACTGAGTGGCACAATAATTTAAAGGGTCGCCAAAGCCCACGAAGGAGAATGGTCGTGGACGAGAGTGCTTCTTCTTTGTCATAGTAACTTCGCAGCTCGGGACGGTTGAGTTCCTTGCGCAAGCGTTTTGTTTTCCTTCCAAGAAGCACAACAGCATTTGTCTCTTTGTTGATAATGGCCGCTACGGAGACGACAATTCCACTGGCAATCAAGAGTACCCAAAACACCCATCGCCATCCTGCTCGCTGAGAGAGGAAACCACCACAGATGGGCCCAATGACAGGACCAAACAGCGGACCAACACTAAATATCCCAGTTGCAGCACCGCGGTATCTGGTCTCATACATATCACCAATGACTCCAGCGCCTATTGTCAGACACGCCGACCCGCCTATTCCTGCCAAAAGACGAAAGACAATCAGTGCGCCGAGGTTGGGAGCCAATGCGCACCCTATTTGAAACAGGGAGAAGAAAACATTTGCAGTAGTGAGGACCGGGTATCGTCCGTATATCTCGCTCAGGGGTGAGAGGACGAGCGGTCCAAGAGCAAACCCAAGTACGAAGATACTGACGGCTAAGGACGCTAGGATGGTGGAGGTGTTGTGGAACTCAGTATCGACAAAAGTTATCCCCGGCGCAAACATACTCGAAGCAAGCGGTGACACAAATGTGATGGAACTCACCAGCCCCAAAAGTAGCTTTTTCCGGCCTGAGCTAAATTTTCGCGGGTTGGCCGGATCATCCTGGCTGTCCCAGGCAACAATGCCGTGATCGAGATCCATGACCGGATATTGTTCGCCCTCCACCTTATGTTGCCCGTCCAAGTCTGGGGCCAGCTCGGGCGGCGTGCTCCCTTTCTCCAGGTCATCGGAGGAGGAGGCGGAAGAGTGCTGACGCGGTTTGGAGAAGTTGGGAACATTAGACTCCTCATCCATCTGTTGGGCACGCAGCTTTCCAGAAGCAGCTAATGCAGGCTGTAGGTCTCTCGGGTTTTTGTTCCATTCAGGGAGTGGTGTTTGCGGGGGAGTTGCGTAGCGCGTGTCCTCCGAAGACGCTCGTCTGCTATTCGCATGTACCAACCGGGATGAGATGCCTGACTAGAGTTGCGTAATGTTGGCAGCGCAGTCGGGGTGAGGATGGAAGGAGTCCTTTATAGCCGGTTGGCGGCAACGGACGGATGTTGCTCGTCCCGAGAAAAGCCGGAACCAAAACAGCCGGAGCCACGGAGTCGCTTAATATTCCCCCATTCGTTAAATGAAATTGACAGGCTTCGGACATCAGCATCCACCATCCTATGGAATGGGTGATACACTGATATTCGCTTGTGAGGGCGACGAAGCTGGATGAAGAGCGGATGAGGCCAAGGCTGGTTACGTTCGACGCGTTTGATACGCTCTTCACACCTCATCCTGCAGTCCACGTGCAGTATGCGCGGGTAGCTCAGTCCTTTGGCGTCCATGTAGATCCGATGACCGTGCAGGAGTCTTTCAAAAGTGCATTCAAAGCGATGTCCGCCCGTGCACCGAATTATGGAAAGCATCTGGGAATGAGATACGAGACTTGGTGGGAGGAGCTGATTGAGAATCTATTCTCCATGCACACTCGCGCAGTCCCGCCCGGGCTAGCGCCTGCGCTCGTCGAACGCTTCAATGGGAGGGGCTACCGACTCTTTTCGGACGTGGAGGAGACATTGCGGCGAATGGACGGATGGAGGGGCAAGGTGAAGATTGGCATCCTCTCAAATTCAGATCCGCGCGTGCCACAGATTCTCGAGACACATGGGATTCGCAAGCACTTTGACATCATCTCTCTCTCCTACGACAGCTATGCAAAGCCGGATCGCAGGATCTTTGATCACACTGTGCGCGTGGCGGACGTGAGTGCGGGGGAGTGCTTGCATGTAGGAGACGATCTCGTAAACGATTATCACGCCGCTTTGCATGCAGGATGGCAGGCAGTGTACCTGGATCGCCAAGGCTTATGCACCGACGACTCCATAGCATCCATACGGCGTCTCGAACAGGTTCTGGACATTGTGCATGCGGGTGATGGACTTCCAGTGGCTTGATACCAGCCCTCCAAGCTCCATCCACTCCCTCGCGCAAAGACAGCTGGGAAGGAAGCTCGAGCACGGTCGCGTGTATGAATATTTGTTGAATCTCATGATCGTGTCCTTAAAGTCATCTTGTTGGGTTTCCCAAAAATCCGTCGGGCCTCGGCATGATTGTTCGTCCGCGCGCCTCGGTTCTCACCCCATTCCGCCATCGCAGGCTTGCGACGCAATCCTCATCCGCGCGCACTTTTCGAGGCCTAGCTCTTACCACTAGCATTGCACTTGGTTCTGCTTTTGGTGGCTTCAAAATGGCCGAAATGCTGACCCCGGCCACAACACCGCCTCTTCCAAGCGACCCTCGGGAGCAGAGTGCACAGCAGCTTGCTGTTGAAGAGCGCGTTCTGCAGCATCCTGTTGCACTAGAGTACCGCCAGAAAGCAGACTTTGAGGAAAGCAGGGCATACGATGCATATCCGGTGCAATATAGGGCCGGCAGCCTGACCGTCGGAACACTTTCAGGACCCGGCAAGGTGACTGTGTGGCCTCTTCTCTTCAATGAAAAGAGCGGCAAAAGTATCGTGAGTATTCTGCATTTGGGGAATTACGTCTGTGGACACCCTGGTATTGTGCATGGAGGATTGCTGGCCACGCTTCTCGACGAGGGACTCGCCCGTTGTTGCTTCCCAGCCCTGCCAAACAAGATTGCAGTCACTGCAAACCTCAACATTGACTTTCGAGCCCCAACGAAAGCGGACTCGGTTGTTGTGCTCCGGGCGACCACCACCAAGGTCGAGGGACGCAAAGCGTGGGTGGAGGGGACGATAGAGGGTGAGGATGGGACGGTTTTGGTGCAGGCAAAAGCTCTCTACATTGAACCCAAATTCGCATCTACGCTAAAGCGAATTGTACCCATGTAATGAATGACGTTTGTGGATATGTAGACAGAGTTTCCTAGAAAATATATTACCATCACCATAACCTTTCGTAACACAAATCTTAGACGGTTTCCGCATCCCGTGCAGTCTCTCCAGAGACAAGACTGTCTCCATGTAACGCACCTCCAGAAGTCTCACGTGTGCGATGGGGTTCTGCGGGAGTGGAGCTCGAATGCATGGTGGAGACGGGCGATGTTCGCACAGATCTCTTCTCGTGTGATCCCTCCGCGTTGTTAGAGGACCCAGGGCGCATACTCTCCCAGCCAGTCAGGCCTAGGCGTTCGAAACCAATACCTCGGTGACCAAAGAGCAGCCAGAAACCGAAGACAGGCTTGGCGAGCAGGTCGAGGACACCGTAGAAATAGGCCTCACCGTCGGAGGAAATGACACTACCGCCCTCTGAAAGACCCCACGAGATCGGGTAGAGTGTCCACAGACCTAGCGTGAAGAGTGAGATGCCGACGAAAAGACGATGGACATCGGACCCAATTGCCCGGGCGGATTTTCGAGCAACAAAAACAACCTGCCAGACGACAAAGAAGAATGCAAAGCATCCGATAGTGAAGTAACCCCATTTATATCTAGACGCAGTCAAGGCTCCGAGCAGACCAGTGACAACCATGACCTCGTCCATGAAGATCGTGAAGAGGATGGTGGCATAAGGCAGTCCCGAAAGAAGCAGTAGGTCTAAAAGCAGGAGCGGCGTCGTAATAAACCAGTCGATGTAACGTGCGTAAAAGATCTGCCTTGTCGTGGCATTATTCAGACCCGTCCTAACAAACTCGATGCCAATAGGAGTGACACCCAGGTCAGACGCCATGGAGAAGTAGGCGACGGAAGCCGTGAAAACGATGCCGATCGTGATGTAGTGGAACAGACGCTCATTCTTTGGAACCGTAAACATCATTCCTGTGTAGGCAAAAGTAGAAGCCAGCATGACAGAGAAGACAGTCCAGTACCAGATAGATCCATTAATGGTGATGTGCTCCTGTGCATCGGCGGGGTTCAGGGTGAGGGCGCTATCGACAAGCATGATGAAGATGGTCTGAGAATAAAATGTAGAAGACGTGGACCGACGGCCCTTTTATATTCGCAGGTCAGAGCGCATGAAACGGAAGGAAAAGCATGGCGCAATCAAGCAGATATCGGGCCGGACTCCGGGCATTCGAGGGTCCTTTTCCGTGAATATATGAGGTCATGAGGTGACATCCGCTGATGTCACTGCCCGTTTTCGCCCGATTTTATCTAAATTGGGAAATTCGCATGGCCCGTTTTATCGAGAATATTCGCACGTACTCCGAGTCCCTGTCTCGGAGATGCGCCGCCCGGCTGCTCTCCGTGAGAGCACACAGTGCCCGAGGCAGATATCGAGGGGATTCTCTTGAGGAGCTGAAGGAAGGCTGAAGGAAGGCTGAAGAAAGGCTGCAGGAGCTGCGGGACGAGTATCACAGGTAGGTGTCAGGCTAGCATACAACCGCATCATGACAGGACATGCACACTAGGTTTTAAACCGCTCTGCTCGCTTCTTTGCTTTCTCTGCTTCCGTGGGATCAGTTAGGATGCCGCGCTTAACACCCTTCTGAACCTTTGTCAACGTCTTCTCTTTCTGTGTCACACGATCCGTCTTCTCTGGCTTCGGTGCCGTATCCACGATGCCAAACCGTAGCTGTCGATTCCGCTTCCGCTCTGCCTCCTCCGTCGGCTGGAGTGCATTCGCAGTATCATTGCTGGCAAACGCATCCGAAATGCGCCGAAATTTAAAGTCGCTGTTCCTGCTCTGCTTGGCCTGTGGCGCCTGCTTTCCATTGGCACCCTCCTCTTTCTTTGCAGGCGCAGCCGCTTTGGCAGTCCCAGTGGCTGCTGCCTGCTGATGATGGTCCTCGTCGTCCCAGTCTATTTCCTCGTCTGGCGGCGCCAGGCTGTCCAGGCCTTTTGCGTGTGACCCGCCGCTTGTGGCGCTGTCCGCCTCCTGCAGTCGCGCAACCAGCTCGTCCTTCCTGCCACTCACAGGCAGCGACCGCTCTGTCAGCAGGGTTTTGAGATTGGGCACGGTGAGTTTTGCGTAGTCGGCCATATGGGGTGCCGCCTCTTGGTGGCTCCGATGAGAAGATTACGCAACCAAAGAAGAGGGTGAAACTTCCATGCTACAGTATGCTATATGAATAGGCATGGTGCAGTATGGACTTTAATGGGCGGGGGATTTGGGGCTCTTCCTCCATGGTTATGGACGTTGGTCCTTGTCCAACCGATGGAACCAATCGCAACACCATAGTGATGATTGTGGCTCCCCTGGGATATCTACTCCAGAGTCCAAGCTCCGTAGATCCATCGCTTGACGCCCATCAATTTCACGTCATTGTTGAGCACGGACCCCAACAGCTCCACCTCCACCCTCGACCTAACACACTGTGCTTTGGAAATTCGGACATTCCTTGCGACCACACTCGTCTGTTGCCTTCAGCTCTGTTCAAGAAGCTCTCTGCCTGGTCTTTCACCCCTGAGCCTCACAATCGCTCAATGCCCGCGTGGTCTGGCACGAGGGGTCCAGCTGTGCTCTAAGTCCGACCTTCACACCAGAGTCATTGCGCCACTACTGGGTGATGGCGTCTCTCGGGAACATCCCAGGGGACATGGATGAGCCCGTTACGCTAATTATTGAGAACGTGAGTGTCCTTCATTTGACCTGCGCTGATCTCCACAGCTCCCCTTCCGTGCACGGTGGCAGGATGTCAAGGACTTATTTCGCCGGGCCACGCCGAGGGTTGATCGTGCAGATGTGGCTCTGGGCCCAGACAATCGGAGTAAAGGGTTTGGCATGGTGCGGATTCGTGGCTACCCAGGAGCCGTCCGTGCGGTGGAGTTATTCCACGGCTACGAATGGCTCGGGCGGCAGCTTGTGGTGCGCTTCGATACCGGCGAAGGGATCAGTATGCAGCCCCACAGCGTACCAGGTCCGCAAGGACCTGTTGTGGAGTATGGCTTCCCCATGGACCGGAGGTTGATTTACGTGGCAAACCTGCCCTTCTCGACGCAGTGGCAGGAATTAAAGGACTATCTGCGGCCGGCTGGCAATATATTACGAGCCGATGTAGCAACAGGCCATGATGGCCGCAGCCAGGGCTGGGGCACGGCGTTGTTTGCTACCGAGGGAGATGCAGAGCAGGCTGTGAATATGTTTGACAATCAGGTGTTTGAAGGGAGGATAATTCAGCTGAGATGGGAGCGTGCGAGGGAAATACCGCAACCCATGGGCCAACCTGTGTCCAACTATCCCTCCACCCCATCCATGTCGTCCTCCTACAACCTGAGTATGTCTCCGGGTGGCTATGCAAGCTCGACGTACACTGCAACGCCGTACGAGTCACCGTACGTCCAGCGAGCGATGTACCCTTTCTCCTATCAGCAGTGGCAGCAACCGTGGGAGCAGCCGATGCTATCACCCCATGGGCCGTCGATGGTACCTTCCATGCTGCCAAATTCGGCAGCACTTCCACAAACTGGATACTTCTCCCAACCCATGTCCGACTCACGGCAAGCTACTTCTTATCAGCACCTAACCGACCAGATGGAATACATGCAGGTAGAGGAGAAAGCCAACCTTCCTTACTATGCCGAACCAACGTGCGCACGCGGGTCTCCATATCAACATCTTGTAGAGCAGACCGAGTACGTCGTACCTTCATCCTCTTCGACCCCAATGCCCCCAAGGATGAGTCGAACGCCCTTGTCAACGAAAAGCGAGGGCTAGCAGTAAATAGGAGGGGATACGATATGTACATGAATGAATGATGGCGTTTTGGTATAACCCCTTTGCATGCGCGATATAGTGCCTCCATTAAGTGGATAAAATCCTTTGATGTGACCATTGTATGCTTCCTTCATGATCTATGCTGACCACTGAATGGTTTGACAAGAGCCCCACGGGCATTCTCTTCATCAGGGAGTGTTGTCCATGGATGATGCGAAGCGGAGCCTGTTGTCTCCAGCTCGTAGGCCGGCTGACCCTGGTTGCCGTCTCGAGCTCCACGCGGCCGGAACTCCTGCCTCTCCGGGTTGCTGCCCCATGAGCGAATGGGGTACGCCCAACCTGCGTGCAGAGATGCAAGACTGGGGTAGTACTGGCGGTACCCACCCCAAGCCATCAGCATGCCGAGCGCAGCGCTAAAGAGGACATCAAACGGATGATGCCTGGCATCCTGAATCCTGCTCAAGCCAATCAGCGACGCGGCAATGAGCGGGATCAGTGCCAGCAAGGACTTCCAGACCTCCCCTTTCCCATCCAATACCCGTGTCCGGCCGGCAATCCAGAGAGAGAAGAAGCCAAAGCCCGAGAAGGCAATTGAGGTGTGTCCGGAGGGGAACGACCTCCATCCGTCCCGCAGAATCGACGCATCTGTCTGTGTGCAGATGGAGACCGTGACCAACCCAGCTGGCTGCGGGTCCATGGCATCCAGCGGGGGCATGCATCGAGCAATGACGTCCGGACGCGGCCGCCCAGTGACGTTTTTGAAGATATCGGTGATGACAAGGGCGCCGGCCACGGATAGCGCCAGTCCAAGCAGCGCGCAGTTCATCTGCCAAAACATACTTCTAGCGCGCTCCTTGCTCGACACGCCCTGTGCCACTATCCATGCTGCCATGAGCACCAGCGGGGCGACGGCAGCGGCGACGGCGGCTGCCCAGGCGGGTACCCGATCGCGCACGGCGTAGGGATACTGCAGGGAGATGTTTGAGAGCGCAAACGGCTGCTTGAATCCATCCACCTTGTCCAGAGCTGTGAAGGCAGCCACAAAGACGACGATGATGGCGTAGTCCAGGATATAGGACAAGAGTACCCTGCGCATCCGCCCAATCCAATCCAATCCAATCCGACCTTTCGTTCGATCCTGACACACGCGTGACGTGACAGCGGCCCACTGGAATGAAACCTCCTTTAACGGAGCAGCGAGAAAAGTTCGCACCACGTGACATCCACAACACGTAAATTGTAAAAGTAGTCTAACAGCTATTAACATACATACTTGCAGGATGTTTTCGACTCGTCCAAGTGGT
>JAABUZ0100007924.1_pt1 | contig 12670 bp, 11 predicted proteins | sample 5562091 | NCBI WGS metagenome assembly JAABUZ01 (sample SAMN12813069, study PRJNA571459) | rock metagenome | isolation source: Antarctica rocks | place: Antarctica: Victoria Land, Linnaeus Terrace sud | collected 2015-12-21 | reverse complement strand
CCCCACGTGGCTGCCCCGCAGAACTACCTGGCCGTGATCAAGGTTGTCGGCATCGGCGGCGGTGGCGTCAACGCCATCAACCGCATGATCGAAGTCGGGCTCAAGGGTGTCGAGTTCATCGCCATCAACACCGACGCCCAGGCGCTGCTGATGAGCGACGCCGACGTCAAGCTCGACGTCGGACGGGAACTGACCCGCGGTCTCGGCGCCGGCGCGAACCCCGAGGTGGGCCGGCAGGCGGCCGAGGACCACCGCGAGGAGATCGAGGAGGTCCTCAAGGGGGCCGACATGGTCTTCGTCACCGCGGGCGAGGGCGGCGGTACCGGCACTGGCGGCGCGCCTGTCGTCGCCAACATCGCTCGGGGCCTGGGCGCCCTGACCATCGGCGTGGTGACGCGCCCGTTCATCTTCGAGGGCAGGCGCCGGGCCGGGCAGGCCGACGTCGGGATCGAGTCGTTGCGCGACGAGGTCGACACGCTGATCGTGATCCCCAACGACAGGCTGCTGCACACCGCCGACCGCCAGGTCAGCATCATGGACGCCTTCAAGAGCGCCGACCAGGTGCTCCTTCAGGGTGTGCAGGGCATCACCGACCTGATCACCACCCCCGGACTGATCAACCTGGACTTCGCTGACGTCAAGGCGGTCATGTCGAACGCCGGCAGCGCCCTGATGGGCATAGGGCGGGCCCGGGGCGAGGACCGCGCCGAGGTCGCGGCCCAGCAGGCGATCAGCTCGCCGCTGCTCGAGGCCAGCATGGACGGCGCCCAGGGGGTCCTGCTCAACATCTCCGGCGGGTCCGACCTCGGGCTGTTCGAGATCAACGCGGCTGCGGAGCTCGTGGCCGAGGCGGCTCACCCCGAGGCCAACATCATTTTCGGTGCGGTGATCGACGACGCGCTCGGTGACGAGGTTCGGGTCACTGTTATCGCAGCGGGGTTCGACGCCCCGGTCGACCGCCGCTCCCGCCCCGGTGCCGGGTCGATGCGCAGGACCGAGACCCAACGGGTCGTCGACGTCCGCGACGAGGCCGCCCGGACCGTCGCCGCCCAGGCGGCCCAGCGGCCGGTCCGCTCCGGCGTCGGCGACAGCGAGCCAGCACGCTATGGCGAACCCCGCCAGAGCCGCGACGACCCCCGGCAGAGCCGCGACGACCCCCGGCAGAGCCGCGACGACGACCCGCGGGTCAGCCCCGACGACCGGCCGCGGGTGCGCCGGGCCGAACCGGCGGCTCGCGAGCCCGCGCCCGAGCAGCGCCAGGAGCCCCGGCCCGAGCCGCGCCGCTCCGAGCCCCCACGCCGGGTCGTGTTCGACGACCTCGACGTTCCGGACTTCCTCAAGTAGGTGCCGCGGGTCCTGTTCACCGACCGGGTGGGGGTGCGTCCGGGGCCGGCCGACCAGCAGCGGGATGCCGAGCCGGCGCTTGTGGGGGCCAGCAGCGGGCCGTTCGCGCGGCTCAACCTAAGTGATGCCGTCGGTGACGCACCCGATGCCGTCGAGGCCAACCGGCGATCTGTCTCAGCCGCTCTCGGCACCCCCGTCGTGTGGATGCGGCAGGTGCACGGCGCCCGGGTGGCGGTGGTCAGCGGGCCCGCTGCCGAACCCGTGCCGGATGTCGACGCGCTGGTCACGGCCGAGCCGTGGGTCGGGCTCGGGGTGCTGGTTGCCGACTGCGTGCCGGTGGTGCTCGCCGGTCCGGGCGCCGTCGGCGTCGCGCACGCCGGCCGGCGCGGGCTCGTAGCCGGCGTGCTGCCCGCCGCGCTCGATGCCCTCGGACGGCTCGGGGCGCCCCCGGACTCCGTCGATGTCTGGCTCGGCCCTGCCATCTGCGGCCGGTGCTATGAGGTGCCGGCGGGCATGCAGGCCGAGGTCGAGACGGCAGCACCCGGCTCGTCGTGCAGCACGGCGAGCGGCACGCCCGGTCTCGACCTTCGCGCCGGGCTTGCGGCGCAGGCCCAGCTGGCCGGGGTGCGCGGGGTGCGCGTCGACAGGTCCTGCACGGCGGAGTCGCCGTCGCTGTTCAGCTTCCGGCGCAAGGCCGTCACCGGGCGGATGGCAGGGCTGGTCCGGCTGTGACCCAGCCGGGCCGGGCACCCATTGGAGGTATCGCGCCGGGGGCAGATCGGCCCGCGGCCGAGCGGCTCGCCGAGGTGCAGCAGCGGGTGGCCGGCGCGGCTTCCGCGGCCGGGCGTGACCCCGCATCCCTCGTACTCGTCGCGGTCAGCAAGAACCAGCCGCTGGACGCGGTGCTGGCCCTCGCCGGCCTGGGCGTCCGCGACTTCGGGGAGAGCCGGCACCAGGAGGCGGTGCGCAAGGCAGGCGCCGCTCCCGACCTGCGCTGGCATTTCCTCGGCCGGCTGCAGCGCAACAAGGCCCGGGCCGTCGGGCGGTGGGCGAGCACGGTGCATTCGGTCGACCGCGTGGAGATGCTCGAGCTGCTCGCCCCGTCCGAGCCGCAAGCAGCCGGCGGCGGCCGGGTGCTCAAGGTCTTCATCCAGGTCAGCCTCGACGGTGATCCCACCCGCGGCGGAGTGCCGGCAGCTGACGTCCCCGCCCTGGCCGACGCCGTGGCCGCCCGGCCGACGCTGCGCCTGCTGGGCGTGATGGCCGTCGCGCCCGCAGCCGTTCCTGCGCGCCCCGCCTTCGCCGCTCTGCGCGCGACCAGCGAGGATCTCGTGCGCCGCCACCCGGGAGCCCGCTCAATCAGTGCAGGCATGTCGGGGGACCTCGAGGACGCGATCACGGAGGGTGCGACACACCTGCGCGTCGGTACGGCGCTGTTCGGGGCTCGCGCCTAGACTTCGGCCCATGGGTGTGGGGCGCAGGGCGATGGTCTACCTCGGGCTCGCCGAAGAGGACGAGGGCTACGTCGACGACGACTACGAGGCCGAGGAGCCGCCGCGCGAGCGCTACGCGCGTCGCTCCGAGCCGCGTGAGCTCGAGACCGCGCCGGCGCGGCGGGTGAGCGAGCCGCGCCCGATCAGCCGCATTGCGGAGGCGCCGCGGGTGGTAGCGGCACCGGTGCCCGAGCCCGGTCCGTACAAGATCACTACGTTGCAGCCCTCGTCGTACAACGAGGCCCGGCAGATCGGTGAGGCGTTCCGCGACGGCATCCCGGTGATCATGAACCTCACCGACATGGCCGACGGCGACGCCAAGCGGCTCGTCGACTTCGCAGCCGGACTGATCTTCGGGCTGCGCGGCTCGATCGAGAAGGTCACCAACAAGGTCTTCCTGCTGTCGCCGAGCAACATTCAGGTCAGCGCAGAGGACAAGGCCCGGATCGCCGGAGGCGGCTTCTACAACCAGTCCTGATGCCGCACCGCCGCACCGCCGCTGCGCGCGCAGCCAGCACCCCCGCTCACAGGAGTCCCCATCAGCGCACTCGGCACCCTGCTGGTCGTCCTGCTCTACCTGTTCCTGGTGTTGCTGGTGGCCAGGGCGATCCTCGACATCGTCATGTCGCTCAACCGGGGCTTCCACCCCACTGGTCCGGTGCTGGTACTCGTCGAGATCGCTTACACGGTGACCGACCCTCCGCTGCGCCTGCTGCGCCGCTTCATCCCTCCGCTGCGGATCGGCAGCATCGCCCTCGACTTGGGCTTTCTGCTGCTGTTCGTCGTCGTCCAGTTCGCGATCTCCTACGCCTCCCGGATCTAGTGCCGACAGGAGATCGACAGTTGGGGTGTGCGCCGGCCGTGCATGCCCCTACCCGCGCGACTCGCGCCTACCAGGAGGCACCATGCCGCTGACGCCTCAGGACGTCTCGCACAAGGTGTTCGGCCCCACGCGGCTACGACGCGGATACAACGAGAACGAGGTCGACGCCTTTCTCGACCTGGTCGAGGCCGAGCTGACCCGGCTGACGGAGGAGAACGCGTCCCTGCGCGCTGAGCTGGAGCACGCGCGGGCGCAGCAGCCAGGCGCTGTGGTCGGCACCGGGCCGAGCACCGGCCGCACGAGCCAGGTCGGGCCGAGCGCCTCTCGTGAGGTAGCTGTCCAGGAGCCGGTGATCCCCAGCGAGGTCGAGCGCATCACCCGCACGCTCGTGCTCGCTCAGCGGACCGCCGACCAGGCGCTGCAGGAGGCGCGGCAGGAGGCCGAGGTCATCCGCACGGCCGCCCAGCGTGAGGCGCAGGACAAGCTCAGCAAGGCCGAGAGGGTCAAGGCACGGCTCGACGGCGAGGTCGACTCCCTGCGCACGTTCGAGCGCGAATACCGGAGCCGGTTGCGGGCCTACCTGCAAGTGCAGCTCAAGGAGCTCGAGTCCGACACGGGCGAGTCCGTCGCGGCGGTCGACATCACGGACGTCGACGGGCTCGACGGGCCGCCGATGTCCCCGCTCGTGTCGCCGCCCGTGTCGCTGCTGCGTACCGACGAGTCCGCTGGCGCACCCGGACCGCCCGGGTCGCCGCCGGCTTCCGTCCGGCTGCCGTCCGACATCGAGAACGTGCCGAGCAGCCTGTTCCAACCGCCGGTCCTCGTCGGCGTGAACAACGGCTCTGGCGGCGTCAGCAACGGTGCCGGCAGCACACCCCCCACGGTGCCGGCACGAGCCACGGTGCCGCAGGCATGACCCACGGTGCCGCCGAGCAGCCGCAGGGCACCTAGCGCGGCGAAGGAGCCCGTAGGGTGGCACGGGCCGGCTCATCTGCGACCCTCTGAGGGACCGAGTTGATCGTCGTCAGCGGAGTGCTCGTCCTCATCGCCCTCGTTCTGTTGATCCTCGGTTTCGTCGTCGCCATCGGCTTCACCTACTCGGCTATCGGCTGCGCCGCCGTCGCGGCCGTCCTTGTGCTCATCGACTACGTCCGCCGGCCGGCGCGGGGGAGCGGGCGGCGGGCGCCAGCACCGACGCAGAGCGCGCATGACAACGACGACGAGGACCGCTCCCGCCGGGCCCCGCGGGTTGACCAGGTTGACCAGGTTGACCAGGCCCACGGCGAGGGTGCCGGTGACGACGAGGCGGCTCTCGACCTCGGGCCCGCTCGCGGCGGCCCCGGCGACGACGGCGGGTTCCCGAAGGAGACCGCCCCTGCTGCGGTCGCTGCTGAGCAGCCCGGCGGAAGCGTCTTCGTCCTCCCTGGGCGGCCCCACTTCCATGCCCGGCGCTGCCCGGCTGTCGGCCACGAGGCTGCCGGCGAGCCCGACAGCGTCGGGGACATCGACGAGCTCGACCTGGCGCAGGCGCAAGAGCGCGGGTTCACCCCGTGCGAGGTGTGCCGGCCGCTCGCGGCCTCCGAGGCTGCTGCTGAGGCGAAGGCTCAGCCTCCGGCGAGCCGCAGCCAGTAGGTGAGCCCGAGGTCGGCGTCCTCGTGCCCGGCGACCTCGACCGGTGGCCTGGCCTGCCGGAAGCCGACCGCCAGCACCTCCCGGCTGATCATGTCCGCGTGTTCAAGCAGTGCTGCCTGCAGCTCGCCGCCGGGATTCCAGGCCTCCCACCACAGCTCGATGCGGTCGGTCACGTCGAGCCCCGAGCGTTTGCGCGCATCCTGGAACAGCCGCACCGCTTCGCGTGCGCGGCCGGCCCGCCGCAGCTCGGGTGTCACCGTGAGGTCGAGGGCGACAGACACGCCTCCCTCGGACGCCACCGACCAGCCCGCCCTCGGCGTCTCGGTGACGATCAGCTCGTCGCCGGTCAGCTGCACCGTCTCGCCGTCCACGTCCAGGGTGAGAACGCCGTCGACGGGTGCCCCGGCCCCTGCGACGGCGGCGGCCACCTGCGGCGTGCGCTTGCCGAACCGCCGGCCGAGGGCCCGGAAGTTGGGCTTGACGACGACGTCGACCAACTCACCGGTCAGTGGGACGACGGCCGCGACGTTGAGCTCGTCCGCCACCTCGTCCCGCAGCTCGCCCGACAGCTGGGCGAACCCCGGCGCGCTGACCATCGCCTGTGCCAGGGGCTGTCGGGTGCCCTTCTTCGCCGATGCGCGGGCAGCGCGGCCCAGCTCGACGAGCCGGCGCACGAGTGCCACGTCGCGCGACAGGGCGGTATCGACCCGGGCGGGGTCGACCGCCGGCCAGGCTGCAAGGTGAACCGAGTCCGGCCCCTGCGGCCGCGCGGCCACGACGACGTGCTGCCACACCGTCTCGCTGATGAACGGTACGAACGGGGCGAGCAGCCGGGTGAGCACGTCGAGGCACTCGTGCATGGTGGCGAGCGCGGCGGGGTCGCCGTCCCAGAACCGCCGCCGGGAGCGGCGCACGTACCAGTTCGACAGGTCATCGACCAGCTCGGCCAGGCGGCGGCCGGCCCGCGCGGAGTCGAAGTCCTCAAGCGCGGCCTCGACCTCGATGGCGGTCGCGGCCACCTCGCCGAGCGCCCAACGGTCGAGCACCGGCCGGTCAGCTACCGGTGGCACGTTGCCTGCGGCGGCGGCTGCATCGGGGTCGAAGCCGGCGACCGACGCGTACAGCAGGAAGAACGAGGCGGTGTTCCAGTAGGTCAGCAGGACCTTGCGGACGACCTCTTCCAGCGCGTCCGGCCCCACCCGGCGGTCCGACCACGGTGAGCCGCCCGCCAGCATCAGCCAGCGCACCGCGTCTGCGCCGTGCTTGTCGAACAGGGCGAACGGGTCCAGCACGTTGCCCAGGTGCTTGCTCATCTTGCGGCCCTCGGCGTCGAGCAGCAGTCCGAGGCACAGCACGGTCTCATACGACGAGCGGTCGAACACCAGCGTGCCGATCGCCATCAGCGTGTAGAACCAGCCGCGGGTCTGGTCGATCGCCTCGCAGATGTACTGCGCGGGGTAGGCCGCCCGGAACTGCTCCTCGTTCTGCCACGGGGCGCCCCACTGGGCGAAGGGCATCGCGCCGGAGTCGTACCAGACGTCGATGACCTCACTGACCCGCCGGGCCTGCGCGCCGCAGCGGCGCTCATCGCCGGCCTCCGGCCGGACGGGACAGGGCACGACGATGTCGTCGACGTACGGGCGGTGCGGGTCCAGCGCCGACAGGTCCGCACCGGCCAGTGTGCCGAGCTCGGCGAGCGAGCCGACGCAGGTGACGTGGGCGGCATCCGCCGTGCAGCGCCAGATCGGCAGGGGAGTGCCCCAGAACCTGTTGCGCGAGAGGGCCCAGTCGACGTTGCCACGCAGCCACTCGCCGTACCGCCCGTCGCGGATGCGGCCGGGGTGCCAGTCGGTGCGGGCGTTCTCCTCCAGCAGCCGGTCCTTGACCGCCGTGGTGCGGACGTACCAGGACGGCAGCGCGTAGTACAGCAGCGCGGTGTCGCAGCGCCAGCACAGCGGGTAGGCGTGCTCGTAGGGCAGGTAGCGCTCGAGCACGCCGCGCTCGCGCAGGTCGTCGACGAGCGTGGCGTCGGCGGTCTTGAAGAACATCCCGCCGACCAGCGGGACGGATTCCTCGAAGGTGCCGTCGGCCCGCACCGGGTTGACGACGGGCAGCCCGTAGCGGCGCGCGACCTCGAGGTCCTCGGCGCCGAACGCGGGGGACTGGTGCACCAGCCCGGTGCCGTCGTCGACGGTGACGTACTCGGCGAGCACGATGCGGTGTGCCTCGGGGCCGAACCGGTCTGCTGCGAGCAGCTCGAACGGCCGCTCGTAGCGCAGGCCCTCCAGCTCGGCGCCTGGGATGCGCTGGGTGACGTGAGCGCCGCCGTCGCCGACCGCCTGACCCGCTAGCGCCTTGGCCACGAGCGGCTCGGCGACCAGCAGCGGCCGGCCGTTGCCGGTGTCGACGACCGCGTAGACGACCTCCGGGTTGACCGCGACAGCGGTGTTGGAGACGAGCGTCCAGGGCGTCGTCGTCCACACCAGCAGGTCGAAGTCGCGCTCCGGCACGGGCATCCGGACGTAGACCGACGGGTCGACGACGTCGTGGTAGCCCTGGGCGACCTCGTGGTCGGACAGCCCGGTCTGGCACCGCGGGCAGTAGGGCGCGACGCGGGAGTCCTCGACCAGCAGCCCCCGGTCGAAGATCTGCTGCAGCGACCACCAGACCGACTCGATGTAGCGGGTGTCCATCGTCCGGTAGGCCGAGCCCAGGTCGGTCCAGTAGGCCATCCGCTCGGTGAGCCGCTCGAACTCATCGACGTGGCGCAGCACCGACTCCCGGCACTTGGCGTTGAACTCGGCGACCCCGTACGCCTCGATGTCCCGCTTGCCGGTGAAGCCGAGCTCCTTCTCGACGGCGAGCTCGACGGGCAGGCCGTGGCAGTCCCAGCCGGCGCGGCGTGGGACGTGGTAGCCCTGCATCGTCTTGAACCGGGGAAACAGGTCCTTGAACACGCGGGCCTCGACGTGGTGCGCGCCGGGCTTGCCGTTGGCCGTCGGCGGCCCCTCGTAGAACACCCACAGCGGGCCGTCCGCGGTCTGCTCGAGCGTGCGGGCGAACACCCCGGCCTGCTCCCAACGGGTGAGCACGTCGTGCTCGAGCGCGGGCAGGTCTGGCGGGCCGGAAAGCGGCGCGAAGGGCATCGCGGGAACCTCTCGTCGGACGGGCACGGCTCCGGCGAAGGGACGACGCCACGCTTGCGCGGCCCCGCGGTACCACCCTCCTTGGTGCCCCCGCCCCGCGGGCGACGGCACCCACTTGCTTGTTCGCGGGCCGGCTCTACTGCGGGCTGATGCCCGGTTCTGCCGGCGGCTCAGGGGTGATCTTCACGGCGGGCGCACCCCGGGCTCGCACCGTCCCCGGGTCGCTGGTGTGCGCGATCGCCGCTACTCGTCCCCGTCGTCGCTGTTCCGCGGTGCCAGCCTAGCTGTAGTAACCGGGGTCGTGGGCAGGGCGGCTGCTCGTTTCGGTCGTGCCCCGTCCGCGGGTCGGCGCTGTCACCGCCCGTGCTGTCGATAGGGTCGGACGTGGCCGGCCGGCGCTGCGCTGTCCGATGTGATGCGCCCGGGCCGCTGACCGCCGGTAACAGCCAGTGACCCGGTTGCTGGGGCCGCCAGGGGCCGGTAGGGGCAGGGAGGCACGCAGCCCTCCTCGGTCAGGGTCACTGTCAGGAGGTGGGTCCCGCGGCTAGCGCAAGCAAGGCGTGGCGGGCCGTCCGGCAGTGGCGGCCCCCGCGCTCGGTGCGCGGGGCGGTCCGGCTCGTGATAGTGGTGCTGATCGTCGAGTACCTGCTCGTCCCGCAGCTGGCCGGCACCCGCAAGAGCTGGCACCTGCTGGTGGGCGTCGACGACGCGTGGCTCGCTGCGGCGACCGCCCTGGAAGTGGCATCGCTCGCCGCGTACGGCCTGCTCTCGCGCGCCGTGCTGCCGCCGGGCCGCAACCTGCCGTCGTTCTGGACCCTCATGCGCATCGACCTCGCGACTCTCGCGGTCAGCCACGTCGTGCCGGCGGGGTCGGCGGTCGGGCTGGGCCTGGGCTACCGGCTGCTGACCCAGGCGGGCGTCCGCGGCGGAGATGCGGTGATCGCGAAGGCGACTCAGGCGGTCGGATCGGCTGTCGTGCTGAACATCATGCTGCTCGTGGCGCTCGTCATCGCGATCCCGCTGCACGGCTTCAACGCCATCTTCGGGACCGTTGCGGTCATCGGGATCCTGCTCCTGGCGGGGGCTGCCGCCGTCGTGGTGCTGCTGACCCGGGGGGAGGAGCGGGGCGCTGCCCTGCTGGGGCGCCAGCTCGGCCGGCTGCCGGGGCTGACCGAGCAGAAGGTGCGGAACGCCCTGTATGCGGTCGCCGAGCATGTGCAGCGTTTCACCGCCGACCGGCGGCTGCTGCGCTGGACAGCCGGGCTAGCCGCCCTCAACTGGCTGCTCGACGCCGCCGCCCTGTGGTGCTGCATCCGCTCGTTCGGTCACGCGCTCGGGCCCGACGAGCTGCTTGTGACCTACGGAATCGCCGGGGTGCTCGCCGCGCTGCCGTTCACCCCTGCGGGCATCGGGATCGTGGAGGGCTTCCTCATCCCCGCGCTCGTCGGCTTCGGCGTGCCCCGCGGGATCGCCATCCTCGGCGTCCTCGGGTGGCGCGCGCTCAACTTCCTGCTGCCCATCCCGCTCGGTGCGCTCGCCTACCTGAGCCTGCCCCGACCGCACCACCGGGACGACGGGCCGGCAGCCGGCGCGGCGCCCTCCTGACGATCAGTCGACACGCGCTCGAGCGCTGACCCGCCGACGCCACCTACAGTCGCAAGGGTGGTCGACGAGGACGTGCCAGTGACTCGGGGAGGCGCCCGCGTGCCGCGGCCGCTGCTCCTGCTGGCGCTGGTCGCCGCCCTGGTGCTCGCGGCCGATGCCCTCAGCAAGGTCGTCGTGGTGCGTGCCCTCGCCGGACGCGCGCCGGTCGACCTCATCCCTAGCGTGCTCGACCTGCAGCTCACCCGCAACTCCGGCGCCGCCTTCAGCGTCGGGACCGGCTCCACGCTGGTGTTCACGCTCGTCGCCGTGGCCGTCGTCGTCGCCGTCGTGCTGAGCGCGCGCCGGCTGCGCTCCCGTGGGTGGGCGCTGGTGCTCGGCGGTCTGCTCGGCGGCGCTCTGGGCAACCTGGCGGACCGCGTGTTCCGCTCGCCCGGTTTCCTGCGCGGCGAGGTCGTCGACTGGATCCATCTGCACCACTGGCCGGTGTTCAACCTGGCCGACAGCGCCATCGTCGTCGCGGGCGTCTGCGCCGTCTTCCTCAGCATCACCGGACGCCGGCTCGACGGCGAGGGCGAGCCGGGCCGGAGCGGGCGCGAGCCGGCGGCGGACGACGCGCAGGCCGGGCGCGAGCCGCAGGCCGGCCAGCCGGTCCAGGCCGTTCAGGCAGCGACCGACGAGGCCCATGGCTGAACACCGCTCCCTGCCCGTGCCGGAGGGGCTCGACGGGCTGCGGCTCGATGTGGTGCTGGCCCGGCTGTTCGGGCTCAGCCGCGCTGCCGCCAGCAACGTCGTCGAGGCCGGGTCGGCCCTGGTCGACGGCATCAGCACCAACCGCTCCACCCGCGTCGCAGGCGGTGCGTGGCTGGAGGTCGAGCTGCCCCCGCCACCGGGTATCGGCGAGGCGCCGCCGGTGCCGCGGGCGGTCGATGGCCTGCGGGTCGTGTACGACGACGACGACCTGCTCGTGGTCGACAAGCCCGCGGGGGTCGCGGCGCACGGCAGCCCCGGCTGGGACGGGCCGACCGTCACCAGCGGCCTTGCGGCGGCGGGGTACCGCATCGCGACCAGCGGGGCGGCCGAGCGGCAGGGCGTGGTGCACCGGCTCGACGCGGGCACCTCCGGGCTCATGGCGGTCGCGAAGAGCGAGCGGGCCTATACCGCACTCAAGACGGCGTTCCGGGAGCGCACCGTCGACAAGCGCTACCGGGCGCTCGTGCAGGGCCACCCGGACCCGCTGCGCGGCACCGTCGACGCCCCCATCGACCGGCACCCGTCGGCGACGTACCGCTTCGCCGTCGTGGCTGACGGCAAGCCGAGCGTGACCCACTACGAGACGATCGAGGCGTTCCGCAGCGCGAGCCTGCTCGACATCGAGCTCGAGACCGGCCGCACCCACCAGATCCGGGTGCACATGTCGGCGCTGCGCCACCCGTGCGTCGGCGACACGCAGTACGGCGCCGACCCGACACTGGCCGCGAGGCTCGGGCTGACCCGGCAGTGGCTGCACGCCGCGCACCTCGCGTTTGACCACCCGACCGGTGGCCAGCGGGTCGAGCTGGAGAGTCTGGACCCTCCCGACCTGGCCCACGCGCTGGCCGTGCTGCAATCCGAGTCGTGAGCGCCCCTACCGTTCTCGTCACCTGCGACGCACCGATGCTGGGTCAGGCTGCAGCGCTGCGGGCCGCGGTGTTCACGGGGGAGCAGGGCGTCGACCCGGCGATCGAGGTCGACGGCCGTGACGCCGGCGCCGTGCACGTCGTCGCGATCGAGGGCGCTGCCAGCGGTGGGTCGCCACCTCACGTGCTCGCGACGGCGCGGCTGCTGGAGGTCGGTGAGCGCGCCGTCGTCGGGCGGGTCGCCGTTCGCTCCGGCCTGCGGGGGCGGGGCATCGGGGCCGCGATGATGCGCGAGCTGGAGCGGGAGGCTGTCGAGCGTGGCCTGCTCGTCGTCGAACTGCATGCTCAGGTCGATGTCGAGGGCTTCTACCGGCGCCTGGGCTACCAGACGGTGGGGGAGCACTACCTCGAGGCCGGGATCGAGCACGTCACCATGACGCGAGAGCTCGTTTCGGGCGTGCGGGCGGTTCGCGACGACGACGCCGAGGCGCTGCAGCAGCTCATTCGCACGACCTGGTCGGAGTACCCCGGCTGCGTGCTCGACGTCGACGCCGAGGAGCCGTGGCTGCGGGCGCCGGCGCGGGCGTACGACGCCGCTGGCAAGCGGTTCTGGGTGGTCGAGGGTGATCGCGCCGTCCGCGGCGGCGATCGCACGGTCGGCGATGGCGCGGCAGCGGTCCTCGCGTGCGTCGGCCTCCGTCCGGACGAGGACGCCGAGGGCGCCTTCGAGCTCAAGTCGTTGTACGTGGCTGCGGGAGCCCGGCGCCGCGGGCTCGGCCGGGCGCTGACCCGGCTGGTGGAACGGCACGCTCGGGATGACGGGCGACTGAAGGGCCGGCTCTGGACCGACACCCGGTTCCACGACGCCCACCGGCTGTACGAGCGCCTGGGCTGGACGCGCACAGGCGCCCAGCGCGACCTGCATGACCTGTCGAACACGACCGAGTACGAGATGGTGCGCGAGCTGCCGAAGCGCTAACCGCCCTGACCGTGTTCGCTCTTGCCTCCATC
>JAABUZ0100007923.1_pt1 | contig 12671 bp, 9 predicted proteins | sample 5562091 | NCBI WGS metagenome assembly JAABUZ01 (sample SAMN12813069, study PRJNA571459) | rock metagenome | isolation source: Antarctica rocks | place: Antarctica: Victoria Land, Linnaeus Terrace sud | collected 2015-12-21 | reverse complement strand
GGCTGAGCTTGGCGTTGCGGAGATTCTGGAGCGGGAGCGAAACCTTTAGCCATAGAGAATACAGGATAGGTTGATTGAATCTCTCCTATAGCACATTACAGTGCCGTTTTTCTTGCGCTTACCCTGATCGGGAACCCAAACTTATTAGTGCCGCAACGCTGTCGCCTTCCATGTCCTTTAGCAGTAACAAGAAGCGGTCTAACACACTTGATTAACAGTTTTTCAGGCGTACTTTTACCTACACAAGTTGCATCAGTCCAGTGAGATTTTTCTATACCTCTAGTTTTACGGTTGAACTTGGTCAAACCACCGCTACCTGTCTCAACCGATAATCCGGTTTTTTGTAGGCGTCTAAACAATTCCCATCGAGTAACATTAACTGCTGCTGCATCCTTTAACGGTGTTTTAGCTTGAGACAGTATGCGTTTAAGCAGATCGGGCTTAGACTTCAAGAATCGCTCAACTAACTGATTCCCTTTGGCTTCATTACACTTACGGCAAGCTAAAGTTAAATTACTAACGCGGTTTGAACCTCCCTTACTTTTGGGGACAATATGTTCGATTTCTAGCTGGATATTTTCAGTAGCGCAATAAATGCATTTTCTCCCCCATTTAGCTAACAGGTATTCCTTGACCTCAAATCCAAATAATTCGCCGCGTTGATACTCAACCCCTTGGATTTCTGGGTTAACTAAAGCCTGAGTATCGAACCTAACTAACTCTTGCGAAATGGCAGCAACGGGGCAAAATTTTCTGATTCTTTGCACCCAAGTCAAGATGTTAGCAATTCGACTTTCAAGGCTTGGTGGTAGCCATCCAACACTACGAGTGCGGTTGAGGAATCGCGGTTGACGATAACGGGTTTTCCGATTACGCCGTCCTCTCCTCAAAGCTCTACGAGATAGTAAACTCTCTCGAATTTGCTGTCCTCGGTGCGTGATTTCAATGGCTGTCGTCACACGCCCCGACTTCTCTTGAATTACGGCGATGCCGCTAGTTTTCGAGCCAGGGTCAATCTTGATTCTATGCGGGTGAGTTACAGATTCTTCAATAGTTCTATCCTGCAACACAATAGTGAAGGGATAGCGCCGAAATACTGCGGCTTTCCCTTTTTTGAGCAGTTCTCTTGCCCGTGCCGGATGGCAGGAGTCGAGAGGTTTTAGATGAGGATCGACAACGAAAACGTACATTACTGTTACCTCTTAGCTTGCGCTAGTAAAGTTTGCCTTGACAAAGTATAGCGGTCGGTACTATCCGAACAGTACTGGTTTTTCCCTATAGCCTGTTTAACTGTTCGGTTCTAGAGCCTGGAACTGGCACGCATTCCAGGGTAGGTCTTTTAACTCTTGCCGCTAACGTAGCGTTCTAGACACTTAGTCTGGTCAACACGACTCTTTCAAGCCGCCACTATACCGCGAATGCGGTTAGTGGGGGTAGTTGACTGCCCATAAGACTTGAGGACTTTGTGAATCTTAGTACGCCGCTTGTCCTCTGGAACATCGTAAGACACTACAATATACATGGTCAATCTTAGCCGCCGCCCCTACTTAGAACCAGAGGGGGATATTTTTCGATTTCGCCCATCAGGTACTTCGCCAGCAGTCGCGCCTGAATTTCAAAGGCTTCCTGATAACTGCATTGACGCCCCATCACCGGATGCTTGAACTTGGATTGTTTTTTCTGCTCATACAACCGCAGAAATGTCCGCAATCCTTCCAGTGTGAGGGAAACTGCACCACTCAGCGGTTCTATGGTAAAGTCAGTGGGTGTTAGCGATCGCTTATTCACTGCTGACAGCACCACCGCATCCACTACCAGAGGGCGAAATTCTTCCATAAGGTCTAAAGCCAGAGAAGGTCTACCGTAACGTTCAAAGTGCAGGTAGCCTAGATAGGGGTCAAAGCCAACGATATTTACCGCACCCTGAACATCGTGGCGTAGCAAAGAATACCCAAAGCTCAGTAAAGCATTAACGGGGTCAGTTGGAGGGCGACGGCGTCTAGCCTCAAACTGAAATTCTGAGTTCCTTATCAATTGATTGAAGCAGCCAAAATAGGCAGCACTGCCAGCCCCTTCCAAGCCTCGGAGAGAATTAATCGTGGTTGTCGTATCAATTGGAGCGATCGCTTGCTCTAACCGAGTGATACTAGATTGCAGATTGAGTTGAGGACATTCCCGTTCTCGACGCAGTAGAGTACTGCGGTAGTTTTTGAGTTTGCCTCGGACAAAGCCTCTGACTAAATGAACTGCCTGTTCTGATTCTCCAGCAGCTTGCCACTGGGCTCTTCTCACAAAGATATTTTTGGTTAATTCTGGCTCTAATCGACCTAGATATTTACCTGTGCCTATCAGTTGGTAACGTTCAGATTTGAGCCAACAAGCTCGCAGTTGCCAAGTTTCTTCCCGGTGTCCCTCGCCACAGGTATGTACGCGCTCATGCAGGCTAGTACCTTCGATAGTGTATTGGTTATCGATAAACTCCCCAGCACAAAACATCCGCCAGCAGCGATGAGGGCAGTAGGCATAGTTTCCAAAAGTATAGGCAAATATTGCATTGCCATGGATTGCGTTTCAGCTCTCCCCTTCATTTTTGGTTTAGTGTTTTGCACACCACGGACGAACTACGCGCCTCCCTATCCTGTCAAGCCGAAGCTTCGCAGGAGTACTTTTTTGCTGCAAAGCGACCATTTATGCAACCACCCTTGCCCATTCAGGCTAATAGTTATGGTTACTGGGCAATTTTGCCCCTGAGTCCCCAACAAATTTTACCTCTCCCAGGGTTTCTCAAGTCTTTGGGATTGAACCCCCTACTTGCTATTGAGTTGTCTTGGTACAAAGTTTAAGTATAACACTAATACTGCCTTATGTTTGCTAACATTTGTAGCTATTTGCCTATACTATGAGCAAACAGTTTCAATACTGATTCAGTGCAGCGATGGGAATGTAGTCAGAATCATTCATAGGTTGCTTGGAATGAATCCCTTTTAGAAATTGAAATATACAACCGCCGCACCATGCCCATCCCCATTGGTGTTTTTCTCCCGACACCACTGTAGAGAGCAAAATCAGCCAGGGCGTTGATGTGCTTAATTGAGAGGGGTTCAACTTCTCCCAGCAGACGGTAGCTGGTTTCTCCCAAGATGCCGATGAACTTACTGCGGGAGTCAGCAAGGATCTCGGTGCGGATGTTGACAAAACTAGGGAAGATTGCCTCTATTGGAATGTGGGAGATCTCGATGCCGCTGTATTTGTTCCACCGATTGAGGAGACTGTTGAACACGCACTCTCTAGTAGGGAGGACACTATCATACTGTCCCTGTCGGAAAGCGGTAGGGGTAGCAAAGCTCAAGGCAATCAGGCGATCGCTATCAGAAGCTTGTTCATACAGTTGAGCATAGCTGCTGGCATTTGCCCAAGGTTGAGTGGATTGTGGGGTGCCGAGGATGCTGGTGATCTGCAAGTCAGCTGGGCCAAGATGCCAAGGGTGATTAGGGTTAAGATTGAGCCATAGATAGGTGAGCTTGCCAAATAAGGTGTCATCTAGCAGGGAGATGCGCCACCAACAAGGAGTGCCAGCTGGGATGGCTTCCGTGTGTTTCCATTGCAGGGTCGAGTCTTGCACTCCAATCCGTTTAGTTTGTCGGCGCATTTGCAGGGGACTAAGAGTGAAAGCCTTGTCACCACTGGATTCATGGAGGTAGTCACCCAGTTTGCGGTCTACAGAACTGACAAGTGTTAGAAAGAGGGCGTGTAAATGCCTTCCGCTCAAAAACTCGGGGGGAATCGGTGATAGGGGAAGTAGGTTAAGGACAAGGCTATGAGGCATCTTTATATCTGTTCAAATGATTTCATGCAGTTCAATTAAGGCTCAACCCTTGAAGCAATACTGGATACAAGCTGGAATTTTTAGCTTTTCAAACTCGTAGTATTGCCCTCGAATTCTGACGTTTTGAATCAAGCTGACTGGGGGCATATTAATCACATCGTACCTAAGCACTTGATGTGAGAACATCACATCTAAAGGATTGAGGGGATAGGGAAAGATGAATTCTTTTTCAGTACTTGATAGCCTCACCTCCTGAGTTGACAAAATCTTCATCTCTGCCTTACTCATCCACTTGCCCAGGCGAATCCATCTTGGCAGTTTCAGAGGCTGATCAGAAAGAGCGAAAAACTCAAATTTACTCTCAGGGGCAAGTTCTTTAGCTCTGCCAAAGCTGGGAATGTTTTTCTGGGTCTTTTCCATCTCAACGTGGTAGCGGTTATCCGCATATTTCCAGGTGTTGAGAATGGCAGTATGGGAGAGCGATCGCGCTGGGGTTATGTAAATCCCCTGCTGATTTAGCGGTGTTAGATGCTCCTCATACTTGGGAACTTGTTCAGAGCAAAAGTAGCGATACGAATGTTCTTCAGGAACGCGGGTGGCGTAGACTTCACTATCCACTAACCCCAGTGCATAACAGAGCGCATAGTTGTGAATGACTGGCTCTGTCTCATACAAACGCCCAATCTCACGAGTGGCGTAGTAAACACTATCGTGCAGTTCAATCTGGCAGCGATGAATTATTGTCATTGCTATTCCCCTGCCTTAGCAGCTTTCCCCGCCTTTGCTTTATCACCTGAAGGCTTTTGCTTAATGTGGTTTTTAGCGTATGCTTTAGCCTCCTCATTAGCCTTATGCAAAACCGCCTTGATTCCCTCTTCACCGCCGATAAGGACTTTGACCTCATTGAGTAAGGGAGTGAATTGCTCACCAACAAAATCAGTATGCACAATAAATTCCTCAGACATTAAGGTTTCAATCGCACTCGTGGCAGCAGTAATCACATCATCCTCATTTAGTGGCTCACGCGCACTTAGCTTGTTATCGGCTTGCAGTTTATCGTAGATTGCCTGTGTCCACCGGAGATTACTGGTGATCTCGCCGTCTGCGAATACTACACCAATTAACTGATTTCTGACTCGACCTGTACGGGTGGTTTGAGCACCATAGTGTCGCGTTCTGAGGATGTTGTTAAAGATGTATAAGAAACTCGCCTCGGTAGGGTCTTTCAGTGTGACAATGCTGGGGAAAAAGACCTGGGGCTTGATGTGGTCTTGCTGATTAATCCGGCTGGTTATCTCGCCTGGTTTTGAACCGTTTTCTCCCTTCGATGCCATTGTGCCATTTTCATAGGGAGCATTGAAGGTAAATGTTTCATGAGATTCATCAAAAGCCGTAATTGAAAACGCAGTGTCAACCACTACTTTTGATTTCTCTGAGCCAGAGTCACCAATGGCAAATCCATAGATAATGCAGTCTGGATTATCCATTGCAAACTTGACGTTGTATTCACATTCCTCAGCTGTCATAAACCCGTAGTTCCGCAGCAGCTCTCGACCCACTAGACGCTCTGGAGTGGATTGCTTGCGCTTAAACATCGTCAGACGGCTAATTGGTGTGTGGTTTTGAATACCAGCTCTTACCCGTGCTTTGTTGAGTTCTCCATCCGTTTGGAAGAGAGGATAAGATTCGGTGACACGTACCGTGAGAAAATGAACATATTTCCCCATTGGCTTATAGGGGATTTCGGTAAGGAATAACTTGGAATCAACGTTTTTCAGAAAAGCCATAATTTGCCTCCAGATAGGTTATAGATTCAAGCATAGTTTTATGAGCCGACTTTCCTCTCATCCTCTCGTTCCCAGGCTCTGCCTGGGAATGCTTTCACGACTGAGGCTCAGCCTCTAGTTTTAGCTGGAACGAGAGGCTGGAGCCTCTCCCTAGGCGTTCCCAGGCTGGAGCCTGGGAACGAGAAAAGCACAAAAAATGAAGATTATTCACTTTCGTCGCTGGCATCATCAGCGGATTTATCGTTTATGGCACGATTTTCTTTATCATCTTCAAGGCGATACAGAAACTCGCAGGTGTCTCGGATTAAGTTGATTTGACGACCTGCGAGACGAGCGCGATCGCCTGCGAAGGACTTTTCGAATACATCATCGACAAAGTACCGAGCAAACTCTAAGATTACTTGCCGCTCCTCTTCCCGCTTACTGAACTTCCAGCGCCCTTCTGCAGTCGAGCTATGAACACGATCCATTAGCTTGGCAACCTCAGTTGCCACCACTGCAACTAATGCCTCGCCTCGGAAACTTGGATCAGCATTGAGGATCGTATCTTTGGCAATATCAATTGGTTTGAGGACTGCATTAGCTTTAGGATTGTATCGCTTGTTAGCTCGGTAAAACTGGCGATATAGTTCAGTCAGATGTTTCGGATGATTGAGGCTCGATTCTTCTCCCACAGTTAATTCCTCCGATTCAGGCTCATATTTGGCATAAGGGTCAAAGCACGGGTAGAAGTGATAGGCGTAGAGCTTGACTTTCTCAATCCGAGCGGTTTCAACTCCTTGGACACGCACCCAACGATTGAGATAGCTGAAGACATAAAGAGGACTGGTTTCAAAATCTTTGGCAAGCTCAGTAAATTTGCCCCAGTTTGGGTCATAACCGGATTTACCCTGTCGGGCATTGACATCGAGATGGATGGCATAGGCAGCTGTTAATACATTAAGGGGTGCAGGATATTGAGCGCCATTTTCGCTCCAGCCTTCGAGGATGTAGTCAAGCCGGAAGCGATCGCGCCTAGTTAAAACTCGAAATGCTTGCGGCGCACTATCGAGAAAGACGCTTTCCTCAAATTCAGCCCCATCGTTGAAAGGTGGAATCGGCGACTCTGACACCACCGTCTTGACATCCAGAATCATGGGGAAGGCAAAGGCTAACCAACTGGGCATCACCCAAGATTCGGTGTCAGTGCCATCTCGACCAGGGGGCAGCGCCATGAAGTAAAATGTCAAGGGCTGGTCTTCTGGATAGGAAAGCTTGAAGGTACGGTCCTTTCCTGGTTGTAAGTTTTCATCAATAAGGAAAGCATCCACACTCTGGTAGCGATCGCGCTCGAAGTGGGCTTGCAAATCCTTGCTGATAAAGTGATTGCGAATGCTGGCATCAAAGCGAGTTTGAGCAATGCCGCTGTATGCCTTTTGTAGAAACTTGTTCGTCTCTGGAGTAAAGTAATAGGTGGGATAGAAATAGAGGTAGCGATACTTGCCATCCTCAAATCTCTTACCTACTGCCTGCGTCTGGTTCATCAAGATTTGCCGCAGCATCATTTCCACACCGGCAATGCTGGAGATATTGCGCTTGGCATTCGACCCTCCCAACATCTGTTTATTTGTGTAAACTTGCGGCGTGAACAAAACGGCTGACTCCATTTGCTCAGTAACCGTGTAAGCAGAATGAGAAATAGAGCAAATCAGCTGCCGTCCTCGCCCAGATTTCTTCGCTGCTTTGTAACGCTCGAACTCGTCTAGAAATGGGTTAGCTTGGTTTTCAAGAGATTGGGCTTGATGGCTTCCTGGTAGCATCACAACTCGCTCAACCCAAAGCCGCAAATCATCCCATCCATCCGGTAGTTTGTACTGTGTAACGATGGGTTGAATGAGTTGGGAAACGTGAGCGATCGCCTGCTCACAAGTCTCCCGCACATCTTCTATGCCAGGATGTTGCTCTAGATATTTAGCCGCCAGATAATACCACTCATAAGGTACACCTCCTGTATTCCCCTTCAGCTTTTGCTCTTTGAGGCTTTCATTGATTTTTTGAATTTCCCTAATTTGGGGTAGGTAATCCGAGAGATTCCAGAATTGAGCAATCTCATGGACTAAATCCAGATGAGGCAATTCGGGTAGTTTCTTATCCTGTTTGCGAGCCATTTCGATTTTGTTGACTCGTTCACCCCAAATCTTGCGGCTAACTAAATCACCAAATTCAGCAATCTGATCAATCCGAATGTCGTCACCAAACTTGAAGTCATAGTCAGCAGACAGCACACCCTGTTGCTGAAACATATCTAGATTATCACTGCGACTTTTAGCAACAGAGCTTTTGTTGGAATTCAAAATCCGCAATGTCGCCCTGAGTGCTACCTGCATCAAACCTGCATCATCAAAAAATTGGTCATAGTATTCCGCATACTTCATACCTTTGCCGTCTCTACCAAAGCCTGTTTGCCTGTCCAGTAGTCGATCAGCACAAAGCGCCTTAATTTTGCGAATGACTCTCTCTGGCAAATCTTCAGCTGATACGGGCGGCGGGTTCCGGGTTGCCAGGTAGATCACGCCTGTTGGCAGGTAGAGCAATGGCTCATAGTAGGTGCAATCCTCTGTATTGAGGCTGGTGTGAGCCTCCATCAGGGCGTTGTTCACTACATTCGTCAGCACCCCTCGGTTCTCGGCGATGCTGTGAAAAGTGAATTTCAGCTGCCCATCACTGAGATTATGGATAAGTTCATTCAGTCGGGAGTGTTCTGCATCTTGGGGATGTTTGACAATCGATGCTAGAGAATCCGCTAGACAAGTTAAGTCCGACAGACACCGGAGAGTGCGATCGCGCAATACTGGATTCAGCCCAAACTCCGAAAAATTCCAGTTCGTATCCCGACGCCGTTGAGCGTTGTAGGCAACACAAAGCAGATCATCAATGTACTTTCGGTACTCTTCTGGATCATCAGGATTGATAAAGCAGTCTAAACCCAGCTGCCGAACCTTTTCATCGATAATTTGACGATGTTCTTCCAGTGGCAACTTGCGACACTCAGCTGGCATCCCTGGAAATTTCTCAAAGTCGTGCAGAATAAACCCAGCAATCACCAGCCGCCGTTCGCGTTCTCGCACCAGTCGCCGCACAGTGGTATCAATTTTTTCTAAACGTTGCTCGATTAAATTGGCTGGGAACAGTCCGTTAAGTAGATGGGTATTTAATGATTGATCGGCTGCATTGTCCCGCCGGACTCTCTCTTTTCCTTCAGCTTCCCGCTGCTGATCCAGTTTATCGAAAAACTTGCCACCCTTGGCTGTAACGCCGATTGCAACCCGCAACAGATTGGGCAAAACATATTCGCCGAAGTCTTGCATGATCTGATCGTCAGGATTCTGCTCCTGAATTGCCTTTCGCAACAGTTTGAGTGTCAGTAACTCACTTTCCGTCTCAACCGTGCGCTCAGATGGTTCAAAGCCAACATCTAAATCATCATCTTGTAGCCAGTCATCTTCTGAATCATCAAGTTGCTCAGAATTCAAATCATTCTGGAAATTGAATAGCAATAGCTGTTTTTCTTCTTGCTCAGAACCTTTACGTTTCTTAGCCATTAGTCCCCTCTAATGAATCTAAATAAATTAGTACTTGCCATTCTTCTTGGTCTCAACATAAATCCCTATCAGGGATCAATGCTCTAGCTGATCCATATCTCATCTCCCTTACTCTTGAACCAGTGAGCGAGCGTGTCTATAAGCAAGGCTGATTGATTAAAGGCGATCGCGTAAGGTGCAGTTACATCATGAACGCTGTACTCATCACTAATTGGGTAAATCTGAAAGTGCATCGGCAGGCGTAAGCGCGATCGCACCTCCGCCACTGGACGACGAAGCACGTAACAGACCAAGGCTGTCTTTTTCAGTTGCTTGTTGATTTCGTTAATCCAGTAGTTTCCCGGCTGCCAAACCTGTACGCCTGTGAGAACCTGCACCTTCCAGGCATCGGCAATGAGCTGCAAATCACCAGTATAAGTAAACTTCCAGTTCAGCCGCTCCTCTCGATAGGATTGCAACTTCATAAATGCCAGACAGTGCTTGAAGCGTCCCTTGGGAATGGGTTGCCCTGTGCATTCTGCTGTCTGTTGGAGCGATCGCATAAATCCTGCCTCTGTCCAAACCTCTATCTCTAGGTTTCCCAAAATTCCAGGCAAATTATAGGTTTTGAATCTATCTGCCTGATTTGGTTCTGTCAAATCATAGAGACCACACTGGAGCGGGCTAGAGCCTCGGAAACTCGAAGCATCTTCTGCAATCGGGTTTCCCTCCTTTCTACCTGATAGCTGCTGCCAATCTTGGGCCCATCCTTTCACTCGACCAGCTACCCGCTTCAGGCTGGTGTCAAATACCTGCTCACAGGCTGCCCGAAACGCGGCTTGGCTGTCTGCGTACACCTGTTTAATCGTGGAATGTCCCAGCTGCCAACAAAGTCGAAATGACTGCACTGCACCCCAGCGAGTGTAATATCCTTGGAAGTCGTTGATTTGGCGGTAGTTTTCACTAATTCGGGCGTGGAAGAAGGGACGATTATAAATGCCATCTGGCTCTAAAAGTGGAGAATCACCTAGAAACAACCGCTCGACTACGAAGCGTGGTGTCAGTGCATAGGCGGTAAAAGTCTCGAAAGCAATTTTTTGCCCATCTCGTTCATAACCATCATGCCGTCCTAACCTTCCTAACCGCTGGATGAAGCTACCCGCTGACTCTGATTCAAAAATCAGGAAGTTAATTTTGAAGTCAACCCCGACATCAATCGTGCTGGTGCCGAGAACTAAGTCAGCCAAGAGAGATTGCGCCTTCTGTTCCTTCCCAGATAACCCCGTATTCTCTCCAACTACCAAACCATGTGGTTCTAGCAATTCTCGAAAAAATGGTGTCAGGCGCTTAACTGCTGCAATAGAGTTGAGGATAATTGCACCTTTGCTACCGGGGTGCTGCTGAAGCTGAGCCATGATTAGATCGCTGTTTTCTCGCAGCCAGGTTTCAGAAGCCCCAGAGGTAGGTTCTAGGGGAATGAACTTAAGTGAGATTTCCCGTGATACCTGTCGCCATCTCTGCGATCGCAACTTTTCACCCTCAGTTGAGGAATCTGGAAACTGATATTTTCCCTCCTCAAGGGGATTAATCTGCTGGCAACGAAACCCAGCTACTGCCAATCGCTGAATCAGCTGTTCATTCGGTGTGGCTGACAGAAAAAGAAACTTTTTGCGGCGATTGGTGTAGCGGATTAACAGCATTGTGTTAATTACGCTTGCAATCTGTGGGGCTGCAAAAACGTGAAATTCATCAAAAATAAATAAATCAAAATCCTTATCAATCCGACCCCACAGCTTGTCAGGGCTATCTTTAGACGTTATGTATGCGCTTCGATGGAGATAGTGAAAAATATCAGGATTCGTCAGCAGGATTTCAGATTGACCAGCACGAGTGGTAATTGCCGCAGCTTTCCTCAATCCTTCATTCTCAGTATAGATTTCTAACTCGGGGCCACTTAGTCGAACCACACGCGGTTCATTTGGAGGCTGAAATTGCTCAATGTACCCCTGGATTTGCGTTTCCTGGTCACGAGCAAGTTCGTTCGTTGGATACAGCCCAATTGCATGACAATTGCCTTGTAATGTGTCCAGGTAAGCCGCTAGACTTTTACCGTCGCCCGTCATCGCGGTGTTGGAGATAACATCAATATTCGGGTCGCGTATTGCCGCCAAAGTTGATGCTTGATGCCAGGAAAGCACCACATTCGGTAGCTTCACGTCCTTTGGTGTTTCTAACGCGGGACAGGAATAAACAGGTTTGAGAGTAATGCTGTAGTCGGACATGACCTTAAACAGTGTCCGTAAGTAGTTGATGGTTTCTATATTGGCACGCAAAATAGAGATGAGCAAGAAAAAAATGAAAATAGTGTCCGTATAGATAATGAGTCGTAAAGGTCAGTCCATCACCCTGTCAGTATCAGAACAAGACAAAGCCGAGCTGGAAGCGATCGCCCGTGAACTGGGTATGCTATGGGGCGATCGCCCCAATATTTCCAAGCTGGTAGAAGCGATCGCCCGTCGCCAACTCCTGATCGCCCCCAACAACGACTGGTCAAAAGCTCGCATCGAAGCGCTCTTAGGATCTGTCCGTGCATTGACCGACGCAGGAAACATTGAAGCAGCCCTGGCAATCGCTCATTTGCTCCTTGAACGCAGTGAACTATCATCGCCTTTACGAGGAGATATAGAACGCTTTTTAGGAAACCCACCACCACCTTGGCGGATTGAAATTAACCGCTACATCCACCGCCAGCAACCCTTTCAGTTGTCATATCAAGACGCAACAGGTCGCTTGTGGAGCTTCACTGTCCGCCATGCCCAAGTTGTGCCTCACGAAGAACGACAATATCTCGATTGCTGGTGTGAGGAGACAGAAGGAAACCAAGATGTCCCAGAACTGGTGCATAACTGGAGCCTCCGCCTAGACCGAATTCCAGAAGCAGGCGTGATGCCGGTTTCGGGTCGGTGGCGTGACTGTCTGGCTCAACTGAAGGTAGAAATGCACCTATTTAATCGCTTGGCTTTTGCTTACAAAGCTAAATCTGATGACGATACCAGTGAATGGTTGGCGGACAAGCAGCAAGTACTACAAGTGGTAAGACGGATATCCAGCACCTACTGGTTTATACGGGAAGTGTTGCGGGATGCTCCAGATTGTATGATTATCTCGCCCGATAGTGTGCGCGATCGCCTACTCCATAAAGTAACATCCTTATACCATCAATACGATCTGGAAATCCGGGACTGATGAAACCTCAAGTTAGACCTCCCTGAAACTTCCCCTTGCAATGTTTCGCGGATTCCACCTGATGTTGAATCAGCGTCATTGGCTATTTTTTGGGTAAACTGGGAAATCTAACCGGAAGAATTTGCTATAGCGTTTCCTAATCTACTGAGGTACAGTAACAACAGTGAGTAAACCAGTTTTGAATATCTTTTAAAGACACTTTATTAAAAGCTTCTTCAATTGCTTTTGCCAACTCTGGATAATTTCTGGCAC
>JAABUZ0100007922.1_pt1 | contig 12671 bp, 10 predicted proteins | sample 5562091 | NCBI WGS metagenome assembly JAABUZ01 (sample SAMN12813069, study PRJNA571459) | rock metagenome | isolation source: Antarctica rocks | place: Antarctica: Victoria Land, Linnaeus Terrace sud | collected 2015-12-21 | reverse complement strand
GTCCGCAGCTCGCGCACGTTCCACAGCTCCCGGCCGAAGATGCGGCAGATCGTCGCATCGTTCGGCACCGGGTAACACTCGCGCGTAATCAGTTTGAGCAGCGTCGATTTCCCGGCGCCGTTGGGGCCGACGATCGCGATGCGTTCGTGCGCGCCGACCGTCAGCGAAAAGTCCGCGAGCACCGCACGGCCGCGGCGCAACACGGTCACGCCGTCGAGTTCGAGCAAGGGCGTCGGGTTCGCCGCTACGTCCGGCACCGGCGGCGACCGCTGCGCGCCCACGCTCGGAGAAGCGCCTCCGGTCATCTTCGGCGCTTAACGCCGCCGGCAGCACGTACTTCATCGGCGAGCGTCTTGTCCGTCGGATGCAATCCGAAAAGCGACTTGACGGCGTGCTCGATAATCGAACTGCGACTCAACTCTTCATGATACGCGATGCGGGTAAGGCGCCGCACGAGACGGACGTTCAGGGTGTGCGTTATCGACTTATGCACGTGCGTAGCCACGATTCACCTACAGTTCTTTCACGCGTGGTGCGCGTTGCCGCGCTATCGTATCGCACGGCAACGCGTTGGGACCATGGAAAAGTCTACCTTACCGGAGGCTTTCCCTTTACGTCTCCATCGACGACGAGCTCTTCATGGCGTACGCTTTCAGACACGTGTTTGGTCTCGGTGACATCGCGCTTCCCGATCTCGACCTCCTCGGTGACGACGGTGCGCTTGTCGATCTTCACTTCATCGCGCGAAAGCGGAACCGTGATCTTCTCACCGGATCCGATCGTCCCGCCGACCGTTCCGTCCGTAACCGGGCGTCGTTCGATCACGAGTTCGTCGTGCGAAACGGGAACGTCGATCGTCTCTTGGCGACTGACGACTTCCTTGCGAATCCTCACGTCGCCACTGGCAACCCGGACCTTCTCGATTGCGAGAAGCTCGGCTTTGAGCTTCAAGGTCTGTTCCCCGATGACGTCGCTCGCGCCGGGCGCTTTCCCGGAACCTGGCGACGCGCCGGCGGTCAGGGGCGGCGTCTTCGGTGCGCGTCCTTGCGAGCCCAGATCCGCTCCGTTATTCTGAAGGATAGCCACCGCTTCGGAAGCGCGCTCGTCCGCTTTTACCGTAACGAGCGCACCACCCCGCGCGACTCCATCTTCGAAGTAGCGCGCGTCATCTTCGGACATCCCGAGTTCCGTAAGATTATCGCGAAATTCCGAACCCGTCGTTGTGTGATCCGTGAAGAAGTCGGTCAAGGGGTTAGTCAGTTTTTTCGGCGCTACGCTTTCGTGGTCGTCTGCGACTTCGCTGATCTGAGCGCTGTTAAACTTCGCACGCTGTAATTCGGCAAGTGCCGTTTCCCTGCGAGCTTGGTCCGTAAAAAGACCACCGATGGTTCGTCCCGCCATGAAGCTCCTCCTAATTTCTTAGATCGCTCGTTCGGCGAGCGAGCCGCTTACCATAGGCTTTACTGCCGGTCGTTAGACGAGCAACGTTCCCACGCAAGTATCGGGTCACGTGCCCACGTAGGCTATGGCCCAATCAAAATAATTATAACGTCTAGTGAATTATCATTTTTGTTGAACGAGTATCGAATGACAAAGCTGGGTATGGGTTGCTTCTCAGCACGTTGTTAGGAGGAGCGCTATGCGCTGTCTGGCTCAAAGTTTCGGGCCGAACGCGAGTCCGTTCGACCGAACAAAATGCATCGCGACCGCGTCGCTTACGGTGGCAGTTTTTGCCGCGCTTCCGTTGTCGTTACAAGCAAAGACCGCGGCGGCGCCGCCCATCAGCGTCGATGGTTCGGCCGTAAGCGTACCGGCCCTCGAGCGTTCGAATACGGCATTCGTTCCCGTCCGAGGCGTCTTCGAGAAGCTCGGGGCAGCGGTCGACTATACTGCGCCCGATTCCATCGTCGCGCGCAAAAACGGTCACACGCTTGCGAATTTTCGTGTCGGCAGTCGCGCCGCAACGGTCGCGGGGACGCCGCAGACGCTCGCCGTTGCGCCGTTCGCCGCGAACGGTCACGTGATGGTGCCGCTGCGGCTCATCAGTGAGGCCGCCGGGGCGACCGTCGCGTACGCTGCGAGCCCACGCTCGATTCAAATCCATCGAGCCGTTGCGGCAGCAGCGGCCGTACCCGTTACCGCTGCCGCAATCGCCGTCGCAGCCCCGGTCGTGGCTTCGGTCGCAAGCGCCGACCCGGCCGCCGCAGTGAACGCAGCTCCGGCAACGGAAGAACGCCACGGCATCCCATGGTGGGTATGGCTGCTCCTAGCATTGATCGCGCTCGGAATAATTTTCGCTTTAATGCGCCGTAAGAAAGAACCGATCATCACCACGACTTCGGGACGCCGCAGCGGACCCGATATCAAAACCCGTCGTTAGAAAGTAGGATCCTCATGGCCACCGTTACCGATTGGAGCGCCGGCTTCATCACGGGTCTCACCGCGGGACTCGCCCACCTTTTCGGTGCGATCCCGAACATCATCGGCGCGTTGCTGCTGCTCGTCATCGGATGGATCGTCGCCGGCATCGTCGGGAATCTCTTCGTTAAGCTCTGCCGCGCGGTCCACGTCGATACCGTTAGCACGCGCGTTGGCGCTGCGGGTTTTCTCGAGCAGACCGGCTCCAAGCTCAAAGCGAGCGACATTCTCGGTGAAGTCGTAAAATGGGTCATCCGCTTGGTATTCATCGAGATGGCCGCCGAGCAGCTCGGTATGCCGCAAGTCTCGCAGATCATCAATCAGATCCTCGGGTTCGTTCCGAACATCATCGTGGCCGTGATCATTCTCGGAGTTGGGGCGTTCCTGGGAAAACTGCTGGGCGGTATCGTGCATGGCGCGGTCAGCGAAGCTCGGCTTGGCAATGCGGGCTTGCTTTCGCGACTCACGTACGGAGCCGTCATGGCATTTGCAATCATCGCGGCGCTCAACGAACTTAACGTCGCCCCCGTCGTCGTCAATACGCTCTACATCGGTCTCGTCGCGGCGCTCGCGCTCGCGCTCGGTCTCGCCTTCGGCCTGGGAGGCCGCGATACGGCGGCACGTTTGACCGAGCAGTGGACCGGCCAACTCGAGTCGAGCGCTAAAAAACTTCAAGCCGCAGGGCTGCCGAGTGCCGCAGTTGCGAAACCGCGGGTTACTCCGGAGCCGAAAATCCGGACGTCAAACCAGTAGCGCTATCCCTCCAGCGCGACGCTACGCGTAGCAAGAAGAATCAGCGGACGCAGTCGTGAGTTTCACGGCTGCGTCTTCGTCTTACCGGTTCTTTAGAATGTCAGAGTTTTTCGAAGCCGCGCGCCAGCGCGACGTTAGCGTTTCCACAACGGCGCGCGCCGATCGAGAAACGCACCGATCCCTTCACGGGAATCGGCGTCCATGGCGTTCACGCTCATGACTTCTTTTGCGTACGCGTACGCTTTCGGCTGATCGAGATCGATCTGCGCGTAGAAGGCCGCTTTGCCGAGACCGACGGTGAACGAGCTCGCCTCCGCAATCTTGCGCGCGAGCGCTCGCGTCTCGTCGCGCAGCGCTTCGGGCGCGACGACGCGATTGATCAAACCCCAGTCCGCCGCCGTCGCGGCATCGATGAAGTCGCCCGTCAGCAGCATCTCCATCGCGCGCTTGCGGCCGATGCTGCGCGTCAGCGCGACCATCGGGGTCGTGCAGAACAGGCCGATTTTGACGCCGGGCGTGGCGAAGCGCGCGTCGCTGGCAGCGAGGGCGAGATCGCACGTCGCGACGAGCTGAGCGCCTGCGGCGGTCGCGATGCCGGCGACTTCGGCGATCACGGGTTGCGGGATGCTCTGCATCGCGCTCATCACGCGTACGCAGACGTCGAAGATCTCGCGAAATGCCGCGACGTCACCCGCGTCTCCGGCGCATTGCATCTCGCGCAAATCGTGGCCGGCGCTAAAGACGGTGCCGAGGGCGCGTAAGACGACGACCTTGATCTCGCGGTCCGCACCGATAACTTCGAATGCGCCGAGCAGTTCGCGCATCGTCGCGAGCGAAAGCGCGTTCCGCCGGTCGGGATTGGCGAGCGTTAGCGTGGCGATGCCGTCGGCAACATCGCAGGTCACGGTCTGGAGAGCGGCGGTATCGACCATGAAAAGACTCCTTCGAACGAGTCTCATTCCCGCGCCGACCTCCGAAGCCCCGCGTGACAGATTCCTGCGAAGAAGCGCGCCCGAGCCGCGCGAAGGACGCTTACCCGTGCTTCGCTCCGCTCTTCCCGAATGGCGTCTTCCCCTGCGCGCGTGGCAACGCGAGGCGTTCGACGTCTGGAACGCGGGCCGGCCTCCCGACGCCCTCGTCGTCGCAACGCCGGGAGCCGGCAAGACGCGTTTCGCCACCCGCCTCGCACACGCGCTCTTGCGCGAGGGCGCCGTCGCGCGCGTCGTGGTCGTCGTTCCGCGCGAGCATCTCAAAGCGCAGGTCGCGCGCGCGATGGCGGGCGCCCTGATCCAACTCGATCACCGCTTTCGTAACGGCGACGGCACGCTCGCGAGCGATTTCGACGGTGCCGTCATCACGTATCAGCAAGTCGCCGCGGCGCCGAGCGTCTTCGCTGCGCTGACGCGCGTGCCGACGCTCGTCGTCCTCGACGAGATCCATCACGCGGGCGAACACGCGACGTGGGGCCAGGCGCTGCGCGATGCCTTCGGACGCGTGCGCCACCGCGTTTCCCTATCCGGTACGCCGTTCCGCAGCGACGGCGCGGCGATCCCGTTCGTCGAATACGCCGCTGGCGAATGCGTCGCTTCGACATCGTACGATTACGCGAGCGCGCTCGGCGACGGCGTCTGTCGCGCGCTCGTCTTTCCGCTTCACGGCGGCGACGCGGAGTGGGTCAGCCGCGACGGCGAGATCCGGCGCGCCACCTTCGACGAAGCGATCGAGAAGAGATATGCAAGCGAACGTCTACGCACGGCGCTCACGCAGCCCGCGTGGCTCGGCGACGTCATCGCAAAAGCGCATCATGCCCTCATGGAGATGCGCGCGAACGGCCATGCCGATGCGGGCGGGTTGATCGCCGCGATGAATCAAGAGCACGCACGCTTCGTTGCGGGCGTACTCGAAGCGCGCACGGGCGTGCGGCCCGAACTCGTCGTCTCCGATCTCGACGACGCTTCGCCGCGCATCGCGGCGTTTGCGCAGTCGAAGGCACCGTGGATCGTGGCCGTGCACATGATTTCCGAAGGCGTCGATATTCCGCGCTTGCGGGTGGGCGTCTTCGCAAGCAACGTCGTTTCAGAACTGTACTTTCGGCAGTTTTGCGGGCGCTTCGTTCGAACCGGTACCGATGCCGGGCGCGAGCGCGGAGCGCTGGTCTACCTCCCCGACGACGCACGTCTGCGTGTCATCGCAAGCCGAATCGCCGAAGACGTGCGCCGAGCGTTACGCGCGAGGGTCGAGCGCGACGAGGTCGCGGACGCCATCTCCGGGGCGAATCGCGTAGCGCGGGCGGCGGACGAAGGGCTGTACGCTTCGATCGCCGCGACGGCGCGCGAAAGCCACACGCTCGATTTCGGGCCGTTGTTCAATCCGGCCGCTTTTATCGCGGCGCCGCCGCAAGGCGAACTGCGCGCCAGCGTGCCGCCGCAACCCGACGTCGCACCACCTGCGGAAATCGAAACGCACTCGGAGCGCCGCGAGTATCTGCGCCGCGAGGTACGGGGCCTCGTCGCACGCGCGAGTAGCCAATTCGCCGTCGATCACCGGCTCGTACACGCGACGCTGAACCAGCGCTTCGGCGGCCCCGTCGCGACGGCCACGCTAGCCGGGCTCGAAGCGCGTCGCAAGCTCATCGCATACTGGATCGAGCGCCGGAACTACGACGGGCTGCGTTGACGGAGCGCGCGTATCCGCGGCAAAGGTGCGATCGCATCGTACCGTCGTAGCAGGCGACATGCCGCAGTCCACGAGTGCCCGTACGAATGGCGAGCATCTCGCCGTGCTCGACGGGCTACGCGGCCTTGCGATCGTGCTCGTCGTGATCACGCACTCATTTATCACGGGATACCGGCCGGCCGCGGGGCTCGGCCCGTTTTCGATCGGACTCGAGCCCGTCGTGCTCGCCGGCTCGCTCGGCGTCGAACTCTTCTTTTTCATCAGCGGCTTCGTGCTCTTCACGCCGTACGCGCGCGCGGCGCGCGGCGAACGCGCCGTACCGACGCTCGGACACTTCATCGACCGACGGTTCATCAAGATCGTGCCGTCGTATTACCTCGCGCTCGGCATCGCTGCGTTCTTACTCTTTCTTCCCGGCGACGTCGAGGCGGCACGCGTACCGCAACTCGTCTCACACGCTGTCTTCGCCCATACGTTTTGGCACGAGAGTATCTTCGCGTTCGTCTCCGCGTTCTGGAGCCTCGGCATCGAGGTGCAGTTCTACGTACTGTTTCCGGCGCTGGCCGCTGCGATGCGCCGTTGGCCGATACCGGCATATCTCGCTATGCTCGCCGTCGGCGAATCGTATCGCATCTGGCTGCAAGTCTCGACGCACAATCAGGATTTTTTTTGGGTCTGTCAATTGCCCGGGCAGATCGATCTCTTCGGGCTCGGCATGCTCGCGGCGTACGGCTATACGCGTTTACAGAAGCACGCGGCCGACGCGCGGGTACGCACGTACGGCACCGCGCTCGCCGTAGCCGCGTTCGCGTCGGGCACCTGGTTACTCGACGATTTCTCCCGCGTGACGAAGACGCTGCGCGTCGAGGATCATCAGTCGTGGCAGAACGATCACCGGCTCGTCGTGTCGTTTACGATCGGCGCACTCGCGCTCGGCTCGCTGTTTGCGGCGGCGTGGTGGCGCAACCTCATTGCGAACCCCCTGCTCGTATGGCTCTCCGGGATCTCGTACAACCTCTACCTCTGGCACGACGCGATCCTCGTGCAATGCTCGAAGACGGGGTTTCCGTGTTCGGGAATTCCGAATCCCTGGCAAACGCAGCCGCATTGGGACCGCACGTTCTTTTGGACCTACGTCGGCATATCGGTCTTCGTCGCGTGGACGATAACGGTCGCATTCGAGCGTCCGTTACTCGCCCTTGGAACGCGTGGGGTCCTCGAATGCATTCGCCATTCCCTAGCGCGCACGGTCGTTCGCGGCAAACGAACGTCGTAAGCGGCGCGATTTAGGGCGGTGTAGGAGCGTTTGCGGGGAGTGAGACGGGCGATGTATCGGCATGGGCCGCCGAGTCGCTTTTGCGCGCAACGCTCGACGAACGCAATGGTCGCGGTCTGTCACGCGTCACGAGAAATTCATGAACGTCGAAAGAGCTCGATCCGCATACGATCCGCACGGGCCGGTCGTTTACGAAACGTCGTCGTCGCTACGACGCGAAATAACGAAGTAACCGAAATGGGCGATGACGGGATCGAACCGCCGACCATCACCGTGTAAAGGTGCCGCTCTCCCAGCTGAGCTAATCGCCCGGGACCGGGCACGTTCGAGGGCGCTTCCGAGCGACCCTCGAACGGCGCGCCGATGAACGAACCCTCGCTCCGTCGTTTCCTCGCTGCGCTACTCGCACTCGTCGCAGTCCTCGCGGGCGCGGCCCAGGCGGCCGTCGTGACGCCCGCCGCCGGCGCGAGTTCCGCCGCGTACGAACGGCTGCAAAGCCTCGCGCGCGACATGACGTACGAATGGGCGAAACGCCATCCGCTCGGCGCGACCGAACTCGGTCTCGTGCAGTACGACGGCGTCGTCGATGCACCGTCGGCGAGTGCGAACTCGGGCGACCTCGCGCTCGTGCGCGCCTGGCGCGCGCGGCTCGACGGTATCGAGCGCGACGCGACGACCCTCGTCGAGCGCGACGACGCGCGGCTGCTGCGCGCGCGACTGACGGGCCTGGAGCGGCGTTATACGACGTATCGCGAGTACGAAAAAAATTACGCGGCACCAGCGCAGGCGATCGTCGGCGCGCTCTTCACGCAATTCCAACATTTGCCGATCGCCGGGACGAACGGCGCGACGGCGGCCGATAGCGAAACGGCGTGGACCAACGTCATCACGCGCCTCGAAGCTGCGCCGGCTTACGTCGCAGCGGCCCAAAAGCTAGTCACGCATCCCGGCCACTTGCAAGGCGTCGTCGGTGCGGAGCAGCTCGCGGGCGCCCCGGACTTTTTCAGCGGCGCGCTCAGCGCCGCCGCGAAGGCGCAGCTCCCGGCGGAGCGCTTCGCGCGCTTCGAGCGTGCCCGCGATGCGGCACTCGCGACGATCGCGTCCACGAAGTCGTATATCGAGACGCACGACGCGACGTGGCCGGAAAATTACGTGATGGGCCGCGCCGCCTACGACGCGCTACTGGCCGACGAACAGCTCTTGCCCTTCACGGGTGCGGATGTCGAACGCATGGCGCACGACGAACTCGCTCACGGCTGGGCCGTGCAGACGTGGGTCGAGGACCTCGCGCAGCAGCGGCATACGCCGATCGGACCGCAGAGCGGCGGCGGACTCGCCCCGGGCGGTCCCGCACTCGTCGGCTACTATCGCGAGCGCATCGCGCAGCTGCAAGATTTCGTCACGACGCATCACGTCGTCGACGTGCCGGCTTGGCTCGGGAAGATCGACGTCGTCGAGACGCCGAAATTTTTACAGCCCGTCTCGCCCGGCGCGTCGATGAATCCGCCGTTGCTCTTCGGATCGGGTTCGACGGGCTTCTATTTCATCACGCCGCCGACGTCGCTCGAAGACGCGGCGAAGCGACTCGACGCAAATCTGGATTTCGATCGCGATCGTATCCTTTCGACGGGGGCGCACGAGGCGATGCCGGGCCACTTCATGCAGCTTTCGATCGCGCGGCGCCATCCGGATTTCGTCCGTAAGACCTCCGACAGCGGCGTCTTCGCCGAAGGCTGGGCGTTCTATGGTGAAGAGCTCTTCGTTTCGCTCGGCCTCTACGGCGACGATCTCGACGGCCGCTACTACACCGCGCAGTGGGAACGCGTCCGCGGGGCGCGCGCGATCGTCGACCCCGCACTCGCAAGCGGGACCATGACCGTCGCGGAAGCGGCGAATTTCTTCGCAAAACAAACCGGCTTCTCACCCGAAGCGGCGAGGGCGGCCGTCGACGGCATCGCGCTCAATCCCGGTTACGTCATCTCGTATACGGTCGGGCGTTACCAGCTCGAAGCGTTGCTGGCCGACTATCGCGCCCGCGCCGGCGCGAGCGCATCGCTGCTCGATTTTCACGACCGCCTGCTCTCGTATGGAACGACGCCGTTTGCGATCGTCGGGCCGGAGCTCCTCGCGGACCTCGCGCAACCGCTCGCGAACGTCCGCGCGCACGCGAACTACTAAATAAGCGCGAGCTGCTGCCGATGCGCGCCGGGCGCACTCCGCAGCGGGCACGCGGTCTCGACGAAACGGCAGAGCGCGTCGATGGCACGGAGCTGCTGCGAGCGTGGTCGCCGCGGATGCCCGCCGCGGCGAGTGTGGCCAAGTAGGCGCTCTCGTGCGCCTCGCCAGCCGCACGCCACGAAATCTACGAGATCGCTCGCCGAGTAGACCCGCCGCGCCGTGCCACCAGCCTGGCACGCACTGGAACCGGGGGTCCGCGCTCAGCGTCGCTAATCTCACGCCATGACGCTCGGCAAGCTCGCCCGCACTTTCGGCACCGCCGTTCTCGTTGCGGCAGCGTTCCCGCGGACGCCGGGTGCCGTGCTCGCCCGGCCGGCCGCGGCGCCGGCGGCGGCGGCGCCGGGGTGGCTCGCCCTGCGGCCCGGCACCCTCGGACGCGTCGATATCGCGCCGTGGCTGGTTTCCGACGAACCGGAGGCCGCGCTGACGGCATCCGCCGCTTCCATCGCGCGCGACTTCACGACCCACGCGGAGCGGCCGGGAGACGTCGTTTTCGAACCGATCGGCGTCCGCATACGCGTCCTTCGGGTGCTCCCCGGGGGCCGCATCGCCTTGGTCCATGGCCGCGATGCGCGCTTCGTCGCGTACACGCTGATCGCGCGGCTCGTGCCCGACGTGCCTGCCGGCACGGTCCTCCGCGCTGCCGGCGGCTTCCAAGGCTTTTCCGACTTCTTCCCGACGCTCGCGACGCCGTATAAGGCTGCGACGCGACTGGCAACGGGAAGCGCGCTCGTCGCGCTCGCGATGGGAGCCGGACCCTACGATCCCGACACCTCCGATCTCGTGCGAGTCCGCGTCCGCGTGCTTGCCGGCGCTTTGCGCGGCCGCACGGGCTGGGTCGCCGTCGCCTACACGGGGCTTCCGGCCGCTCGTTTGCCGCCCTCGGCGGCGGTGGCCGAGAAAGCTTGCGCGTGTCGGATCGTCGAGTTCCGTTCTTCGTCCGAAACGCCGATGTAAATCGATATGATGTCGCCGCTCCGGACTTCCGACGAGATGGTGGTTGGCGAGGCGGGCCCCTCGCGCGAAACGGTCCGCGGCCGCAGCGGCGCGATCGACGGGCTGAGAGCGCTCGCCATCTCGGCGATCGTCGTCTACGAGATCGTCCGGCTTGCGCCGGCGCTGGTTGCCGGTAACGGCGTCTGGACGGCGCTAGCCTTCGATGCGAGCCAGGGCTTGACGCTGTTTCTCATCCTCTCGGGATATACGCTCGCCTATCCGGCGATCGTCGCCTGTGTGGAGAACGGCCGCGCGCATTTCGACGTCGGGCGCTTCATCGTCAAACGCCTGTCGCGCATTTATCCTTCGTATCTGGCCGCGCTGGGCTTAGCGATCGCGCTTCCGCCGCTGGCGGTGCTCTATGGCGTGCCGGCCCTCGCGGGCGGTCCCGGGCCGACCTCCGATGTCATCTGGCGCAACGTCATCTTTGCCGGAGACGGGCTCGGCAACGACGGCTTTCGCGCGCTCGCCATCATCGCTCGCTGCTACGTCGTTTTTCCGCTGCTGCTATTCGTATGGGCCCGCGCGCGCGCGTTCTTCCCCGGGCTGCTCGTCCTCGCCGTCGTGCTCGATCTGACGACCGGACTGCATGGCCTGGGAATCGGGGCGCTGGTCCCCTTCGCACTGTGCATCGTCGCAGCCGAGGTGCGTTCGCAGAATCTTCCCGCATATCGCTTCGGGCTGCCCCTGGCGTTCGTTGCGGGCGCGGCGGCGCTGCGCTTTGGCCCCGGCATCGCGAGCGTCGCGAACGCACACGCACCGGGGGCCTTGCGCATCGATCCGCTCTGGTCGATCGCGCTCTTCGGCATCGTGGTCGCGAGCGGCGCGCTCGTTCCGCTCCGCCGCATGCTCTCGATTCCGCCGTTACGGCTCCTGGGCGGTACGTCGTTTGCCGTTTCGCTCGTCGTCGCGCCCGTTTCGGCGTTCGCGATCCGCCAGCTCGCGGGACCGTTCGGCGTCGTTACCGCAGCTGCGAACGCAGCCGTCGCAAGTCTGGCGCTGGGTTTGGTACTCTACCGGATCGTCGACCGCAGCTTCGAGGCCGGCCCGGTACGGCGCGATCTCGCGGCACGGGCCGGCCCGCGGCTCGCTGCGCTGTTGGCGCGGATCGGCGCGCAGCGCGTGCTGCTCGGCGCTCCACCCGTCGCCGTCGAGGCCGAGATCGCACGTCCGCAACCCGAACGCAGCTTGCGTAGGCCAGAACTGCAAGGCGATGCAGCCAATATGGCGATCGTTTCGCAACGGACGGGTTCCGCCGCCGAGCTCGCCGCGGACATGGCCGCAACGCGAACGCGTCTCGCCGAACGTTCCGCGGCGGCGAGTGCGCGCGAAGCGGGCGGATTTCGGCGAGCGGGCTTGGGGATAACGAACGGTCGTCCCGATGACGGCGCCCGTGCCTATGACTGAACGCGACGAGCCGGCGCTCGTGGAACGAACGCTTCACGACCTCGCGACTGCCGCGCAGAACGTCGCCGGCGAACGAGCGGCACGGGAACGCGTCATCGCGACGACACGCGCAGCGCTCGATGCCGCTCGGGCGGATCTGACGGTAACCGAACGCGCCGCAAAGCAGCAGCGTCAAGCCCAGATCGACGCGCTTCGCGGCCGGGCGGATATCGAACGGCGGCTGCACGATCTGAGCGTGGCTGAAGCGCTCGCTCGGACGCGGCGTCAGCACGCCGAGCAGAAAGCGCTCGGTTTCCGCGCGGCGGCGACCTTTGCGGCGAGCGGACGCGCCGATGCCGAAGGCGCGAGCGACGGCGACCGCACGGAGCACGAGCGGCTGGCCGAAGCGCGCGCCACGCACGAAGCTTCCGCCGCCGAATCGCGCGCCGCCGAAGAGCGCGCTCGCGAAGCCGAGATCGGCCGCCTGCGGGCGGAACTCGAGCTGCAAGTCGCGGCGGAACGCGACGTGGAGGCCGCCTTCACAAAAGAACGGGACGATACCGAGCGCGGGGTCGCCGGGTTGCGCGATACGCTCGAGCGCACCGCCGCCGATCTGCAGGAAGCGGAGGTGCTCCTGGAGCGGCTCGCGAGCGAAGCGGAGCGCATCTCCGCAGAGCGCGCCGGCATCGAAAAGGTTCTGCACGACAGCAGCCGCCGCTCGCGCGAGAACATCGAATCGCGCATCGCCGAACTACGCCACATAGAGGCCGATGCGGCGAGCGAACGGGCCGAACAGGAGCGACTCCTGGCCTCCGTCATCGCACAAGAAAACGACGTCGCGCGGGAGATCGTATGGACGGAGCCCGTTCCAGCGCCGCCCGTCGCAGCCGCAGCTCCGCAACCCGCAGACCAACGCGCGAAGCTAACC
>JAABUZ0100007921.1_pt1 | contig 12672 bp, 12 predicted proteins | sample 5562091 | NCBI WGS metagenome assembly JAABUZ01 (sample SAMN12813069, study PRJNA571459) | rock metagenome | isolation source: Antarctica rocks | place: Antarctica: Victoria Land, Linnaeus Terrace sud | collected 2015-12-21 | reverse complement strand
GGGGCCGCGCGCGGCCATCTCGGCCAGGGGCAGGTCGTCCCAGGGCGTCCAGTTGCGCACCTTGACGGCCTTGCGGAAATAGCGGATCACGGCGTCGCGCGCCTCCCCGGCGGCGGCCTGCTCCCGCGCCTGGCGCGTCCACGGGCCAGGCATCACTAACGGCATCTCGATCAACGGCGTCTCAATCACAGAAAGCTCCTCGTTATGGGGGTGCTCATTATGGGGGGGCGTCATCATCGGGGCGTGGAGCGGCGATCATGTGACCGCGCGTCCGTCGCCGCATCTAGTATATGCAAGGATTGGTCCGAGGCTCGACGAGGGTCGTCTTTGCCAGCGGAGAACTATGAGTGGGCGAGCGAGAACGGGTCAATAGGACTCCCTGCTCGCCGACGCGACAGGCGCCATCGGCGGCCTCACATCATAGCGCAGAGACGTGGGGGGCATGCGTCGCGGGCGGCGCAACGGGCTATGTCATCCGGCGGGGCGAGCGCGGTGCAACCCGTGGTATGAAAGGGAGAGGCCTTGCTATCTGGAGGGTAGATGGATGAGTACCGGGCCGCAATAGCCCGAACGGGTGGATGGGGAGCGCAAACACGGGCGTCGACGGACAGGCCATCGCGACCCGTCGTGGACGGCGCGGCGCGACGCGCGGATAATCGTGCCATGGGGATAGCGCGCTCAAGCGGCGTGCTGGGGGGCAGCGGATACGGATAGGGCGACCGGCGGATCGGGGAGCTGCAAGATCCATTCGCGGCCGCGCTCCTGAAGGCCGGAGACCCCGCTCTCGCGCCAGTCATACTCGGCGAGGATGAGAGCGCCGCGACGCACGAGGCGGCGCATCTCGCCTTCGCGCGCGGTACGAGTAATGGTATGCGTCATGCGTTTTGTCCTTATGGGCAGATGTGGGGTCCGGTATGGCGATCGCGCTGCGGTCGAGACATGCCTTATAACAGCATTACATGGGAGCGTAAAGTCCGTGTGTTGGGCGCATGAAGAGTATGTGTGGCCGCGCCGCCGGTGATCCGTGTCCCCAGCTCGGGGCCGGTGGGCGACGCAGTATAAGGTCGGGTAATGGGATGTCGGGCGCATGGCGCGGGAGTGCCCCATGCGCCCGACGCGTGCGGGCGCTTACATGGCGCGCCTGCGGCCCCCCATACCACCCGCGCCGACCGCGCGCAGGATGGCGATCAGGACGCAGGCGCCGATGAAGGCCGTGACCAGCGTGCCGATCAGGCTATCGGCCGAGTGGTTGATCAGGCTGAGCAAGAAGCCGCCGATGAACGCCCCGACGATGCCGACGATGATGTCGCCGGCGATGCCGAAGCCGCCGCCGCGCATCACCGTGCCCGCCAGGGCGCCGGCGATCCCGCCGATGATCAGCCAGCCGATGATGCCGGCGCCGTAGTTGATGCCGTCCGCGGCCAAGAGCAGTGCCATTGTGTGTCTCCTTCTGTACTTGTCCCCATTTCATAGGGGCCGCCGGGCTTATGCCGGCCGTCGCTCCCCGGAGGTCCCGACAAAGATGTATCGCGACCTATCGTGATATATCGCAAAAGGCGTGCCACGCCGCAGTGTTCCTGCTCCAGGGGCCTGTTGGCACAGAGAGGAGGAGCGGACCGGACCGCCGCTGGTTGAGGAGATGGCGGCCCCGCTATAGCCCATTCCGTCGCCGACCGTTGCCGCCCACCGCCCTTGCTAATAATACTCACTTGCACCATACTGGTGGGGGGAGAAAAAGGACTATGACGACCGTGGAGCGCGTGGTGCTGTCGTTGGACGTGGCCTGCTTCGCGCTGCACGAGCGCGGCCTCGACCTCGTGCTGATGCGGCGCGCGGAGGAGCCTTTTGCCGGGGCGTGGGCGCTGCCCGGCGGCGCGGCGCGCGAGGACGAAACCATGGACCGGGCGGCGGCGCGCATCCTGGAGGACCGCACGGGCCTCGGCGGCGACTACCTGGAGCAGCTCTATACCTTCGGCGACCCCGGGCGCGACCCGCGCGGCCGCACGGTCAGCGTGGCCTATTACGCGCTGCTGGCGCGCGGGGAGCATCCCGTGCGGCCGGGCCGCGCCGCCACGGAGGCCGCCTGGTTCCCCGTCTCCGACCTGCCGCCGCTGGCCTTCGACCACGCCGCCATCGCCGCCTACGCCCACCAGCGCCTGCAGCAGAAGATCACCTACGCGCCGCTGGCCTTCCGCGTGCTGCCCGAGGCCTTCACCATGCGCGACCTGCGCCTGGTGCATGAGGCCATCCTGGGCCGGCCGTTGCACCCCAGCAACTTCGTGCGCCAGATGTCCGGGCGTTGGGACCTGGCGCCCGTGGTCGGCTCGCGCGACCGTCGCAGCCGCCGGCCCGCCCGCCTCTTCCGCTACATCGGCCCCCGCGAGATCGAAGGCCCGCCGGCCCAACCAACGCGATCCTCGACCGTGGCTTCGCCCTGACGCTCCCTGTTGGCATGGATCAGCAGGATCCGTCGTGTCCTTGCAGCGCATCGAGACGCCGGCGCAACTCCGCGATTTCCTCCTCCTGGCGCGTCAGGGTCTCATCGCGCTGGGCTAGCGCCTCTCCGACCTCACCCTCGCGCAGTTGGCGCACTCCGTCGAGCGTGTAGACGGCCGCCCAAATCTCCTCCAGGCCGATCTCAACCGGGATCTGGCTGCTCCGCCAGCGTGCCGCCAGTGTACTCGGAGTCGTCTGGGCGCCGGACGCCCCGCATGAGGATTTGATCGAGCGCCTGCCAGGGCACAGGTTGCGCCCGCGCTTGGCGCGGGCGCGCCACCTCGTTGATGCCCCAGCGCAGGTTGATGATCGTCGTCTGGTGAAGATCGGTTCCCACGATGCTCTCCTCAGAGTCGTCGGGCGGCCACACCTCCACCGGAGAGCGCTGTTGGGTCTCGATCTGTACCTCGCTAGCCATTGTCGAGCCTCCCATCACTCGGGCGTCTTGGCTATCGCCATAGGTGTATCGCGTTATCCATCATTATGATCAGAGTACCACGCCGGGCTCGCACACGCGGGGGACCGGGATACGGTCTCAACCTGCCATCACGCCGCGTAGGATAAGGAGTATAAGATTAAAGAGGGGATAGGACGGTTTGGATCCTGGCTGCGGTCAATGAGAGAGGGCGGGCGATCGCGGGATGTCAGGGAGATGGTGCGGACAAGATATAGGGATGGACGGAGGCGCTTGCGTCGCTGGCAAGGTATGCCGGGGGAGGGATGGATCGATGGGACATAGCCCGGTGGAAGGACATGCGCAACATGTCCGCGAGGTGTCGCTGGACGGGGTGGATCGGCGGCTGCAGGTGTTCCGCGCCGGCCACGAGGTCGATACGTTCGTGCTGCTGACGCGGCGCTACGCCGTGGCGGTGGACACGATGTCCACGCCCGAGGAGATGAGCGCGGTGATGGAGTTGGTGCGCGACGACCTGCGGGGGCGGCAATTGCTGGTCGTCAACACGCACGCCGACTACGACCACGCCTGGGGCAACGCCGTCTTTGCGACGCCGGACGGCTCGTATCCCGCGCCGATCATCGCCCACCAACGGGTGGCCGAGCGAATGCGCGACCTCGAGACGGAACGCTACCTGCGCCAGCGCCAGCAGGCCGAGCCGCGCTTCGCCGCCGTGCGCCTGGTCCCGCCCACGGTCACCTTCAGCGACCGGCTGCGCATCGACGGCGGCGACCTCACGCTGGAGTTGATCCCCACGCCGGGGCACACCGACGACCACGTGGCCGTGTGGATATCGGAGTTGCGGCTGCTGCTGGCGGGGGACGCGGCCGAGCAGCCCATCCCTTACGTCAACGCGCCGTCCGACCTGCCCACGCTGCGCGCGTCGATCCGGCTCCTCGCCGCGCTCGACCCCGTCACGGTGATCCCCTGCCACGGCGGCACGGTCGACCCTGGCCTGCTGGCGCGCAATCTGGCCTACTTCGACCTCCTCGACCGAACGGTTGGCCATGCCGTCGCCGAGGGACGGGTCCCGCCGGACGGGGCGACGCGCGAGGACCTGCCGGACGCGCTGGGTCTACCGTACGAGCAAGCGTTGTGCGCCGTGGGCATCGATCCAGCCACGGTCCCCGAGCCGGGCTTCTACCGCGCCAGCCACCTGCGCGCCGTCCGCGCCGTGCTGGCGAACCTGTCATCGCGGCTTTGAGCGCGGTCTCAGTAGCCGGCCACCTTGCCCTGCAGCCCAAGCGCGGCCACGTGCTCCTGTACCAGGTGACGCGGGGCGGACCGGATATACAGGTCGAGGATCGTGGCGATGACCAGCGCGTCGGCGGCTTGCCCGATCACAGGTACCCAGCCGGGCAGGTTGATCGGCGAGAGCAGGAGCGCGATCGCGCCGAGCGCGACGGCCTTGCCGGCGCGCGGGGCGCGCGGGTCGCGCAGCAGCCGCAGCGAGAGCCGCGCCAGGCTGGGCAGGCGCAGCGCGAGCCGCGCGCGGTATAGCGGTGAGAGGGCGCGTGGGGTGAGGATACGTTGTCCGAGCAGGCTTCTCAGTAGCGGCATGGTCTTCTCCAATAACGGGCCAACGGGAGCAGGGCGCGCGGCCCATGCCCCACCATAAACGGTTGCTCGCTACGCTCAACGCCGCGTCGACGATGTTCTAGCGATCTATCACAACCTATCGCGATATATCGCATAGACCGTGCCACAACCCTCCTCAGCGCCTCTGCTCCGCTTCCAGAATGTCGTTATAGGGGTAGGGCAGGCCCGGGTCGCTGGCCCGATTCAGCCGCTCCACGTGCGCGGCCTCCAGCGCCCAACCGCTGGCGCCGAGGTTGTCCTCGAGTTGCTCCAGGTTGCGCGCGCCGATGATCGGCGCGGTGACGCCCGGCCGCCGCAACAGCCAGTTGATGGCCACCTGCGCCGGCCCCTTGCCGACCTCCCCGGCCACCGCGACGAGCTCGTCCAGCAGGCGCCAGGTGTGCTCGTTGTTGTAGGCCTCCCACGACTCGCCCCAGCCGCGCTCCCCCGCCGCGGCGATGCGGGTGTCGGCCAGCGGTGCGGTCATGCCGCGCCGGTACTTGCCGCTGAGCCACCCGCCGCGCAAGGGACTCCAGGGGATGACGCCCAGACCCTCGTTGAGGCACACCGGGACCAACTCCCACTCCGTGGAGCGACAGAGCAGGTTGTATTGCGGCTGCAGGCAGGCGAAGGGCTCCCAGCCCCTCTGCCGGCTGAGGTCAATCGCCTTCTGGAGCTGCCAGCCGTTGAAGTTGCTGGCGCCGATGTAGCGCACCTTGCCGCTTTGCACGAGCGTCTGCAAGGCGCCCAGGGTCTCTTCCAGCGGTGTGATATGGTCCCAGCAGTGGACCTGATACAGGTCGATGTAGTCCGTGCGCAGGCGGCGCAGGCTCCTCTCCACGCTGGCCAGGATATGCTTGCGGCTCAGCCCCACGTCATTGGGCTCCCGGCTCATCGGGAAGCGCACCTTGGTCGCGATGACCAACTCGTCACGGTTTTGGCGCTCCAGCCAGCGCCCGAGGACCTCTTCGGAGCCGCCGAACGAGTAGGTGTCGGCCGTGTCGATAAAGTTGCCGCCCGCCTCGACGAAGCGGTCGAGAATGCGATAGCTCAACTCCTCGCTGCTCTCGCGGCCGAACGTTAGCGCGCCCAGGCACAGCTCGCTGACCTTCAGGCCTGTGCGGCCCATATACCGGTGGTCCATCATCGCGCTCTCATCTCCCTATCCACCTCATACTCCAACGTCAGGACCACAGCCTGCGACTAAAGTCGCATGGCAAACGACGACGACTGAAGTCATTCAGGCGCCACGTGTTGAGACACTTTAGTGTCCGTCGTGTGCCATGCGACTTCAGTCGCAGGCCGCGGCATATACCCTGCCATGCGGCTTCAGTCGCAGGCCCGCGTCACGTTGTATTACTAATACTCCCGCTCTCGTAGCGCCCTGTTGAGCAAATCCTGGCCGGTCAGGTAGCGCCGCAGATTCTCCCCGAACAGGTCGAGCACCCGCTCGTGGTAGCCGGGCGTGAAGCCGGCCACGTGCGGCGATATGATCACGTTCTCCATCGCCCAGAGCGGGCTGTCCGGCGGCAGCGGTTCCTCGTCGAAGACATCCAGCGCTGCCCCCGCGAGGCGGCCGTCGCGCAAGGCCTGGAGCAGCGCGTCTTCGTCCACCACCCCTCCCCGCGCCATGTTGACCAGCACGGCCGAGGGTTTCAGCGCGTCCAGCGCGGCCCGATCCATCAGGTGGTGGGTGGCGTGGGTATACGGCACGACCAGCACGACGTAGTCGCAGCGCGGCAGCATCTCCAGGAGTCCGTCGGGGCCGTACGCCTCGTCGGGGTCGACGCCGTCGCGGTCGGTCAAGATGGGCAGGTGGTAGGAGGGCGGCTCCATCGGCGTCCCGCGGCGCAGGACCAGCACCCGCATGCCAAAGGCGCGGGCCGCGCGGCCCACCTCGCGGCCGATATTGCCGAAGCCGACGATACCGACCGTGGCCCCGCGCAACTCGCGCGGCATGAAGCGGCGCCAGCGTTCAGATGGGCTCGGCCACTCGGCGCGCGCCTGGTGCGCAAGCATCAGAGGCAGCCGGTGGGCGAACGCCAGCATCATCATCAGCGCGTACTCGGCCATGGTGGGAGGGGCGACGCCGCCCAGCGTGGTGATGGCCACATCGGAGCGCCACAGGGGCGCGCCCACCACGTGGTCGACGCCCGAGGTATCCAGTTGCACCCAGCGCAGCCGCGGCGCCCGCGCCGCGTCGGGGAACACCGCGCCGCTGTACAGAACCTCGACGCGCTCCAGGAGGCGCGGCGGCAGCTCGGCGAGTGTCGCGGCGCCGTGCTGCTCGACGACCAGGCGGGGCGAGATGGCGCGCAGGCGGTCGAGCCACTCGTCGGGGAAGGACATGGTGCTCAGGACGTGGACGGGCTCGTCGTGTACCGCCATGTTACGCAACCTCGTGGTCGCCGGGGAAGAAGTGCGGCAGGTAGCGGCGCTGGGCCTGCAGGAGATCCTCCGTCAGGTTGATGGCCACGGCGCGGTCGGTCACGGCGCCGTCGGCCAGCAAGGCCTCCGCCATCAGGGCGCGATCAGCCCCGAGCGCCGCCTCGACCGTCACCGCGACGGGGGCGAGCTTGCGGGCGATGACGCCGGCCAGCAGGTCCGGGAAGTCCGGCAGTTGCAGCGGTCGCAGGCCGGTGGCGGTGGCCACCGCGGGCAACTCCAGGATGGCGCCGTCGGGCAGGTTGGGTACCGCGCCGCGGTTGGGGACGTTAACGTTGAAGATGCGGCGCTCGTCGCCCGCGATGGAGCGCAGGATGCTGACCAGTTGCTCGTGCTCACCGACCTCGTGGTCGAAGATGTCTTCGTCCAGCTCCGCCTCGCCCATGGCCTGCGCGCGCATCGCCTCGTATCGCGCGTCGCCCCAGGCGATGATCTCCTTGATGGAGAAGGCGTCCACGCCCAGCGTCAGGCCGTGGTAGGCGCCCCTCGGGAACCGCTCGGGGAAGAACTCCACCACGTGCCGGTCGTCCGCGGACGGATAGGCGCCGTAGGCCGCGAAGAGCGACCACGAGAACGGGTTATCGGCCGCGTGGCGCCCCCCGGCGAACGTCTGGCCGAGGCCGTCGGCGCGCGGCGGGTGGCGGTGTTCCTCCGCGATCCTGGCGCGCGCCAGCGGCCACGCGTCGCGGCCCTGCCAGCGGAAGTCGTAGATAAAGGTCAGGTGGTTCAACCCTGCGTACAGGCTCGTCACCTCCCCGTGCGGCGCGCCGATGTACGCCGCCAGCTCCCGCTCGACGTGGAACAGGCCGTGGCACAGCCCCACCACCGGCAGTCCCGTCGCCTTGTGTATGGCCAGGCAGTTGGCCGTCATGGGATTGCTGTAGTTGAAGAACAGCGCGTCGGGACACAGAGCCTTGACGTCGCGGGCGATGTCCACCAGCGCCGGGATCACGCGCATAGCGCGCGAGATGCCGCCGGGCAGGACCGAGTCGCCCACCGGCTGGTAGACTCCGTAGGCGCGGGGGATCTCCACGTCGACCTCCCAGGCGCGCCGCCCGCCCACGCCGACCGTCAGCACCACGACATCCGCGCCGGGGAGCAGCGCGCGACGATCGGTCGACGCTTGCACGGTCATCGGCGCGTCGCGGGCCGCGACCATCCGGCGGGTCAAGCCTTCCGCCGTGGCCAGGGCCGCGGGATCGGGATCGACCAGCCTCACTTCCCAGGGACCCAGGTCTGGCGACAGGATCAGATCGGCCACCAGGCCGCAGGTGAAGACGGCGCTCCCCGCGCCAACCAGCACAATGTTCTTCCCGGCCAAATCATGGCCTCCCTATCAACTGCTTGCCACTTAACAACGGACATCGACACCGTCGACCAACGCGCGGCGCCTTGAGGGTCTGTGAATCGTCCGTCCGGGCGCCCACCATTTTCACGGACCCTGGTCACTCTGTGGCGGCCGCGTCCGTGGGCGCCGCGCCGTGAGCCAGGACGTGCAGGGTGTAGAGCGCGTGGCCGGGCGCCGCGACAGCGGGATGGGAGCCCTGGCGGACCATCACCGCGTCGCCGTGCCGGACGACGATAGCGTCGTCCACGACGCCGTCATCGGAGCACAGCCGCTGCAGCGCCCAGCCCGTCGCTCCTTCGGTGCGGTGATAGCACACTTCCGCCAGCGTCGCCTCGCGGCCAGGAGCGGGCGCGTCCCGCTCGTGGACGGGGCAATCGCTCCAGTTGCCGGGCGGAGTCCGCACCTCCAGGCACAACAAACGCTCCGCGTCGCCCGCGCCGAGCAGGGTCGTGACCTGCCGTCGCGTGTTGCCGGCGCCCCGCTCCTCCGTGGTCAGCGTGCCCGGAGGCATGAAACGCGGCGCGAAGCGTCCCTGCGCCGGCATGCGCGCGTAGGCCAGCTCGCAATCGGTGCGCGGCGACAGCAGGTAGGAGCGGTGTGGGGGTAGGTAGATGCAATGGGGCAAGCCGGAAAAGACGTCGGCGCGCCCCTCCACGTCCCAGGTCTCCCCGTCCACGCGCACCGTCGCGCTCCCCGCGAGGAACAGCATACACACCTCGTCATCCACGGACTCGCCATCGACTGGATGGCCCGCGCGGAAACCGTAGGTGCGAAAGGTGAGCCCATGCCAGCCGGCGAGCTCGGGTGTGACGGCCAGCCGGCGCTCGGCGGCAAAGTCCGAGCGGACTCTCTGCTCCATGGCGTCGTTACATCCTTTCTCCCATGTCCCTGTCGCCCGGGGAGGCCCGGCGCGTACCTGGGCATGGAGCGTCTTGCGCACATTCTTTCACGTTCGCGCAGCCCTGTCAACCCGAGGGCAGTGTTAGCCGGAAGGGCGGAAGGGTAGGGTCTGTGAATTGTCGACGGGGAGCGCGGGCAGCTTGCCCGCCCCGGTTGTGTACGAGGGCGGGCAAGCTGCCCGCGCTCCCAGGACATGGACGCCCCCCACGACTTTTCACGGACCCTGGGGGGAAGGTCGCGTCATGTCCAGGACGGGCGCGGCGCTGGTACCATGAAGGGTTATGTCCTCCGACCCATCACGAGCGCCGCTCGTCTCCGTCATCATCCTCAGTTGGAATTGTCGCGACTTCTTGCCGCGCGTCGTCGCATCGGTCGCGCGGCAGTCCTACCGCGCCGTGGAGGTGGTCATCGTCGACAACGCCTCGACCGATGGGACGGCAGAAGAGCTGGCCCGGTTTGAGGGAACGGCGACCGTGCTGCCCCAACGGGAGAACGTCGGCTTCGCCCGCGGCATGAACGTCGGCTTCGAGGCCTCGCGCGGGGACTATTGCGTCTTCCTCAACTGCGACGCGGTGCTGCGCCCCGACTTCGTCGCCAACGCGGTCGCCCACTTCGAGCGCCACCCTGCCGTCGGCGTCGTCGGGCCCAAGGTCTGGCGCATCGACAGGGACAGGGAGGATGACTGGCGCTTCTGGGAACGAGGCGAACCGTACGGCCTCCCGTTCGACGGCGGGGTGGTGGCGCTGGACCGCCTGCTACACGTGCTGGGCCTGGACGATTGCGGCGTGGCCTGGCAGCGATCATTCAAGGCTAACGGCGCCTGCCCGGTCGTGCGCCGCGTCACTATCGAGGACATGCGGCGCGCGTTCGGCGTCGCGCCGTTCGATCCCGTCTTCGACACCTACGGCGAGGACGTCGACTTCGCCTTCAAGACGTGGGCGTTGCGCTGGGAGACCATGTACGCGGCCGATGTCGTGGCCGGCCACGTCCGCTCGTACTCCTCCGAACTGCGCCTGTGGGATAAGTGCGGGCGCCTGCGCGTCAACCTGATCGCCGAGCGCTACATCAACGCGGCGCGCCACCTGTCGCCGCCGCGCCTCCTGCTCGTGGCGTCCGCCGCCCTGTTGACAGACGTGACGGCGGCGACCCGGCGCCGCCTTGGGGGCGATCGCCAGGCCTACCGGGACCTGGGCGCCGCGCTGGCGCGGATCGCGCGGATGCGACCGGCGCTGCTGCGCTTCCGGCGCCGGCACGCCGCGTGGAGGCGGGTTGACGTCGCCCGCGAGGTGCTCTTGCTAGACGCCCCCGGACGCGCCCGTCCGCTCCTTCGCTAAGCAGGTGGTGGTACCTTCCCGGCAGAGTCGTCTCTCGCTGCGCTGCCAGCGGGCCAGCGTTTGCCGGTTGGCCGCTGGCGCTCCCAGGAAAGCCTCCATACCTCGCATCCCAAGAACGTCGCGGCGTCCACTTAGTGGCGCGCTGTGCTGGCCCGGCTCGCGGCAGAGCGGGTCAGGCTCGCCAACCACCCGCACCACGGCGGCGTCCCCCTCTGCCAGTCCGCTATTTCACTAGACTCCTACTACGGGCAAACGTGTTGCGAATGAGTCAAGTTTATGCGTCGCATATATCTCGTCGGTCGGAGGCGGAGCCTCGCTAGACTCCTACTACGGGCAAACATGGTGCGATTGAGTCAAGTTTTCGCGTCATGTCTCGTCGGTCGGAGGCGCAGCCTCGCTAGTATTATGCCGCGTATGATGGCGTGAGATTGACAGACCGCGGACAGATCACTAGAATGAGTCCAACCGACGCTTCCCCAATCATCGCTCCGTCCGAGCGGGTGATGGCCGCGGCAACCCGGCGGAGTGATGGTCGCGACGATGCTCGGCGTCGCCAGCAGTGGGAGCATCACGGCCCTCTCGGGTACGTTGTGTATAGGGTTGGGATGCATGGAGAAAGGGGGGAACAGCGTCAGGACACGCGATTGCGCGCCGCCGCCGCGGGAGGTAGACGATGGCGGGGGGCTGTACGGATCGCATCGCTCGCCTCATCGGCAAGCTGCCCCAGACCGTGTCGTTCGGGGTTGAATCGTACGTTCGTCTTTTCCTACAAGGAGGTTTGCTATGAACATCTTTCGTCGCAAGCGGAACATCATCGGGAGTGTGGCGCTGACGGCGTTGCTCGCGCTGTCCGCCCTCGCGCCAACCGGCTTGCACGCGCGCTCCGCGACCAACGTCAAGCTGGTCTTCTGGTACAACAACGATCCAAGCTGGATCGCCGCCTACCAGCACCTCATGGCCGCCTACACCAAGACCCATCCCAACGTCACGTTCGCCACCCAGACCTACGGCTTCACCGAGATGGCGACCAAGCTGGAGACGGTCATCGGGACCAGCGCGGCGCCCGACGTGGTCGGCCTGTTCGGCACGTTCGTGACCCCGTTCGCGCGGGCCAAGCAATTCGATCCGGTCCCGAGCTCGCTCTACACGACCAAGCAGATCCAGGCCACCTACTTCGCGGCCGCGACCAGCGCCTCCCTCTACAACGGCCAATATTATTCGCTGCCGCACGAGTACAACGTGGAGAACGACGGCATGCTGGTCAACCCCGCCGCCTTCAAGGCGGCCGGCATCGCCGGCTACCCGACCACCTGGTCCCAGTTGGTCTCCGACGCTGCCAAGCTGACGGTTACCAAGAACGGCTCCATCAAGCGCGCGGGCTTCCTGTTCACCTCCGCCGGCGGCCTGCCCACGTTCTTCCTGGCGCTGATCCTCCAGCAGGCGGGCGGGCACTACTTCGCGGCGGACAACGTCCACGTCAACTTCCAGACGCCGCAGGCCGCCACGGCCATGCAGGCCATGATCGGCTTGCAGCAGTACGGGAACGAGCGCGACTTCCCCGTCTCGGTGCTCGACGTCTCGGACTACTTCTTCCGCGGTCAGGCGGCCATGGCCTTCCGCGGGCCGTGGACCATCGCGGTCGGCCAGAAGCAGTTCCCCAAGGTGAAGTTCGACTACGTCAACGTGCCGTCCTACAGCAGCGCCATCCCGCCCTACTTCGCCGCCGAGTCCGGCTGGCAGGACGCCGTCACTGCGGCCTCCAAGAACAAAGCGGTGGCCTGGGACTTCGTGGGGTTCATGAACAACAAGGCCAACGACGTGTACTGGAACGACACGACCACCACGATCCCGGCGCGCCAGGATATCGCCAATGACGCGTCGTTCCAGGCCGCCAATCCGCTGCTCAAGCCCACGCTGAGCGCCCTCAAGTACGGACGTTGGGTCGGCCCCATCCAGGACCGCACCGCGTTCTACAACGGCATTCGCCGCTATTGCGTCAAGGTCTTTGCCCGCGGAATGTCGATCCCGCAGGCGCTCACGGCGATGACGAACGAGGTCAACCACGCCATCGACCTGCACACCGGCTCCAACCAGTAAGCCACGTTGTTGTAGCGTCG
>JAABUZ0100007920.1_pt1 | contig 12672 bp, 14 predicted proteins | sample 5562091 | NCBI WGS metagenome assembly JAABUZ01 (sample SAMN12813069, study PRJNA571459) | rock metagenome | isolation source: Antarctica rocks | place: Antarctica: Victoria Land, Linnaeus Terrace sud | collected 2015-12-21 | reverse complement strand
GGAGTGCGGCGAGGGAACGGTGTCGAGGACCAGGGCACACAGCCTTTGCTGGGCGTCGAGGAGGTTGGCACCGGCCGTTGGCCCCTCGCTTTGCCCGGTAGCTCCCGAAACGAGCAAAATCTCCATGGATCCAGTTTACCCCTGACAAGTTACATTGTCGTGGGTAAATAGATGGGGACAAGAATGCGATCAATGCGCGATCACGCAGCTATTCCCTTGCCTGCGGAATCCTTCTAAACTCAATGGAACCGCCACTTCCTGGAGAATTCCCCCATGCCCCGACCCGTCTCCTGGCTGCCTCGCCTGCATGAAATCAGTCGCGCGGCCAGCAATTCCGTCCGCTCGCACTACGACCGGCGTGATCTGGAACACCTGTTCGAGCTGCAACCGCGCGCCGCCCAGAAGCTGATCGAGTTGCTGCCCTCAGTCCAGATCGGCACCTCACGCCTGGTCGAACGCGAAGTCATGATTACCTTCCTCGACCGGGTGCAGGAAGCCGAAGACGTCGGCCAGTTGTTCGAGGAGATCCGGAGTGAGAAGGCTGTAACCTCTCGACGCAAGGTTCGCTCGCTGGTCCGGCGCGATCTCGATCCCGTCAGCCTCCCTTCCCTGCCCGATAGCATTGTGCTCGGTCGGGGGAGGCTGGAAATCAATTTCACCACCGTCGAGCAGCTGGCCGAGTCTCTGCTGCTGCTAGCCCGGGTGCTCGAAGGCGACGGGGATGGATTCGCGGAAGCCTATGAGGTGCGCGAGGAAACGGTCGCGGACGAAGCCGCGCACGAGGTGAGAAGGATGTTTGCGGAACTTGAGGCAGCTGAGCATCGCGGCACAGATATATACCCGTAGACATGTATACATGTTGCAGTGTTGTTTCGTCTGCTGTATGACATGTAGACATGAAAACTGTAGCGATTATTTCCCAGAAGGGCGGCGTCGGTAAAACCACTCTGGCTCTTCACCTCGCTGTAGCAGCGGAACGTGACGGAAAAACCACAGTGATAATCGATCTGGACCCGCAAGCTAGCGCGGCCACATGGAAGGATTTACGCAAAGATGAGTCGCCGATCGTACAACCTGCCCAGGTCAATCGTTTGAGCTTGATTTTGGAGGAGGCAAAAAAGCAGGGCGCGGCGTTTGCCGTGATTGATACATCTCCGAATTCAGAGAGCGCGTCACTGGCAGCGGCTCGGGCGGCGGATCTCGTGCTAATCCCCTGCCGCCCTCATCTTCTTGACCTAAAAGCTATCGGCTCATCTATCGAACTGGCACGATTGGCAAAGAAGCCTTTTGCGGTTGTCGTTAATGCGGTTCCGCCCCGAGGTGCGCTTGGCGCAGAGGCAGACGCAGCAATCAAGACGTATGACGCGCCTATTGCGCCTATCCACCTTTCTATGAGAGCCGCGTACTATCACTGCCTCGTGAACGGTCAGGTTGCTCAGGAGTATGAACCGCTCGGAAAAGCGGGCGAAGAAGCTTTTGAGTTATACAAGTGGGTACGCCTACAAGTTGGCATGCCTACAAGTCGATAAATAGTCATGTATAAAAGTCTACATGTCGCCTTTACATGGACACGTGAAAAGATGAGCGCGTGGTTGGTCGGCATTTGCAACAGGTCTGCAGATAAAGGCCTGAGTACGCTTTGACGTCACCTGCTAGGAGGCATTTGTGAAGCGCAACTCTATGGCACAAGCACTGAGCCAGGCAGCCGGTCATGCCTTTTCTCGGCCGCAATCGTCGGAACCTGAACCTGATCAAGCCTCAGGTAAGGGGCGAAATGACGGCCTACGCTTGGTGGGGTCGGTGGCCCCGTCTAGGGCCGGCAAAAAGCCTGTCACTGGTTTCTTTGATCCGGAAGTCTCACGGCAAATCAAGAAGACAGCTTTGGATAAAGACATGACGATGCAGGAGCTCTTACAAGAAGCCCTAAATGATTTGTTTCGCAAATATGACCTCCCGCCGATTGCATAATGTAGACATTGCGACATGTTGTTACGTAGACAGGTTGTGAGGAAGACATGCCCACCAAGCCACAAATTGAGGCGCAGAGTGTCCAGCCCATCACTCAGCGAAAGTTGGCTGGCCGCAATCGGGCTGCCGAGAAGACAGTGGCGAAAGGGAAGCAGGCGCTTCGTCTAGGCCAGTTGCTGGACGATCGCAACACGGGCAAATTGGGCGATGAAGTCATCAAGATCGCCCAGGCCATGTTGCTCTGCACATTGCCGTACAGTGCGACCACTGAGAGTTACATTAGCCGTACGGCGCGACTGGGTGACGGTTCAACCCTTACGGTGACCTTCAGTACGGGCATTTCCGACGTTCCGTTGCCCTTTGGCTCTGACCGCAAGCTGCTCGCCTGGGTGTTCGATCGTGCCATCAACTCGGAATCGCCCATGATCGCCTGGGAATCGGCTTGGGAATACCAGAAGGAGATGGGGCTCAAGCGCTCAGGGAAGAACAACAAGGACTTGCGAGAGCGATTTCACCGCATCAGCGGCCTTAACATCAACATCGAGCGCAAAGATGCCTCCGGCGTTGCCGGCAAGAACTTCTCCATCATCGACACCTACCATCTGCCACCTTCAATTACCGGGAGAAAGGTCAACCCCGACCAGCGAAGCCTGGGTTATAGCGACGAGGTCCCAGAGCTTCCACCTGCGCCCTTTGGCATCAGCATCAACCAAACCCTGTTTCATGACATCAGGAAGCACCATGTGGCCGTTCCACGGGGTCTCTGGCTGCAGGCGAGAGGGAATTCGCAGGTCCAAGATATGGTTCTCTGGCTGTATTACCGCTGCTATGCCGCTAAAACTGAGTCCGTCATTCCTTGGTCTGCACTTGCTGAGCAGTTTCCGCAGGATAAAAACCCCCGCCGCGCCCGTCAGCATGCAAAGGAAGCAATTGCTCAGCTTCGATTGCTCTGGCCTGGAGTTCGGGTTGAAGCAACCACGAGCGGCATTTGGGTGGACAAGGCTACGCAGTCGCTGCTCCTGGACGATCCATCGAAGGGGCGCGTCCGACGTCTCGGCTAATGTGAACTTCCCCGTACAGCGTTTAGGCGGCCTGTAGATGTGAACCTCCCCGTACAGCCCCCCCGCGCTGATGCAATGCGAACTTGCCCGTACGCTTATCACGCTTCACGGGTGGATAAGCAAATAGTAAGGTGAACTTCCCCGTACGAGATTGTGAACTTCCCCGTACGTCTCGGTGAACTTCCCCGTACGTCTCGGTGAACTTCCCCGTACAAAGATGTGAACTTCCCCGTATTTCCACGTGAACTTCCCCGTACTCCTTAATAGGAAGCAAGAGATTGCAAGAGATTCCAGGAGAGCAAGAGACAAAGCAGGAGTAGGGTCTGTGGATCCGGTGCAAGCAGTGGAAGAGTTCCGAAAAGCAAGCGCAGAAGCAACCGCAAGAGCTTCCTGATGAAGGTAGGGGTCTTTAGACAGCATTGGGTAAACCCTGGAAGCCGCGTTTTCCGCCAGAAATAGACCCAGGAAGCTCGCGCGACCAAAAATGGCGGGTAGGGTGCTCCGACACACGGACGAAGGCAGGGAAGTGGCAAAGCGGCCACTGAGGCAGATACCAAGAATGTCTCTCGTCGAACATGAGATCGCGGCGGCTCATTCAGCCTGATCCACACTCTGGATCAACGCCCGAAACCCGTAACAGCGTACGTCCAGGTTCACATAACCCGCGTCAATAAAGGATTCCTGCGTCAAAAGTGGTGCATGGAGAACGCGGATCGGCCCTGAAGAAGGGATGTGTATCCCGCTATCTTCGGTCCGTACCCTTGCGGGTCACCCACCTAAGCCGAGCCTCTTCCTCGCCGTAATGCTGCACTGCAAGCATTTCCCGCGCTTCGCGCCCCGCGAGGTAACCAGACCTGCTGAGGGGTCTCCCCTGGCAAGTGCAAGAGGCACCCTAATCTTCCGCGCTGCGCTTGTGCAGACCTTCGCTCACGCTCGCCTTCCACTTCGTTCCAGGTAGGGAACCCTCCTCTTGCACTTGCCGCCCCGCTGGCGTGGGCCAGGGCCAAGGCGTGTTTGTGAGCAAACACAGCACAGCCATTCAAAAACGAGGACACCAGCCATGAAGAAGTCAGCCACTGCCAAAGCTGCTGGCCGTCGCACCTACGATATCTGGTTGGGATTCTGGCCAAAGGCACGGAGTCCGATGGCGAACGGCGACGATTATCCGGCTCTGCCCGTTTTCTGGCGAGCACTCCTAAACAGCAAACCCTACCAACATCGAGGGCCGACCACCCAACGCGACAGCAAGAGGTTGATAACGGCCGGCGTGACTCGTTTGGTATAGGGTCAGCAGGCGGCCTCTCATGACGTAATACGCGCTCGCAGCTTCCTGAACGCTGACTTTACGAGAAGCGCGGCGGAGAGCTAGGCCATCGCGACGCATCCTCTCTCCGACAATCGCGCTACCTTGGAAGTTCCACTGCTGAGCTAATCCAGCCAACGCGATCAAAACCTCTGCATTCGCTTGCATCCGGCGCAAACCTTCCGCTCTGCCGATTAGAGACCACATTTCGTTAGGCTCTATCGCGAGCTGTCCCCTAACAGGGTGTAGGTAATCGATAGCAATTTTGGCAACCCCGTCTATGGAGACGGGCTCAAGCCTGGCTACGAGATCTTCCCAGCTCAGCGTGGCAAGATTCGTCTTCTTCCGCGAGGCCAGAAAATAGGCGGTCGGACCCGAGACGGCAAACGCGAGCAGCAGCAGTGTAAAGGTCATAGTCGAGGATAGTCAGCGCTTCGATCATATTCGAGGCGGGCAGCAGCGGCAACAAGATAAGCACGGATCTCCGGAGAAAGTTCAGCCCGTTCCTTTTCGGGAAACCAGAACGTGATACCCCAGAACACCACAACCGCAAGATACGCAAACATTCGGACATGATCGAGCACAACAAATTCACGGTTCCAGCCGAGTGCGGTATGCGCTACGTCTCCGAGCAGGGCGATTGAAGACCATAAGAAGAGCCCTTGTCCAACCGCATACACCTGGCTACGCCAGCGCAGCCCGAGTCGATTCGCCGCCGTCATCATTGCCAAGAAGAGGCCGGAGGTCATGAGTGCGGTGAATACCGTAATCCGCGTGTCCCAAAGTTCCAGCCCCTTGGATTGTGAAGGGCCAAGCTCGTAGGCCATGATCGCTGCGATACCTAAACCGACAGCGGCCCAGATCAAAAACGATTTCCGAGCCTCAAGGACCCATCTTCCCGTCGGTCGTAGAACATTCCTCGCGATCTCAACGATGAGCCCAACCTGAAAGAGGTAATTGGCCCCACCGGTGATCCAGTACGCCAGGAAGTATTGATGATTGGTTCCAAACCGATACACAAAGAACAACAGAATTGTTCTGAGTGCCGAGAATGCGATAAACGCGGAAAATACCGGAAATTCGCGCAGTTTTCTCCTCCACACCAGAATCAGCACCAGGGCGACGTGGCCGATCAGCGACGCCGCCCAGAGTGCATTGTCCAGAGTGGAGAATTTCATCAGGCACTTCCGTGCGACACATTAAATTCCCAGGTAGCTGAGAACAGTGTAGACAGCCATCACTAATGTGCTCGTTGCTGTTGCTAGACGAGGGTGTGGATCGCAGCCCGTTTGGTCTGCATGGGCAGCAGGAACGGAGGCGCAGATAAGGGCGGCGACGAGGGCGAACGAACGAACGGACTTCTTCATTGGGGGCTCCTAGAGGCGCGGTTGCGCCTTCCAGAAGAGTAGCCCACTTAGAGCACCGGAATTGCTACTATTGTGCGAGGACTGCCAATCCCATGTCCCCTGCCGACCGTATTTCTACTCCTTTTCCGGGATTTCCAGGATGTCCAGGGTATAGCGGTACCCCATTTTCATACTCGCCGCACCCAAGATTGTGCGGATCGACCGGGCGGTTCGCCCTTGCTTACCGATGAGCTTCCGATATCTGACGGACCGACCTGAACCGAAAACAGATTGAGCCGTTCAGCTCATCGGTTCGCAACTCCCCAGAGCCCAGATCATCGACTAGAGCCTCTACTATCTGAAGCACTGCGGCTCGCCGAGTTGGATCGTACCGGAGTCGCTGCCAGGCAAGCCAGGCTGTGGGCGGAAGAGCATCCCGATGCACGGTCGTCCGACGCTGCTACCCTCTGACCATGCCCGCCATCTTGAACCCGGTACCCGCTTCTTCCTCCATGGTTGAGATTGAAGTGGGTGGCATCCTGTTCGACATGGACGGCGTACTCGTAAGGTCCACTTCCGGCGATGAACGGTGCTGGACCAGGTGGGCAGAACGGCATCGGCTGACAGCCGGTTTCGACCTCAGGAAGACGCACGGCCGGCGCGCAGCCGACACCATCCGAGAGCACCTCCCGCGCATCACCGAAGCTGAACTGAAGCAGCATCTTGCCGATCTGGATGCATTCGCCGAAGAGGAGCAGATTGGTGTCGAAGCGTATGCGGGCGCCCGCCAGCTTTTCCAGTCCATCCCTTCGCACCGTTGGACGGTCGTCACCTCAGCTTCCGAGAGGATGATGCGCAGCTGGCTGGCCTCGGTCGGCATCGTCGCACCCGCGAGCGGTGTCGGAGGCGACAGGGTGACGAGAGGGAAGCCAGACCCGGAAGGCTATCTCCGTGGAGCCGCGCTGCTCACCCGCCCACCTCACGAATGCCTGGTGGTCGAAGATGCGCCGGCTGGTATCCAGGCCGAACGATCCGCAGGCTGCCAGGTACTCGCCATCGCATCGTCGCATGATGTTGCCGAGCTACGGCACGCGGATTGGGTTGTTGCTTCGCTCGATCAGATCCAGCTCTCGGTGAGCGACTCTGCAACGCTCAAACTTCGCTTCCCAGCGCTCACTTCCGTGCTCTGATCGTGCACCAAAGGTAGTCGCCAGCAGGTATGTTCGCGGGCTGCTTCCATGTATGAGAACAAGCAACAGAACGCTGCTTAGCAGCGGGAGAAGGTCTGACACGTCACCCCCAAAGGGTTTACCGTTGTCTACCAAAGTTAGACAATTGTCTACCTTCATGAAATGAGCAACTTAGTCGCATTCTGGTTCCGGGCGAAACCGTTGGTAAACAGTGGTCTACCATGCGTTTACAGGGGTAAACAGGATTTCAGCCGAGAGGCTCACCACAAGTCACCAACTTAGTAGGTTGTGTTTACCGTGGTCTACCAATGTTTACCGCTGTAAACGCACGCTTCTCTTCAGCCGAGGCATCCAAACAACTGACTTTCCGAGCAAGTCCAGGGTCTCCAATGAGCCTTCTCCGCATTCCCGCACCGCTCCCTTCCGCGTCACCAATGGTTGAACCGAAGGCGTCGATCCGGGGCAAGACTATCTCCACACGACTTCCAAAATTCGAGATGGAAGCCGTCGAAACCGCAGCCGAAGCTGGCGGAATGACGTGCGCGGAATGGCTCAGGGAAGCGGCCCTCGCCCACCTGAAGCGGCCTGCCCGGAGCAAGAAACCGGCTCCTGATCCGGTCATTCTGGCCGAGATTATGGGGCTTCGGTCGCTCGTTCAGAACCTGATTGCCGCCGCGTCCGACCTGCCCGAGGAGACCGTTCAGAGGATAGTCAAGCACGCCGACGCGAGTAAAGAACGCAAGGCCGAAGAGATCCTGAAGCGGCTTGAAGGCACTCAGCCGGAGACGAAGTAGTGCCCCGGCCGCTCAGCTTTCGGCGACGAGGGACGGTCCTTCCGCTCCTCTCGCTCCTCTTTTTTGTGCTGCCGATCGGCTTCGCCGTTCCGTTCGCGCTCTGTTTTCGCTCGCGTTATCGCCTCTCCAGAAGCAGTATTTTCCGACCTATATGGCCATGGCCATGACCGGGGAGACCGGCCAAACGGTTCCGGTCTGGTGGATTTGGAAGACCGGACCAAAGCACAAACCGGAGCTCGCCGATGATGCGGACGTCGTCTCCGCGCCAGCCATTGGACGAAAAGGTCTGCCTCTGTCTGTATCTCCAATAGCCCAGGCAAAGGGTTGGACCGGGCTGTTTCAGGCAAAACAAATGGGCAGCTCGCGAAACGGAGAGGCAGTTCTTCAGGACCAGTTCTTTGCCGGCGAGAGCTTTGCCCGGATGATAGTCACGCCGTTCTATGGGATGGCTCTTGCCGCTCTGCTCTTCTTCGGATTCCGGAAGAAGTTTGGTGGCCAATCGGAACACGAGGAGCGGCATGGCCGGAGGACCAAGGGACCAGAGCTGACGTCAGCTTTAAGGTGGCCTCGGATTGGAAGGGCGAACGGAATCCGACTCCGGCTGGCGGGAAGGTTCGGTCTGCCGGGCGGCAGTTTGCGCATCCCGAGGAAGCTCGAATCGAGTCACATCCTGCTCATGGGAGATACCGAAGCGGCAAGTCGAACGCGATCCGGCAGATCCTCCGGCAGGTCCAGAAGCGGGGCGAATCCGCCATCGTCTACGATCCGGCCGGCGAGTTTGTGCAGGAGTTCTACTCACCCGAGCGAGGCGACTTCGTCCTCAACCCGCTCGACCAACGCTGTCCGTTCTGGAATCTTGGCGGCGAACTCGACGCTCAGGGCATCGAAGACGCGCTTGCCGCCGCGATGCTTCCCGAGAAGCAGTTCGAGAACGGATTCTTTACCGACGCTCCGCGCCGGGTGCTCGCTGCACTGCTAAGAAAAGGCGGCTCGGTGGCAAGCCTTTTGGACTGGATGTCCGATCCGGCCCAGATCGAGCAGCGGCTGGCCGGAACTCCCCAGGCGGCATATCTCGACAGGAAAGCCGGACCCCAACGCGCCGGCGTTCTGGCCAGCCTCAACATGATCGCCGACAGCCTCGACTTGCTCCCCGGAAGGTCCGATACAGTGAACTGGTTCGACACCGGCAAGTGGAGACACGAGCGCACGCGGTGGGTCTTTCTGACCTCCAGACCGGCGCTTCGAGAACGCATCCTGCCACTCCACTCGGCGTGGCTCGACCTCCTCATCCTGCGCATGATGGAGCCGTGCGTGAACCCGGCCAAGCCGGTCTGGTTCGTTTTGGACGAGCTCGCCAGCCTCAACAAACTTCCCCAGCTTCACACTGCCGTGACCGAAAATCGAAAGTATGGAAACCCAGTCGTGCTCGGCTTCCAGGGACGCAGCCAGCTCGAAAAGCGCTACGGCCAGGATGCCGAGGCCATGCTTTCGCAACCCGCGACCAAAATCTTTTTCAAGACCTCGGAGCCGCGCGCGTCCAAATGGATTTCGGAGACTTTGGGTGAGATAGAGGTAGAGCGCCTGAAAGAATCGCGGACGCCCGGACTGCTCGGGTCGAAGAAGAACTTTGCCATGGAGATTGCCACCAAACCTCTCGTCATGGCCTCTGAGATCGCCGGCCTCGAGCCCCTGCGTGGATATATCAAGCAGGAGAACCGGGTGATGCCTGTGAAGTTCGCGTTTGTGGCAAAGCGGAGTCAACAGCCCGAATTCATCGAACGAAAGATGACAATCCCGGAGCCAAGGCTGCCGCCTCCGCTTCTGGTGCAGATGGAAGCTCGGCTTTCCCCGCCGCCAGCGGCAGAACGACTTGCCAGCCCGACGATTTGCCAGCCGCCAGAGGCCATGGATATACGGCCCACTCCGACACAGGAACCGAAGAACCTGGGGGCGGAATCTACGCAGCCGGAGCGGCGCAAGTCGGCTTTTAAGAAGGACGGAATGGCGCGTGAGTGGAAACCAACCGATTGAGGTCGCGATGTTCTACGCCGGCCAGGTATGACAATTTGCTCCTGGGGCTTGGTGGATCAGAGGAAGCAACGGAGCGTCGGTTGGACGGATTTAGCGAGCTAACAGCCGCCCTCATCGGAGGGCGATGCTCAGACCCCGCCCAGCAGATAAGAGCAAGAACTTTCCTGATGATGAGGTGTGGGGTTGACGGTTGCGGCTGACGACTGAGATCATCGGCATCGAGCAAGGAGCCACCGCAAAAACAATGCAAATTCGGGGATGAATCAGCATTCAGACATCCGCAGAACTTTTCCCGGCCTGGTATTTCTTTGACACGAACATGAAGAAGGATGAGGAGACCAACGCAAATGGTCAAACGCTGGAAGTTTGGAGCCCTTGCAGGAATCCTTGTCTTAGCCGGCTTGGGCGCAAGGGAAGTCACCCACCTCTATTGCGAGAACCGCAACATGCATAAAACCCTTGATCTAATTAGTAAGGAATGTCTTGATAAGCCACATTGCTTCGTTGTGTCCAAAGGGTACTGATGGAGCGGAATCAACAGCAGCTGCCACCCGAGCCGGAGGGCCAATGAACGTCTCCCCCATGTACGCAAAAGCCGCATCCTTCGCCTGGACTGCCTTACAGCGCATAAATAAGCTTTTTCCCACACACGAACTGCCAACTCCCGCATGGTCTGACAGGCCTTTACAGAAAAGAGGCGACCGCTGGATGCCACCATTGGGGCCACGGGATACTCAATCCGTGTGTCCGAAATGCGTCGTTGAGATTCGGGACAGCATTGTTAGAGGCAAGGCAGACATAGAAGCTCTTACGGAGAACCTGGGAACCATCCGGGCTGAAATCGTCGAAGAAGCGGACACCGTGGTGCTTAGGAAGATCTGTGAGCGTCACGGACCCTTTGAGGACACCCTTGCTTCAGACGCCCAATTCTTCTGGCGCATGGAAAACCTATTTCCCGGGGCCGACCTTCCTCGTAAGCAGGTACAGAGCTACGGTATCCATTCCGTGAAGTACGGTCGCGGCTCCTACTTGATTGTTGACCTAACGACCCGCTGCAACATGAAGTGCGATACATGCTTTATGGATGCGAACCAGATAGGCCACGTCTACGAGGCAACTTTTGAGGAGATTAAAGCTGTTCTCGACAATGCGGCCAACGTTGAGCCAAAGCGGGAGTTCAACGTCCTGTTCTCGGGCGGCGAACCTACGCTCTCTCCGCACTTCCTGGAAGCTGTAGCGTATGCAAAGAGCATCGGCCTTGACCGAATCCATGTAGCGACAAACGGCATTACATTTGCTGAAGACCCTCGCCTCGCCTTTGACGCTCGCGCGGCCGGTTTGCACGGGGTCTACCTTCAGTGCGACGGAATGTCGGACGACAAGAATGCTCACAGACGCGTGGGCAATTACCTGGACGTGAAACGACTTGCGCTTGAACATATTTGCGCGGCAGGCATGAGCGTCACTTTACAAGTGACTGTAGCGCGAGGCCTCAACAACGATGGAGTCGGAGAAATTGTCCAATTTGCGGCCAAAAATATCGATAAGGTCTTTGGGGTGGTGTTCCAGCCTGTGATGTTCACCGGCCGCGATGAGCAGATCGCCGATGAGCGGCGCTACGAACTGAGGTACACGCTCTCGGAGCTAGCAACGGACCTTCAGGCGCAGTCAAAAACCGACTGGAAACCTATGCGGGACTGGTTTCCTATGGCCTGCTACGGCATCTTCAGCACCTATTTAGACATGTTGGACCCCAGCAGAGGGCGTGGATCCATCTCTGCTAGTGGCCATCCAGATTCCCAGATTTTTAGCGCTTTAGTCGTGAATAGGGACACGGGTGACTGGGTTCCGGTAGGTAGCTTCTTCAATGTCGAAAGCTTCTTAAACGACGTTGAAGCTGTCGTTAGCAATGCTCGAGGACCGGTTCTGTCCAAGGCGCAAGTGGCCCTGGCTATAATTCGCAACTTCGATTCGACAATGGCTCCTGCCGGGCTTCGTGTCAGGGATCTCTTCACGCTTCTGGAGCAGTGCACGTTGAGGTCAAATTGCCAGGTGGATGACTGGTCATCTGCCGTCTATAAGCGGGACCAGTGGCGGATGCTGATCATAGGTGCCTCCTGGTTCCAAGACCTGTTCAATTACGAGCTGCACAATCTTGAGATGTCGACCGCGCTGGTCGCAGATCCAGGGCTTGACAAGACGGGGAAGGGATTGGGAGAAGTTTCATTCTCTTTCAAAAACGCCGGTGGGTGGCGACAACTCTCTGAACGTTTGCGTCAAGCTCCTTCACTCAGCCAGTGGCACTCAACACATGGTCGTCACGCAATCTATGCAAACGACCAGCTCGTCCCTATCCAAGGCGTACCCCAAAAGGCAGCAGCATCGGAAGTGCATTGTGACAAAGAAGGCATCAAGGTAGCAAACTAGTAAGAGGGCAGAGCCTGGACCGCACGTCCTTGACCGAACCAGGGCTGGAGCGGTGATCTACGTAAACTGGTCGTATACCGAAAGGGACCCAAGCGCATGGAATCCCTGTACAGTCGCCCATACGCACGACTTCGTTATAGCGAAGGCCCTTTTCTAAAAGAAAGGGAGCACTTTTTAGCACATCAGCTCGCTCAAGGGCACCCGCCACAAGTCGTACGTGCAACGGCTTCAATGCTGCTACGTGTCATCCAATTCTTGGAACTCCGAACTTTTCGGGAAGTCTCACTAGAAGAATTAGGAAGGGCAGCAGAACGCTGGATCCGTGACGGTACTGCCCACGGTTATCAGGGCATCGGACCCAAATCTGAAGAGCGTTTCATTAGGATCGGACGTCAGTGGCTCGGCTTTCACAAGATGTTGGTCGTGCTGATTTCGGTATTTTGGTTTGGCCCAGCTTCGGAAGTTAACTTTGGCCCACCTGGGAGTAGCTGAGTAGGCTTTCGTGGATGGATCAACGGAAGCGGAGCTGGCTGACCAGGAGAGACAAGGTGG
>JAABUZ0100007917.1_pt1 | contig 12674 bp, 10 predicted proteins | sample 5562091 | NCBI WGS metagenome assembly JAABUZ01 (sample SAMN12813069, study PRJNA571459) | rock metagenome | isolation source: Antarctica rocks | place: Antarctica: Victoria Land, Linnaeus Terrace sud | collected 2015-12-21 | reverse complement strand
TTGGGGTCGGCATCGGGCCGGTCCAGCGAGATCTGCAGCGCCACCGGCAGGCCGGACACGGCCCGGATTCGGTCCAGGAGCCTGCGGCTGAACAGTGTGGCGTTGGTCAGCACCACCACCGGGAGGAGCGCCGAGAGCTGGGCTAGCAGCTCGGGCATTGAGGGCATTAGAAACGTCTCACCGCCGGTGACCCCGAGCTCGGTGAACCCCAGCTCGCGGGCCTGTCCGGCGGTCTCCAGCATGGCGGCGGGCGCCAGCTCGCGGCTCGGCACCCCCGGCCCGGACTCAGTCAGGCAGTAGCGGCAGGCGATGTTGCAGTGGTAGTTGGAGTACAGCCACACCCGGCCCGGCAGCCGGCCACCGGCCACGGCCTCGCCCACCATTCCGGGCGCGGACGCTACATCGAGGTCGGTCATCGCAGATCCTCCAGGGCGAGGCGGCCCAGGGTGCCGGCGGACGTGGGAAGGCCCAGCGCGGTGGCGAACCGGTTGAGCAGCAGGGTCGCCCCGATGACCGTGGTCAGCTCCACCACCTCGTGATCGGCCCAGTGTTGCAGCACGTCATCGCGGGCGTCGTCACCAACCTGGCCCGACCCGGCGACGACGATCTCGATCCACCTCAGCAGGGCGAGCTCGCGGGGTGTGGTGAACACCTGCACGACCGGCAGCTCGCCGCGCAGCGCCCTTACCTCGCGGCGGTCCAGGCCGGCGTCGAGGGCGACGACGGTGTGCGCCTGCACGCAGTACCGGCAGCCTGCCAGGGTGGAGGTGCGCACGATGACGATCTCCTTGGTGCGCCAGTCGATCCCCGACGGGCCCAGTGCCGCGCCGATGAACGGGAGCGCGACCTGTAACAGCTCCGGAACCTGCGCCAGCGCCCCAACGACCGGCCCCGGGTCGCCGGAGGCGTAGTAGGCCCGGGCCAGCAGCGGGGCCTGGTCGGCCTCGATCAACCGGACCGTCGTCCTCGGCGCACCGTCATTAGGCCCGGTCATGGGAACCTGGCTGCACTGGAGTTATCACCTCAGTCACCTCCGCGACGGCGCCGATCGGACCTGGCCCGCCGGGGGGCTTTCTCGCATGTCGAGCCCGGGCCGTCATAAACCCGGCCCCGCTGTGCAACCGGGTCCATCGGCGTCGCGCACCGGCGAGCGTCCGGACCGGTCCAGAGCCCAATCGGCTGCGGACGTCGGCGATCGCGGCGTTCCACGGGCCGTCCCCGTACGTCGGGTAGGGCTGCATGGTGACGGCCAGGTCGCGGGCGCAGCCCGGTCCTAATGGCAAGGGTGAGCTCGGCGAGAGCCTTACCGGCCCGTGGGCCGACGGCGGTCGCGCCGATCACCCGGCCGCGCCTGTCGAGCACCAACCGGCTGAACCCGTGGGTTTTGGCCTCAGCGACCGCACGGTCGACGTCGGAGTTGAGGTGGGTCCGCACGGTGTGGCCGGTGCGGGCGCCGACCGCGGCCACCTCGGGGTTGGTGAAGGTGACGCGAGGAATGAGCAGATCGGCCTTCCTGCGCAGCCCAGTACCGCGTTGGTAGCCGTGGTGGAGCCGGCACGCCAGCGACGTGGGTGAACTGCGGATGGCCGGTGAGGTCCCCGGGCCGCCCAGATCCGCCGGTTCGTCGTCCGCAGGTGTGCATCGGCGGTGACCAAGCCTCGACTGTCGGTGGCGACGCTGGCCGCGTCGAGCCCGAGGTCGCGGGTGTCGGAGCGGCGTCCCACCGCGACCAGGACCCGGTCCGCGGTCAGGCGTCGCCCGTAGGCCAGCACCACGTCCGCTCCGTCGGCGGCTGTGACCGGTGTTCTGGTGAGCACCCTGGCGCCGTCGCGGTTCAGGGACTCAGTCACCAGCCGTGCCGCGTCCGGGTCCTCGTTAACCATGAGCCGTTCCAGGACTTCGATGACAGTGGCCGTGCTGCCCAGCCGCGCGAATGACTGTCCGAGTTCGCACCCGATGCTGCCCCCGCCCAGAATGACCAGCCGGTCGGGTCTCTCGGCGAGGTCCCACACTGAGTCGCCGGTCAGCGGATCGGCCTCGGCGAGCTCCGGGATCGGCGGGACCGCCGGGTCCGAACCGGTGGCGATCAGCGCCTGCCGGAACCGCACGCAGACCGCCCCGATCTCGGCGGAATCGGGCCGGACGAACCGGGCGGTCACCGATGCGTACGCAACCCCCGCGGTCCGCAGCGCCTCCGCCGAGTCGACTGGCTCGATCGTCGCGATCGCGCTCCGCACGTGCGCCATCACCTCGTCGAAGGCCACCCGTACTCCCGCGACGTGCACCCCGAGCCGGGCGCCCCCTCGGGCGTCCACCACTGCCGAGGCTGCCGCGATCAGGGCCTTGCTCGGCACACATCCGGTCCACAGGCAATCCCCGCCCGGCCGGTCACGCTCCACCATCAGCACCGATGCTCCCAGCGAGGCCGCCGTCCACGCCCCGACCAAGCCCGCGGTGCCGCCGCCGACGACCAGCAGGTCCCACACCCCCCCTTGCGGGGCAACCGGGACGGCCGGCGCCGCCGCGGCCGTGAGGACGGTGCTCACCAAGGCACCCCACGACGTCCGCGGACGGTGCCACGGAGGTTGGGCATCGACAGCAGGAGGGTCGGCGACGCCGCATCCTCCTCCGCGTAGCGGACGCTGTCCTGCACGTAGGCCCGCACCCGGGACGCGGTCTCGGGGGACGTCCGTCCGGAGTGTCCTGCCCCTTCCCGAAGCTGAGCCCACCCCCGCGCCACCACCGCGGCACTGGCCCTCAAGGGGCCGAGCCTCCCGCTTGCGCGGGATCCGGCGCGACAGCCGATCCAGCATGCGGTGCTCCCTCCCTTACACGGTCCCGGGATGACCTGCCCGTTGTCAGCCGTCAGGTTGGGAACCGGTCCGACGCCAGGATCTTCCACGGCCAAGGCTTAGGTTTCTGACTCCGCGGCAGGGCACGAGGCTGTCGTACGCCGGCCAGCCGCTCAGCTTCCTGCCCCGGCTTGGCGGACCGAGTCGGGCGCGGCGTCGATGCTGACTCGGGTGCTGCCCGACGGTGCGTGTATCGGCGTCGCTCCCGCCTGACTTCACCAGCACACGATGCTGAGCGGTCTGACGCTCGACCCGTCTGGCTCCTGTCCGTTGATCTGCGCCGCCGGCCTCTCGCCCACGCAAGCGTCGGTGCGGAGCATTCTGGAGGTGAACCTCGCGGGCGCCGCCGCCGTCTTGGAGCAATTCGTCCTGTGATGGCCGCAGGTGGGTCCGGGGTGGTTCTCGCGAGCGGGGTAGGATACTTCACCGCACGCCTGTCGCCGGTCGAGGAACACGCGCTCGCGTGGACGCCCGCGCGACCTGCTTGACCCGCCCTTTGCGGGCTGACGTCCGTGCTCTTGCACCTACCGATCCGCGCCTTCTGGCTGAACCAGATCGCTACTTTTCCATCGTGCAGCGCAGGTCGTCAGGGCCGCCGCCCTCGCCGGTTCAGTGCGCTCGAACGCCGACTGCTGCGATTCGCAGACCCGCTACAACGCCGACGCGATCCCATTCAACTGGCGCTACACCATACCCATCTCAACGCCTACCTCGAACAACATCACCGCAGTCCAAGTGGGTGCGCCCGGTGCGTAGGCCGTGCGTCGCCACGGCGTCGCCGCCCTTCTACGTCCACAAGTCCAGATCGACTGGGCAGGCGTCACGTTGGTGCTGGTGGTTTCGGACCCGGACGCCCTACGGACAGTCCGGTTGCCCGCCAACTGTCACATTCTGAAAGGTCTCCTCACCGGCCTCTCCTGGCTCCCGGGTGCGGCGGTACCGGTACCTGTCGCCGCCGGTGTAACGGATGACCGCTGACCGGCACTCACAGGTAGCAGATTAGATCCCTCGTCCCGAAGGACATTCATGACTGCTCCGACGGACGTCGCTCAGTCCGCCCCAGCTGGTCGGCAGCTCGCGGTCGGCGGCCTCCCGGGCTTGCCGCTTGCCAAGGAGGCGGCGGCTGATGGTGCGGATGCATCGTCGGCCGGTTTCGTCCGGCTTCTGCCTGGGTCTGGCGGTGAGCATGCGCTGCAGGTCCGGCAGGGAACGACGGCCCGGGCCCGGCAGTTTTACGACCAGCAGGTGGTCGTCCGGCTCACCGAGCAGATGCGCGAGTTCCTGGGACGTACGCAGATGCTGATGGTGGCCACCGCTGACGGTGGCGGCGAGTGCGACTCCTCAGCACGCTTCGGACCGCCGGGGTTCATCGTGGTACTGGACGACACCCACGTGGCCTACCCCGACTACCGGGGTAACGGCGTCATGGCAAGCCTGGGCAACATCTCCGAGAACCCGCATGTCGGCCTGCTCGCCTTGGACCTGGTGATCGACCTGATCGGCCTGCATGTCAACGGCCACGCCCACGTCATCGATGACGCCGAGCTGCGAACGGCCCACCCCGACCTGCCTGAGAACCATGCGGCGCAGTGCTGGGTGGTCGTCGGTGTGGTGGAGGCCTACGTGCAGTGCCGCAAGCACCTACCTCGGATGGTCCCGGCCGACCAACAGTGCGCGGAGGACACCGAGGACCCTCCACGGCCGGGGGGGCCCGACCAGTTCGGCGCGGCAGGCCAACAGCGATCCTGGGTCGATTCCCGCTAGACCAGAAAACCGCGGGTGTCGCGGTGGTCGTGTGAAAGGGACTGCTTGCGGCGGGCCGCGCTCGCCCAGATACCCGGCACCCGACGTGCAGGCGGGGCACGGCGGGTGCCGGTCCGGGTCGGCGGAGCGGTGCGGTGCGGTGCGGTGCGGTGTCCACGACACCGCGACCGACGGCGAGGGTGGAGGCGGTCTCGGCGGATAGCGCAACCAGTGCACGCAATCAGCGTGGCGCAACCAGTCCTGTCGGACCTTTCCGCTACGTTGCTAGAATGGGAACGAGCGCGGCGCCACGATCGAAGAAGTCGCTCAGAGAGCAGGCATCAGCGTCTTCACCGCGCGAGACGTGTTCTCGCGGCCGCGACGACTGAGTCCTGACACCGTTACTCGGGTCACGGAGGTCGCGCGGGAGCTCGGCTACGAGCCGCGGCGCTACGCTGGCCGGCGCCAGACCGGGCTTCATGTCGGCTATCTGCAGCCCCGGACCGAATACATAGACCTGATCAACGACACGTGGGCGCGGGCCGCGGCGGCCATGGGGCTCGCCGCAGCCCGGCAGGGGCATCGCTACTACGCCTTCGGCAGCAACCCTGAGCAGCCAGACGGCGACATCAAGGTCCTCAAGCGAGAGCTAGCCCTCGGCCAGCTAAACGCGGTCGTGTTCACAGACCCTCGATACGACGACGAGGACCCGCGCATCCAGTTCCTAAACGAGAGGAGCGTCCCCTTCGTCGTCTGGGGCAGGCAGCGCGAGACCACTGGCTACAACTGGGTCGACGACGACGATGAAACCGCGATTGCCGACCACGTCGGGCGCTTTATCGACCTCGGCCACCGGGTCATCGCACATCTAGGTTTCGCCACTCAGCTCGACGGCTTGACAGGCGAAGGTGGCGTCGACGACAGCGGGCCGCCCTACCGTCGTGCCGCCGGTTACCGCCGTGCCATGGCGCGCGGCCGGCTAACACCGGTCGAGAGGGTGATCGCCTACGACACGCTGTTGGACGATGACCGGACCGTTGCAACCATCACGGACCTGCTCGAGGAACGCGTCCAAGGAGAACGAGTCACAGCAGTCGTAGCCGACTCCGACTGGTACGCGATCATGGTACAGAGCGTGATGAATCGACTGCGCCGACCTGCGAGCGACAACGTCGAAGTCGCCGGCATCGACGACATGACCGTGCGACGAATCCTCCCCCAGCCGTTCGCCAGCATGCGCTGCGACTACCTGCGCCTCGCCGACCGCGCGCTATGGCTACTGCAGCGATCCCTCACCGACATCCGCTCCGTAGATCACTCGCTGACGAGATACGAACTGGTAGAACCACCGGCCGCGCCGCAGGGTTAGCACACGGCGATCAGACTGCTGCTCTCTGAACGGCACCCGGACCGCCGGGGTCCAGGCCCCGACTGCGGCAGCGACTCGTTCGCCCCGTTCGTCGACTCATGCACCGCCCGGCAAGCTGAGGACCCGCACCTGTGGGCCACACCCTGTTCGACGAGCTGCAGGAATTCCGCTTCGCCGGGTCGTTATTAAGATGCCGCTGCGGCGGCGGGACGTCGCGAAACTGAGATGGCGACCCCTAAGCTGCCGTCACAACCGTCATCGCTACAAGACTTCAGCGCGCGACCTCGGTCCGCGCGAGTCGCGGGGCGAGCAAAGGTGACAACCAGGATGACCACCGATGTTGCGACTGCCTCCACGCAGCGTAGCCTCGGCGCGCGTCGACGATGCCGAACGCTGCAGCTCAGCGCCGCACACGTCGCCGCGAGAGGTTGTCGTCGATGCTGGGAAAGGGCGGACTCTGGGTCCTTGTCTTCCCCGGCCGTCTGGAGCAGCCCCGTGTAGAAGTACAGGACGCGGACGGCGCGGAGGAGGACGAAGAGCACGGAGGCGAGCGCGAGCCAGCGTGCCGACGTGGTGCCCGAGATCCGCAACGTAGGCCACGAGCAGGCCGATGACGGCGATGCCGGGTGCGACTGCGACTCCGCGGAACTGCTTAGCAGACTCCCCCGCGCAGGACTCGGGCGGTTCCGGGGCATTTCTCAGGGGCCGCCGACGGCGGACAGCAGCCCGAGGGCTCGCAGCCGCGGGACGATCAGGGTGGCCGCGATGCCGCTGTGGTCGCGGCTGACGAAGTGCACCGCGGCGTCCTCGACGACATCGCGGGCACGCTGCGCGATCAGCGCCTCGAAGACGAACATCGTGGCGTTGGTCCAGGTCCGGATCGCGGCCGCGTAGGCCTGCGCACGCTGCGGCCCGAGGGACCCGACGTAGTACATGGCCGGGTCGCCGTAGTTGGACCGCGCCCGCATGCGCCACGCGAAGTCGAAGATCGTCGTCGGCGGCAGGCTCCTGTCCTGACGTTCCGCCTCCCCGTTCGGGGCCCGGCGCCGCTTCAGCCGGTGCTTGACCTCCCCCACCTTCTTTTCCACCCCCCGCCGACGGGTCGTCCGCAGCAGCATCGCTGCCCGGCTGTGCGGGTCGGCCGCCGCCGCGAGGTTGCTTGACTCTCCGGGTGGTCCCGGAAAGCCACCGTAGACAAGCGCGGGCCGAACCGCTGAGCACGTCAGGTCCCACGGCGGCGGCAGCAGCCGCGAGTTCGCGACCTGGGCCGACATGGCGTTCAGCAGCCCGCGGTGAGTGGCGGGGGCGTTGCTGTCGCGGACGGTCAGCCAGGCGGTGGCGTGCCGGCTGCTGGCGTAGTAGGCGTCGACCGGTGCACCGTGATTGGCGACGGACAGCCGCTGCGCGTCCTCGAGGTCAATAAGGTGCAGGCGTAGCTCGGAGGTCCAGCCGTTGAGCAGCAGCGAGCGCACCCCGGCCGGATCGCTTGGCTTCCCCTGGCCGGACAGTCGCAGGAACGCCCTGCGACCCTGCATCTCAGCGAGCAGCGCCGTCGAGGGGTCGTCCCCGTAGCGGTCCTGGACATGCTCAGCGAGGCTGACCCAGTAGCCGAGGTAAGTGGTGAAGGTGCGCGCCTCGTCGGTGTCGGCGTCGAGCAGCGAGTAAAAGTCGAGCTCGGAGAAGCGAATCAGCATCGCATGTGCTAACTGCCGACGGCGGCGCGCAGCAGCCCCCCGACCAGCCAGACCAGCGCGGCGGAGCCGGGATCGGCGGTTGCGGCGTGCGCGATGAGTTCCTGGTCCTGGTCGTTGGTGTAGAGGCCGGCGCCCCAGCCGTCCTGCTCGGCGCGGTCCCAGGACAGGGTGTCGTCGGCGTCGGTGACCAACAGGTAGGCGCCGCCGTCGAGATGTGCCTTGATCGCCGCGTTCATCCCGCCGGTCTGGGTGAAGCGGGCCGGCACCCCGGCCCGGCGCAGCGCATCGATCGCGTCGGCGTAGGCGCCGGCGGCGGCGAGCCGCATCGTCTCGTCATAGCTCAGCATCGCTCGTCCCCGCTCGCGCTCACGCGCCGGTGCAGACCAGCTCGCGGACCCGGGCCAGCAGCGCCTGGGCGTCGTCCGCACCGAGCTCGGCCAGGAACCTGTCCCCGACCTCGCTCGGGTTGAGCACCGCCTCGATCGCCCGGGCCGCGGCGCTGCTCCCCTTCCGGTACAGCCGGACCTGCTGGTGCTGCCGCGGCATCTCGTTCGCGTCGACGACGTCGCGGGGGAAGTAGCCCAGCCCCTGCGAGGCGAGCTCCTGCGAGATCCGCTGCATCACCAGCTTCCCGAGCTTCTCCGCCTCCACCGCGTCGCGCAGCTCGCCGAGCGTCACCAGCCCGACGCCGCCCTGCTCGTCCACCCACTTCCCCAGGTCCTGCATTGTCCAGCTTTCGTTCGCCACCACGGCCTCCTGTATTGATCTGTGCCGTAATAGTACACGATCTATTTTCGATGCAAGGACAGCGCGTTCTACTGGCGGTAGGCGGCGCCGGTCAGAGGCCGTCGCTGACCCGGCCCAGGAGCGGGGCGGCCGTGGCGATCACGGCGACGTCGTCCCGGGTCCAGGTGAAGCCGACAGTGCTCGTGTCGTCGTGGTGGGCGCTGGCCAGCGAGTGTAGGTCGCGGCGCAGCGCCGCCCGGCGCTGCGCCTGGGTGCGGCTACTGCGCGGCTTGACGTTCTCCGGGTCCTCGACGGGGTCCAGGCTGTCCAGCGCGTCGAGGGCGAGCCTGCCCTCCCGGACGGCGTCCTAGTAACGGCCGTCGACCACCGCGGCCTGCACCGACGGCAGCCGCTGCCCCGCCTGGGCGACCGGCCCGTCGGGTGACCCGCCGAGCGGCAGGCGGGCCACGACGTGCACCCCAACCGCCAGACCGAGCCGGCCCAGCTGCTCTGCCCAGTGCACCCGCCCGACCCGCAGCGTGTGAAACTCCTCGGTCTCGAGATAGCCGACCCTCCCCTCGGGAACCGCCAGCAGCAGTCCGGCCAGCCTCACCGTCAGCTGCAGGTCCGCGCCCCGACGTCGCTGCTCCAGCGCCTCGAACTGCGCATCGGTCAGGGTCGCCTCCAGGGCAAAGGTGAGGTCGAACTCGCGCACCACGACCGGCACCTGGCGAAGGGACGCCAGCAACAGCGGCACCGGTTCCGCCGAGTGCACCTCCCCCGACAGCAGCACGAGCGCCCCTGGGAGCGGTCAAGGCCGGACATGCTCTGTACGCAAGGGCATCAGTTGACCTGTGAGCACAGCAGTAGGCCGATCCGTTCCTCCGTGCCTTATTGCAGGTCGTCGAAGGTTCGGATCACGTTGGCGGCGAGATCGGGGTCGTTCCGCCAGGCCCGCACTAAGAACCCGGAGCAGGTCCGCCATCGGTACCCGGGTGTCGAGCGCCGCTTGCTTCAGTGCTCGGTGGTCCTCGTCAGTGAGGTCGAGCGTGATGCGCCGTGGGTAGGGCCTGCTCTCGGCGACGGGACTCGACGCCGCCGCGGGGGTTTCGCCAACCGGGCCGACCGGTTCTTCAGCCCACGTCTTGTCGGCTCCAGTCCCAGCCTTCCTGTTCGAGGTCGACCAGGGCGGCGAACGGGCCGCCGGCGGCAAGCAGCTGGGCGGGGGGACCTTGCTCCACGACCCGGCCGCCGTCGAGCACTAGGACCACGTCGGCTTCCTCAGCGGTTGCCAGCCGGTGCGCAACGGTGAGCACCGCGGTGCCGGTGGGCAGGACCCGCTCGCGCAGTGCGTCGCGGAACGCGGCGTCGCTGGTCCCGTCGACGAGGGCGGTGGCTTCGTCCAGGAGCAGCACCGCTGGGCCGGTCACGAGTGCTCGTGCGAGAGCGAGCAGCTGCCGCTGGCCGGCGGACAGCTGGACGCCGCTGCCACGGCCTGAGTCGGCCAGGATGGTGGCGTAGCCCTCGGGGAGCGCGCTGATGAAAACCTCGGCGCCGGCAATCTGCGCGGCCCGCCGGACTTCTGCGGTCCGGAGCTCTTTGTCGCCGAGGGTGATGTTGTCGGTGACGGTCCCTGGGAACAGGGTGATGTTCTGCGGGACGACGCCCAGAAGCCGGCGCCGCTGGTCGTCGTCCAGGGCACGGGGGTCGCGGCCAGCGAGCTGGACCTGGCCTGTCCACGGCGTGTACAGGCCGGCGAGCAGTGACAGGACGCTGCTCTTGCCGGCTCCGGTCCGGCCGATCAACGCGACGTGCTGGCCGGGCTGCACGCTCACGTTGACGTTGTGCAGTACCGGGCTGCCCGGGGTGTAGCCGAACGTGACGTCCCGCAGCTGCAGGGCTGCGCCGAAGGCAGCCGGCGGGGCTGTTGGCTGCGATGCCCCCTGCTGGGGCTGCCTGTCGGGTCGGTCCGGGGGCAGGTCGAGGACAGCGAAGACCCGTTCGGCGCCGGCCAGAGCGGCCTGCACGCTCTGCCACTCGTCACCGAGGTTGATCAGCGGAGTGAAGAAGCGAGCGAACAGCAGCACAAAGGCGGTCAGGGTGCCGATGCTGACGGTTGCGCCGAGGCCGCTGGCCGCACCTGCCTGGCCGCCGAGCCACAGCAGCAGGGCAGTGGCGGCGGCGGCGAGCACAGCCAGGCTCGGGGCGTAGAAGGAGTTGTAGAGCACCGACTGGTTGGCGGCCCGCAGCCAGCCGGTCAGGGCGAGCCGGAACCGCTCGGCGAACCCGGCCTGCCGGCCGAACGCCCGGATGACCTCGACACCCGCTAGGTCGTCGGCGAGCTGGCTGTTGAGCGCTCCGACGGCGACGCGGGTGTCGCGCTCGGCATCCCGGACCCGCCGGCGCAAGACCGCGGTGACCGCGGCCAGCGGCGGGACCACGACGACGGCAGCTGCCGTCAAGGGCCGGCTGAGCACCAGCATCGCGACCAGGACAGTGCCCAGGCGGACTAGCTCGCCGAGCAGCGACGCGACCGAGGAGGAGAACAGGTCGTCGATGGTCTCCACGTCCGCGGTCGCGCGGGAGACCGAGTCTCCCAGCGGGGTCGTGTCGTGGTAGCTCGTCGGCAGGGCGAGCAGGTGCGCGAACAGCGCTGAGCGCAGGCTCGCCAGGCTCGCCTGGGCGACGGTCGCGGCGAGGTAGGCGTAGGCGGCGGTGAGCGCCGCCACTCCAGCGGTCGCCGCCAGGTAGAGCCCGGCGGCCCCAGCCAGTCCCTCGGTCCTGCCGCGCGTCAGGTCACTGTCGACGACATGGCGCACGACCAGCGGCGGAACGAGTTCGAGACTGGCGGCGGCCAGCACGCAGCCCGCGACGACCAGCAGCCGGGCCCGCCACGGCCTGACCAGTGCGAGGAGGTGGCGGGACAAGTGGTGCGGGGCGGCGCGGCCGCCCGGCGGGTCCGGCTGCCGGGTCGAACCGTCGGTCAGCGGCGGCGCGCTGGCGGTCATGGGCGTCCCGTTGTGCCCTGGGCGGTGAAGGCGCAGGCGTAGAGCCCACCGGCAGCCAGCAGCGCCTCATGGGTGCCCTGCTCGGCGACCCGCCCTTCGCGCAGGACGACGACCCGATCGGCCTGCGCAAACGCGGCGAGCCGGGCGGAGCACAGCAGGACAGTGGCCTGCTGCTCCGGCGGCGCTTGCGGTCCGAGGGCCGCCCGCAGCGCGCTGATGAGCGCGGCTTCGGTGTCGACGTCGACGGCCGAGAACGGGTCGTCGAGCACCACGAGTCGTGGGTCCTGCCGCGGGCCGGCCAGAGCCCGGGCGAGCGCGATCCGCTGGCGCTGCCCGCCGGACACCTTCGCCCCGAGCTCACCGATCGGGGTCGCGGCGCCGGCCGGCATCGCGAGCAGGTCCTCAGTCAGCCCCGCGACCGCCAGCGCGCGAGTGAGCCTGGCCGCGGACGGCGGTGGGCCGGTGGCCAGGGGTTCGGCGCCGACCGGTGCCTCGGTGAGCAGGACGTTGCCGGCGACGGTGCCGGCGAACACCGGGTGGCCCTGCGGCAGGTAGCCGACGTCGTCGCGGTCCGCCGGCTGCCAGCGGTGCGGCTCGGCGCCGTCAACCAAGACAGTGCCGCTGTCGGGTGCGAACAGCCCCAGGACCAGCCGGGCGAGCGCCGAGGCGCCGGCCCCGACCGGCCCCGTGACCGCAACCAGCACACCGGCGGGCAGATCCAGGTCCACCCCGCGCAGCGCCGGTGCGGCCGCTCCCGGGTAGGTGAAGGCGACGCCCCGCAGTGCGACCGTCGCCGGGCCGGCAGCACGGGGCGCGGTCGGCTCGGCGCTGGCGGGTGGGCCGCCGGCGACGCGCCCGGCGCGCCAGGAGGCGCGGGGTGGTTCGGTGGACAGCGGTGGTGTCGGGGCGAGCAGCGGTGCCAGCCGCTGGTAGGCCGCCCGAGCGGCCTGTATTCGGTTGAGCATCTGCGGGATCCGGAAGGCTCGGGCGGTGAAGCGGCCGAACAGCGCCAGGAACGCTACGAGGTCACCGACGCTGAGCGATCCGGCGGCGACCCGGTGGCCGCCGAGCCAGAGCACGGCCAGCACCCCGGCGGTGGTCAGCGAGGTGTAGACCGGGGCCAGCAGCGCGGCCAGCCGGGTGGCCGACAGCTCGGCGCGGGCCTGCGCCTCCGCCAGCGCGCGCAGCCGCAGGGTGTAGGCGCCGCCGCGTCCGGACAGCCGCAGCACCCGCAGACCGGACAGGCCCTCCTGCAGGAACGCCGTCAACGCGGAGTTCGCCT
>JAABUZ0100007915.1_pt1 | contig 12681 bp, 12 predicted proteins | sample 5562091 | NCBI WGS metagenome assembly JAABUZ01 (sample SAMN12813069, study PRJNA571459) | rock metagenome | isolation source: Antarctica rocks | place: Antarctica: Victoria Land, Linnaeus Terrace sud | collected 2015-12-21 | reverse complement strand
GGGAGTCAATCAAGCGGAAAAAGTTCAGTACTTGAGAACATTGGCAAGTCATTCACACGGATTGCAGTCTAATAATCTAGTTGGCCGCGACTTTTTACCGCGTGGATCTGGTATTGTTACTCGACGTCCCCTTATTCTCCAACTTATTAACACACCAAGCGATGCTGTGGACACAGATAATTTGTCTTCATCGTATGCACCCCATGGACATAAAGCAGTCGCAAGTACCCAGGAGTGGGCAGAATTTCTTCACATTCCGGGTCGTCGATATTCTGACTTTGATCATGTCAGGCATGAAATTGAAGCCGAGACGGCAAGAATTGCGGGCCAGAATAAGGGCATCAATCGCTTGCCAATCAATCTTAAGATCTTTTCTCCCCATATACTCAATCTGACGTTGGTTGACTTACCGGGTCTCATGAAGGTAGACTGCATTGTTGAGTATAATTAACATTAGATTCCCATTGGCGATCAGCCCACGGATATTGAAAAGCAGACCCGTAATCTGATATTAGAATATATTGCAAAGCCGAATAGCATCATCTTGGCGGTCAGTCCTGCAAATGTCGATCTTGTCAATTCGGAAGCATTGAAGCTGGCTCGTCAAGTCGATCCACAGGGACGGAGAACTATCGGTGTGATGAGTAAACTCGATCTAATGGATCATGGCACAAACGCACTGGAAATCCTTTCAGGGCGAGTATATCCTCTGAAATTAGGCTTCATTGGCGTCGTCAATCGGAGTCAACAGGACATTGTGGCAAACAAAAGTCTCTCTGAAGCTTTGAAGTCGGAACGTGACTTTTTCAAGCAACACGCGGCTTACCGCACTATGGCGCATCGCTGTGGTACTCAGTATCTCGCAAAGAGTCTGAATTCCACTCTCATGCAGCACATTAGGGAGCGTCTTCCAGACATCAAGGCCAAGTTAAATACGTTGATGGGACAAACCCAGCAAGAACTCGCAAGCTATGGAGACATACACTTCCACGGAAAAGAGCACCGCGGCTCTTTAATATTACAACTCATGACCCGCTTTGCCAATTCATTCATATCTTCAATTGATGGAACTTCATCCGAGATCTCGACAAAGGAGCTTTGCGGAGGAGCACGGGTCTATTACGTTTTTAACAATGTGTTTGGCAGCGCGCTAGATACGATCGATCCTACTACAAACCTCTCTGTCAGTGATATTCGTACAGCTATTCGCAATTCTACTGGGCCCAGGCCTTCTTTGTTCGTGCCTGAGCTCGCATTCGATTTGCTCGTCAAACCTCAGATAAAGCTCCTTGAGATACCCAGCCAGCGTTGTGTTGAAATGGTATACGAAGAGCTCACCAAGGTCTGTCATAGTTGCGGCAGCACGGAGTCGTCACGATTCCCGAAGCTGCAGGCAAAACTCATAGAGTGCGTGTCTGATCTGCTAAGAGAAAGGCTTCGACCGACTTCAAGTTATGTTGAATCCCTCATTTCCATCCAGAGGGCGTACATAAACACCAATCATCCAAATTTCTTGGGAGCTGCTGCTGCCATGTCTTCTGTGATGAATAGTAAGGAGGCTAAAGAAAAGAAAGTTAGGGAAACGGCTCGGAAAGAACGCCGATCGGAGTCTCGACGCGGAGGTGCTCCTCTATCGAGAACGAATGGGACTACTTCGCCTGTTGAGGAAAGTGACGAGCACGATTTCAAAGTACCAAAGGAACAGCTCGTCCAACCTGAATTTGTAAATGGCTCACCCATAAATCACCATTCATCGCAACACCACCCCCGATCGGTTTCGGCAAGTGGTACGGCAAGTGGTACGGCAGTGTCGGCAAATGCCAGAGACTCCTTTCTCAATTATTTCTTTGGGAAAGAAGGCAAGGAAAGTTCCGCCGCCCCCAACGCTTCACGAACTCCCGAGCCGACTTTCACCTCCTCGATTAGAAGACCAGAAAGCACGCCGTTACTGGACGCACATCATCCGATAAGAGAAAATAATGAGAGTTTCATGACTGATGAACCTGTGTTAAGTGATCGTGAACAAATGGAGACAGAGCTAATTCGAAAGCTGATCACGTCCTACTTTAGTATTGTTCGAGAAACGATTCAAGACCAGGTTCCCAAGGCGATTATGCATCTGCTGGTAAATCACTGCAAGGATGCAGTCCAGAATAGACTGGTTGCAGAACTCTACCGGGAGGACCTTTTTGGGGATCTGTTGCACGAGGACGAGACGTTGGCTCAAGAGAGACAAAAGTGCGAGAAAATGCTAAGCACTTATAAGGTACTGATTGCTGCGCACAATTACACTAACTTCGTAGGAAGCGTCCAAGATCATTAATGAAGTGGTTTGAAGCAGCTACACTGGAGCGTCGTAAACTGGAAACAGTTCGGCTGTGAATAGGGATGTCAGATTGATGTACGACTCATGAACTTATTTACATAGGTCTAGATAGCGGACCAAATCTGTTCTGCAATACTCTGCATTGTGATTTGAACGTATCCATATCAACATACGCGCCTTTGAGCCAGCGTTGGCCGCCGTGCTGAAACGCGGTGCGTCCATGCAACACCCTACGATTCTGAAACACCACGCACTCTCCGGGCTGGAGACGATACGTAAACTGAGATGTGGGATTCTTGACTTTGTCTTCAAAGTACTTCAAGGCAAGCATCTGTGCACGAAACTGAGCATTCTGGCCCGTAGAAGCATCAAAATTGCTAAAGGGTGCTTGAAAGGGGGGAGAGTAATTGATGTGCGAAATCGTGCCTTCCGGAAATTGCGGGCCCTTCTCCAGCACGATGGTTGGTCGCTCCATGTAGTAGTGCCGACCATCGTTTTCATAGTGAAAACTGACTGGCTCGTGAATGAGGGAATTCCAGACATGTCGTCCATAGGTCCTTCGAAGCTCCTGGGCCACAGCAAACGCGTCGACAAAGACGGATTCGCCGCCTTGGACAGAATTGCGAAGGCAATGGAGGAGCTGGATTCCAGGTGGGGATTCATAATACAGCAAGTCCATATGCAGCCCCAGATCGCCCGAGGTATAGGCGATGTTTTTCGGATTTTCGATGCTTTGCACATCCCATGTCTTGCCATAGAATGTATTTTGCAAATAGCCAATCTGGTTCCCGATGGCCTCTACTGCATTCTCATCTTCCGGTGGGATGTTGCGTAGGAATACCAATCCATACCGTTGGAGATGCACGATTGCTGTGTGTAGGATGGAGACGTCGGTGAGATAGGCCTCATAATCGATCCACAACACATTGGCCTTCATAATCCTGCGGTCCCATATCTTGGGAAGAATGGGCGTGTGGTGGGCCTGGGCAGCATGAGCGGGGGATTGGTGCCGCTTGATGAATTCCAGGGGGTATGTACTTTTATGACGGCCGGGTTCCCACACGACTTCCACGCCCTCGTCGTCGGTCAGGTTGACAAAGCTTGCACTCACGAGCCGGGGTATCTGGGGGGTGGAGAAGAGCTTCTGTCGCGTGGATGGGTCGACGCATTGCGCGCATGGACAAGCGTCTCTTAGCCAGATGTTGTCGAAGCGGATCACCTCGTCGTTCAATTGCAGGGACACGCTGGAGGACCGGTTGCCAGGGTAGACGAGCAGTCTGTCGTTCCACCTCGTCCTCGTGCTCGTGAACCGCCGCAGCTGTCGGTGCATCCACAATCACGCACTCGGGTGCATAGATCTCCAGGCACAAGTGCGATGTCCCGCTATGCCGTTCCGCTGTACTGACAGGGGCCCGTGAAGGATGGTGGTGAGGATATGACCGGGCCCGTCAACAGGGAGGAGACAGGAGGGAGGGCGGACGCGGCCATTGCAGGGGCGTGTGCGGGCCTCATCTCCCGCTTTGTGATTGCGCCGCTCGACGTCCTCAAGATCAGGTTGCAATTGCAGTCCCGCCTACCGGAAGGGCCAGGTGCGGAGGTCATGGGCAGGAGAGGGATACAGAGCCTGGTCCGGCAGATCCTTGCTGACGAAGGCATTCGAGGGTTTTGGAAAGGCAACATCCCGGCCGAGCTTCTCTATCTCATGTACGGGTCCATTCAGTTCACGTCGTATCGTCGAAGCGTGCAGCTGTTGAAGACAACATGTGGCGACCTTCCTTGGAATGGAAATCATTTCGTTGCTGGCGGGGTCGCAGGTGCTGTTGCTACAGCTTGCACGTACCCTCTCGATCTCCTACGCACTCGCTTTGCAGCCACGGGCAAAGTCAAGGTGTACGATTCGATATTACATTCCATGAAACTCATTGCCCAAACAGAAGGTGTGAAGGGCTACTATCGCGGACTAGGCCCTGCACTCTACCAGATTATTCCGCACATGGGACTATTCTTTGGCACGTACGAAACCCTAAAAAATGCTATGAGGAGGAGTAACGCATCCTCTGGCTGGGTGGAGGCGACTTCCGGTGTTGTAGCCGGAGTCGTGAGTAAGAGCGGGGTTTACCCGCTGGACACCATTCGAAAGCGGTTGCAGCTGCAAGGACATACACGCACTCGCTACGCTGAACCACGCATCCCGGTATACACGTCTGCCATAGACTGTGCCCACAAAGTCATTGCTGCGGATGGGCTTCGAGGCCTTTACCGTGGCCTTTCCGTATCTCTCTTCAAAGCAGCTCCAGCGAGCGCGGTAACTATGTCCACGTTTGAAGAGACTATGCGTTTCCTCAGCTGGAGACGGAGCGGCCGTTAATTCCAATCCTCAGAACTGCCAATATTTGACAAGCGGTTCAACATCATCTTGTACCATCTCTTCTTCTTCCTCGGCCGCAACATTTGCATCGGGTTTAGAAAATATTAATTTTGGCGCTGCATATTCGACAGCTGGCTCCTTCTTGACAGGACGAGCTAGTTCCGCATCAATCATCTGATCGGTTAGTTGCCGCTGCTACACACTGCATACCGTGTCATAAGAATGATCTAAAAAGTCTTCCAAGTTATATTTCGGTTTCGTGAACTTGACAGACATTATCTTTGCAATCGTGGCCACGTTGGGATAGTAGTGCGTTTGTAAGGTTTCTAGCTCCCACAGAGAACTCTCGATTGCACGGGTATTGTTCAGGTCGCGCTCCATCGCATCGAATGGATCTTGGAAGGGTTCACTCAGCATATGTGAGGTCCGCCGGTGGATCATGACCATGCACGACAAATGTTGCTTGAGCAAGTTGTATATAAAAGGAATGAAGACGACAGCTATTTCTGGCTGGGCAGTCAGTGCTAATCGCGCCATTCGCTTGATGAATGATGCCACCAATGTGGCAGGTAGATGGGATGAGGAAAGAAAGACCTCCACCATTCGTAGAAATGTAGACAAGTGAGGCGCACGCAACATTTCTTTGTCAAACAATGCGTATAATTTTGGATAAAAGTCCGGATAGTCCAGGTTGTACTTTTGAATGAGAAAGAAGAGCCCGTTCAATGCTAAATGAGAAATTGACCACTGTGTATTGTAGGCATCTGTCAAGAAGTCCATCAGGAACTGGGGTTTTGGCATATGTGGAATGACACGTTTTGTCAGGACCATCATGATGGCTCTGTATTCATCACTCTCCAATGGCAATGACAGTAGCGACAGCCAACAATCCTGAAAAGCTTTTCGACACCTAGAGACAGGGATCTCCTGATCATACCACAAGGTGTCAGAATAAGAGTCCCCTATTGGCATATTCGCCACTCTCAATAGGATACTGAACAATCGGCTAACTAGACGCTTGGGTTTCACGCCAGATTTAGCTTGAGCACACAGGTGTTTGGATACGCCGAGGAAGTGATAGAGTAAGTCATGGTGCTTGTTGATATAATTTGATGAAAATTCGTGGATGACTGAGCTCGATACTTTGGCCTGTAATATAGCCCGTGTGCACTGTCGGAACAATGCAATGGGAAACTTGTCATCCGCAGGCTCCTTCAATAATGCCATGAGTAGGATGAGTGCAGACTTTTGCAGGCCCACGTCTTTATTCGTGAGCATCTCGGTGCACAGAAATTTTGTATAATCAAGCTGTCGCTGCTGAAGCCATAGGGTGATTGTGCCGGAGGGGCGGCTGTGAGCCATCCTCCCTGCTCTTGACAGTCTCGAGAATGTCTTGAAGAGCGCAGTCGCAGCCTCATCCGCCACCGTGCCCTCCTCCTCCTTCAGCACCTCCAGCAGCAGGGGAATATTGTTGTACTTGCTCTGGTTCTGCTGGATCTCGGCCTCCAGTCTCTTCACTTCTGCCAGCTTCGGCGCTGCATCTTTGCCTGCTCCACCACCACCACCCGGCCCCTCTTTAGCATCGCCATTTCTCGTTCTCTTTGCCATCCTGATGGATTCCTGCCTGATTCCTAGAAACTCTCCTCCACCACCACCACAACCCCAACAACCCTGCGCAATGGCTCTTCGCCTGGCGTCGAGCCGCTCGTCGAGGCTGATTCGGCCGACTCTCGCAGCAGCAGCAGCAGCGTCCACCGCGTCGCCCTTCTGCAATGCGCGATATGCCTCCAACAAGCCAGACCCGAAGACAAAGGCGACGTCCATCCTAGACGCACTACCCGGCTCTAGCATCGCATCCAAGACCGGAGTCCTCAGTGCTGGCGCTGCTTTGGCTACCATCGCCATTTCTAATGAGCTCTACGTCGTGAATGAGGAAACTGTCATTCTAGGTTCCTTCATCGCGCTGGTGTATGGCATTGCCAAAGCAGGTGCACCAGCCTACGCGGAATGGGCCGACTCGAACATCAAGAAGATCAAGGATGTTCTGCAGTCTGCACGAAAAAATCATACCGAGGCGGTGCAGAGTCGCATTGATAGCGTCACCGATATGAAGGATGTGGCAAAGATCACGCAAGGTCTTTTTGACGTCTCAAAGGAGACCGCGCGGTTGGAAGCACAGACGTTTGAGATCGAGCAGAGGGTCAACTTCTCGCACGAAGCAAAATCGGTTCTCGACAGCTGGGTGAGATATGAGTCGGCTGTTCGTCAGCGCGAGCAGAGGCAGCTTGCAGAGACACTGATTGGAAATATTCAGAAGCAGATTAAAGACAGTACATTTCAGCGACAATTACTACAGCAAAGTGTCGCCGATGTCGAGCGATTGGTGTCATCGAAAGCACAATAGATATAATGAAATGAAACCCAAAACAAATGTGAACCGTCCGAGTCCCCCTTCCGTCCATTACTGTTCCATACTATACTCTTACAGCGAGCTGTGGCTCGCCTGGGTACCCAAAGCCAGTCCACTGTTTCTTCTGCATTGCAAACTTGACAGCAGCTTGCAGCCAAAAGGTTGATGATGGATTGCGTTTCTCGCAAACACTCAAAGATCGTAAAGCCTTCACATCATGCACATCGGTGCTATGATCCCCTTTCAATGCCGCTTCGTAAATAAAATCCCAGCCCTTTCCATCAAGCTTCGTTTCATCCACCAGCGATTCGTCTACTTTGGGTCGCATCTGTGTGAGGTAAGCCAGAAGCATGAATAGCCAAAACTGCCGTTTCAGGTCTAACTTTATTGAGCTCGCAGCATCTGCGAGCAGTACGCGCATCGCATGATGGCTCGTCAGGACGTGGCAGAGGAAAAAGTCATATTGTGGCTCGTTGGGTTTGTGTGTCGCCACTAGCATCAACGCAGCCATACGATCAAACGACTCATCATCGATCTCTTCGACTTTCAATCGATGAAAATACTGTATTACCAGATTTCCCCGTTCTTTCATAATGATGTCGAGGTTGTCCAGGCCAGGGCGGGTAAGAAGATGGTCAAAGGCGTGATCGTTGTGCAAAGTGGAGATCATTTCCGGCAAGGAGAACTTCAGTTGTACTGTGGACGGCATTCGATGTTGATGTTCTCCATCAATGAGTTTGTGGAGATCCTTGTAGCATGTGGCTGCTAATGTCAGCGCTTCCGTAGCAATCTCTCGAGAATCTAATTCGAAAGCGTAGCCCAAATGGATCAATGGATGAGCTGCGTCAGCGACAAGGCTATTCACAAGGGGCTCTTTTCCCTCCAACAAGTACTTTCGACAAACTTTCTTCCAATCATACTGATTGCGCATGAGCTCATCTTCAAAGAAATTGAAAAAAGATCGCTGAAGATCCCTTCTTCCCAGATAATTACGCCATTCATCGCGTGTTATCTCCAAGCTCGATTCTTTCCATTCCTCTTGCTCCTTTGCCTCTATGGAATAAAGAGTGTGTAATTGCTCACCTGTCGCACCAAGCAAGTACGCAGAACCTAGCAGCTACAGTCAGCCAAGTCTATCTCCAACCTACATGAGGAACATGATTGTGGAACTGTAGATTCTCGTGGAGAACGGAATACGTGGTATGATTCCCTCTCAGGAGGTTTAACAGCTTCTTCTTCCGGTCAGTGTCAAGCTCTGGTTTATTCTTGAAGGATTGCAGATATGCCAGAGGCGACTGTGACTCCTCAGCAGAGTCCTGAACTTCCCCTCCCTCTCCTTTGTCCGCTGCCGACCATGCCTGACCCATTTCCCCACACTCGCACTTCTGCACGTGACTCGACAGGATGCATACGAATGACAGTTGAGGAGATTGCCTTCCACGCTGAAACCCTTCCTCGGATACGCAGGCTGAATGTGACTGTAGAGGGGAGAGACGGAGATGTGCGCATTCTAGATGAGTGTAAGCTTGAGCTCACTCGTGGTGATGCGCGAATGGTTATTCCAGTACCTGGGAGGGTGCGAATAGACCAACCTTTTGCATTTGAGGCCGAATCGTGCACAGCCAGACTCCAGCTGGATTCTAGCGCGACACGAGGTGAAAGTACGCCATGGTCGGCTTCTTCCATGGGGCCGACTACTAGCATATCGTGTAAAGAATGCGATACCACGCTATTAGCATGCAATACGATCCAACAGTGGAAAGATCTACCGTCTGAGGGATGGGAGGAGATGATGGATTTTTGGCATTGTCATCGTCCACATGCAGGGACGAGCTCGCATTACTCCTCTCTCAAAAGTGGTCGATTCCAAGCGAAGCCGGGCATTTGCCTTATCTCAATGACGCAGTTCATATTCTCTTCAAAGGATATCTCATTTGACACGGTAAGTACCACCATTTCGGACCGAAAAGAAGATGTTGAGGAGCACAAACACACTCCACGGCATCGATACAAACGTCCTACAATGACTCTGAAAAGAGGAACCTTTCTGTTATATAGTATGAGCGAGGTTCTGCTACCTGCTATCTCTAGGAAGGCCACACTAACGAAAGGATCCTCTTTCACGCGCTCGTTGCAAGAAATGCAATGTGCATATGGGCATGTATACGGATGGAAATGCACAAATTGAGAAACGAGCTGTCAGTGTCACCCAAGGCAACCAATCAGTTTCATATGATGCAGAATACTTCATCAGCAGTAAAATTCTCGGTCATGCCGAGATGCGTTCGGGTCATCGGTGTTACATCCTGCACAAACCAATGAATCTGCTTATATGGATATTCGCGTCAAATGTACTCTTTGTCAATAATGTCGTCACTCAACCTTCAAAAGGTCTCAAATTGCTATACCGCTATGCGGAGGACAGCAAAGTTTCAAACAGTGCATCGAGTATTGAGGTCTTGAATATTGACGATTATGAGCATGACGAGGTGATTCATTTGTTGGAATGCAGTACACGACACCTACCTAGAAGTTTACGAAAGTTTGGAGACTTCAGCGTAGGGTACTTGAGATGCTTTTAAATATCATATTATACAGGTGACAAGTATATGGGTGACATACTGCGTTATCTTTTTTTGCCCTTTTTCGGTTTGGAAGGACCGTCGTTCGACAAGCCATACAAAAATGCAGCGCAAAATACCAAGACGGTACCAATAAATGTCGTCAACGAGAGCGAATTGCCGAAAATGAAGACACTTATTACCAGGCTGACAAGTTTGCGTATATTTAGGATAATGGTTACAGTCAAAGCCGAACCAAGAGATCCCAATTGGTTTACCCCGCGTATGCAAACATACTGGGTGACGGTGTTGAGAACCAGATGTAAGACATTGATGGGCATAACGGCGTTTGAAAAGGAAGATGTGTACGGACTACCAGACGTGAATAGTTGCAGAGCTTGTGATTTTAGTTGGGGAAAGAGCGGAAGAAAGAAAGGTAGTGCCAGGAAGTGCTAGAGTTAGTTTGGTGTGAATATCATCCTACAGTATAGAATAGATTCTCTCGCCAATTCGGTCCAAATTGACGATAAGTGGCTTCCGTCAGCAAACCCATGAATGCGCTAAGAATTTGGGCACAGAAGAGAATCGCGAAACCTTTGTTGAATGACGTTTCCGACGCGTGTAAGCCAGGCGTACGCTGGCTTGAAGAGGCTGTGAGAATGATCCCAACAGTAAGAATAATCACAGACACAACTTGCATCTGACTGTATCTAACTCATTAACGTAATTTCGAACAGACAAACCTTTTGCCGGTAACCCTACCGACAAACATGGTAGTTATAGCTCCGCCGCTTCTCAGTATTATATGCAGAGGCACCGATATGTCGTACTTGAAGGCTGTGTTATTCAACAAGGCAGTCGTAAAGAACAACGCCACGATGACAATATAACGCGTCAAAGGAACCTTTGACTTTTTAAACCAAGTTGCAGACCGTCGGTCAAAGAAATGTCGGAGGCCTTCCAAGGAAACGAAAATAAACTGGACAAACTTTATGAGTATTCATATTCCGACGTGCAAGACATACTGTAAGCAGTGCGCCGATGTCAGGCTGCACGTTCAGGAGGGTCTCGAGCGTGAAGACGTTGGAGCAGCATCCGCCAAAGATCAAGATATATGTCACAGCCCAAAGGGGCAATCCAATCCGACAAATAGCGGTCAACTTGGACGGCCGCTTAGCGCCGCGTGCCTCCATCCGCCGACCCAAGTCACCTGCGCCAATCCACCACTCGCTCACCACCAGATCTCGCTGCCGTATTCCTGTGCAAACTCAACACCAAGAATCCATCCTCGTTTCCCCGTTCCCGCCGTTGCCCCGCCTGGCGTTTGTTGCCCGCATTGCCCCCAACCCAAACGTTTTTTTTCCCAGCCGTGCGCACACCCTTCAACGTTGGCGAGCATTCACAACGTGCAAAGGCAACAGCGCCACACGCAGTCCAGCCGAAGGTCGGCGTCCTCTTGCATCCACAGCATTCGTCTTCACCCCCGGCGTCCACTTTCGTGGGCTTCACGAGCTGGCCCGCACCCCAGTTAGTCGCGCATACAATCACCACACATTGGCCCGCTTTCACGTCGAGTGACGATTACTGGGTCATAAAAACACCGAAAGTCAAACCATTCGACTGCCAGGATTGGAGGATAAGGGTCGTGGAGAGCCCGGCGCTTTCAGTCCTACGGTAATCTCGGTCTTCCATGCTGCCGAAGTCTAAAGCTACGCCCGACACCGGCGACAACAGCCGCTTCCAGCCTGCAGCAAATTCGTCCCTGGCAACTCAGAACGAGCATGGCAGGAGCCTGTCGCAAGACACGGGAGTTGCTACGCGTCCGAATGCAGGGCTGGGAGTGAGCAATCCAATATCGCGCGGCAAGACAACCGTGGCAAGGTCATGCCGTAAATGTAGGGAGCCCCTCGTTGGACAGTTTGTTCGCGCCCTTGGTTCTACATATCACCTTGACTGCTTCCGGTGTCGCGATTGTAAGACGATTGTGGCCTCAAAATTCTTTCCTATGGACGAGCAGAGAGATCACAATAGGACAGACCAATACCCCTTATGCGAGCGTGACTACTTCCGACGACTAAATCTACTCTGTGAGGCTTGCGGAGAAGCTCTGCGTGGGTCTTACATCACCGCACTGGACAAGAAATATCACGTGAGTGTGAGTTTGTCAATGTCTAACAATAGATTGAACACTTCTCATGCTCGGTATGTCCTACAATCTTTGGGCCCCAGGATTCGTACTATGAACACAACGGACGAGTCTATTGCCATTTTCACTACTCTAGAGATTTTGCAGCTCGCTGCAAAGGCTGTCAGAACGCAATCCTGAAGCAATTTGTGGAAGTTTTTCGTAGCGGAGAAGACCAGCACTGGCATCCAGAATGCTACATGATACACAAGTTTTGGAACGTCCGGCTAGCGCCTCTAAATGACGATTCAATTAGCTCAAAGGATAATTGCAATGAGAGCGTTCTAAGCGGCGAGGAAGTCTTGCAGCGAGAGAAGGGAACGGAAGCCAGAGTCTACTCCATTTGGTCTGTTTTGTCCGCTTTTGAGGAGTCCTCTGCTGCATGTATATCAGATATGCTGCTGCATGTGAGCAATGGCGCATACGCTGAAGGAGCCTTAATCGCTCAAAAGTTTATTGGCCATGTCGCTTTGCTGTTTGACGGGATCAATGCGCTTGATGTTCAACACGCACAGCAATCTCCCCGGCCATTACAGTACAGTCGCGAAGCTAAGCTGCTTTGTAAAAAGATTGTTGCATTTTTTGCTCTGTTGAATAAAACGCAAGAAACAGGGGTACGAAAACTTGGCGTTACGCAGGAGCTTTTAAGCCTTGTGACTGGTCTTGCACACTACCTCAAAGTCCTTATTCGGATTGGCCTTTCTGCTGCATTGAGTTTAGAAGTAAATTATCCCTCAGAGAAAAGGCTCGAGATCTTCCTCGATAATCTGCGGCCCTTGGATAAAACAGAAGACTCAAAGCAATCATTCCCGTCAATTTCCAGAGATTTGG
>JAABUZ0100007914.1_pt1 | contig 12682 bp, 13 predicted proteins | sample 5562091 | NCBI WGS metagenome assembly JAABUZ01 (sample SAMN12813069, study PRJNA571459) | rock metagenome | isolation source: Antarctica rocks | place: Antarctica: Victoria Land, Linnaeus Terrace sud | collected 2015-12-21 | reverse complement strand
TGGGCGGGAGTGCCGTCGACGGCGCCGTCGGGGACGGGGGCGCCGGGGGCGACGCCCTGGAGTGCGGGGGCGAGGGCGGTCGCGACACGCCGTTCGAGGGCGTCGCCGGCGCTCTCTTTCAGCTCGCGCTTGATGCCTTCGAGCGGCTGGCCCTCGCGCTGCCGGATCTTGATGGCGAGCAGCTGCAGGAGGTGCCGGTAATGGTAGATGGCCGACGTGCCGGTGCCGTCGGGACGGTCGAGCAGGCCGTTGGCGACGTAGAATCGCACCGCGCGCGCGCTCGGGGCGGCGCGGGCCGAGGCGTTGGTCGGACGCATGCCGGCGGCGTCGACGAGGGCGGTGGCGTGCGCCGCGAGGGAGCGGGCGTTGAACGGCGCGTGGCGGGCGTGCAGGCGCAGCAGGTGCACCGGGGACTCGGCCATAGTGCGCGGGATGCTACATACGGGACCCGTTCGGTGCTAGGGTGGCGCGGCGGTGGCGGGGCGGTGTCGTGCCCGTCAGAGCAGGCGTTGGAGGAGGGCGGCGGCGCCGTCGCGCCCCTTTTGCCACCACGGCCGGTGGCGCATCGCGTCGCGCGTCATCTCGCGGCTGTAGCGCAGGTCGTCGAGGAACATACGCTCCATCGCGCCGACCACGGTCGTGTCGAGCACGAGGAGCGTGGTTTCGTCGTTGAAGGCGAGCGAGCGGTTGTCGAAGTTCATCGACCCCACGCTTCCCCACTGGCCGTCGGCGGAGAGCGTCTTGGCGTGCATGTTGGACGGCTGGTACTCGTAGATGCGCACGCCGCCGGCGAGCAGCTCTTCGTAGCGGAAGCGTCCGGCCCAACGTGCCGTCCGCACGTCGCTGCGCGGGCCCGTGGTGAGCACGCGCACGTCGACCCCACGGCGGGCGGCGGCGATCAGCAGCCGGCGAAAGTCATCATCCGGGACGAAATACGCGTTCGTGATGTAGAGCCGCTTCTTGGCCCCGGCGATCGAGAGCGCGTAGTAGCGCTCCGCCGCCGTACTCCCCGTGGAGGGCACGGCGTGGAAGAGGCCGGCCTGGACCGAGCCGACGGTGAACTCGCGCGCCACCGTGGGGGCGTCGCCCGGCGGCGGGTCGAGCGCGGCCGCCGCGCCCGACGGGCCGGTGCGCTTGGGGAGGAGTCGCACCCCCACGGGCACCGCCGAGTCGGCGGTCACGGGACGGAAGGACACGCTCGGAAAGAACGCGCGGCCGGTGAGCAGCTCGCCCGTGGCCTCGGCCCAGGTCGACGCGAAGGTGGCCTGCAGCTGTGCCACGGCGGGGCCTTCGAAGCGGACGTTGGTCTCGCGCCATTCGTTCTCGCGGCGGCCGCCGCCGAGCCAGTAGTCGGCGAGGCCGAAGCCACCCGTGTAGCCGACGCGGCCGTCGACGACGACCACGCGCGCGTGCGACCGTTCGGCAATCTTGTTCAGGTCGTACCAGCGCAGCTGCCGCAGCCACGCCACCTCGACGCCCGCGTGGGCCACCGCGTCCGCCCAACGCCGCGACAGCGTCTGCGCGCCGAAGCCGTCGAGCAGAAGGAGCACGCGCGCGCCGCGGCGGGCGCACTCGCCGAGCACGGCGGCCATGGTGTCGGCGACGGCGCCGGGCTTGGCGAAGTACATCTGCACCGTGACCGTGTGCTGGCACGTGCGGATGTCGCGCCAGAGCAGGGGGTACGTGCCGTCGCCGTTCTCGAGCACTTGGACGCGGTTGCCCGGGTGGAGGTCCACGCCGGTGTAGAGCGTCATGGTGCGCGTGAAGAGCGAGTCGCCCGGCCGGGCGCCCCGCGGGGGTCGCCGCGCGCGATCACGTACTCGACCGGCGTGCCGCGCGTCATCGTGAGCGCGCCGACGAGGGCGAGGGCGAGAACGAGGGCGATGCCCAGGTACGCGAAGAGCCGGCCCACCACCGTGGACCACGGCGCGTGGGCGGGTTCCGTCGCGGGCTCCGCGGGTGGAGCGCTCACGACGGCGTCGTCCGGCGCGGCGGGCGGGGCGGCGGTGGCCATCGCGCGCGCCCCCATGCACCGCGCGTTCCACCCGACCGAGGGCGCCTCGCGCGGGCCGCGTGACACCGGCGGGCGGACGCGGCCGTACGTTGCCCCGCGATGCCACCTCCCACCACCTCGCCCGTGCACGCCACCGAGGAGTTTCAGTACCTCTCGGTCCTCGTCTCGATCATCCTCGGGCTCGGGATCGCCCAACTGCTGACGAACGTCGGCCGGCTCGCGCAGTCGCGCGCGCGGGTGCGCTGAGCGGCCGGTGACGACGCCGCTCCCGTCCGGCACGGACGACCCGCCGCTCGCGCCCCGAACGCTCGGCGCGCTCGCCCTGCTCGCGGCCGCGCTGCACGTGCTGACCAACGCCGTGTCGCCGTATGGCGTGCACCGCGACGAGCTGCTCTACCTCGCGATGGGGCGGCATCTGCGGCTCTGGGCGATGGACTTCCCACCGTTCATCGCGCTCGCCGCGCAGGGTACGCGGCTCCTGGCCGAGGAGCACGCCGTGGCCGCGTCGGTCGCGGTGCTCCGCCTGTTGCCGGCCCTCGCCGCCGCGGCGATCGTCGTGCTCGCGGCCGCCGTCGCGCGCGCGCTCGGCGGCGGGCGCGGGGCGCAACTGCTCGCGGCGCTCTGCGTGCTCGCGTCGCCGCTCTACCTGCGGAGCGGCTCGCTCTTTCAGCCGGTCGTCTTCGACCAGCTGTGGTGGACGCTCGCCCTGTACGCGTTGGTCCGGCTCGGCCGGCGGTCGGACGCGGGCGCGGACCGGGGCGGGTGGCTGCTGTTGGGGGCGGCGCTCGGGATCGGGCTGCTGACGAAGTTCTCCGTGGCGTTCGTCGCGGTCGGCGTGCTGACGGGCGTGCTCGTCACGCCGCTGCGGCGCGCGCTGCGGACGCCGTGGCCGTGGGCGGCCGCGCTCCTCGCGCTGGCGTTCGGCGCGCCGAGCGTGGTGGGGCAGGTGCGGCTGGGGTGGCCGGTCGTGGGGCAGATGGCCGACCTGCGCGCGTCGCAGCTCGTGCACGTGGGGCCGGGCGAGTTCGTCGGCGGGCAGCTGCTGCTCGGCCCCGCGGTGCTGCTCGCGTTGTTCGGGCTCTGGGGGCTGCTCGCGCGGCCGGCGCTGCGCGCGGGGCGCGCGGCGGGGGTGGCGTGCGCGGTGGCGTTCGCGCTCGTGCTCCTCGCGCACGGGAAATCGTACTACGTGGGGCCGATCTATCCGACGCTGTGGGCGGCGGGGGCGGTGGCGCTCGCGCAGGGGCTCGTCGGGTGGCGGTCGCCGTCCAGGTGGCGGGCGCGGCTCGGCGTGGCCGGCGCGCTCGTCGCGCTCTACGGCGTCATGACTTTCCCGTTCGGCGTGCCGGTGCTGCCGCCCGTGCCGATGGCGCGGTACGCCGCGCGAACCGGCGTCGGCACCGAGACCAACACTGGCGGTCGCCTCGCGCTGCCGCAGGACTTTGCCGACATGCTCGGATGGCCGGAGCAGGCGGCCGCGGTCGCGCGCGTGTACCAGGCGCTTCCGCCCGCCGACCGCGCGCGTGCCGCCGTGCTCGGCGGCAACTACGGCGAGGCCGGCGCGCTCGAGCTATACGGGCCCGCGCTCGGCCTCCCGGCGCCGGTGAGCCCGACGGGGAGCTACTGGTTCTGGGGCCCGGGACCGCTCGCTGGCGAGGTGCTCATCGTCCTTGCCGATTCGGCGCACGCGGCGCACGACTTATCGACGCTGTACGCCCGCGTTCGGGCGGTGGAACGGGCGGTGCCCGACTCGCTGCGACCCTGGGTAGTCCCGGAGGAGCGGAACGCGTGGGTGTTCGTCTGCGACGGCGCGCGGCGGACACTGCAGCAGGTGTGGCCGTCGCTCGCGGGACGCAATTAAAGAGGCGGGTCGTTGCTCACTCGCCTCCCACTCCGGGCTCGTTCAGCGCCACGTACTCCGCCAGCTCCGCCTCGAGCAGCCGCTTGTCCGGCAGCACGCGTGCGTACTCTGCCACGAGCGTCGGCGACATGGAGCGGGCCAGCGCGTACTCCACGACTTCGGCGTTTTTGGACGCGCAGAGCAGCACGCCGATGCTCGGTCGCTCGTGCGGCTTCCGCACATCGCGGTCGAGCGCCTCCAGATAGAACTCCAGCTTGCCGAGGTGCTCGGGCTGGAACTCCGTGGCCTTGAGCTCGAAGGCCACGAGCGCCTGCAACTCGCGGTGGTAGAACAGCAGGTCGCGGAAGTCGACGAGGTACTGGTCGCGGAAGACCCGCTCCGCGCCTGGATGCGCCGCCTGGAGCGCGGCCGCCACCTTGGGGGGTCGAGCACGGCCTGCTCGAACGCACCGGCGTTGAGCTGTCGCTCCAGCTCACGCTTGGTCCACCGCTCCCGCGCCGCCAGGCGGACGTAGAACTCCCACTCTGCCGGCCGCTTGGCCCGGCCGAGGATGAGCAGGTGGTGACTCCACGCCAATTGTCGCACCAGCGGTGCGACTTTCCGCACACGACGGCGTTGAGGCGTCGGAGTCGCGCACAAGCTGGTAACACCATGGCGCGTCCACGCCCGCGACGGCGCGGGCGACGGCAGGATGATTGACATACCGCGCTCCTGGAATATTATGCAGCCCCCATGCATAACATCCCGGTCGGCATCCTTGGCGCGAGTGGGTACGCGGGGCGCGAGCTGTGCGCGCTCGTCGCGGCCCACCCGCGCCTGACGCTCGCCTTCGCGACCGCCGACCGGCGCCGTGGCGAGACGGTGCGCGTGGGACCGCCGTACGGCGCGCCCCGGGACGTCACCTTCGTCGCGACCGACGACGCCCCGCTCGGCGAGGCGGCCCTCGTCTTCTCCGCCCTGCCCCACGGCGCGTCGGCGGAGTGGAGCGCGCGGGCGCGCGCGGCCGGCACCAAGGTGGTCGATCTGTCGAGCGATCTCCGCCCCGGGCACCTGACTGACGCGCTGCGAGAGACGGTGGCGCCGGGGGCCGCCGAGGTGCCCTACGGTCTTCCCGAACTCTTCCGCGACTGCGTGCGCTGCGCCGACGTCGTCGCGAACCCGGGCTGCTATCCGACGGCCATCCTCGTCGCCCTCGCCCCGCTCGCGCGCGCGGGGCTGATCCGACCGGGCGCGACCGTCGTCGCCGACGCGGCGAGTGGCGTCACGGGCGCGGGCAACTCGCCCAAGGAAGAGCTGCTCTACGGCGAGGTGACGGAGAACTTTCGCGCCTACGGCACCGTGCACGGCCCGTCGGGTGGCGCGGCCAACGTCCACCGCCACCTGCCCGAGATGGCCGCCACGTTAGGCGCGCTCGGCGCCGACGCGGACCTCGTCTTCACCCCGCACCTGCTGCCCGTCGCGCGCGGCATCCTCGCCACGTGCACCGTGCCGGTGACCGACCTGCCGGGCGAGCCGATGGCCGTGTGGCGCGAGGCGTACGCGGGCGAGCCGTTTGTCGAACTGACCGACGCGATGCCGGCGATCACGGACGTGCAGCGGCGGAACGTGGTGCGCGTGACCGCGCTCCGGGTGCGCGGCGTGCGCACGCCGACGTTGCTCGTCGTCGCCGCGATCGACAACCTGACCAAGGGCGCCGCGGGGCAGGCCGTACAGAACGCCAACCTCATGCTCGGCCTCGACGAGACGGCCGGGCTGCCCCGATGACGATCGTCGTCAAAATCGGCGGGCGCCCGCAGGCGGACCCCGCTCTCCCGGCCGCGCTCGGCGAGTGCTGGCGGGCGAGCGGCGGCCGGCTCGTCGTCGTGCACGGCGGCGGCGACGCGGTGAGCGAACTGCAGCGAGCCCGCGGCGTCGAGCCGCGCTTCGTCGGCGGCCGCCGCGTGACCACGCCCGCCGACCTCGACGTGCTCCGCATGGCGCTCTCCGGACTCGTCAACAAGCAGCTCGTCGCGGCGCTCCGCGGCGCGGGCGTGCCCGCCTTCGGCTGCTCGGGGGAGGACGGCGCGCTGCTGCTCGCCACCCGCACCGCCGACACCGCGCTCGGCGCCGTGGGCGTGCCCGCGCGCGTGGACGCCGCCTTGCTCGAAGCGCTCCTCGGCGCGGCGCGCTGCCCCGTCGTCTCCCCCGTCTCGGCCGACGCCGCCCCCGCGGGGGGCACGCTCAACGTGAACGGCGACGACGCGGCCGCGGCCGTCGCCGGGGCGTTAGGCGCGGCAGAGCTCTTCTTCCTCGCCGACGTGCCGGGCGTGCTCGTCCGCGGCACCCCGGCCGCCGTGCTCGACGCCGACGGCGCGCGCCGGCTCGTCGCCGACGGGACGGCCGCGGGCGGGATGGCGGCCAAGCTCGACGCCGCGCTCGCGGCACTCGGCGCGGGCGTCGGCCGCGTCCGCATCGGCGACACCGCCGCGCTCGCCGACGCGTCGCGCGGCACGGCGGTCGTCGGCGCGGCCGACACCCACGCCGCCGCCTAACGTTTCATCCGGCACCACCCGTCCTGGCATGGCTACCCTCGTCGCTCCCGAAGCTCCTCCCGTCGTCCCCGCGCCGGCCACCCCCGCACCTGCAGCCGGCGAGCACCTGCTCGGCACCTACAAGCGGGCGCCGATGCGCCTCGTGCGCGGCGAGGGCGTCACGCTCTACGACGACGCCGGCCGCGCCTACCTCGACTTCACGAGCGGCATCGCCGTCAACGCGCTCGGCTACGGCGACGCGGGGCTGATGCAGGCCATGCGCGACGCGACCGAGAGCGGACTCGTGCACGTCTCCAACCTGTTCCGCACCGAGCCCGGGGAGCGGCTGGCCGAGTTCCTCGTCTCGCGATCGTTCGCGGCGCGGGCGTTCTTCTGCAATTCGGGGGCGGAGGCGAACGAGGGCGCGTTCAAGTTCGCGCGGCGTTGGGCGCGCACGCTCGTGCCCGCCGGCGCAACCGAGGCGCCCGGCGCGTTCGGCCCCTGCGCCAAGCACGAGATCGTCTCGCTCCGCGGCGCGTTCCATGGTCGCACGATGGGCGTGCTCGCCGCGACCGACCGCGTGCAGTACCGCGCGCCCTTCCAGCCGCTCGCCGGCGGGGTGACGATCGCCGAGCGCGACATGGGTGACCTGGAGCAGGTCGTCGACGCCGAGCGGACGGCGGCGGTGATCGTCGAGCCGGTGCAGGGCGAGGGCGGCGTGCGCGTGGTCGACCCGGGCTTCCTGCGCGAGCTGCGCGTGCTCACGGCCGAGCGGCGGGTCGCGCTCGTCTTCGACGAGATCCAGTGCGGGATCGGGCGGCTCGGGACCTTCTTTGCGTACGAGCACGCGGGCGTCGTGCCCGACATGGTCACGCTCGCCAAGCCGCTCGCCGGCGGGCTGCCGATGGGCGCGGTGCTCGTGAACGCGGACATCGGCGCGGCCATCCAACCGGGCGACCACGGGACCACGTTCGGCGGCGGGGCGTTCGTCTCCGGGGTCGCCCTGCACGTCTGCGGGCGGATCGCCGACCCGGCGTTCCTCGCCCACGTCGCGCGCGCAGGTGAGATGATGGGCGCGGGGCTTCGCGCGCTGGCCGAGCGTACGGGCAAGGTGCGCGCGGTGCGCGGCGCGGGGCTCATGTGGGGCGCCGACACGCACGAGCCCGCGGGAGCGATCGTCGAACGCGCGCGCGGCGCGGGGCTCCTCGTCCTCACCGCGGGCGAGCACACGCTCCGCCTGCTCCCCCCGCTCGTCATCGACGAAGCGGAGGTCGCCCGCGGCCTCGGCATCCTCGAAGACGTGATCGCGGCCGGCCACCCGGCCGGAGCTGGAGCGTGACCCCACCGGCCGCGCTCGTCGACACGACGGCCGCGCGCACGGCCCGTGTCCGCCTCGGGGTGGTCGCGGCCGCGGAAGGGCTCGCGCGCGTGCGGGGGCACGCGGAGGTGTTCGCGCACACGCGCAACCCCGAGTTCTTTTCCGCGATCGGCTACGAGTGCGTGGACCGCGGGCTGTATCCCGAGAAGCGCGACCGCGCGCAGTCGGTCTGCGTGCGGCGGGCGTTCGGCCGCGGGTGCGCGGTCGGGATCGAGCGGCGGGACGGAATGCGGCAAGCAGCCTGAGCACGACCGGACCATGCGCCCGCGAGCGGGCCGTGGTCCGGTGTGTGCCACGGCTGGCGCGGCTTACCGGTGGGCTGGCGTGACGTGCCGGCGTGCCCGGCCCCGCACTCGTCGTGTGTCACATGGTCGCCCCCGCCGTTTCTGCTCCCGTCGCGCTCCAGGCCAGCTACTCGCCCCCGCTCGTCCTCGCGTCGTTTCACCCCGCGCTCACCACCGCAGCGCTCGGCGTTGCGGATGAGCATGGGCTCGCGGGCCCGCCACTCGGCGCGGGCGTGACGGTTGCGCTGTTCGTCGTGCTCGCGCTCGCGCTGCTCAGCACTGCCACGGAACGGTGGGCGCCCGTCGCGTGGCGGTCGGACCGCGCGCCGGACGATGGCGCGTTGGGCGCGGGGGCCGACCGGTTGTCGGCGGGGGTGCGGGCAACGGCCGTCGCGCCCGCACCGACGCCGGAGGATGCCAGCGTACAGCGGCGGCGGCGCACGCCGACCCCGCTCGATGTCTGGCGCATGCGGAACGCGTGGCGCCGCGAGGCCGACGCCCTCGACGCGGGCGGGCCGTCACTTCGCACCAAGCTCGCCGCCGGGAGCGCGGCCGCGGGGCTCGTGCTCGTCGTCGCCCTCGTCGCGTACTGGGGCTTTTACCAGTTCCAGGATGCGGCGCGCTCGCTCGCGCACACGTCGCAGGTCCGGGCGTCGGTCGAGGGGGTCGAGACCGCGGTGTCGCAGGCCGAGGCGGCCGGACGCGGGTACCTGCTCACCGGTCTTCCGCGCTACGCGGACGAGTACCGCCGGGCGGTCGCGCAGTCACGGCAGCAGCTCGCGACCGTTCGCCACCTCACGGCCGACAACCCGCAACAGCAGCGGCGCCTCGGCGCGCTCGGGCCGCTGCTCGACCGGCGGCTCGTCGTGCTCGACTCGTTCGTCGCGCTTCGCGGGGCGCGCAGCGCCGACACCGTGCTCGCGGCCATCCGGCGGTCCGGCAACGCGGTGGGCGGCACCCGCGGCCTCGCGCTCGCCGATTCGGTGCACGGGCTCGTGGCGCAGGTCGACTCGGCCGAGGCGACCCTCCACGGCCGCCGCGCTGACCGCCTCGCCCACCGCTCGCGCCTCGTCACGATCACGCTGTTGGGCGGGAGCCTGGTCGCGTTCACGCTCGTCCTGCTCATCCTGCAGGCCATCCGCCGCGACGTGGGCACGCGCGAGGCCGCGCAGGCCCGCGTGCGCGAGCAGGCCGACGCGCTGGCCGCGCAGGCGGAGCAGCTCGAGCAGCAGCAGATCGAGCTCGAGCAGCAGGTCGAGGAGCAGCAGGTGATGAACGAAGAGCTGGCCGAGGCGAACCAGGCGTTGGAGCGGAGCACGCGACGGCGCGAGCGGCTCATCGGCCAGCTCGAGCGGAGCAACAAGGACCTCGACCAGTTCGCCTACGTCGCCTCGCACGACCTCAAGGCGCCGCTCCGCGGCATCGCGAACCTGTCGAGCTGGATCGAGGAGGACCTCGCCCCGGTGATGACCGACGACACGCGCGAGCAGATGCATCTCATGCGCGGGCGCGTGCACCGGATGGAGGCGCTCATCGACGGCATCCTGCAGTACTCGCGCGCCGGGCGGGTGCGGAGCGCGCCCGAGCCGGTCGACACCGGCGCGCTCGTGCACGACGTGGTGGAGCTGATTGCGCCGCCGGCGGGTACCGAGATCATGATCGCGGACGGGATGGCGCAGGTGCTGGCCGAGCGCGTGCCGCTGCAACAGGTGTTCATGAACCTGGTCGGCAACGCAGTGAAGTACGCGCGCCGGAGCGAGGGCGCCGGCAACGGCGCGGTCGAGGTGCGGGTGTTCTGGTCGGAGGCGCCCACCGACCCCGACGCGCCGCGCCTCTATCGGTTCTCCGTCGCCGACAACGGCCCGGGCATTGCCCCGCAGTACCACGAGCGGGTGTTCGGCATTTTCCAGACGCTGCAGTCCCGCGACCAGGTGGAGGGCACGGGCATCGGGCTCTCCGTGGTGAAAAAGATCGTCGAGGGGCAGGGCGGGCGGGTGTGGGGGGGGGGGGGGGGGTGGGTGGAGAGCGCCGAGGGCCAGGGCGCGACGTTCCACTTCACCTGGCCCGCGGCCCCCGTCCCCTACACCGCCGACGCATGACTTCGCCCCACCCGGTTTCGGACGCGACCACGCGCGAGCGCTGCCTCAACATCCTCCTCGTCGACGACGACGAGGTAGACGTGATGAACGTGAAGCGCGCGTTCGCCAAGGCGCACATCACCAGCCCGCTGCACGTCGTGCACGACGGGCTGCAGGCGCTCGAGAAGCTGCGCGCGGGCGACTTCACGTGCGACCGCCGCCTCGTCCTGCTCGACCTGAACATGCCGCGCATGAACGGGATCGAGTTCCTGCGCGAGCTGCGGAAGGATCCCGCGCTGCACGCGACGCCGGTGGTGGTGCTGACGACGAGCGACGACGAGCGCGACAAGGTGGACGCGTACGACCTGAACGTCGCCGGCTACCTGCTCAAGCCGGTCACGTTCGCGAGCTTCGTCGAGATCATGGCGGCGCTCAACAAGTACTGGACCCTGGTCGAGCTGCCCTGAGGCGGGCGCTGACGAGCCCAGACGCCGGCGTGCGCGGCACGAGAGGGCGGCGGTGACCGAGGCCGAGGCGGGCGAGGAGCGCCTGCGCGTGCTCGTCGTCGACGACGACGCGGTCGACCGGATGGCCGTGCGGCGCGCGCTCCGCGGCACCGGCCTGGCCGTGGACGTGTCGGAGGCGGAGGACGGCGACGGCGCGCTGCGTCAGCTGTTAGGCGGTCCGGGCGACGACCCGCGCGACGCGACCGACTGCGTGCTGCTCGACTTCCAGCTGCCGGGCGCGACGGGGCTCGACGTGCTGCAGGCGCTGCGCGCGGGAGGCTCCGACGTGCCCGTGGTGATGCTCACCGGCCAGAGCGACCCCGAGACGGCGGTCGCGCTGATCAAGGCGGGCGCGGCCGACTTCATCCCCAAGGCGTCGCTCACCGCCGACCGGCTGGCCCGCGTGCTGACGAGCGCGATGCGCGTGCAGCGGGCCGAGCGCGCGCGGCAGTCGGCGGAGGCGGCGACGCGCCGCGCGCTGCTGGCCGCGGAGGCCGCGCAGCACGAGGCCGAGGACGCGCGGGAGCGGGCCGAGGAGGCGAACAAGGCGAAGAGCGAGTTCCTGGCGATGATGAGCCACGAGCTGCGCACCCCGCTCAACGCGATCGGCGGCTACGTGCAGCTCATGCAGTTAGGCGTGCCCGAGCCCGTGCCGCACGCGCACCTCGACTACCTCGACCGCCTCAAGCGCTCGCAGCAGCACCTGCTCGGCCTCATCAACTCGGTGCTCAACTACGCCAAGCTCGAGGCGGGGCGCGTGGAGTTCGCGGTGGAGCCGGTGCTGGTGGGCGACCTCGCGGCGTCGGTCGAGGCGATGGTCACCCCGCTCGCGGCGACGAAGGAGCTCTCCTACGAGTGGCAGCCGCCGCCGCGGCCGCTCGTCGCGCTCGCCGATCCGGAGAAGGCCGCGCAGATCCTGCTCAACCTGCTGTCCAACGCGGTCAAGTTCACGCCGCCGGGCGGCCACGTCACGCTCGCCGCGAACGAGGCCGACGGCGGCGAGCGGGTCGCCCTGCACGTGCGCGACACGGGCGTGGGAATCCCGGCGGAGAAGTTGGAGACGGTATTCGACCCGTTCGTGCAGCTCGACACGGGCTACGCGCGCACGCAGGAAGGGACGGGACTCGGGCTCGCGATCAGCCGCGACCTCGCGCGCGGGATGGGCGGCGAGCTCTCGGCCACGAGCGAGGTCGGGCGCGGGGCGACGTTCACGCTCACGCTCCGCACGGCGCCGCGAGTAGACGAGGACGGAGAGTCGGACGCGGACCGGCGCGCGCGCGAGGACCGGCGGGCGGGCGACGAGGACCGCCGGTCGCACGAGGATCGGCGCGGGCATCTGGACGCGGACCCGACGTCGGAGTACCTGGCCGGGTAGACGGCGAGCGGTGGGCGCTGCCTCGTTTGGCGGAGGGATGGTCCGCAACGTGCCAATCTTCGGCGGGCTTTCGGGAACGCCGGCGTTGGAATGCCGTCCACGTGTCACCTCTACAGAGAGAGACTCCGATGTTGAATCGCGTTCGCATGCAAGCCGCCATCGTGCTCACCTCGGCCTGCCTCGCCGGCACCGCGTGCGGCGGCGGGCGGGACACGAGCGCTGCCGCGACGACCCCGGCCTCGGCCCCCGCGGCGGCACCGGCCGCCGCGCCCATGACGCCCGCCCCGGCGCAGCCCACGGCGGTCACGCCGGACCATCACAGCAAGCTCGGCGGGGCGGTCGCCGGTGGGGTGGTCGGGCACATGGTGGGCGGCAAGAAGGGCGCGCTCGTCGGCGCGGCCGCGGGGGCGCTCATCCAGCATCATCGCAACAAGGTCGCGCAAGAGCGCGCGGCGGCCGGGACGCCCTGAGCCGGGGCATGCAGGGGCGGGCGCCTCGGCGGCCCGCTGCTGACACTGCGGTTCAAACGACGAACGGCCGTCGCATCACGCGACGGCCGTTCGCGTTGTGCGGCACGCTCGGGTGAAGCGCCGCTCTTGTCGTCCGGCCGTTGTCGTTCCGCGGGATCCGCCGCTGGTGGGGAGGGCGGGAGGCCCGATCCTGCAGACTCGGGCGGGGC
>JAABUZ0100007913.1_pt1 | contig 12686 bp, 13 predicted proteins | sample 5562091 | NCBI WGS metagenome assembly JAABUZ01 (sample SAMN12813069, study PRJNA571459) | rock metagenome | isolation source: Antarctica rocks | place: Antarctica: Victoria Land, Linnaeus Terrace sud | collected 2015-12-21 | reverse complement strand
CCCCGGTCCTCCGCTGACACCGTGATCTGCTTGATGACACCCATCGCCAGCCTCCAGTCTCGCCGAACAAGTCGACAAGAACTTCTGACTGTCAAGCAGGATACCTACCCGTCCCAACGAACTTGAAGGATGAACCACTAGTGCGCCTCGAGTGCCGCGGTCGCGACGTCGGCGGCCGTGCGCACGTCGGCCTCGGTGCCGCTCAGGTAAACCCGCCCGGTGGCACCGATCATGCGGTAATCGACGACCTTGATCTGAGCGGCCTTCTCCGCCTCATTGACCGCCAGGATCGCGTACGAGGCGGGCTGCATCTCGAGCACGAACAGCGACTCCCCGGCGAGGGCCATCGAGCCGAGCTTGTTGCGGTTGATCAGGAAGGCGTGCTGGTGGTCAAGCCTCGAGATCAGCTTGGCAGCCAGGATCGTCGGTGAGACCGCGTCTGACGCGACTGCGCCGAGCGCGTCGAGCACCGCCTGGCTGGCTGACTGGACCGCCGACGTCGAGCGCGAGTGGAACTCGAGGTAGCCGAACTGACGCTCGACCACCAAGATGCCGGCCTGGGCCTCGGTGTGCTTGAGCGCGATGTCGGTGAGCGGCTCGATGTCCAGCCCGGGGGCAACCTCGATCACTCCCGCCGCCATGCGCGTGCGGGGCAGCCGGCCACGTACCCAGCTGCCGAGATAGCACATCGTCTGTGGCTGGAGCTGGTCGATGAAGATCGATGATCTAAGCTCGGCCATGGCTAGCCCCGCACCAGCTCGCGCAGCTCGTCAAGGACCAGCCGACGCAACTCCTCGCGCGAGATTGAGGGCTGACCGGCGCCCCCGGCGCTGCCGCTGCTGCCGCTCGGTGGCTCCGCGGCGGCGGGGGCCATCGCCGCTGCCGTCGCTGACCATGGCCTGAGCCCGGCGAAGTCGCCGAACGGCTCGGCGGGGTCGGCAGCGTAGGCGACCTGCGTCCACTGCACGAGATCGCGCGGCTGCAGGTTCTCGGTCAGCGAAGAGCGGCCGAAAAAGCCGGTGCCGATCGTCATCGCCAGCGGGAGGTGAGTGTCCAAACCGGCCGAGCCGGTACTGCCCGGCGCATTGACGGTCACGCGCAGGACGCGCAGCGCGGAGCCGTAGGCGAGGATCGTCTCGGGCGCGCGAGAGTGGATCACGGCCGAGTGGCCGGCGCCTCCGATGCGCAGCAGCCCGCGGGCGGCCTCGATGCCCCGCTGGGCATCGGCTACCCGGACCATGCCCAGCAACGGAAACAGCTTCTCGTGGGCGAGCGGCTCCTCGGGCACGATCAGCGCAAACGGCGCCACGAGCACCCTCGTGCCGGCTGGGACCCTGACCCCGGCGGCCTGCGCGAGCACGGCCGCGTCCTTGCCCGCCAGTGCCGTGGCGATCCGCCCCTCGGGATAGCAGGCGGCCCGCACCCGGTCGGTCGCCTCGGCGTCGAGCGCGTGGGCGCCATGGCGACCCAGTTCCGCGATCAGCGCATCGGCGATCCGCTCCTCGGCGATCAGGGTCGACTCGTTCGTACACAGGATCGAGTTGTCAAACGCCTTGGACTCGGCCAGGCAAGCGGCGGCACGGGTCACGTCGGCGGTGGCGTCGACCAGTGCCGGCACGTTCCCCGGTCCGACCCCCAACGACGGGTTGCCCGAGCGATAGGCGGCCCGGACCACCGCGTTGCCGCCCGTGGCGACGATCACGTCGGTGCCGGAATCGGCCATTAGCGCCTCGATCAGCGGAATCGTCGGCTCCTCTACCACCTGCACGCATCCGTCAGGCGCGCCGGCAGCGACCGCGGCCGCTGCCATCAGCTTCACAGCCTCGACCGACACCTTGCGGGCCATCGGGTGGGGGGACACCACCACCGCGTTACGAGTCATCAGGGACAGCAGCACCTTGAAGTAGACCGTGGCGATCGGATTGGTCGACGGTGTCAGGGCCAGGATCACCCCGGCCGGCTTGGGCACCTCGATCAGCTTGCGGTCGACATCGATGCGCGCGCCGACGTAGTCCTCGCCGCGGTAGCGCTCGACGAGTCCGCGCGAGCACGCCTCGTTCTTGCGCCGCTTGTGCTCCGCCACGCCCATGCCGGTCTCCTCCACCGTCTCTCGCGCGAACCTTTCGGAGTTTTGGTATGCGGCATTGGCGGCAGCTTCGACGATTCGGTCCGTTTGGTCGCGGTTATAGAGCGCAAACGCCCTCGATGCCCAGCGTGCGTGCTGGAGCATCATCCGGGCCCGCGGCGCTCCGGGCACCTCCGCCGGTCTCGCGTCGACAATTCCCGCCTCGCGCGCACTCATGCCGTCACCGCCAGTCGTCGCTGGGGCACCGGCCGAGCCTCGGCACGCGCCAGTTCGATGGCCACCGCGGCGCGGTCGAGCACCTCGTCAACCATGTCGGGACCGAGCAGAATGCCGGGCTTGAACTGCAGGACCCCGGGGTCGAGCGTGGAGAAGATCGCCCAGACTCCGTTCTCATAGAGGTGGCGCATGACGAGCTTGGCGCCCTGCGGATGATCAAATTCGAGCCCCATGACGACGCCGTCCTGCCGGATGCCGACCAACCAATCTGGATAACGCTCCTGGATCGCGCGCAGCCCGCGTCGGAAGCGCTCTGCGATGTAGTGGACCATCGAGCGCACCTCTGGCCGACCGCAGATCTCGAGAACCTTCAACGCCACGATGCAGCCGAGCTCGGCGCCGCCGCCGGTGGAGATGTGGCCAAACCCATCCTCCTCGAGCCATCGCGAGCACTCCTCAGAGACCACGGTGCAGGCGATCGGGTACATGCCGCCCGTGATGCCCTTGCCCACGACCATGATGTCGGGCTCGATCCCGGCCTTGCCCACGCCCCACATCTCGCCGGTTCGCATCAGCCCGGTCTGCACTTCGTCTGCGATGTAAAGGGTTTCGTAGCGTTCGCACAAGCGCTTGACCGACTGCAGATAGCCCGGCTCTGGGAGTGGGAACCCGTAGGTCGCGGGGATCGTCTCCATGATCACGGCGGCGACGTCGGCGCCCCGCAGCGCCTCCTCCATTGCGTCGAGGTCGTTAAACGGCACTTGGACGAACTCCTCGGGGCGATCGGACAAGAACAGGGTCGAGAAACGTTCGTCGCCGGCGGCCACGGCGAGTCCCGTGTGCCCGTGGTAGCCCTTGCGGATCGAGACGATCTTGCGTCGCTGGCGGGTGTGGCGAGCGGTCTTGATCGCGATGTCGATCGCCTCCCCTCCGCCCGACCCGTAGACGACGCGGCGCAGATTCGGCGGACAGGTGGCCACCAGCGCCTCGGCTAGGGCCGTGCGGGCCAGCGCCGGGAAATGGTGGTTGCCGATGTCGAAGCGGCCCATCGCCTGCTCGAGCGTCGCGATCAGCTCAGGGTTGCGGTGGCCAAGGTTGTACGTACCGCCGTTGAGGTGCAGGTCGATCAGACGCCGACCCTCCATGTCCCAGAACAGGTAGCCTTCGCGGCGGTCGATGACGAGGTCGACCCCGGCCTCCTGCCAGAACCGGGTCTTGTCGGGGTTCCAGAACTCCTCAGAGCGGCGGAGGAAGTCAGCCTTTGAGTCGTAGGAGAAGAATCCGTAGTCGTACATGGTTGACCTCAGGTCTCGGCTGAGCGTACCATTTGCCCACCATCATGTCTAGACCATTTCGGGTAAAAGATTTTTCGGGTACTCGATGAGAGTCTTGGCGCTCGTCCACCACGAGATCGCCGGCACCGGGGTGTTCGCCGGGGAGGTGGCGCGCCGGGGACACGAGCTGGAGGAGTGGCTGCCCTCGGCCCGACCGATGGTCCGGCCGCTGTCCGAGTACGACGCGGTGATGGCGTTCGGGGGCGGTATGCAAGCCGACCAGGAGGATCGCTATCCGTGGCTGAGGGTGGCACGAAACACGCTTGCGCAAGCACTCGAGCGTCGGATGCCGACCCTGGGCGTCTGCTTGGGCGCCCAGGTGCTGGCCAGAGCCGCTGGCGGTGCCGTCGTAGCGGCCTCGCGTGCCGAGTGGGGCTGGAACGCGGTACACCTCACCGATGCCGGGACTGAGGATCCGCTGTTTGCCGGCCGTCCCCGGACATCTGAGGTGTTTCAGTGGCACTCATACGCGTTTGAGCTACCGCCCGGGGGCGTCCCCTTGGCCCGCAATTCGGTCTGCCTACAGAGCTTCCGGATCGGAGAATCGGCCTGGGGCGTGCAGTGGCACCCCGAGGTGACGTCCGACTCCGTTCTCCTCTGGGGAAAGCAGCACCCGCCGGCACCGGGCGGCGTCCCGGTTTCAGTGGACCTGGCGGGGCTTCGTGCTGCCGTCGCAGCCCGAATCAGTGCGACAAATGACGAGGGCCGGGAGCTGTGCGCGCGATTTCTGGAGGCTGCCGAAGCAGGCCGTGCCACGGCTGCTGTTAGCTGACCGCGGCGGCCAAGCGCTCGCCAATGACGGGTGCGAACTTGAACAGATTGGGACCTGCGACCGTGATGACCGGTCCTTGGCGCCACACCTCAAAGCCGTCCTCGGGATGCTCGGGCAGCGTCGTCGTGAGTCGCAGCACGGCATCGACCGGCTCGGGATCCAGGCCGGGCAGCGCGCGGCGCACGTAGGCTACGATGCGGTCACGCTGGGCCTCCACGCTTAAACCGGCCGGTACCTCGACGGCCAGATCTTCAACCGGCGGATAGGTGGTGACCGGGGCCAGACCGACCGCGTAGCGGTCACCGAGGTCGCTCAACGCGTAGATCTGCTCCGCGGCTTGACCGCTGCGGTCACTGAAGCAGGGCAGCGGTCGGGAAGCCGGCACCCGGGTTCGGAACGCCAGGCGCAGATGGGCCTGGCGATCCTGCATCACCTCCAGGCCCAGCGGACGTACCAGCCGATCAGTACCCGCACCCGCGCACACGAGACAGCGGGCGCTGCGGTGCACTCCGTGCGCCGTGAGCACATCGACTGACTCCCCGTCGGCGTGGATGGCAACCGATCTGACCTCCGCCCTTGACACGCGCGGACCGATGAAATCCGAAAGCGCCTGCACGGTGTCCGACGCCCGGATCGCGCCTGCGAGCGGGTCCCACAGCAAGCTCGCACCCGGGAGTGCCGCCACCGGCAACAGGGCCTGGGCAGCCTCTGGGTTCAACGCAACGGCCGGGATGCCAGCCGCGCGCAACGCGTCGAGCTCGCCATGTTCGCCACCCACGCGGAGCGCACCCTCGGAGCCGAGCAGCGTGCGGTCAAACCGCCCCTCCCACTCCAGCCAGCGCTGGCGCGCCTGCACGGCCAGCTCGACCAACTCGGCGCTTCCGTGCAGGTGGCGAAACTGGCGGGTGCGCCCGGCCGACTGTCCCTGGCCGGGGTCAGAGCGGTCAAAGCAAACTACGTCGACGCCGCGATCGCACAGGCTCGCGGCAGCGGCCAGGCCGATCACCCCGCCCCCGACGACGCACACGTCGCTGGAGGAGACGCTCACCATCAGACGCTCCGATACCGACGGGCAATCTCGCGATACGCTCCCACCAGAGCCCTACCGGTGTGGCCGGGCTCGCATGCTCATGCCCGCATTCTTGCAGCCTCTGATCAACGCTCTAGCCTGGATCGATCGCTCGGTGGTAACGGTCGGTCAGAACTGTTGCGCGGCGCGATCGCAAGACCTCCTGCGCGACGGCCGGGCCTCCGAAGGAGCTTCACATCCCCCGGCCGGACAAGTGTCATGCGACTCACCGCGTCGACCGGCCGCTGACTGACGGTCACCCTCGTGTCAGCAGAGCTCATGTGGAAGGACGCGACTGAGCAAGCCCGGTTGGTGCGAGCCGGCGAGGTCTCGGCCGTCGAGCTCGCGGAGGCGGCGATCGCCCGCCTCGAGGGCGCGCCCGAGCTCAACGTTCTCGTTCACGCTGACTTCGAGGCCGCCCGAGACGCGGCTGCCGGGAGTCTCGCGGACGGGCCCCTGGCCGGGGTCCCGTTTCTGCTCAAGGACCTCGGCGAGCCGCAGGCCGGGCTGCCCGAGCGAATGGGCTCCCGCGCGCTCCGTGATCACGTCGCCGCTGACACGGCGTGGAGCGTTCAGCGATACCTCGACGCCGGTCTGATCATCTGCGGGCGCACGAACACCCCGGAGTTCGGGAACCACTGCGCCACCGAGCCCTCGCTGTTCGGGCCGACGCTGAATCCGTGGAATCCCGAGCTCTCGCCCGGCGGCTCGAGCGGGGGCTCGGCCGCCGCTGTCGCCGCGGGACTCGTAGCGGCGGCATCAGGCGGGGACGGCACCGGCTCGATCCGGATGCCCTCCTCGTGCTGCGGCCTGGTCGGTCTCAAGCCGCGCCGCGGACGAAGCTCGTTCGCTCCGTCCGCCGGACAGTTGCTCGACGGCCTCGTGAATAAGCACGCTCTGACCCGGACCGTGCGCGACAGCGCACTGCTGCTCGACATCGTCGCCGGAACCGCAGCCGGAGATCCATACGCGGCGCCGCCCCCTCTACGCCGATTCGTCGCCGAGATCGGCGCCGATCCAGGTTCCGCACGAATCATGCACGCTTCCGCACCCCCGTTTGCGGGGGCGGTCGACCCCCGTGTCCAAGCCGTCGCTGACCGTTGCGCGCAGAGTCTGGAGGCGCTCGGTCACTACGTCGAGCCAGGGGCACCTCGCTTCGACGCTGAAGTCATGCGCCGGTCGATCTCGGTCATCCACGCGGTCGACAACGCCGCGACGTTCACCTGGCTGTGCCGCGAGCTGGGCCGGGATCCCGAGCCTGACGAGCTCGATCCCGTCACCTGGGACATGCTGCGCGAGGGCCTCGTCCTGTCCGCGGTGGACCATGCGTCGGCGATCGACGACCTGCACGCGCAGTCGCGCCGGGCCGCAGCCGCGTTCGAGGGCGCCGACGTTCTGCTGTGCCCAACGCTGAACGTGCTCCCCCCGCCGCCGGGCTCGTTGTCGGCCTCGCGCGGCAGTGTCGACGCATTCTTCGATGTCGAGTTCGCGGCGACCGGCTGGACGCCGGTCGCCAATGCCTGCGGCTGGGCGGCTATCTCGCTCCCCATCGGCGAGGTCGACGGGTTGCCGGTCGGCGTGCAGCTACTGGCCCCCAACGAGGCGATCCTCCTCCGCCTCGCCTCCCAGCTCGAGCTCGCGCTGCCCTGGGCGCAGCGCCGCCCGTCCGCGTATGCATGATGTCCACCGCCTGCCCAGGCTGGGTCGGGTGGCTGCAGGAACGGGCATCACCGCTTTGGTGAGATCTACCAACAGCCAGTGGGGGTCTTCGGACTTCAGCGCGGGGTAGAGCGGCAGGAGATTCTCGGTGAGCCGCGCCATCTGAGCGGTCAGCTCGACGCCGGCGTATCCGGCGCCCACGACGAGAAACGTAAGAGCGGCGCGGCGACGCTCGAGGCCGACGAGCACGCTGGCGGACTCGAGGCGGCGCAGGAGATGGTCACGCAGGTACAGCGCTTCGGTGACGGTCTTGAGCCCGATCGCGTGGTCAGCGAGACCGGGAATGTCGAGCAGTCGGGTGACGCTGCCCGGGGCCAGCAGCAGCCGGTAGCTCCAGCGCCTCCACACCAGTCGGCAGCGAGCCTGCGGTGCCCGGTGATGCGACGAGTATCCCGAGTAGATCGCCGCACGCCGCCCACTGCATAGGCACTGCGCCGAGGTCGATTAAGAACCCCTCTCGACCGCCGGTTGCGCGATGCATGAGAAGCGAGAGCACCGCTCAGTGCTGCTTTCACGCAGGTCCGGTCTGTCACCAGCTCCGACGTCAGCGACCTGGTCGAGGTGGCTGCTTTGGTTCTCCGAAGGCCGGAAGCGGAAGCCCGCCGCTCGTGGCTGGAATGGAGCGACAATGCAGGCACGACACCGGCACACTGCTCGCGGCTGCTTGAGCGGCAATCCGGCCGTCGTGCGGCCGACGCCGACACTGCTGCTCTCGCATCAGTGCTTGCAGCTTGACGGCGCGGGAGTTAGCGCTCCCGAGTCCCTCCGACTGGCGACGAGGCGATCAGCCGACTGCCGATCGCCAGGCCCCGGATTGCCGGCGATGGAGGGAAGATGCGTCTGCCCTGCAATGTGGCTGGCAAATGCGGGTGCGCGTCTCCGAGTCCGGACCGCTGCCGGACGCGTTCCGATGCAGAGGGGGGCCCGTCTGCTGACTTGGAGCCGCGCCGGTGCTGCCTGGCGTCAAGAGCAGCGAACCTATTGACGCAGTGCGCACGGCCCTTGGGTGCTTGCGGACGGTCACGGTTGCATGCGCTGTGGGCTTGCAGCTAGCAGTCACACCGCAAATCGTGAGGGCTGTCTCGATGGGGCGGCCATCCGCTTGTCAAGGCACCTGCTTCTGAGCGACAAGCGGGGCTTCAGTGACGCGTCGGCGGTTCGCGCGCGGATCGTGGGGCGGCGCTGGGCCGAGCTCGGCGCGAGCGGGACGCGCTCGCGTGGTGCGGGTGAAGTCCCTATATTCGCTCGAGGGTATGCATACAAGACAAGATCTCGGCCCCGCAGACTTCTCGCTGACGATCGACGGCCGGCCGGCAACCGTCTCTGAGCTGCTTCCCGGGTTCGGCGTTGATTCACGAGTGGCGATCGTCGCGTTCACCCCCGGTGCCGCCTTCGGCGCCGCCACGACGCTCTTGGCGCTGGTTACGGCTTGGTATGCGGAGCGCCAACGGCGTTCGGGCGACTTCTTTGAATATCCAGACTTCTTCTACCTGCAGGCCGCCCACGGGGGGCTCGCGGACCTCGGCTGGCTCGAAGTGTGGCCGCCACATAAGCTGGTCGTCGTGCCAGCCACGGCGCAGGATGTGCTCGCCGCGATCACCGACCGGGCAGTCGACTATCTGATGGTCGAGGATCGGGCTGCGGGTTCAGGTCTGGTGCTGCGCGAGACGCTCAACGCGCTTCCGCGTCACCTCCGCGCGGCGCTGGCCTATGGCAGCGCCGGCGAGGCCCGAGGTGGCGATGTGGCAGTCAGCGGCAGCGCTGCATCTGAGCGGCACGTGATCCGAGCGATCAAGGAGTCCACTCAGCTGACGGATGCGATCCGTGACGTGACCCTCTCCATGCGCCGCGGGCTGGCTGACGGCACTCACCTGATCGAGCACTTGCGCCGAGTCGAAATCGACGAGGCCGTGGGCCTGGTGTGTTCGCCCGGCGATCCGCTGGCCTGTGCGCCCTGGGGCCTGGGCGGCATGCCTGACTCCGAGCTCGAGCAACGGTTGGTAGCGGTTGGCGCCAACGCGGCCACTGGCTGACAGCGCATCTGCGTGCAGCCGTGGCCGGCCATTTCGGCGTCCTCGCAATATTGGGCCCGACCGACGGATGATCACGCACTCTCCGGCTTTGTCCGATGCGTCCTGGCTGGGATGCGCGTCGGGAGTTGCTCCTTGAGCAGAGCGATGTGCGCTGGCCGCGTCCCGCAGCATCCGCCGATTATTTGAGCGCCCCGCGCTACCCAACCTTGGGCTGCAATGAGGTACTCCTCGGGCGCCATGCTGTCCAGAAATATCCAGTGCGGAGGAATCCAGTCGCCATGATGCGCGTAGGCGCCCAGCGTCCCGTTCCAGTGCCGTTCGATGTCCGCCAGGGCGGCGTCGACCTCCGCGACCTCGGTATGCATGGCGTTCACCGCCATCACGCTCGAGCCGATCAGCTCGTCCACCAGCTCACCGAGACCACGTTCTTTAGACCAGCCTTCTTCGCCGGACCAGGTCGTCATGCCCAGCCATACGGGTAGCCCGCTTTCCGCAGCTGCTTGTGCTGCTGGGCGTCCATAGAACGCGTTAGGGATCATTTCGAGGGCGAAGAGATCGACGCCCGCCTCGGCTTGTACCTGAACCTGTTCGCGAAAGCACGACAGTACATAGTCAGGGTCGGGCTCCGGATCCGGCATGCCTTCGGCACTGTGTGGCGAGATCGAGCCGACGACCAGCACGGGACGCTCAGCTGCGTTCTCGCGTGCCTGAACGGCAGTTTCGACCGCGCGGCGATTGATCTCAGCGACGCGCTCGCCAAACCCGGCCGGTTCAAGTGCGAGTCGATTCGAGGGGAACGTGTTCACGGCGATGGCCTCAGCCCCGGCGCGGATGTAATCCTCGTGCACGCCACGGACCTCGTCTTGATGATCGAGCACCGCCACGCCACACCACACAGCCCCGTTCATCGGTACACCACGCGCCTCCAGCTCGGTGCCGGTGCCGCCGTCGATGACGATCACCTCTCCTTTGGCCAGTCGCCGCTTGAACTCTTCAACCATTCCTGCCTCCTCCCGTCGGGCCGGCACTGGTGGCCTCCAGCCGGCCAGGTTCGTCTCCGGGCTGATCAACGTCTTGGGCGAAGCCGCACTGGGATCGTTTCGTCCGCCAGTCTTTCCCGGTGTGAGGCCGTCCTGGTCTACCTTGACGTTTCGACATAGGCCTTTAGTGATCTACGCGTCCTGCTAATAGGCCGCCGTCGAGCATCATCGCGTGGCCGCTGGCGAAGGACGCATCGCTTGACGCCAGCCAGACGATCGCTGCCGCGATCTCCTCGGGCTGAGCGATGCGTCCGAGCGGGTGCATGCGTGCCGCCTGCTCGCGCAGCTCGGGCGGTTGAGAGTCGTAGTAGCGCTCGATCATCTCGGTCTGCACGTAGCTTGGGCAGACGCAGTTTGCGCGGATCCCCCGCGCGCCGTAGTCGATCGCGAGCGACTTGGTGAACCCGACGACGCCCGCCTTGGCGGCGCAGTAGGCGGCCAGTCTCGGCTCCGCCCACGAAGCAGAGATGGACGCCACGTTGACGATGGTCCCGCCGCCGTCCGCGCACAGATGAGGCAGCGCGGCTTTGCAGCATAAGAACACGCTGGTGAGGTTGTTCGCTATCACCTCGAGCCATTGCTCAAGGGAGGTTTCCTCCACGTTTCCCTCCCGCTCGATGCTCGCGTTGTTGACCAGGACATCAAGTCTTCCGTGCGCATCTATCGTGGTCGTGATCAGCCGCGCCACGTCGGCTGGCCGCGAGACATCGACGGCAATGTGGGTGACCTGAGCGTCCGCGAAGTCCTCTGTCGGCGCCGTCCGGCTGGCAATCATAACCGCCGCGCCCTCAGTGGCAAACCGCTGGGCGGTTGCACGGCCGATGCCGCGACTGCCGCCGGTGACGATCACTACCTTGTCGCTGAACCCGGGCGTTGGTCTACCGTCCGCGGATCGTCGAGCTCTGCAGGTGCTCCGCGACCGCCGCATTCACAGTCGGGATACCGCTGACCACCAGGCTGTTGATCTCCACGAAGGGTGTCTCAGCGTCGGGCACGTCATTGTCGGGGAAGATCGCTGTGACGGGGCATTCCGATTCGCAGGCGCCGCAGTCGATGCACTCCTCGGGATGGATCACAAAGAGCTGCTCGGCCTCAAAGATGCAGTCGACGGGACATACCGCGACGCATGACTGATCCTTGCTGCCGATGCATGCGCTGGTGATGACGTAGGCCATTGCTTGCTCCCGCGGGGACGAGCGCCTACGCGGACGCGGCTTTCTGCTTCTCGCGTTGCCAGGGGCGACGCTTACCGATGATCTCCTTGGGTGGCCCGCTCACCTGCCACGTCGCTCCCGAAGGGCGGACAGGAGTATTCAGCAGATCTTGGCGTCCGCGCTGGGTGAGGCTGTCGGGATAGAACGGCTGCGCTTGCCCGGCGAGCACCGCGACAGCACCCAGCGCCTCCGGGCGCCCGGCAAATCCCACTCGGTCGGTCTCATACAGCTGTGAGATTTCCACTGGCCCTAGGCGGTTGAGCAGGATGTCGTGCAGATCGTCGGCCTCGAACTCAAGCTCGACCACGGCGCCGGGCGCAGCCTCGCCAGTAACGCAGCGTCCGGGCACGTCGAGGGAGACGACGCTATCGGGATTGATCGTGCGCAGGACCAGCACTCCGCCGTGCTCGCTGCCGCCCGCGGCCTGGGCCGCACGGGCACCTTCGTCGGAATTGACGAAGGCGGTCAGGAACGCCTCAAGCTCACCCTGCACCTCGGCGCTGCTATCGAAGTAGCTCATCGTGCCCCCTCCGCCACCGCGGCGTGGCCGTTTTGAACGTGGCCATTGGTCGCCGCCCCTAGATGCGGCTTCATGTAGGACGTCGCCAGGCGGTGAAAGTGGTGCAGGCACATCTCCTGTTCGGCGGCGTAGCGGCCCTGGTGATAGACCGAGGAGCGCATCCCCTTCTGGGCGTGCGTACAGATCTCCACGTCCTCGGTGTTGACCTGATGGCCAAAGTTCACCACCGCGGCCTGGAGTAGCTTCTGGTCGAGCGCTTTCTCTTCCGGGAACCACCAGGAGAACGTCGATTCGGTCAGTGCAACGTCGAGCGGGCGAATGCTGAGCAGCAGAAATCCGTCTGGCATGAAGTTAAAGGTGTGGCAGGGGAACAGCCAAAAGAAGTAGTAGCCGTTGCGCTCGCTCTCATCGAGCCCGGGCATCGGCGGCTTGAGGCTGCGGAACGCTTGTAGAGACCCGAGCACCGAGGCCACTCGGCTGCCTGGACCCCGCGGATGCGGCTCGGTGCCGTACTGCTGATTGCTCCATTTTCCCAGCTCATAGGTGTAGACCGTCGGACTCAACGCCTGATTCAGGTAACCGTTCACGGGGTCTGATCTTGGATCAGGTCTTGAGCGGCGCGGGGATCGGTAGCCCGTGTTGATGGGCGGTGATCGCCTCAGCGAGGTAGGTATGCAGCCTGC
>JAABUZ0100007911.1_pt1 | contig 12687 bp, 14 predicted proteins | sample 5562091 | NCBI WGS metagenome assembly JAABUZ01 (sample SAMN12813069, study PRJNA571459) | rock metagenome | isolation source: Antarctica rocks | place: Antarctica: Victoria Land, Linnaeus Terrace sud | collected 2015-12-21 | reverse complement strand
TCCTCGCCCCCGCACTCGTCGCCGCCCTCGGACGAGCCAACTGGTGGTGGCCCCACCACAACCCGCCGCCGGAGGACACCGACCCCCAAAACAGACCGACGGCGACCGCCACGACGCCCCGATAGACCCCTACAGACACGCTCCTCGGCGACCTGGCCCCGACCGAGTGCCCGGGCTCTACCGTGCCACCTGTGTCCTCTCTCGAGAACTGGGTGGAAGCTGCCGTGCTGAACGGCGAGCGGGTGTGTTTGGAGCCGTTGCGCGTCGAGCATGCCGATGAGCTCGCGCCGGTGTTGGATGACCCGGTGCTGCACATCTTCATCGGCGGCGAGCCGGCCGACCGAGACCAGCTGCGTGCCCGCTACAGGCGACAGGGCGCGGGTCGATCACCAGATGGTTCGCAGCGCTGGCTGAACTGGTTGGTGCGCAGGCGCGAGGATGCACAGCCGCTCGGCACAGTCCAAGCCACCGTCAGCGAGAACGAGGATGGGCTAACCGCCCAGGTCGCGTGGGTAATCGGTCGAGCGCACCAGGGTCAGGGATACGCCTGGGAAGCAGCAGAGTTGATGGTGAGGTGGCTGCGACAACAGGGCGTCGACACCCTGGTTGCTCATGTGTACCCTCAGCACGTCGCGTCGATGGCGGTCGCTCGGGCTGTCGGGCTGTCGCCGACCGAGACGGTCATCGACGGAGAAGTCCGCTGGGAGGCGTGACCACGATGTCGCGCTGCTCCGGTTGACGATGGCTCAATGAAGCACGTGTCTGCCGCCAGAGTTGCAGCATTGCGGGCTACTGGCTGCGAGTCGCGTCGGTGGTGTGCGGGGTCGGGCCAGATCTGACCGGCCGGGTCGCCTGCGGGCGGGTAACCATGCGCCAGGTGACAGCTGCTGCGAGGGCGGCGATCGCAATCAGGAGGTGGCCGTGTTGGGCGTCGGTGGCGTGTGCGCCGATGACGGCCGCGATCGCGGCTACGCCGACCGTGGCGCCGGTTTGTCGTAGCACTGAGAACAAGCCGCTGGCTGCGCCGGCCGCCTCAGCCGGCGCAGCGAGAACGACGGCGCTCGTCAGTGCAGGCAGGGTGAACGACATGCCGAGTCCGAGCAGAATCAGGCCGACGGCGACCCAGGCGTAGGGCGCGTTGTTGGGCACGGCGGCGAGGACGCCGCTTCCCGCGGTAACCAGCAGCAGCCCGCCAAACACCGGGAGTGCGGGCCCGGTCCGCGCGATCAGACGCCCGGCCAGTGGCGGGTTCAGCACCATCGGTGCGGTCAACGGGAGAAACGCGGCGCCGGTGAGGATGACGCCGAGTCCCCGCGCCTGCTGTAGTTGCAGGGTGGTGAGGAACAGTTCACCGGCGAAGGCGCCGCCAGCGACGAATCCGCCGATCAAGGCCCCGGACACGACCGGCACCTTCAGCAGCGACCCTGGCACCGCAGGGACGGGCGAGCGGCGCTCGGCGAGCACCAGCAGCAGGCCGGCCACGACGGCAAGGGCGAACGCGGCCAGGACATCGGGTGCGGCCCACCCCTCTGCTCCGCCGCGGATCAGCGCCCAGGTCAGAGCGGTGACGGCAATCAGGATCGCGATTTGACCCCGAGGATCGATACGGCGGGCGTGACGTGCGATCACTGGCATCCGTCCGCGCAGCAGGAGCCAGGACAACGCCGCGACCGGGGCGTTGACGAGGAAGACGCCACGCCAGCCCAACCAGGCCACGAGCACCCCGCCTAGCAGCGGCCCCGCCGCGAGCGCAACGCCGCTGATCGAGGCCCACGCGGCGACCGCCCGTGGCCTTCGGGCCGGGTCGGTGTACAGGCCAGCGATCAAGGCGAGCGAGGCCGGCAATACCAGCGCACCGGACACGCCGAGCAGCGCCCGAACCGCCACGAGTACTCCGGTCGACGGTGCTGCCGCACACAGCAGCGATAACGCGCCGAAGCCCATCAGGCCGCTGAGGAATATTCGACCGGCACCGTGGCGGTCGGCGATGACCCCGGCGCCAAGCAGGCAGGCCGCGAAGGTCAGGGTGTACGCGTCGGTGATCCACGCCAACCCCTCCACCCCGCTGTGCAGATCGCGGGCGACATCGGGCAACGCCACCGTCAGCGCGGTGGTGTCGAACAGGACCATGAAGTAGCCCAAAGACAGCCCGATCAGGGCGAGGCGTTGACCGAACGCATTATTTGCCATGCGGTTCACAATCGCGCAGCGGGCACTGTCCCGCTGCGGGCATTTCCGCAGGCCGCTATCGGCACTGCCGATGACGCGTTACCCTTGGACGGCCCATGGACACGCACCTACTGCAGACCTTCGTCACTGTCGCCGACACGTCCAGCATCAGCGCCGCGGCCGCTCGGCTGGGTTTCGTTCAATCCAGCGTCTCCGACCAGCTGCGCCGGCTCGAGCGCGACCTCGGCGCCACTCTGCTCGTCCGGACCTCGACCGGCGTCACGCTCACCGCCGACGGTGAACGAGCGCTGCCCGCCGCCAAACGCGTCCTGACCACACTCGACCAGCTGCGACACACCGCCGTACCGCCGGCACGGCTGCGTCTGGGCGCCGTGGACACGCTCGTCGCACAGTGGCTGCCGCATCTGCTGACCAGCCTGCCGGTCGATCAGCGGCCCACGATCGTGATGAACCGCCGCGACCTCCTACTGCGCGAGCTGCTCGACGGTCACTGCGACGTGGTGATCCTCTACCGACCTCGCGGCGCCCCACTGCCCGAACTCGACGCCAGCCGCCGACAAGAAATCCACCAGCTCGCCGTCGAGGTCCTCGACACCGACGAGCTGCTTATCGTCGCTGCGCCCGGCGTGAGCTGGGCGAGACCGGGTGACGGCTGGCTGGTGACCCAGACCGGCTGCGTGCACCGCGAGGCTTTCGACCGCCACATCGCCCCCCACCTCGACGTGCACATCGAAGCCGAGGCGCCGACACCCGACACGCTGCGCCGGCTCGCCCGCCAAGGCAGCGGCCGAGCCTTGCTCCCCGCCCTGGCCGTCGCCGAAGACCTGGCCGAGGGCGCGCTCACGATAGAGCCGTCCACATCCCGCATCACCGACCACATCGAAATCGTCGCCGTCCACCGACCCGACGCAAACCCGACCGTGCACCACTTCCTTCGCCGTGCAGTCGACCACGCGCTGCGCACACCACGGCAACGCGTTGCCGGTTCGTAAGTCGAACGGGTAAAGGGCAACACCGCAGGTCAGCGAAGCTGATGGGACCGGGGTGTCCCAGTAAGGGTGTTCGGAGCACATTCCCGCAGAGGGGGGTTACCCGACACACTGCGGAACGTGATTTCGCTGGTGATCGGCTACGCGCGGGTGTCCCGGTTCGGAGGGGACGCTGATGAGCAGCGGGCTGCGCTGCTGACGCTGGGAGCCGCTGCCGATCGGGTGTATCTCGACATGGATCTGACCGGGATGACCCGCCCACGGCCGTGCCTGCGGGAGGCTCTGGCCGCGGCTCGCGGAGGGGATACGTTGGTGGTCACGGCGCTGGCTCGGCTGGCGCGCTCGGTGCCTGATGCGTCGCAGCTGCTGAACGGGCTCATCGCCGGTGGGTGACGCTGTCGATCGCCGGACGTCTTTACCCCCCTCGCAAGTTGCCACACATGTCCTTTTCCAGGTGCTGGCACTGGCCACGGATCTGCAGGCCGGACTCGGCAGCGGCCGTGCCCGAGAGGGCTTGACCATGGCCCGCGGCCGCGGACAGCTCCGCGGTCGGCCGCCGAAACTCGACCAGCGGCAGGAACATCACATCGTCGGGCTTTACCAGACGGGCGACTACACGGTTCGCGAAATCGGTGACCTGTTCAACGTCTCACGATCAACTGTTTACCGCGCCGTGCGGCGAGCGGACCGTGCGCCCGAGATGCAGCCAACATTGAACACGGTCGCCAAAACATCTGATTTGTTCATCTCGGCCGCTGATTGTGGTCAATCTTCGTTGCATCTCGACAATTGTTGTCGAGATGCAGCCAAAATGAAAAAAGGGCTCCTTGTAGATAATGTATAAACCGCGTTAAGCCAAGGCGGGCAAATTGCCTGCCGGTAGGGTCTCTGCTCCACCTGGCGAGACACGCGCGAGGTCGGCGTGTGCGGCCCGCCCACGGCCGACGGTCCCACGGTGCGGGCCGTTGAGTGCGGCACGCCCGTTCAGATAGTGGGCAGCCGGTGCTGGGACCGCAGAGGCACTCGCGGTACCTCGCCCGGCGCGCAGCGGAGCAACGTGCGTGTCCCGGTTACCGACGCCCGCCCGGTGCATCCGTGCAGGCCCAGTCGGGGTGTAAGACACCGTGCAAGAGGGTGCGCAGCAACGCTGGAGGCCGAGGACTCTCGCAGCATGCCCCACGCCCACCCCGCATCCTGGCCCCGGCCCGTGCGATGTCAGCGTTCGACTGCATAGGAGAGCCGGTCGGGAGCGCCGGTCTCGTGGTTGGCGAACCGCGCTGCCGTGAAGAGATGGTTTGCCTTAGCTGGGGTGTGGGGTAAACAGTGCTGGTGCGGGTGCAGGGGGTGGTGAGACGGTACGGGCGGGGTGCGCCAGTCCTGGATGGGGTGGATCTGGACCTGCCCGCCGCAGAGGTGGTGCAGGTCGTCGGAGGCAATGGGGCAGGTAAGTCGACGTTGCTGCGAATCGTGGCGGGGGTGAGCCCACCGACGGCCGGGAAGGTCCTGGGTCGGCCTCGGGTCGTCGGGTATGTGCCGCAGTCCGGTGGCGCCGACCTCGGCTTGTCTCCGCACGCCTACCTATGGCACCTGGGTCGGGTTCGGGGGTTGTCCGCCCGTGCGGCCCGTGAGCGGGCCCGCGACCTCCTCGACCGGCTGGGTGTGGCCAGTGGGCGGGACGCGGCGTTGGACACCGCCTCGGGTGGAACCCAGCGCAAGGCGGTGATCGCCCAGGCGTTCCTGGTCTCCCCGGAGCTGCTGGTGCTCGACGAACCGTGGGATGGGCTCGACACCGCTACCGCGACGGTGCTTACCGGGATGCTCACCGAGGCGGCTGCCGCCAGCGCCTCGGTGGTGCTCACCGACCACCAAGGCGAGGCACCGGTGCCGGACGTCGTGGTCCACGAGCTCGCCGGGGGTCGCCTCACCGCCCGCGGCACCGGGGCAGTCACGATCCTGCTGGTCGCCCGCCCAGGCGCTTCGGAGGCGGGGCCGGTGTGGGCAGACCTGCCCGGGGTTCTCTCCACAGTCACTACCGGGAGGCGGATGCGGCTGAGGGTCAGCACCGCCGGGTGCGACTCGGTGCTGACCACGGCCCTGGCCCACGGCTGGTCGGTCCGCCAGGTCACCTCCGAGGCAGGCCCCGGGTGAGGGCACTGCTCGGCTACCGGCTCGCCAGTCTTGCCCGGTCTCAGCGGTGGGCCGCCCCGTCGGTGCTGTTCGTCGTCGTCATCGCCGTCGCGGCCTGGAACGACGCGGGGCCGCTGCTGTCGCTCTACGGGGTGTGCTCGGCGACCCTGCTTGCCGCCGCGACCTGGCTGGGCATGGCCACGGTGAACCTCGAGGATCCCGCCCAGCGGGCGATCACCCTGGTCACCGCCGGACACCGGGCCACTCTGGCCTCCCAGGCAGGGACGGCCATGCTCGGTTGCGTGGGCCTGGCCGCTGTCGGTGTCGTGTTAGCGGTGGTGGTTGGACACCACACGATCACACCGGGGGTGCTGCTCCTCGGCGCCGGCGGGCAGCTGGGCTGCGCCTGTGTGGGGGTGAGCATCGCGATGCTGTGCTGCCGCTGGGTCCTCGGATACGCACTACTCGCCGCCGTGCTGCTGGTGGTCCTGGCGATCATCGTTCCCGGCGCATCACCAGTTAACCCGCTGCTGCACGCCCTCTCCGGCGACCATCCCTCCGCCCTCGTGGTCCTCGCCCTCGATGCGGCCGCTGTCGCGGTCCTGCTCGGCGGCGTAGAACTTGCCCACCAGGTGGCCCGCCGCCGCGACTGACTGAGCCGCACCTACCTGCTCAAATCCGGCACCAACGATTTTGGCGGGCAATTCCCGACCGAGGATGCTGTTACTTGACGTCAGCCCGGGGCCGGACATTGATTGCCGGGACAGTGTCTTAAGGCTCGACGGATCTCTCCTGCGGGCCAACCGCATATGCAGCACCGCGACGGCGCGAGCTGCCACCGCGACCGTCACCCGCGTGCTCGTCGCCGTTCGCGGTTCACGTGCAGGCTCTACATCAGGACTGCCGTCTTGTCGTCGCCGAATGCGGCGACGAGGTTGGATCTGGTCAGGATCTGTTGAAAATGGGCCCGTGAAGGCGCGGAACGCTTCGGCACCGTCGAGTCGGACGGCCGGCGCCTGGCAGACGATGTTCTCGGCGATGTAGGTCATGGCGTGGGCGAAGTCGTGGCTGGCCCAGGCGCGGTAGTACGCCAGCGCGGTGTCCAGCGCCGTTGAGGTGTGCTCGGTCATGGTCCGTCGGTTCCTTATTGAGTCGGTCACGTTGTTGAGACACCACAGCGGCGCCGGATGGAACGCTGCCGGGTGCCCTCGGTCCGCAGGTGATGCGGTCGAATGATGAAGTCGAAACCGTGCCGTCCGTCGTCGCGACGTGGATCGTATTCACTCATGCCGGACGTCTCTTCTCAATGCGGCAGCTACCGCAGCGCTGAGCGTGCCGTGGGGGCTAGCCGCAGCCGCTGTATCGGCCCGCTGGCCAGCGGGTCGAGGGTGGCCGCCGCGGCCTGGTAGATCGGGTCGTGAACGAGTGCGGCAGCTGCGGCACGGTAAGCGAAGGCGGTGAGCGTGACCGCGAAATGCTCGCCCTCGCGCACCGGCAGACGCGGGAACGTGTTCGCTGCGTGCAGCGTGCGTAGTGCCGGTAGCGGCCGAGCGCCGGCAGACACCAGCAGCGGTGCAATCGCGTGTTGGTAGCGCTGCAGGTAGTTCTCGGTGTCGCGCTGCGCGAGCGGGCAGACCTCGACCATGAGCAGGCTTGCCGGGGCTGTACCACGGCCGCCCGGTGAGCGAGCCTCAACGCTGGCATCGAGCGCGGGCCCCTGCTGGGCCGTCTCGAGCAGCAGCACGTCATCCGAGTCGAGCATCATGTTGTTGGCCACGTCCCGGTGCGCGGCCCACACCGGCCCGCCATAGAAAGCCTGCAGCGCCTCGCGGCGGGCCGTCATATCGGCGAAGCCCCGGACCCAGACGAACGCGTCGGGCCGGTCCAGGTCGCGGAACTGGCCCAGCACCCGCATGCCCGTCGCCTCCTGCGTGTCGACGAGTTCGGCGTCGAACAGCGCTTCGAAGCCATCACCGGCATGCGGGCGGAGCGTGTACTGGCGCAACTCGTACACCCGGCAAGGCGGCACTGCGGTCATGGCGCATACCGTAGCGGCGGGCACCGACAGCACGACTCGGAGGCGGACGGCTGAGCGCGAAGCGATCACGCACATTTATGCCGTCTCGGAATTCCTGCAGGCCGGGGATGTGGCGGGGCGTTCTTGAGTCTGGCCGGCTGGTGGCTGACGGCTCATGAGTCGAGTCTCCAAGCCGTCGATTAGGGCGTGGAGGCCGAACTCGAAGCTCCCTTCGGGAGCGGCACCGTAGTCGGCGGCGGGGGCGTTGAGGCGGGTGCGCAATCGTGGAAACTTCGCCGCGATCACACTGGCTTTCGCCAGGTGCTCGCGCATCAGCTCCTCGGCGTTGCCGTCGCGGCGCAGCTTGCGGGTGAGCGTGGCCGCCGAGGCCGAGCCGAGGGCGTTTCCGAGCACGAAGGTGAAGACGGCGGCCACCGCTTGGTCGGCCTGGGCGCCGGCGAATCCGGCCGCCTCGTAGAGGGCGAGGGTGTGGTCGTCGTGACGGGCCTTGCCGGGACTAAGCACCGGGACGGAGCCGAATGCCTGCACGAGCCAGGGGTGGCGGGTGAGCATCGCGTGCAGGTCGGTGGCCATCTGCGTGGCGACTGTCCGCCAGTCGACGGCGGTCACGTCGGGTAGCGCGACCTCGTTCCAGGCCAAGTCGCCAGCCAGCGCGATAAGGTTGTCCTTCCTGCCCACGTGCCAGTAGACCGCGGTGGCCGCCGAGCCTAGCCGCGTGCCCAGCGCACGCATGTTCAGGCCTTCCAAGCCTTCGGCGTCCAAGAGGTCGACAGCAGCCTTGACGATCTGTTCACGGGTCAATGTCTCACGAGGCATGTGCCCAAGGTAGGGCACCGCGCAGAACTTGCACACCGTTCGAGGAGGTACTTGCACAGTGTTGAAGTCATGCTCTAGCGTTCCACTTGAACGCAGTGCAAACCGCAGCCGAAGGGGAGCTGGAATGACACAAGACACACTGGCCGAGTTCGTCGAGGTCACAGCCGCCAGGTTCGGGATTCCCGGCGTTGCCGTCGGGGTGTGGGTGGACGGCCAGGAGATTTACGCCTGCCGCGGGGTGACCAGCATCGAGAACCCGCTGCCCGTCGACCGAGACACGATGTTCGTGCTGGGCTCGGTCACCAAGACCGTCACCGCGACCGCGCTGATGCGCCTGGTCGACGAGGGCACGGTCGAACTGGACGCGCCGGTCCGCCGCTACGTCCCCGAACTCGTGTTGGGCGACGAGGCAACAGCCGCGGCGATCACCGTGCTGAACCTGCTCAACCACACCGCCGGCCTGGGGTTGGGTGACATCGTCGAATCCGATGACGGGGACGACGCCCTGTGCCGCTACGTGGCGAAAATGGCCGACCTGGAGCTGATCGCGCGGCCAGGCGTCCGGGCCTCCTACAGCCAGGCGGGCTACAACCTGCTCGGGCGGATCATCGAGACGGTCACAGGCTTGACGTACGAGCGAGCCGTCGCCGCATTGGTGTTCGAGCCCCTCGGTATGTCGCGCAGTTTCTACCTGCCCAGAGACCTCCTGAGCTGGCGGTTCGCCGTGGGCCACAACCTCGGCGCGAACGGAACTATGTCAGTCGCGCGGCTGCGCAAACGCGATCGCGGAGACAACCCGGGCGGGGGCCTTGACTCCTCGGTGGCGGACCAGATCCGCTTTGCGCGGTTCCATCTTGGGGACGGCCGTGCGGAAAGCGGGGCCCAGATATTGCCCGCAGAGTTACTGCGCCGCATGAAGCAGCCCACGGTCGAACTGCCGGGCAGCTCGCTGGGCGACGCCTTGGGCCTCTGCTGGTTCCTGCGCGACGTGGATGGCGTTCGCACCGTCGGGCATGGCGGCTCAACGAACGGCCAGTTCGCCGACCTGCTCACCGTGCCCCAACGCAACTTCGCCGTCGTCGCACTGTCCAACGCAGGCCCCGAAGGCATCCCCTTCAATCAAGCCGTCCTACGCTGGGCGCTGCAGCACTACCTGGGCGTGATCGACCGGGATCCCGAGCCGATGCCCTACGACGAAGCGCAGGCCCGGGAAGTCCTCGGACGATATGACGTCGATGCCATGACGCTCACTATCGACACTGATGAGGCAGGGCTGACGCTCGCAGCCAGGATCAAACCGGAGATCCGCGTAGCGGCCGACACCGAACTTCCCCCGGACTACCCTCCAGCCGCCATCGGCCTGCTGCCGGGCGCCGGCGATGAGTACATCGTCACCGAGGGTGGACTCAGGGGTCAGCGCGGCTTCTTCACCCGTGACAATGTTGGCGCAATCGTGGGAGTCGACCTCGCAGGCCGGTTGTTCAGCCGAGTTCGGACAGCGTCCGAATGAAGCCCAGGCGCGGCGTAGGGGTGGATGTCAGGCGTGGCCCATTCGGAGGACGAGCCAGTGGGTCATCGTGCGAGGAGGTAGCCCGCGAGCGTTGGGACGAGCACCTCGGGAGACACACCATGCCCTTGGCCGGTCAGGGTGCGGTGTCGCCCGTTCGACAGGCCCTCGGCAATTTGTTTGCCGGTCTCGACCCGGTCCCGTCCAGGTCCCAGTCCCCGCGTCCCGGGCCGAACATGTTCCGGCCCATCACATGGGCGCCGGTGTCGGCGTGTACGCCATGAAGGATCTGCTTGTCGACCTCCCGGCCGGGCTGGCCGGTCTGGAACATCCAGGCGGTCAAGGCGTCAGCTCCCGTTCCGAACGGGTGCTCCAGGCTTTGGTCGGGCCCAGCCGTGAAGCCGTCGAGGGAGATGGCGAGATTCGCGGTCACGATGCTGTATCGAGGTGTAGACATGAGATGCTTCCGTTCCTTGGTGTGACGTTCGCGCGGGGTGTTCTTGGCGCGCAACCGTCGCGCGAGATGGCCTCCCTCACGAGTTGCCTCCCCGATAGGCCGGCCAGAGGGTAGACCGCGTTGACGCCGAGAACTCATCGGCGCTACCCAAAATCACCCCACCGGGTCCTGCACCTCCGGGCTGAACGTTGGCGGACTACCCCGCTGCATAGCCGAAACGTATCGAGCCCAGTCTCCTCCTACGAAAATTATAGTGACAACAGCTGGTGAGAGCAGCGTCAGACCGCCCGCCGATGTTGCGGTGGGTGTACTGAATCTGCGGGTGGTTATGCGGTGTCGGAGAGGGGCTGCAGGATGACGTGGTAGCCGAGTGACTCAAGCTGGTTGATTGCGCGTGCCTTCGTCTTGGCGGGTTGGCGTGCGGTGAAGTAGTCGGCGCCGGGGTCGCGGTAGAACTCACCGTTGGTGAGCATGTTCCAGGTGGCAATCAGCATCGAATGCTCGACAGCGACAAGGGCTTTCATTGGTCCTCGACGGGAGGCGATGCGTCTGTACTTCGCGGAGAAGTACGTTCCCTTGGAGCGCGACGCGGCCATAGCGGCCACCCCGAGCGCACCTTTCAGATAGCGGTTGCCGGGTCGGGTCTTCGTCGACTTCACCCGGCCGGCGGATTCGTTGCATCCGGGTGCGGTGCCCGCCCACGAGGCGAGATGGGCGGCGGTGGGGAACACGCTCATGTCGCCGCCGGTCTCGGCGAGGAACACCTCAGCCACGATCCGGGAGAAGCCCGGGAGGCTGACCAGCAGCTCCCGGGCCGCCGCTAAAGGTGCCAACGCCTCGGCGATCTTGTCGTCGAGTTCACCCAGCGCCTGGTTGTACTCATCGATGAGCTTCAAGTGCATGCTGATCAAAAACCCGTGATGAGCGGTGAACCGGCCGTTCAGTGCTTCGGTCAGGACGGGGATCTTCGCCCGCAGCCGGCGCTGCGCCAGCTCCGCGATCACCGTCGGGTTGTTTTGCCCATCGATCAGGGCTTGCAGCATCAACCGCCCCGAAACACCCACGATGTCCGAGGCCACTGAGGACAGCTTGATCCCCGTGTCCTCCAGCACTTTCTCGATGCGTTGCACCTGCCGGGACCGGTCGCGGGTCAGGGCGGTGCGGGCCCGGGTGAGATCCCGTAACCGGCGGATCGGGGGTGGGGGCACCAACGATGAGCGGAGCAACCCGTGCGCCCCCAGATCAGCCAGCCACGCAGCGTCGGACACATCTGTTTTGCGGCCCGGCACGTTGCGGGCATCGTGGGCGTTGACCAGCATCACGGTCAGGCCCTCCTCCAGCAGGTAGTAGAACGGCTTCCAGTAGTCGCCAGTGGCTTCCATCACCACGCAGGTGACCTCCTCGGCGAGCAGATGCTCGCGTAACGCGAGGATCTGGTTGGTCATCGACCCCCACGTCGTCACCGTGGCCGCCGCCGACCGCCTTCCTCGGCCCTGGACCCGGACGCACACCTTGGCGTCCTTCTTCGAGATATCGATTCCCGCGCACCGCGGGTGCACCACATCCATCGCCGATCACCCTCTCGCCTTCCATATGACAGACCCGATTGACAGGGTGCGCTGCGGGGAGGGCAGGTGAAACAGAACTCTCCTACTCGTGCTCAAAGGCAACACTCCACGGTTCCCGCGGACGACGATCATGCCCTCCACCACCATGCTCACTTGCAGGCTCACGAGCACCACAGACAGACCGGGGTTGCCCGCAACACACCCGGAAAGTCTGCGCTCGCGCCCGCCCACGCACCAGAGCCGGCGACCACCCACGCAGCGCGAGGCAGCCACATTTTCTACCCCCACAGAGAGGAGCGAAGCGCCCCTGATTTGCTCACTTGCTCTTCGACATTGTCGTCGTCTTCTCCTGCAGTCGAGATGCAGGCAAAATTAGACACCGTAAATAATGTAGGGGTCGGGTCGTCGCCTCCTCCTGCTGTTGCCGTCGTGCTGGCCGACCCACCTCATCGCTGCCACCCGGATACCTTTGCTGCCTCTGGTGCACCACCGTCAGCACCAACGTCAGTGCTATCGCCGCTGCCATCACGGCACCATCGTCTGCGCCACCACGCGGCGGTTGTGGTGCTGACGGTGGCGCACCTGGTGGCGATCAGTCACGCTGACGGCGGCCGCCCGGTGGGTTCCTGGTCGCCCCTTGTCGGCACCGCCGGAGGGCGACGGCCACACCGTTGTCGGTGTGGCCGTCGCCTGTTACCTGCGGAATGGTGCGCTTAGGGTGTGCTGATGGGTTCGCAGACGGTGACGCGCCAGCCCAGCTGCCCGAGCTGCAGCCGGATCCCCAATTTGAGGCCGGTGTCGTAGGTGGCGACGGTGTCGACGGTGTCGGTGCTGCTGGAGTAGGTACGCAGCGACTGCAGCTTCGTGCTGTCGATCTTGGTGGGGTCGGTGTTGCGGTAGGCGTCGGCCAACGCTGGGCTCACCCACTGCGACAGGCGGCCGGCCCAGTCCTGCAGCCCGGCGCCGGGTGTTGTGAAGTCGGTGGCGAACCCGGT
>JAABUZ0100007909.1_pt1 | contig 12690 bp, 12 predicted proteins | sample 5562091 | NCBI WGS metagenome assembly JAABUZ01 (sample SAMN12813069, study PRJNA571459) | rock metagenome | isolation source: Antarctica rocks | place: Antarctica: Victoria Land, Linnaeus Terrace sud | collected 2015-12-21 | reverse complement strand
GGCACACCATCACGACCCTGCTCGCCTGGTCCACCTGGCGACGACGACACCAAGCCCGAGCCCGCGACTGCCACTACCGACGACGCGAACAATCACAATGATCACGATCTACGGCTGTAGTACTAGCGCTAATGGCTGCGCGGATCATCCTCGACCCCCAGCTTGCAGGGCTCGCGTCGCCGCAGCTCAGCCCGGCCGCGGACCGGCGCGTCACCGCCCCCCGGACGGCCATGCCGCGGTCCGGTGGGCGGCGGCAGCGGCACCGGGCTGACCCGGCCAGCCCAGCCACCGGTACCCGCCTCAGTGTCCCGGTCGATCAGGTAGCCGAAGAACGAGCCCAGCACGCTCAAGCGGTGGTTCACCGTGCGGGGTGCACGACCAGCAGCCACGCGCGGCTGGTCGGATCTCAGCTCGACGACCGACGTGCGCTGCACCCGCGGCGGTCGGTCGCCCGTGCGGTGTCCGGCCGCGAACGCCACGACGTAGTCCTCCACGTCGGCACGGGACACCGCCTCCAGCGGCTGATGTCGTTCGGTCGGCCAGCAGCTGAAGTCCCGCAGCCCCAGCCGATACGCCCGGGTGGTGTAGGAGCCGCGGCCCCGACCAGCCAGATGCCCCAAAAACGCTTCGACGAGCTCTGCCGGTACTCCGAACTCCACGACCAGGACTGTTCCTCCCTAAAGCCAGACGGTGGAACCGACACGCGTCAGCAAGACGACAGACCAAGATCACGAAATCTCGAGAGAAGACCTCTCGCAGACCGACGGGGAACCGCTACCCGAGGCCACCCCGGAGCCGCTCACCGGGCCGGCGCCGGCCGCGATGTGGGCCGCGCTTGCCGAGCAGGTCGGCGCGCACGGCTACCGGATCGAGCGCGGGCAGTGCTGGGGCGCGAACGGCTACACCGACCCGGCCGGCCGGCTGGTGCGGGTCCGGGCCGACGTCGCCGAGGCGATGGCCGCGCGGGTGCTGGCCCACGAGCTGGCGCACATCGAGTGCGGGCACTGCGACCACGGCGGCTACCGCTGCCGGGGCCGGTGCGAGGTCGAGGCCGAATCGGTCGCGTGGCTGATCAGCGCGCATTTCGGGTTGGACACCGGCGCCTACACCCTGCCGTACGTCGCCGGCTGGGCACACGCCGCCGACCGAGCCAGTGCGGTGAGCGAAGTGCGGGCCGCGTTCGCGGCCGTCACCGCCGCGCACCGCCGCATCCTGACCGCCCTGGACGGCGGCACTGGCGCGGGGGAGGACGGCATCGCCTGATCGCGCGCCGCACGGGGGCGGGCGAGGCCGTTGCGACGGACTCCCCCGAGCCCGGGGCGACCTTTGATGCCTTGCGGTGGTGGGCGTGGTTCGCGCCACGCGGTGCTGTCCGGGTGACATGGTCGGACGGCGTGACTACCCCAGAAATAACACATTGTGACTATGTCGTCACGTGCGGGGGGAGTCCAAGGTTCGTCGTGCCGGCCCCGGATTTGGGAGTTCGCCGGTGCCACGCCTGAGGTTTCCCGGTGGTGGTGAGGTGGTCGGCGCGTCGGGGTGCTGGCAGCGGGTTCGTCGCGGTGGCGCGGGCCTGATGGCTAGCGCCCGGAGGCGTGCGATGAGACTGTACCGGTCAGTGCTGTCGGTGGGGATGAGTTCGGCGCTGGTGCTGGCGGGGGTGGTGGGTGTTGCCGCCCCGGCGGCCGCCGCCCCGAACCGCGCGGCCGCGGTGGGTCGCCCCGCCGCCGCGCAGTCGAGCGCCCCTTCGGCGACGCCAGCTCCGGCGCCCGTCGCTTCTTCACCCGCCGTGTCGTCGACCGCTCCGGCGCCGGCCGGGGATCCGGTTTCGGTGGCGCTGGCCGCGGCGAAGTCTTCTGGGCAGGATCAGGTGGTGGACGCGTTGACGTCGGCGACGTCGCAGACCACCGCGCATCCCGATGGCCGGCAGACGGTGCAGCTCAGTACCCGTCCGGTGCGCCGGCACGACCCGGTCCGGGGCTGGCTGCCGTTGGATCTGCGGCTGACGGTGGGTGGTGGAAGTTCGGGGTTGTTGTCGGCGGCCAGCGCCGATCCGACCGGCCCGGGGTCGGGGCAGATCAGCAACTCGGCGACCGGAACCCTGGTGAGCCTGCCCACGGCCGCCGGCACTCTTGGGTTGAGCCATCCGGACGCGCTGGGCTCGGCGGCGGCGGTCAGCGGCTCGACCGCGGATTTCGCGAACGCGCTGACCGGCGGCCGCGGGCTGCACGAGACGCTGCTGACCGGCGGCGTCGAGGAGGCGGTGTCGCTGCCCGCCGCCGGGCTGCCGGCCTCCTACCCCGTCGCGGTGAGCCTGCCGGCCGGGGTCAGCGCGGCGCAGACACCGGACGGGGTGGTATTCGCCACGGCCGCCGGCCCGGTGGCCGGCCTGTCCAACGGGGTGGCGCATGACAGCACCAGGCTGCCGTCCGGTGATGGGGTGGAGACCCGGGTGCACAGCACCCTGCTCGGGGTCAGCGCCGGCGTCGCCACCATCTCGGTCAGCGTGGATCCGGGGTGGTTGGCCAGCCCGGCCCGGGTGTTCCCGGTGCTGATCGACCCGACGTTCTACGCCAACACCGCGCAGGCCGGCCGGTTCGACGCCTACGTCGATTCGGCCTACCCGAACGAGACGGAGGGCACCTACGATCCGGGGGTGCTGAAGCTGGGCACCTACAACGGCGGCGGTGAGGTCGGCCGGGTGCTGATGTATTTCAACACGGCTGGGTCGTTGCCGGCCGGCGCGCAGGTCAGCGACGCCTACGTGGCGATCAACAACAACTACTCGTTTTCCTGCCAGAACGGCAGCACCCCCAGCGTCGGGCTGTTCGGGCTGGCCGCGGGCTGGTCGGATCAGACGGTGACCTGGAACAACCAGCCGCCGGGGGACGGGCAGCCGGCCTCCTCCGCGACGGTGTTCGCGAAGGGCTACGACTCCAGCTGCCCCGGCGGCTACATCAACCTGCCGGCCACCTCGCTGGCGCAGCGCTGGGCGGGCGGCCAGGCCGACCGGGGGGTGCAGCTGGGCACGGTGGAGAACAACAGTTACGGCTGGAAAAAGTTCTATCCCGGTGAGGCCGGCAGCGCGGCCGCCCCGGCGATGTACATCACCTACAGCACCGACTGCACCTTCTACCCGCAGACCGGCCACAGCGTGTGCGGGGCGATCCGGGACCGGTACAACGCCCTCGGCGGCCCGGGCGGCCTGTTGGGCTACCCGAGCGTCGATGCGGTGCTCAACCCGGACGGGGTCGGACTGCGTCAGCAGTTCCAGGGCGCCGGCGGCGCCTGGATCTATCAGGGCCCGAACAGCGGCGCGCACGAAATCGGCGGCGGCATCTACGCCCGCTGGGCCGCGCAGAGCTACGAGCGCGGGCCGTTGGGCTACCCGACCAGCGACGAACGGGCCGCGTTCACCAGCTTCAACGGCTCCGGGGACCGGCAGAACGACTTCGAGCACGGCTCGATCTACTTAAACCGGGTCAACGGGGTGACCAACAATCAGACCAGCCCGGACCTGCTGATGGGCGACAAGGCGTTCTTCAACACCGACACGGTGAAGCTGACTGACCGGCTGACCGCCAAGATCAACCGGGGCACCGGGAACCTGGCGCTGAACCTGACCGGGCTGACCGCACCCGGGATCGGCGCCGACCGCCCCGTCGGGCTGACCTACCAGAGCCTGTCCCAGGCGCCGGGCAGCACCGCCGCCGGCTCGAGTTTGATCAACCCCACTGGGGGGTGGCGGACCAGCGACAGCCCGGACGTCCGGATCTCGGTCAGCCCCGGGCACGTCGATTACACCGACTCCTCCTTCGCGCTATGGCGATTCACCGGCAACGGCCCGTGGACCGGCCCGGCCGGGCTGGACGCCGACCTGACCAAAAACGGCGACGGCACCTACACGATGCGGATCCACGGCTCCGGCCGGACGTTGAACTTCGACAGCTACGGCATGCTGATCAAAGACGCGGACCGCAACGGGAACGCGGTCAGCTTCCCGGCCGGCCGCTACCCTTCGGTGATCACCGGCAGCCGGGGGGCCGGGGACGGCCGCAGCGTGCAACTGAGCTTCAACGGGCCTTCGGGCAAACTCGGCGAGCTGTGCCAGTCCTTATCGGCGGCGAACTGCACCGGCACCGCGACCCGCTCCGACACCACGCTGGTGGTGGACTGCGGCTACGACGGGGCGGGGAACCTTGCCTCGGTGACCGACCCGGACGGGAATGCCACCAGGTTCGGCTACGACAGCGCCAACCCCGATCCGGGGATGCGCCAGGACCTGCTCACCGTCACCGACCCGAACGGGAACGTGACCCGATTCACCTATGACAGCCTGCACCGGGTCACCGGCCTCAGCCGCGACGACAATGGGATCAAGGCCACGAGCACGTATGACTACATCGCCGCGGACCGGCACACCCACGAGTTCGCCCCCACCCACCCCCGCTCTTCCGGGGTGTTCACCGACTTCGGGATCGACGCGGGCGGGAAGGTCACCGACGTGACCGACCCGAAGGGCAATCACAGCAGCACCGCGTGGACCGCCGACAACCAGGTGGCCTCCAGCACCAACGCGACTGGTGGCACCTCCACGAACAGTTTCACCCAGCCGGCCAACGCCCCGGCGGGCGCGCACGGCCCCGAATCGCTGCAAGCCAGCCAGCAGCCGATGGGCGCCTCGGGCAGCGCGACCTACACCAACCCGGCCGGCCCCAGCCTGTACGCGCCGACCACCAGCACCGACGCGATGAAAAACACCAGCAGCTACGCCTACGACGGGGCCGGGAACCTCGGCAGCGCGACCAACGCGTCCGCCGCCGTCGCCGCGGTCAAACACAACACGCCCGGGGACGGGACGGTGGCCAGTTCCACCGACCCGAACAACGCCGGGAAGGGTCTGGACTCTGTCTACGGCTACGACCAGAGCACCCACAACCTGACCTCGATCACCCCGCCGGCCAGTGGCACAAATCTCCGGCGCACGTTCGGCTATGACGGGTTCGGTCGGACCGCGAGCTCCGGCACCCAGATGCTCGTCACGACCTACACCTACGACCGGATGGGCCGGGTCACCGGCCAGAGCCACAGCGACTCCAGCCCCGCGCTGTCTGCCAGCTACGACGGGAACGGCAACGTGCTGAGCACCGGGGACGGCACCGGCACCGTCACCAACAGCTACGATCATCTGAACCGGCTCACCGGCGCCACCCGGGTCGGCACCGCCTCGGGCACCACCGGCTACGGGTACGATCCGGCCGGGAGCCTGACCAGCCTGACCGACGGGCGGGGCACCAGCAGCTATCACTACGACAAGGCCGGCGAACTGGACCAGCTCAACGAATCCGGCGGCAACATCGACATCTTCGGCTACAACCCGGACCACAAACGGGTCGACAGCTTCTATGACACCGCCGGGACCAACGGCGGTGGCGCGACCTACGACCCCAGCGGCAACGTGCTGCAGGCCCCCACGGGGTTCGCGGTGCACATCCGCAGCAGCCTGGACGCCGGCGGCCGGCTGACCGAAACCAAAACCAGCCGGGCCTCGAACGACGCCACCGTCGCGGCGGGCCTGTCCTACTGCTACAGCCCGTACGTCTCCGGCCAGTCCTGCCCCAGCTCCAAGAACGGCACGGACACCGACAAGCGGCAATATCAGACCGACAACCTGACCCAGGCAAGAACCGATTACCGCTATGACAAGGGCGGTCGGCTTTCCAGCGCGGTCACCACCGGCGGCCCGAACACGACCTACAGCTACTGCTACGACGCGGACGGCAACCGCACCTACGAGTCCACCAGTGCGGTGGACTGCTCCCAGGTCGGCCCGGGTAAGGCGATCGCCCCCACGCACAGCTTCAACAGCGTCAACCAGCTCAGCACCGACGGCGCCGCATTCGACGCGGACGGGAACCAGACCGCACCGGCGCCGCTCACCGCCGGCAGCTACAACAGCGCCGACCAAACCACCAGCTTCACCCCCAACGGCCAAGGCCAGACCGGCGCCAGCTACGCCGGCAACGGCCAAGCCCAACGGCTGACATTAGGGAACATCAGCTACGCCAACGGCATCCCCGGACTGCTCTCCGAAACCACCGGCGGCGCCAGCACCTTCTACGAACGCGACCCGGCCGGCACCCTGATCGCCCAACGCGGGCCCTCAGGGGAGTTCTACTACTACCTCGACGGGCTCGGCTCGGTCCTCGGCCTGATCGACACCAACGGCACCGTGCAAGCCACCTACAGCTACGACCCCTACGGCGTCACCACCAACATCGGCGGGCCGAACAGCAACCTGGCCAACACCAACCCCTACCGGTACGCCAGCGGCTACCTCGACACCGCCACCGGCCTCTACCAGTTCGGGCAGCGCTACTACCAGCCCACCCTGGGCCGCTGGACCCAACAAGACACCCTGAACGTGATCGGCGACCCCGCCAACGGAAACCGCTACACTTACACCGGCGGCGACCCCATCAACAACATCGACCCCAGCGGAATGTGTGACGGATTCTTCGGCTGCGCCGCCGCCGTCGCCGGCCATGTTTTTATCGTCGCAACAGAAGCTTACGCATGCTATACCTTCGGGAGCCTCGGCTTTGCTTTGGGTGGCGCGGTCGGCTTCAGCGCCGGCGGACCGTTTGGCAGCGCTATCGGCGCCGGATTAGGAGCCGCCGGAGGATGTGCCACCGGGATAGGTTTCGTTGCAGCAAGGTCTCCGAATCCTCGCCTTTACTGAAGTTAGGAGGCTACGGTCTTGGATGCTCATGAGGCGCAGATTACGATCAGGCGGAGCGGACACCCAGTACGAGATGTCCTGAGGTTCTATAAAATCTATGTCGATGGTCGCAGAGTTGGAAAGGTCTGGCGCAATCGCAGCGCTGCTGTGTCGGTTTCGCCTGGAATTCACCGGGTTCAACTGAAGGTCGACTGGGGTTTCAGCCCTGAACTAGAGATATCCGTGGCGGAGGGCGACCAGATTAACCTTCGGTGTATGGCAACGGCAACGGCGGGAATCTCAAGTGCTGGGTCGGAGCTGCGCAAGAGTTTTAGGGAGCCCATTATTGCTTTGGAGTTAATTGGTGCGGATAACGTTGAAAGTGAAGAGTGATGAGAGCAATCGTTAGAGGCCGATGGACATATCCTGATCGACGTCAAAGGCGCATTTGGGGTTTGGCGTGGCTTGCCATTTTTATGGCTATATCTGGAACAGTAAGCGTCGCCCAAGGAGCGCTTGGCTATGGTATATATCAGTGGGGTCTGGCGGTGCTCTTTGGTAGCATTCTTGTTCTTCTTAAAGTGCGCAATTGATCGTCTGTGCACACTCATTGTTTGCTGTGCGCTTGTGACGTGCCAAGGCCGGCTCCGATCTGATCAACCGGACCGGGGGGTGGCGGACCAGCGACAGCCCGGACGTCCGGATCTCGGTCGGCGCCGGGCACGTCGATTTCCCTGACTCGTCCTTCGCGTTGTGGCGGTTCACCGGCAACGGCCCGTGGACCGGCCCGGCCGGGCTGGACGCCGACCTGGCCAGAAACGCTGATGGCACCTACACGATGCGAATGCACGACAGCTCCCGCACGCCGGGCTGCGACTACCACGGGGATGCTGATCAAAGACGCGGACCGCAACGGGAACGCGGTCAGCTTCCCGCCCAGCCCGCTCTACCCCTCGGTGATCACCGGCGGCCGCGGCGCCGGGGACGCCCACATGTAGCTGATGTGATCGCGGCGGTCGGACGGACAGCAACCGACATAGATCAGGGCTTCGGATTCGGCGAAGCTGGGGCAACGTGGAGTTGAGCCGACGTCCTGTCACAGAAGCGATCGTTTATGTGACATCTTCTGGGCGAGAGAATCGGCTCGCGGTTTGAGCGTGGCCACGATTCTAAAAACCCATGCACAAAATCAACGTCCCACAACCCGGATGTCCGACGTTTGCGCCACACTGGGAAGGTGCGCCGGTGGGAGGAGCCGGCCGCCGATCAGGGAGGTGACCAGATGGGGTTGTACGAGAGTTTTTCCGGTCAGGTCGAGGACGACGGATCACCGGCCCGCGCGTTGAAACGTGGCCGGCCAGGCGGTCCGGGATTTCAACCACCGCAGCAACGGGCGGCTGGAGGACGGCCGGCCCGGATGGCAGTTCCCGGCCGACGTCGGCCAGGCGCTGGGGGAGTTGAGCTACCTCGCCGGCGGCCTGCCGCAGGCCTTCGAGCAGATCATCCGCGCGGTTCGCGGTCAACTCGACCACGACCACATCAAGATCGACCCGGGGGCCGAGTGGGAGGACGATCCGGCGGGCGCGGTCGAAGCGGCCAGCGCCGGGCTCGAGCACGCCACTCAGGGCGCCCGCCGGATGTACTGGGGCATCACCGACGCGCAGGGCGCCATCAACCGGGCCGCGTACGCCGGCCCGGACAGCGACGAGGACTGAACCCCGTGCCGCCCCGCAAACGGCCAGACGTCGACGCCGCGCCCGCCGCCGGGCCGGCGGGGGGTTAGCCGATGGCGCATCTGTACGGGTACGCGCGGGTGTCGAGCGTTGGGCAGAACCCGGCGGGGCAACGGGACGCGCTCAAGGCCGCCGGCTGCGCCCGGATCTTCACCGACAAGGTGTCCGGCACTCTGGATCGCCGCCCCCAGCTGGACGCGCTGCTCGCCGTGGTGCTGCCGGGTGACACGGTGGTGGTGTGGCGGCTGGACCGGCTCGGCCGCAGCATCCGGCATCTGATCGAGGTGGTCACCGAGCTCGGCGAACGCAAGGTGGGGTTCCGGTCGCTGACCGAGGCGATCGACACCGGCACCGCGGCCGGCCGGCTGCTGTTTCACCTCATGGGGGCGCTGGCCGATTTCGAGCGGCAGCTGATCGTCGAGCGCACCCAGGTCGGGCTGGCCGCGGCGCGGGCCCGCGGCCGCCGCGGCGGCCGGCCAAGGACGGTCACCGAGAAGAAGGTCGCGGTGATGCGCGAGTTGTACGCGGCACGGCAGCACACCGTCGCCGAGATCGGCCAGACCGTCGGGGTGTCCCGGCAGACCGTCTACCGGTACCTGCGCGCCGACCAGCCCAAGACCACGGCGGCGGGGGAGGCGTGAGTGGCCATGTGTTCGTCGACGAGACCAAGCGCCGCGGGTACCTGTTGGTGGCCGGCGTCGTCTCGCCCGAGGACCTTGACCCGCTGCGCAGGAGCCTGCGTGGGCTGGTGCTGCCCGGTCAGCGGCGGCTGCACATGAACGACGAGAATGACTCCCGGCGGCGCTCCATCGCCACCGCTATCGCGGTCAGCGGGGTGCAGGCCACGATCTATGACGCGGGTCGGCGGTATCGCAACGAACGGGAACGGCGGGCGGCGTGCCTGCGCGCGCTCGTCGCCGACGCGGCCGGCCGCGGGAACGGCATGCTGGTGCTCGAGCAGGACGACTCGCTCGTGCGCTGGGACAACCAGCGGCTGATCGAGTTCACCCGCGCGGCCGGCTGCCGAAACACTCTGCGCTATGAACACCGCCGGGCCGCCGCCGAGTTGGCGCTGGCCATGCCCGACGCGATCGCCTGGTGCTGGGCCAAGGGCGGCGACTGGCGGCGCCGCGTCGAGCCCGTTGTCACCACGGTTCGCGAGGTTTGAGCCCCGGACAAGCGCGAAGCCCGAGCGCCACGGTCGTCCGGCCGGGTCTCGGGCTCACTTCCCGAAGCTCAACGCAACGGGCCAGCAAAGTGTAGAGCGCTCCACAGGTCCGCGGCAACACGCGCCGGGGCGGGTCGTCCTGAACAGTGCGAAGCCCGCGCGCCGGGCGGAGTGGGGGCGGCGGGCGCCGCCGCCGCCGATCTCGGTGATCCCGCGGATGACCATGGCCAAGCGCTGAGCTGAATCGAATCCCGGCGCTGATCACCTGATCGGCTCGTGACTGTCGCGTTCGACTACTGCCGGGCCGCCCGGTCCACAGATGCCGCGCTGGCACGGCACCAGACCGCCGGTAGCCGCAGGGTCGGCGGCATGTACTGCCAGCCATCGCCGGCAGCCCGCCCGCGGGCGGGGCGGTGCTGCTGCCGCGCCATGTCGCCGGCGCCTTGCTGGGCGCGCTCGACGTTCTTGCCGGCGCGGGCGGGGAGCTGGCCGCCGTGTCTCGCGAACAAGCGCAGCTGATCTACACCGCCAGCGTCGTCGACGACGGATAGCCGAGCCGGCCTGCGGCCGGGGCTTCGCCCGGGTGGCCGGGGTGGGTTGTTCGTTCGGTGGTCGTCTCCAGCGTGACGGGCCGGGGACCCCGACCGGTCAAGGTCGTACGTCCTCGCTGCGCTGCGGGCGCTCCACCTTGACCACCCACCCTCGTCCCGTCCCCCCGACTCCCACAACCGACCGGACCAGACCGGGCGGTGGGACAGGTGGGAGCAAGCGATGAGCGCAGCAGTCAACGAGTACGGGAACTGCTATGTGGGCGTGCATGCCCGCTTCATCGGCGTCCAGCCGGTGAAGGTCCAGGGCGTCGGCGCCGGGGCCAGCCGCAGCGGGCATGAGCACCTCGCGGTGACGTTTGGCCGGGCCTTGTTCTACCTGGAGGACCGGGACGCGTTCGAAAGCTTCCGGGCAGCCTTCCAGCGCGCGGAGCGCTTAGCCGATCGGGTGCTCGGCCCGGTCCAAGACGCCTTCACCGCGGCCGAGCAGAGAGAGGCGGACTGGATCTCCAAGACCGGGGGGGTCAAGCCCGGCACCCCGAAGTCCCTTACCGCCGAGGAAATTCGGAGTGCGCTCGTTCTGCACGATCAGGGCCTGGACCCCGACACCATCGCCGGCCGGCTCGGCTTCGACAAGGGCAAGATCGCCCGCATCCTCAACCGCCCCCCGACGTAGCCGGCGGTGGGTGCGGCCACTTGCAGGCGGCCGCACCCACCCCACGGCCCGGCCCGATGGGGAATCCTCAGCGGACACGGCGTGGTCAGGCGGGGCGCTTGTTGCTGATCTGGTCAAGGGTGTGCAGGGCGTCGGTGAGGGTGCGGCGGACGTCGGCCAGGTCCGGTTGGTGCGTTCGCTCGTCGTCTAACCGTTCCAGGACCCAGCGGCGCATCAGCGCGGAGGGCTGCTCGCCGGACTGTTCGGCCACGGCGCGAAGTTCGGCTAGCCGGGCAGCAGGCATTCGCACGGTGTAGACGTGATTGCTACCGCCCTCCGCACGGGCGCGGTGCATCCGCGCTGGTGGCTCGTCCCGGCGTGCTTCGGCCTCGGCGCCCTCGGCGGCCAGGGTCTCTCGGATGCTGCTCACTGTTCCTCCTCGTAGCGTCGCCGATCGGCGTCGTTGGCGTCCATCGCGGTCGCTCCCCACCAGCGCCCGGCCGGCGGGTGGTCTCTCGGGGCGACGATCACCTTCAGCAGTCGCCCCTGCTCGCCGACCTTTCGGGAAGGCGCGCTAGGCGACCAGCCAAGGACCTTGACGGTCAGTCCAGAGCGGCTGCCCGCCGAGCCCACGAGCCGGTGCCGGTCCGATAGCGCCTCGGTGGCCCACTCCGGCTTCACATCGAGCTCGGCTGACCTCTGCGTCCGCCCACTGCGGTTGCGCAGGTGCTCGACGGCCTCGGACCAGTCCACCTCGGTGAAGACCAGTTCGGCGTACACCACGTCGTCGTAAGCGTCGTCTGCGGCGTGCACACCCTGAATGTAACACGCACGTGTTACACACACGGGCGCTCAAGGTGTCCATATGTCCATCGCTCTATGAGAGCGCTGCACAGGGAGATCGGGGTAGACACAGCGCATGATGCAGTCGTCCTGGCCAGGTCGGGAAGAGGTCGTGCGCAAGGCGCGACGGCGCTGGTGGAGGGCAATGGTGCTCGTCGTCGTCGTCGTCGCGATCGCCGTTCCCGTCGCTGAGACGCTCGGTTTTGGTAGCCAGAGCCGGCCAACCCACCATCACGTGAACGCAGCGGTCGCCATCGCCGGGACGATCGTGCCCATCCTGTTAGGGGGCGGCGTGGGTCTTCTCGTCGTGCGCAAGATGATGCGCAACCCGGAGGGTCGATTCGCACCCCCTATCCTGGCGGGTCTTCCCCGCGGTCAACGACGTCTGGCCAGGCGCAACGTCCGGCGTGCAACGCCCAGCGACGATCCAACGCTGGCGGCGGTCGAACGCGAGACCGCGGCCAGAGCGATCAGCCAGGCGCGCTTCGTCGCTGCCGTCTTCGGGATTGCCATTGTCGGCGAAGCGTTCGAGGCGGTGATCCAGCGTTCGATGCCGGAACGAATCTTCTTCAGCGTTGCCGCGGTCTTCTTCCTGGCGATGTTGATCTATTCGCCTTGGTTCGTGAACCGAGCGAGGCGCTACCTCGCGGCCGCGACCGGGCCAGACTGGACTGAGCAGCTCGACTGACCCCCGATCGCGGCAGGGGTCGGTGTCGCAAGAGGAACGGTCAGCGGCGCATCCGCTCGGCGCCCGCTGCCAAACCGATCTTGTTCCACAAGGGATCGTCTACGAGACCGGTCGCAGCGGCCGCGCGGCTGCGCGGCTGCGATCGTCGGCGATACAGGCACGGTCGCTACAGCGCTATTTGGCGTGCGCTGTACTCACCGAGCATGCTCGCCGAGTGCCGTCACGGCACCCTTCACCGGGTCTCCTTGGAAGTCGGCGCGGAAGACTTCAGCTGACCTAGGGCGGCGGCGAGCGCGTTGCGCATGGGGCGTATGTCCCGTTTGGTGGAGGAGAG
>JAABUZ0100007907.1_pt1 | contig 12694 bp, 14 predicted proteins | sample 5562091 | NCBI WGS metagenome assembly JAABUZ01 (sample SAMN12813069, study PRJNA571459) | rock metagenome | isolation source: Antarctica rocks | place: Antarctica: Victoria Land, Linnaeus Terrace sud | collected 2015-12-21 | reverse complement strand
CATTGATGTCACATCAATGATGCGTCATTTTTTGTGATGATTGAACATGTATCAAGAAAGGAAGTTGTATTATGCGGCCGACCGAAGAGCTACGCTATCTGCTGCTAGCGGTGCAGCGAGAGGGGAATCGTATGCTTGCCGAGGCCCTGCGCCCGCTGGATCTGACGCCCTCGCAGGCTGAGGTATTGCGAGTGTTGCAGGAGCGCCAGCCGCTCTCACTTATCGCGCTGGGTGATCTTCTGGTCTGCGAGCATGGCAGCCCCAGCCGCCTGGTCAACGGCCTCGTCGAAGCGGGGCTGGTCGAGCGGGCACCATCAACGACCAATGGTCGCATGGTTACGCTCGCTCTTACTACAGAAGGGGAGCAGCGAGCTGAGCAGGTAAAGGACGTAGAGGAGATGATGTACCAGCTTATCGACAAAACCTTGCCGGATATATCCATCCCAGATCTCAACGCTCTGCTCTGGCGCTTCGTCGAAGGCCGCACAGCAGGCAATGCTCTGGCACGCCGTACCAACCATTCGCACCCGATATTCGATCCTGAGAGCCCGCCGCTTTAGAGGTGTTTTCTGTTGGGGAGAGAAGCCTTCTGAGTGCGTTGATCTATGACGACCATAAGGGATTGTCGCTAAGCGGGATGGTTGAGATTACTTATGTAACGTATGTTGACAGTAAAACAGGACGTCTATACTTACTAATCAAGTTGTGTTCAAGCTAGTATGATATGGCTTGTCAATCTGCTAGCAACCGAAAGGAGCTTTTCTTTATGTCTAACTGGATGTTATATGGTGCTTATGGGCACACTGGAACTCTGATTGCTGAAGAGGCTGTTCGGCGCGGTCACCATCCGCTGCTCGCAGGCCGTTCGCAGGCACCCCTGGCCGCGCTCGCCAGCCGCTTGAACCTGGATTATCTGACTACTGATCGTCAGAGTGAGGTCTTCAAGCGGGCTGTGGCTGATGTTGATCTTGTATTGCAGGCGGCTGGTCCTTTCGATCAGACGACCGAGCCTGTTGTGCAAGCTTGTCTGGCGGGAGGAACACACTATATGGACATCGCCAATGAGGTTCCGATCTTCCAACTCTTGTGTTCTTATGACGAGGCCGCGCGAGAGCGTCATATAGCGTTGATGACAGGTGCAGGCTTTGGCGTGATTCCGACGGATTGTCTGGTGAAGTTTGTGGCTGACCAGGTTCCGGGTGCGACTCATGTGGAGGCGGCAATCGTTCTTTATAGTAGCGCGAGTAGTGCGGGTGCGACAAAGTCGGGCCTGGAGATGTTGCGCTCTGGTGGGCTAGTCTGGCGCAATGGGAAGCTGGTGCGCCAGCGTATAGGGACGGGCGCTAAACAGCTTCGCTTTCCCGATGGCGTGCACACGCTTATCCCCGCGCCCTTCGGTGAGCTTGAGGCTATTCACATGACGACCGGCATTCCGAATATCACCGTTTATTCTTCTGCCCTGCCCAGCAGCCTCATCGCGCGTGCCGCTCTACCAGTGCTTGGTCAGCTCTTGAATGTTGCTCCGCTTCGCCGCTTGCTAGAAAGCGTGCTTGATCAGCAGGCGCGTCGATCGGGGAGCGCGGAGAGCCATACTGAAGCGGGCAAGTCGTACATCTGGGCGCGTGCGGTCGATGATGCCGGGAAGGATTCGCAGGCGTGGCTGGAGATGGGCGAGGGCTATCTGTTCTCGGCGGCGGCAAGTGTCCGAGCCGTAGAGCAACTTCTGGCCTCATCGCCTGTCGGTGCCATAACTCCCGCCCAGGCCTTCGGAACCGATTTCGTACTGACTATTGCTGGTACGGAGCGCTCTACAACTCCCTAAAGTTGGTCGTCAAATTCGACGAGGTTTCCGGCCGGGTCGCGTACAATAATTCCTTGTAGTCCCCATTTTTCAGGTTGTGGACCATCGGGTTGAACACCACGTTCACGTAAGTGAGCACGAAGGGCGTCAAGGTCGGAACTTCCAATCTCAATGTGAAAGCCTTCCGGTTTCTTCAAGGTGACAATGTTCAGAACACCCCTGCCAATGCGAATGACACAGTTAAATCCGGGTCTTTCATGGTCAATTTCTGCTCCTGGCAGTGCAAGATACCAGGCTTTGGTCGCTTCCAGAGTCTCTACATCTTTGACATGTATCGATAACCCTGTTAGTGAGACATCAGGATTCATTTTTGCTTGCTCCTTCGTAAAATTGCGTTGTGGATAGCTACTGCACAATTTTAACGTGCAGTAGCTGACACGATTATAAAGAACCAATGCGCCGACAATAGTAGTGCCACATATGCTCAAAGGATTTGTTCGGGTATGTATCGCGCTTGGTCTCTGCCTCGCTCGTCGGAACTCCCTGAAAGTTGGGATTGACTGCGGCGGCGAGCAACTGCTTTTTACACGCGTCTTCCAGGGATATTGCCTTGATGACCGTTCCCTCGATCGTCGCATCGGCTGCGACGATGCCGTGATAGACCAGGAAGCAGGCTGGAGCATCGCCTAATATTCGTGCGATGGCCTCGCCCTCTTGCCGCGTCCGAATGAGGTTCGCTGTAACGGTGAAGCGTGGCACATCCGGTACAAAAAGAGGTCCCTCCTGAGAGATAGAGCGCATGGGTAGGCCGGTGGCGGCGAAGGCGACGGCGTGAGTTGGGTGCGTATGGACAACACAGGTCACTTCCGGCCTCGCTCTATAAATCTCGGAATGAATGGGAAACTCGATATGTCGCGGCAGCTCTCCCTCAACGATCCGTCCATCCAGGTCGATGCGGATCATTGTATCAGGCGTCACTTCATCCATCCCCATTTGAGAGGGCTTCATCCAGTATGTATCCGCGCCCGCCTCGCGATGGCTAACATGCCCATAAATAGTATCGTTGTGTCCGTTGGCCGCGAGAATGCGGCAGGCATAAGCCAGCTTACGGCGCAACTCCAAACTTTCGTCAGAAAACATGAAAAATACAACTCCTTCTAATATCAGGATTGTCGCTACGCAGGCGGGCATATGTATTAACGTACACTTTTGATAGGAAGCACGAGCAATCCACTCAATGCCGCCGAAATGGCAACAATTACAAAGAGAACGGTGTAGTTGTGAAAGGCGTTGATGGTCAGGGCCGCCACGATCGGCACGAGCACCTGTGGGAGCGTATTGGCAATGTTAAAAACGCCCAGGTCTTTTCCCCGGCTGCTCGCCGAGGGCAGCACTTCGGTGATGAGCGCGATATCAACAGCGAGATAGACGCCGAAGCCCAGTCCAAAGAAGATAGCGGTAAAGACCGTTCCCGTTTGAGTCTGCATAAAGGCGAGCAGCAGCATTGAGATGGCAATGATAATACCGCCACACAGCACAAAAATTTTGCGCCTCTGCAGACGATCAGAGAGGAAGCCTCCACCTAACGAGGCGACAAGGAGGACCGCGACATAGATATAGTTAAAATTTGCAACTCCTCGCGTTGCAGCCTTCCCTGTTGCATGTATAACATCTTGAAAATAGTACAGCAGGTAGAACGTCACGGCTGAAGAGCTCATGATGACCAGAAAACGCGTAATCCAGGCCCAGGCGAAATCGGGATACTTTCGAGGGCTCACCCAAAAGCTAGCGAGGAACTCACCCAGATGAAATGGTGGTAAGTCCCCCTTTGTTAAGGGTTTATCAGGCAGGACCAATGCCAGGAGCAGCATGATCACGAGTAAAATAGCGCTGATCGCGTAGTATGATGGCAATACCCGTGAACCGAGAATCTGCGTCACAAGGATAGAGCCTAACACGAGGCCCAATGGTATAGAGAGCCCTGCAAATGATGAGACCGTTCCGCGCTGTCGCCGTGGCACCTGATCGGGAATGATCGCCAGCAGCGCCGCCAGCACAGCATTGACCGCCATCTGATAGAGGGTCCATTCCAGAATAAGCGTCCAGAGATTCGGAGCATACGCCAGCAAAATAAGGATCGCCGCCGAGAGAATACTCGTACTCACCAGCCACGGCCGCCGCCGTCCCCAGCGTCCCGTCGTGCGATCACTCAAGGCACCCGCAATTGGATTAGCGAGCAAGCCAAACGTCGAGCCCACAGCCGCGATGATAGCGAGATCCGTCGTTTTATGGGTAGCATCAAATGCAAGAATCTGGAGCGGTAGCACAATTTGCTGAAATGGGAACTTCGCCAGCCAGATGGCCACGTTAGCCAGGAAGAAGAGCGCTTGTAAGCCTACGCTGACCGCCTTTGTCGGTGTTTGTAATGCTTCAGAAACTACAGGTGCGTCATCTACAAGAACATCAGTGTCAGAAGGAAAGCGAGCATCGTGGGGAAAAGAAGAATCGGCCACAGTAGAGTTTCCCTTCGTTCTTAGCACAAGTATTTACTACATGAACTACTTATTCGTTATACAAGTAAGATAGACCGAAGCGTTTCTAAGCGTGAAGCACCATTTCTCTTAAAAGGAACGAAAGCTCCATTTTACTATCCATCGACCACAAATAAGCGTAACATGGTTGGGTATGTCTGTCAAGAACAAGAATATACGATTCCAGGACTCATTGAGAGCCCGCTGCTAATGCTCTTTGCCTATTTCAACCAGCCATGCCCCTAGAGCTTGCTGATTGGATCAGCCAAATCCACGCTTTAGCACTGCATACAACCGGCCATATCCCTAGAGCTTGCTGATTGGATCAGCCAAATCCACGCTTTAGCACTGCATACATCTTGCCCGGCTGTCTATGTCAAAGAGCATAAGCGCAGATTCGCGTGCTAAAGCAGCGGGCTCCAGAAAAGGAGGTTTCTATTTAGAATCCGTAACCATTTTGGTCTTTCCTCCGTGTTCCTTATAGAAGAGCATTGTGTCAACTAGACTAAGGAGACAAGCGTCCGGATTGGGCGCGTGGAATAGATAGAAAGAGAGGGTATTGAAGATGGCAATGACACAGAGCGAGGTGGCGATCGGCGTCTTTGCGAATCAGGAGCAGGCGCGGCTGGCGATCAATGAGCTGGAGCGGGCGGGCTTCGATCAGAAGGAGATAGGCTACCTGATGCGGACGGCTGAGACGGAGGCGGCGGATGCGGATCGGCAGGCGCGTGTAGCGACGGGTGCGATTGGTGGCGGTGTACTTGGCGGCGTGCTAGGTGCAGCGGCCTCGCTACTCATACCCGGCATCGGACCTGCTATCGCGGGCGGTATTTTAGCGGCGACCTTTGGAGGTGTAGTTATTGGCGCAGCGGCGGGCGGCGTTATGGGTGCTCTGATGAACCTGGGTGTCTCCGAGGATGACGCCCGCTTCTATCAGCGCGAACTGGAGGCTGGTCGCACGATTGTAACCGTGAAAAACGCCGACGGCGCGGCCGAGGCAGCAGACATCATGCGCCGCAACGGCGCGTACAATGCCGCCACCCCCCTCGCCGACGTAAACTCCTCCCCCACCTTGCGCCCTCGTGCAAACGAGGATAACCTGCCCGGCGGTACTCCTGGCGAACAGCTTCGTTGATCTTCCTGGGCACCTCCACGTAACGACAACCGCTTATTAAGGATGAATATACATATGGCACACAAATGGATTGCAACGGACTTCGGAGGCCTGGATGTCCTCCGTGAGGTGGATGTGCAGGTCCCTACGCCCAGGTCCGGCGAGGTGACGATCGAGGTTCGCGCCGCTGGCATGAATCCCGCCGACTACAAACGTTTTGCGTCCGGCCAGGATCGTAGCGTCCTCCCCCTGTCGATAGGCTACGAAGTGGCTGGCGTGATCAGTGCTTTAGGACCCGACACGGAAATTGCGTCGGGTGGCGGGAAGATTGGCGACGAGGTGCTGGCTTACCGGATTTCGGGCGGGTATGCGTCCGCTGTCACGGTACCGGCAAAGGATGTGTTCGCCAAACCGGGAAACATGGATTTCGCTGAGGCGGCGAATCTTCTTCTTGTAGGGACGACGGCCGCTGAGATGCTCGACGTGACGCGTGTAGCAAAGGGCGAGACTATTCTCCTGCACGGCGCATCCGGAGCCGTAGGGGTAAGCGTGCTACAGCAGGCACGGCTGATCGGCGCGCACGTCATCGGAACGGCCAGCGAGAACAACTTCGACACGATCAAAAAATTTGGGGGGACGCCAGTCCGCTATGGACCGGGCCTCGAAGATCGAGTTCGTCAGGCTGCCCCGAACGGTGTGGCTGCGGCACTAGACACCGTAGGTACGGACGAAGCCATCGACGTTTCGCTAGCTCTCGTCAAGGACCGACAGCGCATCGTAAGTATCGCGGCACGTGGCCGCGCAAAAAAGGATGGCTATCAAACTATTGGTGGAACGATACCCACAAGTGCTGCGTTCCGCGACAAAGCTCGTGCCCACCTCATCCAGCTAGCAGCCGATGGAAAGCTCGTCGTGCCAATGACTCAAACGTTTCCCCTCGCTGAGGCGAAAAGCGCACTCGAAGTACTTATGAGTCAGCATCCTGGTGGGAAGCTGGCACTCATCCCTGAGCAAGAGGAAGTATAAAGACTCTAGTGTATATTTTTACTTTTACACATTTCGGGCAGAGCCCGAAATGTGTAAAAGTAAAAATATACACTAGAGTCTTTTTTAAATTGCACAGCGCGCAACTCAAGAGCTTGTTAAAGTTCCATTTATTTCTCTAAAATAAGGAGAGTGAGAATTTGTCTATCTCCTGGAAGAGATTGTGGATATGTTCGTGTCGGGGGCCAGGATTTTCCAGGTGGTCTTGTTATTGCTTCAACCAGGTGTATCTATTATCAATAATTTACCTGGCTGATGAATGTTGAAGGAGTTTTTTGCATGTCTACTCTCCTGGCTGCACGAGCACAGATGGGGACATCACTGGTGTTCCACATCATTTTCTCGGTTCTGGGTGTTGGTCTGCCGCTGCTGCTGTGTATAGCGGAGGGCCTGGCGCTGGCACGTAAGGATGCTGTGTGGATGACGCTAGCACGCCGCTGGGCGAGGGCGGCCGTCATTATCTTCGCGATTGGCGCGGTCTCTGGAACAATCGTTGAGTTTGAGCTTGGTCTGCTCTGGCCGACGTATATCCGCTTTATCGGGGCGGTGATCGGGCCTCTGTTCGCCTTCGAGGGCTTTGCCTTCTTCCTGGAAGCTATCTTCTTCGGTATCTATCTGTATACCTGGGATAGCCTCCCACCGCGCCTCCACTGGCTCTGCTCTTTCCCGATCTGGATTGCGGGCCTGGCCTCAACATGGTTTATTGTGACGACGAACTCGTGGATGAATACTCCGACGGGCTTCGAGTTTCGAAATGGGCAGTTAATTGGCATCGATTCATTGAAGGCGATTGCAAATCCTAGCACGCCATACGAGACTGTGCATATGGCGCTGGCGTGCTACGCGGCTTGCGGCTTCGGCGTAGCAGCTATCTATGCCTTCTCAATGCTGCGTGGGAAGCGCGACGAGTATCGCCGCAAGGGCTTGATGCTTGGACTGGCGATGGCGGTGATTGCGACTCCCTTGCAGATCGTAAGTGGTGACTTTAATGCCCGCTATCTTGCAACCGCCCAACCCGCGAAGCTGGCGGCAATGGAGGGCGTCTTCAAGACCGGTAGCCATGTGCCGCTACACATCGGTGGTATTCCTGATCCTAAGACTGAGACATACTACGTTTCTATTCCGATTCCCGATGGCTTGAGCCTGATGGTTGGGTATAATCCAAATACCGTTATTCGCGGCCTGGACTCGTTCCCGGTACAGGATCGCCCGAATCCTATTCCTATACATCTCTCTTTTGATGGTATGGTTGGCAGTGGCTTCTTTGCCCTGCTCGTCGCGGTCGTCTTCTGGTTCCTGTTCTTCCGCCAGAAGAAGAGAGTTCCGGAGCAGAAATGGCTGCTATGGGGCGTGGTGCTCTCCGGCTTCTTAGGCTTCCTGGCCGTGGAACTGGGCTGGATGGTCACGGAAGAGGGGCGGCAGCCGTGGGTAATTTACGGCTATCTGCGCACAAATAATGCAGTTACGACGGCTCCTTTTATTAGCGTGAGCTTCCTGATCTTCTCCGTGGTCTATGTGATTCTGGCCGTTACCATGACGACTTTATTGCTGCGCCAGGCGCGTCAGCCATTGCCAGAGATGATGTGGGAGAAGGTCGCGAGCGGGCCGCAGCCGGAGAACAAGGAAGCCAACCAAGAGCTAAAGGTCGGCTCGTAAGCTCAGAGATCGCATGATGCGGAAAGAAGGAGCTACACTATGCTTTCTATGATAACCTTGCCCTATATTCTATTGAGTATCATCTGGGTTGCGCTTATCGCGTACACCGCCTTTGGCGGAGCCGATTTTGGCGCGGGCTTCTGGGATCTGATCGCAAGAGGTCCCCTGGCTGACGAGCAGCATTCGTTGATCGACAACGCGCTAGGACCCGTGTGGGAGACCAATCACGTCTGGTTGGTCTTCCTGGTTGTCGGCCTTTTCTCGGCCTTCCCGGTCCCCTTTTCCCTGCTCGTCGTGGTGCTCTTTATTCCGATCACCCTGGCCCTGTTTGGAACCGTTCTGCGTGGCTCCGCCTTCGTGTTCCGCACACACGGCCTGCGTGAAGGGAGACTGCACCTCTGGACGCGCGCCTTTAGCTTCTCCAGCATTCTCACCCCCTTCTTCCTGGGACTTGCAGCGGCGGCGGTTGCCAGTGGCAAGATTCGTGTAAGTAAAAATGTGCCCGTACAGGCGGATCTTGGCTCGCTCTGGCTCACCCCCTTCGCCCTGGCCATCGGCTTCATGGCCGTCGCCCTCTGTGCCACCATCGCCGCCGTCTTCCTGACGGTGGAGGGAACGAACGCCAAGAAGCACGACCTTACCGAGCTGTTTCGTACGCGTGCCCTGATCGCGGGGGCCGCCACTTCTGTGCTTGGTGCCGTCGGATTAGGACTCTCGACTATCTACGCTCCGATCCTCTGGGAGGGCATGATCAGCCACACGATTCCACTTATTATCGCGACCATGATCATCGGATTGGCGACGGCGGCCACGATCTACTTTCGTTATTACCGCATCTCTCGTATCCTGGTCGTGGGTGAGGCCGCCTTCCTGCTCGGCTCGTGGGGCGTCTCACAGATCCCCTATCTCGTCCCGCCCGACATCACTGTAGATTCGGGAGCCTCGGACCCCAGCACCCTGGTCCTGTTACTTATCGGAATCACGGTGGGTATGGTCCTCATCATCCCGTCCATCTACCTGCTCTTCTATCTTCTGAAACTAAAATCGGGGATGGGCTTCTTCCAAAAAGGAGAATAGCCTGATAATGAGTGACAAAGCAAGCAAGCACTCCAAGAAGCGCGTGCGCTTCTTGGAGTGCTTGCTTGCTTTGTCACTCATTATCAGGCTATTCTCCTACTACTGTGGATTGGTGCCCCACACAGTGACCATCTCCCATTCTACCACGTGGTCGGGTCGCTCCATCTCCTCCAATGTTTGCTGATAGATCTGATCGTAGTTCTTCGGAACTTGCGTCCATTTCTGTAAAAACGGCAGCATGGTGCGAAAAGCCAGTTTGACATTTTCTTTCGCCGCAGTCTCCACCGCTGATCCTTTACCATGCTGCATCAGCACCTTGTGTGTCTGAACGTTCTGAATGCCTTGCTGATGCATGATATCGGCAAGCTCGTCGGTGAGACCTTGAGGTCCTTCCTTAAAGAGGTGACCCGCGTGGAAGAAGGCGTCGCGGCCAATCTCGCAGAGCTGCTTCAGCCCCGGGCTATTTGTTTCGCCAAAGGCGGCGCTCTCTGAAATACGAATGACGCCGCCAGATCGGGTGACGCGCCGGTATTCCTGGAGCAGATTGGGCCAATCCCACGTACGCAGGTAGCTCCAGCCCATACGCTGATTGACCAGGTCAAAAGAGCCTGCTGGAAATTCAAGTGTGCGCAACGCATCCATGACGGAAAAATTTGACGCGATCGCTGACCCCTTGCTCGCTAGCGAGCTTGCGTGCATACTCCACTATGTGAATGCTAATGTCAGCGCCGACGAGCATTGTCATTTCTGGATAGGTTCTTGCAGCCTCGATGAGCCAGCTTCCCGTGCCACAGCCGACATCAAGTATGCTGTGAAAGAGAGTGGGGTCTGGTTGCTCCGGCAGGACACCGCCCATGTTGTGCGTAAACATCTGGTCCTGGACGGTGAGGCGCTCGCGTTCTGCTTTGCTGCGGTCCTGGACAAAATAGGTGCTGGGTTGTTCGCCTCGTGCGGAGGATTCTGGTGACATGAAATCTGTTCTCTCTTTCTTCTGGACTGGCTTCTCTTGTCTCTCTTGCGGCATATTCGCCTTGCGTACAGGTTAGTCTAATGGACAATCGATGTTCGACTCGTCCCACTACGGATTGGTGCCCCATACGGTGACCATCTCCCACTGTCCTCTGTAGTCCGACTTATTCATATCATCCAGTGCTTGCTGGTAGATCTGATCGTAATCCTTCGGAACTTGCGTCCATTTCTGTAAAAACGGCAGCATGGTGCGAAAAAGCAGCCTGAGATTTTCTTTCGATGCAGCCTCCGCTGCTGATCCTATTTCAGGTTCCATCATCACCTTACGCGTCTGAACGTTTTGAAAACCTTGTTGATGAAGGAGATCAGCAAGCTTGCTGGTGAGACCATCGGCCCTTCTCTCGAAAAGGTGACCCGCATTGAAGAAGGCATCACAGGCGATGGTGGAGAGCTGATTCAATGCCGGGCTATTTGTCTCCCCAGAGGCTGCCGTCTCCGAAATACGAATCACGCCTCCAGATTTTGCGACGCGGCGGTATTTCTGAAGCAGATTGGACCAATCCCAGGTACGCATATAGGCCCAACTCATGCGTTGATTGACCAGATCGAAATAGCTTTGAGGAAACTCAATCATGCGCAAGGCATCCATCACATGAAACTCGACGCGATCGCTGACCCCTTGCTCCTGAGCTAGCTTTCGTGCATACTCCACCATACGAATGCTGATGTCAGCACCAACTAATGTGGTCATCGCTGGATACGTCTTGGCGGCCTCAATAAGCCAGCCTCCTGTACCACATCCGACATCGAGCACGCGAGAAAAAATAGTTGGGTCCGGCTGCTCAGGGAGGACGCCACCCATTCTCTGGGTAAACATTTGATCTTGAAGAGTGACCCGTTCGCGCTCTACTTCGTTGCTACGGTCCTGAACGAAATAAGTACTGGGGTGTTCGCGCCTCGCGGATGGTTCTGTTGACATGAAGGTTGTTCTCTCTTTCTCCTGGCCTGGCTTCTCTTGTTTCTCTTGTAGCGCATTTACCTTGTGCGTACGTGAGTTTGACGGACAGTTGGCGTTCGACTCGTCCTACTACGGATTGGTGCCCCACACCGTGACCATCTCCCACTCGGCTGTATAGTCGAGTTGATCTATCTCTTTCATTGCTTGCTGATAGATCTGATCATAATCTTTTGGAACTTTCGTCCATTTCTGTAGAAACGGCAGCATGTTGCGAAAAGCCAACCTGGTATTTTCTTTCGCCGACTCCTCCATCACTGATCCTGTGCCCTGGTCCATCAGCACTTTGCGTGTCTGTACATTTTGAAGACCTTGCTGATGAAGAATCTCAGGGAGCTTGCCGGTGAGCCCGTCGGCGCTATTGGCAAAGAGGTGACCGGCATTGAAGAAGGCATCGCGGCCGATGGTGCAGAGCTGAGTTCCTGCCGAGCTATTTGTTTCGCCAAAGGCCGCAGTTTCCGAAATACGAATGGTGCCACCTGGCCGGGTGATGCGCCGATACTCCTGGAGCAGATTGGGCCAATCCCAGGTGCGCAGATAGCCCCAGCCCATGCGGTGATTGAGCAGATCAAAAGAGCCGGGGGAAAATTCAAGCGGGCGTAACGAGTCCATGACGGAAAACTTGACGCGATCACTGACCCCTTGCTCCTGTGCGAACATCCGCGCATACTCCACCATGCGAGCACTGATGTCAATACCGACGAGTGTGGTCATGGTTGGATACGTCCTGGCCGCCTCAATCAGCCAGTAGCCAGTCCCACAGCCAACATCAAGCACGCGAGAAAAGAGAGTGGGGTCTGGCTGCTCAGGCAGGACCCCGCCCATCATCTGAGTAAACATTTGATCTTGAAGAGTAACCCGTTCGCGTTCTACTTTATTAGCACGATCCTGGACGAAATACGTACTGGATTGTTCACGTCGTGGGGAGGATTCTGATGACATGAAGGCTGTTCTCTCTTTCTTCTGGACTGGCTTCTTTTGTCCTTATTGTAGCATATCCGCTTCTAGAAGAAAAGATACACCCGCGTAGCGACAATCCCTTGCGGTTGTCGTGGTGGGGCGATTGTAAGGCTAGCTATCACGACAACCGCAAGGGATTGTCGCTACGCGGGGGTTTTATCCTGGTGAGGGTGGCGGTTCTGGGTGGGGAATTGGCGGTCTGTTGCACAATGCTCTCTGGGGAGATAGAGATGGCTCGCACCCTTTTCCGCACAAAGTCATGGTTGCCTCGACGAGGATAGCGGCCTGCACGTCTCTCAAGCACTGGCTTGACCCCGTTCCACCTGGTTCACTTGAGAGTTCTAGAGCAATGGGCTGGCACGCACCCATTGGTAGGTTCTTTGACACTCCCGATATCGTAGCCCGATAGCTTGCACGATTGTATCCGTACAATGGGCTCTGGCTGAGTCTGGTCAGGTAGTGGCCTGCAACAGCCTCGCCTAAAGCGGCGAACAGTTTACAAGCCCGTCCCCTTGCAGGGGACAGGG
>JAABUZ0100007906.1_pt1 | contig 12695 bp, 13 predicted proteins | sample 5562091 | NCBI WGS metagenome assembly JAABUZ01 (sample SAMN12813069, study PRJNA571459) | rock metagenome | isolation source: Antarctica rocks | place: Antarctica: Victoria Land, Linnaeus Terrace sud | collected 2015-12-21 | reverse complement strand
GGCAGCAACGTCGGGAACGGGCTGCCTACGAGGCTGAGCGGGCGGCGCGGCAGTATCAGGCCGTCGATCCAGACCATCGGCTGGTGGCCCGCAGCCTGGAGCGCGCTTGGGAGGAACACTTGGCGGCGCAGGAGCGGCTGGAAGAGGAGTACCACCGCTTCCAGCGCGAGCAAGCGCGCGTGCTTACTGCTGAAGAGCGAGCGGCGATCCGGCAGGTGGCGGCGGATATCCCGGCGTTGTGGACGGCGTCCACCACCACCGATGCCGACCGCAAGGAGATCCTCCGCCAAGTCGTGGAGCGAGCGGTAGTGAACGTCCTGGGCACGACCGAGCGGGTGCTCGTGACGTTGCATTGGACGGGTGGTGAACCAACCGAGGGCGAACTGATCCGTCCCGTGGCTCGGATGGATCGGCTGAGCGCGTACCCGCAGGTGTGCGAGCGTATCCGCGCACTGGCTGACCAGGGGCTGACCGCAGCCACCATCGCCGAGTGTCTTGCTGCAGAAGGCTACCGACCGGCGAAAGGAACGCGCTTCGGGGTGCGAGAAGTGCGGGAGCTGCGGCGCCGACTCGGCATACCAGCCGGTCCGCCCCGACCACCATCGCGGGAAGGCCTTGGGCCGGATGAGTGGTGGAGCAGTGACCTCGCGCGCGAACTGGGGATGCCGAAAGCGACGTTGGCCGCGTGGATCAACCGCGGACAGGTCCACGCCCGCCACGAGGACGGCCCGTTGCATCGCTGGATCATCCAGGCCGATGCTGCGGAACGTGATCGTTTGCGCCGCCTGCGCCAACAGCCACTGGCAGAACGGATTCGGCAGCGCTGGCTCGACCGCCAGGCAGAGCAGCCTACCGGTGATCCGTACACGTTGCCGTAGGATCCATGTATAGGGTATAGGTATAGGAAGAGAGGAGCCACGCTATGCCAAACGAATCGCCATCCGTACCGGAACAGCGGTTGGGGAGCAGTGTGGCAGGGTCATCTCGACGACCCAGCGTTTTGGCAGCAGGATAAAGCCGCGCTTGGCCTGGGGAAGTTTGACGATGTGCAGGCGGATTCCCTGAGCAGCTGCGGCGTCAGCGGGGGACGTGCCGGTGTAGCTTTGATCAACAAAGGCAACCTCGACACTCTCCCCGGTCGCATCCTGCACGGCCTGCGCGAGTTCGCCGACCTGGGCACGATCCTGTTCGTTGGCAGGGGTGACGGTCAGGGCCAGGAGGTGGCCCAGGGTATCTACCGCCAGATGCACCTTGCTCCCCTTGCGCTTCTTGGCTCCATCAAACCCTGCACGCGCTCCACTTTCTGGGCTCGATTGCAGCGTCCGACTGTCGATCACCGTTGCCCGAGGATGTGGTGCACGTCCTCCCAGTTCGCGCAGCAGCATCCGCAGATCGTGCACCAGCGCCTCGAACACCCCCGCTCGCAGCCACCGCTGCGTCTGCTGGTACACCGTGTACCACGGCGGCAGGTCGTGCGGCAGCAGACGCCACGGTGGTCCCGTCCGCACTATCCACCGCAATCCATTGAACACCTCCCGCATCGGATGCTCCCGCTGCAGTGCCTCGTCCTTCATCAACGTCAGATACGGCGCCAGAAACGCCCATTCGTCATCACTCGCATCACTGTATACGCTTTTCTTTCCATCTCACCAGCTTACCCCCTTCAAAAGTTCATAACAGCCTCTAGCGAAGGCCGAAATTGCGGCAAAGTAGCAACAGCTCAGGCAGCGAGGTCCAAGGGTAAGCGCTGGTGCATGTCGAGCGTGAAGGTCGCGGAGGGGTTGATATGCAACCACTTGAGCGGCGTCAGCCGATCCTGCCAAGCGGGCTGGGCCAGCACCTCCTAGTTCTACAACGAGAGTTCCGTGAACGAAGTCCAGAACGACACTTTTCGGCGGGAGTTCGACGGCTTGGGGCGACTTATTTCGTTCACTTCCGCCTCTAAAAGACGTGCTGCAGCCGCGTCAGCAGTAATTTACGGCTCACCATTCGCAACTCTCGTTGTAGAACTAGTCGCTGTCCATGCCGCTCACATTCGTCCGTACCGCCTCTGCGGCGCCCAGGTACGTCCTGACATACCTCAATGTCAGGACGTACATCGACATACCCAGTCTCATGTAAGCACTGTCATGGCAGTTCTGCCATTGCCAGCGCGCCGGTTTCTCCCCCATGCTGCCCGCTGATCCCCGGCAAGGAAAGGAGCGGACGGTGCGGGCAGTTCACCCAACGGCCGGCGACCGAGCGGGCGGCTTCCGTGAACACCGCTCCGGCAGCCCCGCTGCTTGCGTGAAATCCAGCTTGGCCAGCCTTGCCAGTTCCGTGAAATGTGGTACAGCCGGCATTGCTGTCATCACCAGCACCGCGTCCCTTCCGTGACATCGGCGGTTCGGAGCGTTCGCTGCGTGATCCCAGCGTGAAATCGTCCCAACCCCACTCGGCAGGGGGGGGCCCCCTGTGTTGCTCCCTTCCAAGATCACGGAGCCGTCACGCAGGGGGAGCAGACTGTGGGGAGCGCCGGCGCGTCGTACGCTGAGGAGGTAGCCGTCACGTACGAATGCGCTGTACTCATCGAACATCGACGACATGCCCACGGCGTCCGGAGCAGCTCCATCCGCCGGGAGCTTTGTGGGTGCGCAAGGTTGTGTCGCGCGTCTGCCGACGGAAGTGTTTCTGACAGCGTGGACACTCGATGATGTACACCGTACCACCGCCGCTGCGCGGCCGTCGCCCAGTATGCATAGTCATGCCATGGTTACCACCCCGTGCAGGCGGAGCTGCCAGTAGACCACTCGACGCGAACTCGATCGCGTACAGCGGGCGAAAGGGACGGGTGGTCACCTCCACGTGCTCCATCCGATCCACGCGGTAGGACCGGTGTTGCCGGTCGTCGGCCCGCAACGCGTGCAGAAGAAAGTTGCCGTCGCGCGTGCGGCGCAGCGAGTACGGCTCGATCACGCGGGTCGAGCCGCCGTAGGTCAGTGCGACGCAGAGATGGTTGGTCGCGGCAAAGCGAACCGGTTCGAGTGGCACGCCCTCACGCCAGTTCGCGGCGGTCGGTGGTGGCAACCACGTCTCGTCCTCGTCCGCCCCGCTGGCGATAGCTTCGAGTGGCGGAAACTCCTTCTCGCCATGGAGCCAGGCAAACAGGTCGGCCAGCTCCTCGACGAACTGCTGAAGCGGCGGCAGGGCCGGCAGCTGGTGACCGAGCATGTTCGCCCATTCTGTGTCGAGCTCCGACCGATGAGGCGCGCTGGCAACCGAATCCGCGGTCGGGACACCTATGCCTTTGAGCCGACATTTCTCGACGAGCACATCTCGGATGAGCGAGGGGTGGAGCCGGAGGTCGTTACGCCGAAAGAGGTTGATGATGTCGTAGAGATCCCGGGGTCGACCGCGCTGCCCCATGGCCCGGAGTTTCTCGGCGAACACCTCCTCGAATGAGTAGCACCGGACGGTTGCTGGGGACGGCAGCGGGTCGGGATAGGGGTGCGCGATGGCGCGGAGCACCGGCGGTCGGACGACCTGCTCGTCCGCGCTCAGGTCGAGCTTTACGCTAGCGGCGGTGGGGGTCTGGCGCGGACCGCGGTAGTACACGCGTCCTTCCGCCGACGTTCCCGTCGGCCGGACCCGGAAGCGTGGTTGGGCGACGGAGAAGTCGATTCCGGACCGCTCGCTGACCCGGGCGAGCATCCGCTGCACCCGGGGAACGACGTCATCGAGGTCGACGCTGCCACCGGGTAGCACGGTGAAGTCCAAGTCCTCGGAAAATCGGTACGTCTCGATGTAGCACTTCTTCAGGCAGGTCCCACCTTTGAAGACCCACTGCTGGCCGAGCACAGGGTCGGAGCCGATGCCCCAGAGCACCCATCCCAACACGTAGTCCTTCTCAACGACCTGCTCGGCGAGCCCCCACTCCCGGACCAGCTCGACGATGTCCGCCCGCGTGATCACCAGCTGTCGTCCCGGGCCTGCAAATCGACGTTGACGCGCAGGTTCCAGCGCCGCACCACACGCCCGTCGTCGGTGACAGACGGATCGAGCTTGGTCAGTCCGGCGCTCCGCCGCTCGCTGCATGCAGCGAGGAGGGGACCGTCGATGCCGAATACCTCAAGGAGCCAACCGAGCCGCTTGAAGACGCTCCGGTTGCCCACGTGGTCCCCGTACGCAACGAGGAGTGCAGCGTCGTACCCGTCGCCGCGCAGGTACTCCTGTACCACGGCGGCGACGTGCCGCATGCTTCCACCCAGCGCCGGGTTGTCTAGGATGTCGACCACCGTGCGGGAAGGGTCACTGACGGCCACGGGCACCGAACGACGCCAGGCCTGGCACGTGCCGAAGAGCATCTCCGGCGAGCGGGTCGTCACGAGGTACGGCATGCCCTGCAACACCTGGTGTTGTCGTCTCACCTCGCGGGAGGTGACGACCACGATATCGCGGAAGAGCTGCTCGGTCAGTCCCCAGTGCTCGCAGGCGCTCCAGCCGCCAATATAGCAGGGGCTGAACGCGGTGGCGGCGACGATCCAAGGATCCTCGATCCACTCTCCCGACCGGCGAGCCTCAAGGGGAACCGGGAGGTAGAGGCCGCGTCGGACGCGCGTCAGCCAGCCGCGCCGGCTCAGGTAGCCAAGCAGCCGCCGCGCTTCGGCTGGCTCGATGTCGAGCGCCACGGCGGCCTCAGCCACGGTGAACGGCCTGCCAAATGACCGGTGCAGTTGCTCCACCTCGCGGCGGTTGGTACCGCTGATACCAGCTGACCGGTTCGACAGCATAGGTGCGTTACTACTCAAAAGATGCACATTTCTACGGTCATAATAGCTCGGTGCGCCGCAACTGCGCAAATACCCACCACATGCGCACTTTGACGGAGCCGATGGCACAGGGCGACCATCGCTGGGCCAAGAAGCCGAGTATCGGCGCTCTCCCATCCACGCACAGCGAATATGCGCCAAAATGGCGGGCAAATCGAGCACCATGCGACTGCCAGCGGCAAGGGCGGCACTGTGGCACCGCATCTATTGATTGGCCGATGTGTCAACGTTGCTGCCCACAGCAGGAATCTTAACGGCCCCCTCTCTGGCCGGTGCCGTCGCACAAAGGGCAACGTGGGGGATGGTAACGCGTTGATCGTAAGATGTCTTGTGGAATGATTCGCCACGCCTACGGGCGGGATCTTGCCGGGCCTCGCGATGCTGCGTCATCAACGCTCGTTTGCGGGACCGGCTATCCGGATCCTATCGTGGCGCTAGCAGCGATCGGCCGACATAGTCTCCCGGATCTCTATGCTCTCCGAGGTTACCCCGGACGGCTTGTCGACGATGGAGCCCGCTGGTCTGCGTTCGTGGCCTTCGGCACATAGCCGCCAGCGGCGGCGTTGCGAACGGCGCGCCGCCCTTGTGGGTTACGGAGGTCGAGGGAGATGACCGAGTACTCGGCCCCCTCGTGCAAGACCCGGAGGAGGTCAGCGACGACAAGGCTACTCGCAATAGCACCGACGAAGGCGGCCCCAACCGTGACGCCTGCGATGTCGAGCATCCCGCACCGTGCTGCGGTCTCATCGGCTCCATCAGCGGTCTGCCGGGCGACCGTTGGCGTCCCTACCAGCGAAGCGACAGCGCGATTGCCAGCGGTTTGTTGGAGCGCTTGGATCTGTGAGACCAGGAGAGAGGGCTGTGTTGGCGGACTTGCGGGTCCGCTCCGCTCCTCCTTTTGGCCCGGTGCGTCGTGAAAGGGAGCCGTCGGTCGCCTCAGTAGTAAGCTGTCGGCGTGGTTACCGGCAGTCTGTTGGAGCGCGTGGACGTGGGCATCCAGCAGGGGGGGGACACGGAGACACGGACACACGGCTCGACGACTCCCGCTCTGGTCCCTGTCGCACCCGCTTCATCAGGCTTCCCCCAGCTAATCAGCACCCCACTGTGCCATAAGACTCGGAACATCGTCAAAGAGCCGAAGGCATGGTTAGGGCCCACGACGAAATAATCTTTAGATTTGTGGTGATGGTGGAGTAGGTCGGGGGTGATGGTGTAGTTCCACTCACCGTGGAAGGCATGCGGCGTCAGGAGGACGGCGGCCAGTTCCTCGTCGGAGACCTTGATCTTGGCGGGGTAGATGCCAGTATCGCGCTCCGCCTGGACGTGCAACCCGGTCCGCGTGGTGACGGCGCCGATCAACTGGACGACGACCTCGTGGCTGACGAGGGGGCTGTACCGGCTCCTTAGGTCATCCGCGGGCCCTTGGCAAGGTGGAGTGGTGTGCGTGGGGCGACGTGGGCGGAAAAATCCGGCGCGGCGGCGTTATGGTCCGCCGCCGCGTGCCGCCCGGAGGAGACGGCTATAATCGCCCCATCCCTCAAGCGTCAGCGTCACCTGGCGCGCCGGTTCCTCACTGCTGCGCGGATCCAAGTCACGCGGTGGACCCGGCCGGCTCCGCTCCTCGAGAACGCGCTGCTGCGCCACCAAGTCGTCGTCCTCAACCGTTCCGTCACACGCCCGCGGCTGACCGCCGCCGATCGCGGGCTCGTGGTCCTCCTGGCCTGCCGGCTGCGCGCCTGGGCGGGGGCACTGGTCGTTGCGGCCAAGACCAACTACTTCGGGGCTTGGGGCCTGGGGCTGGCGATAACGAACCTGCGCGACGCGTCCTCACCTTGCCTCAACGACGAATCGGGTCTTATGCTAGTTGGGTCTTATGCTAGTTGAGTTGTAATGGGGTACGGCCTCCGGTGTAGGCTGGCAGTTCTGAACGGGCTGACCAAGCACACCGGAGGTTCGTGTGATGATAGACAACTGCGACGAATTCTGCTTGTGGACCTACGTCGTGGTGGACGATGCGTGGCAACAGATCGCGCCATGGTTCCGGCGGCCCGGGCCAGCGCCAGAATGCACGGACAGCGAGTTGCTTACCTTGGCGCTGGTGGGGGAGTGCCGGGGCTGGGACATGGAGACGGAGTTGCTGAGCCAGTGGCAAGAGCATTGCGACCTGTTCCCCCGGTTCCCATCGCAGAGTCGCTTCAATCGCAGGCGTCGCAATTTGGCGAACGCCTGCAACCTATTTCGGCGGATCATCCTGGACGTGCTCGATGTTGCTGCCGATCGCCAGTGTGTGATCGATAGCGTGCCCGTGCCCGTGCTGGGCTTCCATCTGGTGCCTGGGTCAACGGCGACGCCGACCTGGCGCCAGGCAGGAGCCACCTTCGGCAAGGTCTGCACCAAGAAGCAGACCATCTTTGGCGACCAATTGCATCTCTTGGTCACGCTGCGTGGCGCCATCTTGGACTTCGAACTGGCTCCTGCCAACGCCAATGACCTGCCCGTCGGATACGAACTGCTCGCCGAGCATACGGACTTGGACGTGATCGGAGACAAAGCGTACATCAGCGCTCCCATCGCAGCTGCTTTGTGGGAAGAACGACGCATCCATCTACTCACGGTCCCGCGCCGCAACCAGAAGCAACAACTCCCAGCCACGCTCTGTCGCCTGCTCACCGGCGCCCGTCAGATCATCGAGACCGGCAACGATCAACTCGACGCCCAATTCCACATCGAGACCAACCACGCCCATACCTTCCACGGCCTCTGCGCTCGTCTCCACTCAAAACTTGCCGCACATACCCTCTGCCTCTACCTCAATCGCCTCCTCGGTCGCGACGACTTCCTCCACATCAAGTCGCTCGCCTTCCCAAACTAGCATAAGACCCTACTAGGTTTTCTACTGCTCGAGCAAAAGAACGCTCAGACAAGCTGTTATCAGAATACAAAGCTATTTGGTCCATTCGAAATCACGAGCAACTCGCAACATCCTTACTACGTCGTTTTCTTCGTTGTTATTTTTTGATGTCCCTAAATCTTCCCCATAATCAACTGCGTCGAGACTGCACGGCAGACTTGCTACCGAATACCCACGATCACGACGCTAATGTTCAGTGGAAGGATTTAGCAATTATAGTCATTATTATTTATTCTGTGACAGAGTTATCTTTTGTCTCAACGAATACTACTATAAAAGATACTGTCAATGACATTCTTCTTCCTAATGGCCAATCAGTATCTTTGCATATAGGACGTGCCACAGGGGCACTTAGTGTTTTTATGCTTGCTTATTCTGGTGTTTATACCGTACAAACTATTGAATGGATGAATAGAATTCTTTTCTTCAATAAATACAAAGCTCGGATAGAAAGGACCCTATCAAAACTTCTTGAGACGAAGGTGATTCTACCCACTGAGTTTGCGCCTATGGGTGATGGCTCGGACATCCCTACAGATGCTGATGCAGGAATATAGGCGCGTATGACGACCGCTCGTTTTGTCCTCGGCTACCAGGCATACTGCGTCAGGGGAAGTGATTCCCTTGCGCACAAAACAAGCCGGAGGCCCTGTAGTTCGTCGTCTTCCTATAGGATCCTCGGGAACACTCGGCGGAGAATCGTGTAGGCCTGCTGTCACAAGTGGTCATTCCAGTCCTGCAGCTGTGCTGTGTGATACACGACCACCACGCGGTCAATCGATGACCAGTTGGGTATGCTGGCAATGATTGCCACCTCGGACCCTTTGACGTCGATTTGAGGATGTTCGCACCAGCCCGCGCCATGGCGGCGTCAATGTTGGTGGCGGCGACAGGTCGACTCGGATGCGTGTCAATCTTCAGGATCGAGTGCCCGGTGCTTGCAGTTCCTACCGTTAGACCTTCTGTCATTCGTTGATCGCCGACGACCGCGTCTGAGTAGGCTCGGACATTCGTGCAACCGTTCTACCGAATGTTCTTGACGAGGAGCGCATAGGACCCTCGAATAAACAACTGGTGCAATTGTCGATGTTGGTCCCCCCTGCCGACAGCCGCCAGAATGCATTAGTAAATGTTTCGAGGGTCCATAGTTACCGGGATCGGGTTCATAGACGTCAACGGGTTATGTCACACTGGCCCAGTCCCTCAGCGTCCTATACCGTCCTCCGTGTGGGGAAGTGGTGCATTGAGGGCTGGGAGGGAACATAGACACCTTCTGCCATCAGTGGGAATCACAGGTTGTCAGTTTGGGGCGGCGCGGCTATCATCGCCTCCATCGTAATATGTGCATCGAGGAAAGCTAGGCCTGTCGCTTCTGTAAGCTCAAGGAGGGTTTGACAGATTACCAGTGCGTCAAAAGTTGGTATTTGGGTCAGCAAGGTAACGGTGCAATTCGTAAGTGAAATGACCGTCGCATGCCCCGGATCGCAGAGACCTGCATTGCTAGGCCCTGCGAGCAGAATCATCTGCGATGGGTGATTACCTAGACCTAGACTGAACTTAATACCTTTCGGGTTGGAGTGGACGCCGTAGCTTGCCATTCGATAGTAAGGGCGCATGTGGTCTAGTCCTACTGCCTGTTCGATCTCCGAAATATTAGGAGAGTGGCCATCGAGCGCTTCCGCAGCCCATCCATAATCTCTGTCGAAGGCTTCGCCAAAGCGCTCGCGTAAACCTTCCCGTTGTGCCCGAAGACGGGGTAACTCATCGGGCGTGAGCGGATCAAACCCCAGTCGCTCACGGTAACGCTCGTATTGTTCCGCCGCCTTGCACGACTCAACAATCTCGTGCAAGAGATAACGCTCGGCTGTCTCGCCCCCGTGCTGCTTAATAAAACTAGCAACGACGGTAATCTCGTGGAGAGTTCTCCAGCGCGACATTGCCGCATCAGCGTATCCGCTCCGCAAAAGCACGCCGACTTCTGACGCGGTAAGGCAAGCACGTGCATGGAGTCGCGTCAGGACTTCGAACATAAAATCCTGCTCTTTGGCCGCCCGCGGTCGCTGCTGCTCATTGAAGGATTCGCCAGCCTCTCGGGCAACCACAAGGGTTGTCTGGAACAGATCAAGCGCCTTCCCCCAGTGCTCGAAAAGTCTTTCCTCGAACGTGAATTGGTCCATCCGCTGCTGCGCGAGCATCTGGGGTGCTGTACGTAGTAACTCTGCAGTGAGCGCCGTGGCTGCAGCCGCTATTGCTTCCTGGAATACGGACTCAAGCTGAGCGTTACTCAGGGTCATGCAGGCAGGCCCCTCAATACACAAGGAGGAGGCAAAGGCTTGCCTCAGTGTACGTGATCGATGTGGTATTCGTTAGACGTCGGTGTGATTCCGGGAAGTAATGCTTAGGGATAGGGGAAGCATCGACGAAGGTGATCATCTTCGGGTGCGGTGTTCGACCCTTTTGTCGAGCGCTCTAGCAGTTTGTCGGAGAGAACATAGCATAGTGAGGATTGAGCAGTGGTACACTGCGGGGCATGAGTAGAACATTCAAGCGAGCGGACTACGAGGCGACGTTGGACGTGACGGTCCGACTGGGGGACGTGCTGCCGCCGGATCACCTGGCGCGGTACATCGTGGACGTGGTAGCCCAGTTGGACCTCGGGGCGGTCTATGCGCGGTATAGCTCGCGCGGCGGGCAGCCCTATGCCCCGGAGATGTTGGTAGGGCTGCTGGTGTATGGATATGCGAGGGGGGTCTTCAGCACGAGCAAGATGGAGCGGGCGACGTACGAGAGTACTCCCTTCCGCTATCTGGCTGGCACCCTGCACCCCGATCACGACACCCTGGCCCACTTTCGCAAGACGTTCTTGCCCGAGTTGAAGGGGCTGTTCGTGCAGGTATTGCTGCTGGCGCATGTGGCGGGGCTGCTGAAGCTGGGGACGATCAGCCTGGATGGAACCAAACTGCACGCGGACGCCTCCAAAAGCCAAGCGGTCAGCTATGGGCGATTGGTGGCGATGGAAGCGCATCTGCATGCCGAGGTCGAGGAGTTGTTTGCGCTGGGGGAGCGGGCCGACGCAGAGGAGTGGCCCGAGGGGCTGGGGGTGTCCACAGAGGTGGCGTTCCGGCAGGCGCGACTGGCCCGGCTGGCCGAAGCCAGGGCGGTCTTGGAGGCACGGGCACGCGAGCGGGACGTGATCGAAGCGGCTGCCTACGAGGCGAAGGTGCGCGAGCGAGCAGAGCGGGCGAACGCGACGGGTCGTCGTCTTGGCGGCAAGCCCCCAAAGCCGCCAACGCCGGGACCGAGGGCGAGCGATCAGTACAACTTCACCGATCCCGAGTCGCGCATCATGAAGCAGAGCAGCAGCCAGGGCTTTGAGCAAGACGATAACGCCCAGGTGGCAGTCGATCACGGGAGCCTGCTGATCGTCGGTGCCTCCCTCTCCAATCATCCCAATGACCAGGCGGAAGCCGAACCCACCCTGGCCGCGATTCCACCAGAACTCGGCACCCCTGCTGCGGCGGCACTGGACGCAGGCTACTTCGGACCAGCGACCGTGGAGGCACTGGCACACCGGGGCATCGAACCGTACATCGCTCCCGGACGCGATCCCCATCACGCGAGTTGGAAGGAACGTTTCGCGGACGAGCCGGCGCTACCACGAGCAGACGCCAGCCCAGCGGTCCAGATGGCCTACAAGCTCAAGACGGCACGGGGGAAAGCGATCTATGGTGCCCGCAAAAGCACTGTCGAACCGGTCATCGGGATCATGAAGGAGGTACTGGGGTTCCGGCAGTTCTCGCTGCGAGGCCAAGCAGCTGCCGCAGGGGAACGGTGTCTGGTCTGTTTGGCGTTCAACTGCAAGCGGTTGCATACCCTGTCCCGGGCATCGCTGTGCCCGTAAGACCAGGACGGCCACCACATCAGAGCATCTCCCGTCCCACAGGCAGCGCTGACCAGATCACGTGGGCCTTTGGCGGCGCTACCACCGCCTCGGCGACCTCGATTTCACCCCTCACGAGTAACAGCGTACCCACGGCCGAGAAAACGGAGCCCCACGATCAACGCTTTTCCGTTCTGTTTGACAAACTGCTAGGCTGTTGATTGATCAGACAGACCCTACTCGGTGTTGCACCGCCGGCCACTTGTGGACGCCGCCACGTCCGGTTTTTCCATCGTACTCCGCGCCTGGTAGAGCCGTCCGGCTGGATCCGGGCCGGTTGCCGTGACAGTAAGCGCCTCCGCCGCCACGGCAGCCTCCAGCGCTTCTGCGGCGAGTGGCGGGGCGACGCCCAGCGCCTCGGCAGTCTCCCGAGCCGTGATGCTGCCCCAGTGGGCGACGTACTCAACGGCAGCGGCCGCATTAGTAACCGGCGCCAGTTCCGGGGCCAGGCCGCCCAGCGCCTGCCGCAAGGCCTCGTAGGGGCGGTAGCCGACGATGATGACGCCGACACCACGGACGTGGCGTAGTGTCAGCGTCGGGAAGCGCCCAATGCCACGATAGGTTGCCAGCTTGACATCCTCGCGGAAGGCGTCAAGGGTCTCGGGGCGGTGTAGATCATGGGCAAAGCGCTCGGCGTCCAGCGTCGCCGACTCGTGTCCGGCGTCGAGTTCTCGCGCCAGATCCAGCAGGATCTCCTCGCGGGCGATATTGCGCCGTTCCAACATCACCGCCTCGCGCAGGCGGCGTAGGTAGCGCTCGGCGCAGTCCGCCCCCTGCCGCTCGGCCGCCTTGACGGCCAAGCAGGCCGGAAAGGAGGATTCCGGGGGGTCATGGTGCCAGATGCGCTCGTCGATCGGCATGCCGGACTGTGTCCTCACCTGGAACCATTGCAGCCCCATCTGTCCCGGATTACTGACCGAGTTGAGCGGATCGCTGAAGGTCTGCCAGTCGGGGAGCATGCCGCCCATATGGTAGCGCCAGGTCACCTGGGCGCCGAATTCGTAGCGCAAGCGGCGCCATTGCGGCTCCAAGGCCC
>JAABUZ0100007899.1_pt1 | contig 12706 bp, 11 predicted proteins | sample 5562091 | NCBI WGS metagenome assembly JAABUZ01 (sample SAMN12813069, study PRJNA571459) | rock metagenome | isolation source: Antarctica rocks | place: Antarctica: Victoria Land, Linnaeus Terrace sud | collected 2015-12-21 | reverse complement strand
GGACGGCTGGTGTGGTGGATCGTTTGAGGGTTGGGTGGGATGGTTGGAGGGCGGGTCGGAGGGAAGGTCCTTCGCTGCGCTCAGGAGCGCCGACAAGGGCAAGAGCTAGGGGCGTCAGCAGATTCCTCCGCTTTGCTCCTGATGATAAGCAAAAGGCAAGAGCTAAGGGCAACAGCAGATTCCTCCGCTCCGCTCCCGAATGACAAGCAAAGGGCGGGCAGGATGACGAGAGGTGGGAGGGGGCGGTTAGCTGGCGGGGTTGGAGTTGTGGCGGACGTCGAAGCCGCGCACCCAGAAGATCACGTCTTCGGCGATGTTGGTCGCATGGTCTCCGACGCGCTCGAGGTTGCGGGCGATGATGAGCGCGTTAAGGGACTGCGGCGTGAGCTCGGCATTTTCGCGGATGAGGTTGGAGAGCGAGTAGAAGGCGGCATCGTTCATCTCGTCCACCTGATCATCGAGGGTGAGGACGGAGCGGGCGAGGTCGGCGTCTGCCTCGATAAAGGCTTGGAGCGCCTTGCGGACCATGGCAGAGGCGAGCGAGGCGAGCCGGGGGATGTCGACGGGCAGATCGATGTTGGCGAAGGCACCCATCTCGCGCACGCGAACGGCGATGTTGACGGCCTGGTCGCCGACGCGTTCGAGGTCCGCATTGATGCGGATGACGGAGAGGATGAAGCGCAGGTCGATGGCCATGGGCTGCTCCATCGCGAGAAGGTCGAGCGCCATCTGATCGATCTCGCGCTCCAGGCGATTGATCGCCGGCTCGGAGCGAAAGACCAGCTCACAGAGATTGAGGTCGCGGGTGGTATAGGCCTCGATGGAGCGCTGGATCGCCTGTTCGGCCATGCCTGCCATGATGAGGAGGCGTTCCTTAAGGTCGTCGAGGCTCTGGTGGAATTTGATTCTCATCTTCATCCAAACCTTCCGGTGATGTAATCTTCCGTCCGCTTGTCCTTCGGATTGGTAAAGATCTTGTGGGTGGAATCGAACTCGACCATCTTCCCTGAGAGAAAGAAGCCGGTGTTCTCGGCCACGCGCGCTGCCTGCTGCATGTTGTGCGTGACGATGACAATGGTGTACTGGCTCTTGAGATGGAAGATGAGGTCTTCGATCTTGGAGGTCGACACGGGATCGAGCGCGCTGGCGGGCTCATCCATCAGCATGACCTCGGGGTCGACCGCGAGTGCGCGGGCGATGCACAGGCGCTGCTGCTGGCCGCCGGAGAGGGATGCCCCGGACTTTTTCCGGAGGTCGTCCTTGACCTCTTCCCAAAGGGCGGCCTGCTTGAGCGAACGCTCGACCACCTCATCCATGATGCGGCGGTTGCGGAAGCCGTTGAGCTTGAGGCCGCTGGCGACGTTGTCGTAGATCGACATGGTCGGGAACGGGTTGGGCCGCTGGAAGACCATGCCGACACGGCGGCGGATCTCGACGGGCGAAGCGTCCTTGTAGATGTCGAGATCCCCCATCATGACGGTGCCGGTGGCCCGAGCATCGGGAGTGGTCTCGTGCATGCGGTTAAGGCAGCGGACGAAGGTCGATTTCCCGCAGCCCGAAGGGCCGATGAGCGCGGTGGCCTTGTTCGCCGGGATTTTGAGGTTGATGTCCTGGAGCGTGTGGTTCTGGCCATACCACGCATTGAGATTTTCGACGTTGATTCCGACGCCCACTTTAGGTGCTTCCTTTCAGGGTGCCGCGACGGGCGAAGATACGAACCAGCGTAACCGAGACCATGATCAGAACAATCAGGACGAGGGCTCCGGCCCAGGCGAGGCGGTGCCACTCGTCGTAGGGCGAGATGGCGTAGACGAAGATCTGCAGCGGGAGGGCGGCGATCGGCTCGTTGAGATGGAAGGACCAGAACTGGTTGCCGAAGGCGGTGAACAGCAGCGGGGCGGTCTCCCCGGCGACCCGGGCAAAGGCGAGCATGCAGCCGGTGATGATGCCGGGCGAGGCGGTACGGAGGGAGATGGAGATGGCGGTGCGCCACTTGGGGACGCCGAGGCCGAGGGCGGCTTCGCGGACCGAGTTGGGAACGATGAGCAGCATCTCCTCCGTGGTTCGCGTGATGGTCGGGATCATCATGATGGCGAGAGCGACGCCGCCGGCGAGCGCGGAGAAGTGCTTCTGCCGGAGCACGATGAGCGAGTAGATGGCGATGCCCATGACGATCGAGGGAACGCCGTTGAGGACATCCGCGGTGAAACGAACGGCGGCAGCGATCTTGGTTCCGCGGCCGAACTCGGCCAGGTAGACGCCAGCGCCGATGCCGAGGGGGATACCCATGAGGCTGGCCAGAGCGAGGATAATGCCGGAGCCGACGATGGCGTTTGCCATGCCACCGCCCGACTCGCCTACCGGGGCGGGGATGTGGGTAAAGAATGCCAGGTTCAGCGAGCTCGCCCCCTTGTAGAGGAGGTATCCGAGGATGGCGATGAGAGGCGCGATGACCAGGAGGGTGGCAAGGATAGCAAGCCCGGAGACGAAGAGGTTCATCGCAGAGCGGCGCATTCGGTTGCCGTCTGAGACGCGCAGGGGCTGACGCGAAGGAGGAACCGTTCCTGGAGTGGGGACCGGGGTGGCGACCGGAGTGGGGCCTAGGGTCTGGCCGGGTGTGGGCATGGGTGTCGAACTCATGGCTAGGCTACCCTCGGCGGCGCACCGCGGGTGACGGCCCAGACCATCATCCGGGCGATGGCGTTGACGACGATGGTGACGAGGAAGAGGGCAAGGCCGATCTCAATCAGGGCGGAGAGGTAGAGGTCGTCGGTGGCTTCGGAGAACTCACCAGCGATGACGCTGGCGAGGGTATTGGCAGGCGAAAAGAGCGAACCGCCGATGTTGGGGTGATTGCCGATGACCATGGTGACGGCCATGGTCTCACCGAGGGCGCGGCCAAGCCCAAGCATCACCGCGCCGACGATGCCTATGCGCGAGTTGCGGAGCACGCTGACGCGGATCATCTCCCAGCGGGTAGCGCCGAGGGCGAGCGCGGCCTCACGCTGGGAATTGGGAACGGCCAGCATGATGTCGCGGGTGAGCGACGAGATGATCGGCAGGATCATGATGGCGAGGATGATCGATGCGGTGAGCAGGCCAACGCCGAAGTTGGCGCCGTTGAAGAGGCCGGTCCAGCCGAAGAACTTTACGAGGAAGGGGCCGAGCTGGTCGCGCATGATGGGAACCAGGACAAAGACAGCCCACAAACCGTAGACGACCGAGGGGATGGCGGCGAGGAGTTCGGTAAGGAAAGAGATAGGCGCACGCAGGGGGCGGGGGCAGAGCTCCGTAATAAAGACGGCGACGCCGAGGGCAAGAGGGACCGCGATGATGAGGGCGATGATCGAGGTGGCGAGGGTGCCGTAGATGAAGGGCAGCGCACCGAAGTCTCCACTGACGGGGTCCCACGCCGAGCGGGCGAAGAAGTGCCAGCCGAACTGGTGAAGCGTCAGCCTGGAACGAAGGATCAGGATGATCAGGATGAAGACGACGATCGCGAAGATCGAGCAGGCGCACAGGAGCATGAGGCCGCCAAAGCCTCGATCCGCAAGGGCGCCGCTGCGGCGAGTGTTGAGGAAGCTACGGACGGGGGACGGGGCCAGCGCACTCTCGCCCTCTGGGTTGGACGGAGCAGGAGAGGGCGGTGTGGGAGTAAGAGGCGGCGTGGAGAACCTGGAGTCGGAGTTGATCGTCATACGGCTTGTGGACACAAACGCTCTCTTTCCGATGCAGCTTGGGGAGCTTGTTGTATCGTGCGCGACACGTGGCCGGGGTGGATGATGATTTTGCGGAGATCGATGGCCCGGCCCATTAATGAGCCGAGCCATGGATCTTTACTTGATCTGGGTGATGGCGGAGCGAACGGAGTTCTGCACGGAGACCGGCAATGGAGCGTAGCTCATCGAGGCTGCCTCGGACTCGCCATGGTCGAGCATCCAGGTGAGGAACTCGGCGAGAACCTTGGCTTTGGCGGGGTCCTGCGATGGGGTCGGGATGAGCAGCCATGTAAAGGATGAGATGGGATAAGAGGCATCACCGGAGGCGTTGGTAATGGAGACGCGGAAGTCGGCAGGCATCGTTTGGGCGCTGGCTGCAGCCGCGGCGGTGACCGCATCCGTGCTGGCCTTTACGAATTTCCCCGAGGCATTCTTTACGTTGCCGTAGGCCATCTTGTTCTGCACGGCATAGATCAGCTCGACGTAGCCGAAGGAATTGGGAGACTGCCGGATCATGCCGGCGACGCCTTCATTTCCCTTTGCTCCGATGCCAGCCGGCCACTTGACGGAGGTGTTGCGGCCGATCTTGGACGAAAAGTCAGGACTGACCTTGGAGAGGAAATCGGTAAAGATATAGGTGGTTCCAGAACCATCGGAGCGATACACGGGAAGGATGGGAGTTCCGGGTAGGCTGACACCGGGATTGTCTTTTGCAATTCGGGGATCATTCCATTTTGTGATCTTGCCGAGGAATACGTCGGCGATAATGTCGGCGGAGAAGTTGAGGTCCCTGGTGACTCCGGCGATGTTGTAGACGGGAACGACGGCGCCGAGCACGGTCGGGACGTGCATCACCTTTACCTTTGCGCTGGAGATCTGTGCATCCGTCATTGGACCGTCGGTGGCGCCGAAGTCGACGGTTCCGTCCGAGACCTGGCGGATACCGCCTCCAGAGCCAATCGGCTGATAGTTGATGTGGATACCGGGGTGTTGCTGGCTGTATTCGTTGAACCACTTGGAGTAGATGGGGTTGGGAAAGGTGGCGCCAGCACCGTTGAGGTTTGATCCGCCGGAGGAAGAGGCGGTGTTTGGAGCAGAGCTGGACTTGCAGCCAACGGCGGAGAGAGCCAGGAGTGTGACAGCAACAGCAAACCGTTTCACGGAGAGGGTTCCTTTCATGCGCTGCGGGGCAGTTCTGGATTCAGAAGAAGTTTGACCGACTCTGGTTACGGGCCGATGAATAATGGCCAAATCTTCTGTTGAGCCGCTCTTATTCGGGGGATGCGGGCGCGAGTGGCAGGGTGAAGAGGAAGGTGCTGCCGGCATTCAGCTCACTTTCTGCACGGATCGTTCCGCCCTGCGCCTCGACGATATGGCGGGCAATGGCCAGGCCGAGGCCGGTTCCTCCTGACTCGAGCGAACGTGCCTTGTCGACGCGATAAAAGCGCTCGAACAGGCGCGGGAGGTGCTCAGACGCGATCCCCGGACCGAAGTCTCGGACCGAGAACTCGACCGATGGTGAGGGCTCTATGACAGAGCGGGCTGAGATCACAACCCGGGCCAGACCGGAGGAGCGGTTGCAGCCATACTTGATGGCATTTTCGATGAGATTTGAGAGCACCTGCAGCGATGCGTCAGCGTCAACCAGGACCTGTGAGGAACAGATCTCCCCCACTTCAACGGATGCGTGGGAATCGTGCACAAGACCCGCCATCGCCTGGACGGCGTCGCGCACAAGTGTGTCGGCTGGCAACGGGACAGGGTGCAGATTTCCCTCGGTCGACTCCACGCGGGCCATGGTCAGCAGATCTTCGGTGAGCCGGTTCATGCGGGTTGCATTCTTGAGGATCGTCGAGAGAAAGCTGCGGGCCTGGGGGCTGAGCGAGGTTTCGTGATCGAGCAGGGTCTCAACGTATCCACTGATCGAAGTGAGCGGGGTGCGCAGCTCATGGGAGACGTTGGCGACAAACTCCCGCTGCGTCCGTTCCACCTGCTCGATTCGTGTGATGTCGTGGATAAGAGCGACCGCGCCACCGGACGGCATGGGGGACGCGTTGACCTCGAAGATCCGGCCGGGAAGGAGCGATGTGGTGCGTCGCTGGCAAAAGGATCGCTTTTCGATGGCGGCTCGGACGCACTCGAGCACATCCGGATCGCGGACGGTCTCGACGAGCGCGTGGCCGACCCGGACGGTACTGTTCACCGTGGCCGCCGCGTTCCACGAGGGCAGGAGCCGATGCATGCGCTGGTTCGACCATTGAATACGGCCGGCCGGGTCTACGGCGACGACCGGGTCCTGGAGGCTATCGATCATGGCTTCGAGTTCGTGGCGACTGGCGGAGGTCTCATCGAGCGCGCGCTGGACTTCGCGGGAGGCGCGGGCCAGCGCGCGGGCGAGCGAGTCGAAGTCGCTGAAGCGCTGATCGAGGATGCGCTCAGCCAGGTTTGCGGCCAGTGTTGTGGACCCGCTGTCTGAGCGGATGCCAGATTGTCGCGCCAGGGTGACGGCTGAGGTCTGGAGTGGAAGGATGCTGGAGCGTACCGAGCGAGCTAACAGATACGCGCTTCCTGATGCCCAGGCGAGGACCAGCAGCGTGGTCAAGATCCAGCCCTCCGGCACGATCCATGTACGCACGGCGATGATGAGGGCCATGGCGAAGGCCAGACGAACGAAAAACGCGAAGAAGAGGCTGCGAGTCATCGGATGCTGTGAGGGCAGTTTACAGAACTTCGTCCGGCCGCATGAGAGGTGCGTTTTGTAGAAGCGGGTACCCGACTCGTACGTAGCTGGCCGGCTCCTCTCGCTGTGTTTCCATACTGGTACAGCGTAAACCTGTAAACCAAGCCGCCAGGGCGTCCGGGATGACTCCGCGCCCTCTCAGCCTACTCGGGCTTGCTGGCAACGAGTGTGGATTTGGGGATCTCAAACCGGTATCCAGCGCCGCGCATGGTCTTAAGATACCGGGGCGACTCCGGGTCGGCCTCGATCTTTTCCCTGATGCGGCGGACGTAGACGTCGACAGAGCGAGGAGTCACGAAGCGGGCGTCACCCCAGACAGCGTCGAGGAGGTGGTCGCGACTGAAGACCCGGCCAGGGTGGCGGGCCAGATAGTCCAGCAGGCGGAACTCCGTCGCGGTAGTCGTGACCAACTGGCCCGAAACCCGCAGCTGCATCGCGCTGGCATCAATCTCAACCTGCTCGAAGCGCACCGTAGAGGGGGTGCTCGGCCGCTCGAACCGGCGGAGGACGGCTTTGACCCGCGCAAGCAGTTCGCGGGTGGCGAAGGGCTTGGTGATGTAATCGTCCGCACCCAGCTCCAGGCCGTGGACACGGTCGTTCTCCGCGGCGCGCGCGGTCAGAAAGATGATCGGGATGATGGAGAGGGACGGGTTCTGCCGCAACCGCCGGCAGAGATCGAGACCATCGCCACCCGGGACCATGATGTCGAGCAGGAAGAGGGCGGGCGGCTGGCGCTCGGCATCCGCGACGATGCTGCCCTGGGCGAGGTATGGCCGGACGGCATAGCCGGCGCTCTCAAGGTGGTACTGCACCAGCCTCGAAATGTCGGCATCGTCCTCCAACACAAAGATGATCTGACTCAACGTGGAATCCTCACAATGTTGCGGCGTGGGCCCCGGCCTGACGCGGGGAGCTGAACTCTGGATGAGCCTAAGTTAACTAGGTTCTGCGAACGTACGATGAACAGAGTGCAGATTATGCTCGCAGGGCGGATCAGGATCGCGGACCTGCGGGTTCTTCGGGGTTCTTCATGGCTCATTCCGGTCATTGCGGGTCAGGGAGGTGACTCGTAGGATGATAAGAGATGCGATCGCAGAAACATCTAGTGCTGTGTGTGGACGATGAGGCTGTGGGCCTTCTTGTGCGCAAGGCGGTGCTGGAACGAGCGGGCTACCGCGTGCTGACGGCACAGGACGGAGCCGAGGGCCTCGCGGTGTTTTCGCGGGAGCCGATTGAAGCGGTTATCCTCGACTACTCCATGCCTGGCATGCATGGGGGCGAGGTAGCAACGGAGATGCGTCAACGAAAGCCTTCCATCCCAATTCTTCTGCTCTCTGCTTATATAGGGGTTCCGGGAGATGTGACCTCCGTGGTGAACCTTTCCATGACCAAAGGGGAGGGGGCGGAGTTGCTTCTGAGGAAGCTTCGAAGCCTGCTGCCATCGGGATCACCGGACTGACGAAAGACGAAGGAGCTGTGGACCGGACGTGAAGCTACGCAAGTTCAACCGAGTTCTTCATCAAGTCTCTTTCCTGCCCGTGCTGATCCTCGGTGTCACGTCGGGAGTTCTGTATTTGCAGATCTTGAATGCGAACCGGACCGTGGCCCTGATCCAGAGATCGGATCAGCGGATCTCGCAGGCTACGCTGGCCGCGAAGCTGATCGTGGACGAGGAGACAGGGGTTCGCGGGTATGAGACGACATCCGACCGCCGCTTTCTGCAGCCGTACGTGGAGGCACAGGGACAGCTTGGCACCGTCATGGCTCAGCTCGACAACCGGCCAGGGAGCCCCGGGTCCGATGGTCTGCCCGCGCATGGCATGGCAGCTCTGCAGGAGGCTCACGCCACGTGGAAGGCCAGCTTCGCGGAACCGATGATCGCCGATGTCCGAGCCGGCCGCACGGTCTCTGATCCGGAACGGAATATGCGGGGAAAGCTGCTGATGGACTTCATGCGAGGGGAGCTTGCAGGCGTAATGCAGCGCTCGGAAAAGCGCCGCGCTGCCCGGATCGACGAATGGACAACGCAGGTGCGGTGGACGGAGTTCGCCCTGTTCGGCCTGGCAATTGGAGCCGGCTTGCTGATCGGCCTGTTTACCCGGAGCCGGATGCGATGGGTATCGGATGCATACCGGTCGTCGCTCGGGGACCTGCAGCGTCACACGGAGGAGATCTTCGAATCTGAGCAGAAGCTGAGAACGACCATCACCTCCATCGGCGACGGCGTGATCACGTGTGACCCAGAAGGACGCGTTCAATTGATGAACACGGTGGCCGAGGAACTGACGGGATGGACCCAGGATCAGGCACATCGCGCGCCACTGGAGCAGATCTTCAGAATCGTCGATGAGACAACCCGCCTCAGCGTGGAAAACCCGATCGAAAAGGTGCGCCGTCTGAATCGCATCGTCGGCCTTTCAAACCACACGGTGCTCATCAACCGCAGCGGGTCCGAGATCCAGATCGCAGACAGCGGAGCTCCGATCCGGGACAAGGAAGATGTGATTATCGGCTTTGTCATGGTGTTCCGCGATGTGACCTTGGAGCGCAGAACACAGGATGCCCTTGTCGCGCAGGAGAAGCTGGCGGTAGCCGGAAGACTCGCTGCAACCATCGCCCATGAGATTAATAACCCGCTGAGCTCGGTGCTGGACATGCTTTACCTGATGCGCAACGGGGTAGACGCCCAGGAGGCGAAGCAGTACATGGAGATGGCGGAGGCGGAGTTGAAGCGCGTGGGCGAGATCGTGCGAGCGATGCTGGGGCTCTATCGCGAATCCCAGGTTCCCATCGCCGTCGACCTTGGCTCCACGATGCACGACATCCTGCTGCTGGTGGACCGGCGGTTCGCGGAACTGGGTGTCCGCATTGTTGCGGAGCTTCCGCCGGATGTCTGCGTGATGGGGTTTCCGGCAGAGTTGCGACAGGTCTTCACGAATCTGATCTCGAACGCGGGTGAGGCAGCCGGCCGAGGTGGAGAGGTGCGTGTCTCTGTTTCGCTCGAGGTGGACGGGGCCGGGCAGCGGCCAATCCAGGGTGCTGCGGTGACGATCAGAGATAACGGGCCGGGTATCGAAGACAACATCTTGGCACAGCTCTTCCAGCCGTTTTTTACCACCAAGGGCGAGCACGGGACTGGTCTCGGTCTGTGGGTCAGCCGAGGGATCGTCTCCAAGCACAGTGGGAGGCTCGACCTGACGAGCAGTACGGCGGCCGAGGCACACGGGACGACAGCGAAGGTTTTTCTGCCGGCCGGCGCCCCTTCAGGCAGACGCGCCAGCTCCTGAGGCAACGCTGTGCGCATCCAGCTGCTCGATCGCGGTGCGAGCTGCAGTTTCGCAGTCTGAGCGGGAAACGTCGAAGTGGGTGACAAAGCGGACGGAGTGGGGACCGATGGCGCTGGCGAGAATGCCATTTTTCTTAAGGGCTGCGACAAAAGCAGGGGCGCTTCCGTTGTTCTTCAACGAAAAGATGACAATATTGGTCTGCACGGCTTCGAGGTCAATCTCGACGAGTGGGCTCCCCATGACTGCGTTGGCAAGGAGGCGGGCGTTGGCATGATCCTCTGGAAGCCGGGCGGGCATCTCCTGAAGCGCGACCAGCCCGGCAGCGGCGAGGATACCTGCTTGCCGCATGCCACCGCCCAGGGCCTTGCGATAGACGCGGGCGTCCTTGATGCGGGCAGCGGAGCCGACGAGCATGGAGCCGACCGGTGCGCCCAGCCCCTTGGACAGGCAAAACATGACGGTGTCGAAGCCACGGGTGAGATCCGCAACCGGGATGTTGAGGGCAGAGGCGGCGTTGAAGACGCGAGCGCCGTCGAGATGCGTCGGAAGATCCACTTTTCGGGCACCTGACCAGATCTCCTCGAGCACGGGAAGCGGTGTGACGGTTCCCCCCGCCATGTTGTGCGTGTTCTCGAGACAGATAAGACCGGTCGGAGCGCGGTAGTAAATCTCGGGAGCAATGGCTGGTTCCAGATGCCGCCAAGTGAGGATGCCACGGGGAGCGGCCACGGTGCGAGGGACGCAGCCGGAGAAGGCGGAGACCATGGCCATCTCCCAGTCGAGAATATGCGAGCGAGCCTCGCAGATGACCTCCTGGCCGTGCTGGGTGTGGAGGCGGATGGCAATCTGATTCCCCATGGTGCCGGTAGGGACGAAGATGGCCGCCTCCCGATCGAAGATCTCGGCCGCGGTCCGCTCCAGTCGGTTTACCGTGGGGTCTTCGGAGTAGACGTCATCGCCCACCTCGGCGCTCGCCATGGCCTGTCGCATGGATGGGGTGGGCTTGGTGACGGTGTCGCTGCGGAGATCGATGGTCACGGCGGGCTTGCTCCTGTTAACTGAGAGGTGAGGCTGTCTTGGGAATGAGTAGGTTGCTGAAGACCTCGTTTGAGAGCACGCGGCCGCGTCCCCTGAGGCGCACGCCGATTCCGCCAAGAGCAACCAGGCCATTTGCGGCGGCCTCGACCAGCGCGGGCATGATTGAGTCAACGGAGTTGTCACCGAACTCACGCCGCAGCGCCTCGAAGCCAAGACCTTCGTTCAGGCGCAGGCCAAGGAAGATCGTCTCCTCAAAGGCTTGCTCTTGCGTGATGCGGTCTGGGACTCGGGGTGCTGCAAGCATGGCAAAGGGGTTCTCTTCCCTGCTCGGGCCCTGCGAGGTGTCGCTCAGGTAAGCGTCGAGATCGTCCCCATTGGCGAAGCGGACGGCTCCAGACGGAGTGCAAAGCATGGAGTGCGCGTCCAGGCCAAAGCCCAGGTAGGGCTTGCGCTGCCAGTACTTGAGGTTATGCGCCGAGGCGAAGCCTGGCCGGGCGAAGTTGGAGATCTCGTACTGGGCGATGCCCTCCGCCTCGAGCAGGTCACAGGCGATCTCGTAGAAAGCGACCGAATCATCGTCCGACGGAACAGCGGACGCGCCATAACGGGAGCCTCCCAGGAGGATCTCGCGGCCAAGCCGGGAAGCGTCGTCGACCTCCAGCATGTAGATGCTGATGTGCGGGACACTTGTCGCTATTGCCTGGTCGATGGACGCGCGCCAAGAAGCTTCGGTCTGGTGAGGGAGGCCGGCGATGAGATCGAGCGACAAGTTGAGGATGCCTGCGGAGCGGACCCGATCGATCTCCAACAGACATTGCTCCGCCGTATGCAAACGTCCGATTGCCGCGGATTCCCGGTCCGAGAAACTCTGGATACCGAAGCTGAGACGATTGACGCCCTGACGCTGAAATTCTTCGAGCGTAGCCTGGCTGAGCTGGTTGGGGGCACACTCGACCGTGATCTCGGACTCGGAGGCGAAGGAGAACTGGTTTCGGAGGTTCGCAAAGATGTGCCGGACATGCTCGGGCAGGAGGAGACTGGGTGTGCCGCCGCCAAAATAGAGGGTGTCTACCTCCGTCGGCAGATGAGCTCCGAGGTAGGGGACATCTGCCCTCGCGGACCCGATCTCATTGCAGAGGCGGCGGACGTACAGCGGAAGGCGGCCCGGGGCGAACGCGTCCGAAGCGAAGTTGCAGAAGCTGCACTTGGCGCGACAGAACGGAACCGAGAGGTACAGGCCGAGATCTTGCATGGGGTACGCCAATTGTTTCACGGGTCCAGGAGCTTCCCCCGACCAGGAACTTCACCCCCGACCAGGAGCTTCCAAGGCCGGGAGCTCCCAAGCCGAGAACCGGGCCGAGTGCCGGATATGCGAGTCGGCCGGGCAGACTGCGCATCTAGAATAGAACCAAGCCGATGTCCGAAGAAAAGAAGAGCAAAACCAAGGCCAACGAAGCGAAGCCCGCAGCACAGGACGATGAGGTCATAGGCAAGGCCTACGACAATCGGCTGATGCGCCGTCTGCTGACCTATCTCCGACCGTATAAGCTGCAAACCGCGCTCAGTGCCGTGGCGATAGTCTTCAAGGCCGCCAGCGACGTGATTGGCCCCTATCTGGTGAAGGTGGCGGTGGACGCGTACATGACGCCGAGCTCGGCTGAGAGAGCTGGGCATCTTTCGTGGCTTGCCCGGCACCTGAGCCGGGACCCGTCTACGGGGATCTCGCAGATCGGCCTGCTCTATCTCGGGTCGCTTCTGCTGACCTTTGGACTCGAGTTTCTGCAGACCTATCTTATGCAGTGGACCGGGCAGAAGATCATGTTCGACATGCGCAGCGAGATCTTCCGGCATCTCCAGCGTATGGCCCCCGCGTTTTATGATCGCAACCCGGTCGGCAAGCTGGTCACGCGCGTTACCAGCGA
>JAABUZ0100007897.1_pt1 | contig 12707 bp, 17 predicted proteins | sample 5562091 | NCBI WGS metagenome assembly JAABUZ01 (sample SAMN12813069, study PRJNA571459) | rock metagenome | isolation source: Antarctica rocks | place: Antarctica: Victoria Land, Linnaeus Terrace sud | collected 2015-12-21 | reverse complement strand
GGTGCGGCCGCGTCCTCGATCAGTCGACTCAACAGATACTCCTGCAGAGACTGGTGCGCGCGAGCTGCTCGCTGCCGCAGCACGACATGTGTCGCCTCGGGAACGTCTTTGATCTGCACACTCGTCACAGCTCCATAATGGCGCTAGTGGCGCCAGACTGCAAGTGTTTCTCGGGCTGACCTCACTGACCCCTGCGAAGTTGCTCTCGGCCGATCCTGCCCGCGCCCGCCCGCTGGTGGCAGTCCTATCCGAGCGTCGCACCGTAGGACCGGAGAACGGCGCGCAGAGCGTTCCAGGTGGCGTCGGTGTCGGGCAGCTCGGCGACACGGGTGAGAATCTCAAACGGGTGCCCTGGCGCGACACCCCTACGACCACGGGCTGTGGCTCGGCGGCGTTGCGTACGCCGCGCAGAATCGCAACCTCGGCTTCGTCCTACAGGACACCGTGGCGTTGATCGAGCAGCTGCGCAGCGAAGGGCGCACCGTGTTGTTGTGCGACCGCCGTGCCTTCCGCGACCTCTGGGACTGTGGGCGCTCAACCAGGTCGGCGCCATCGACGGCGCCGCCGCCGACCTGTATCGCCGGTACGGTCCGACCAACCGGCTGCCCGGAACGCATCTGTTCGAGAATCCGCCCGCCGACCGCGACTGGCAATCACAACTTGCCGCCCATACCCGCCTCATTGTCACCGCCGCGACAGCACTGGCAGAGGTCCGCGATGCGTGGCCGCGGACGGCCGACACGCCATGAAGGCCCGCCCTCGCCGAAGCAGCTGCCGCCCGCCGGAGATGCGCCCTGCTGCGGTCAGACGCCGAACCGCTTGGCGAGTTCCTGTCCCCCGACCTCGCGCACCACTGCTGGGTCACCACAGACCACCAGTTCGTCGCGGGCCCGGGACAGCCCGACGTAGATGCGTTCGCGCAGGCGCACCTCGTCGGGCCAGGAGTTCACTGCAACGACCACGGCGCGGCGCTCGAGTCCTTTGAAGCCGAGGACGTGGCCGTAGAACACTTGCTCGGCGTCCCAGAAGGTGTCCCAGTAAGCCTTCGGCCCCAGTGCCTGTCGCTCGACCTGTTCGGGGTGGCGGCTGCCCGTGGTCAGCAAAGCGACGTCCTCCGGCCGCCAGCCTTCGCCTAAGAGGTCGTCGACTGCGTCGTCGGCGGCTTCCAACGCCTCCTCGGCTGAACACGGCACGAAGCGCACGGGCGGGCCGTTGCCGCCTTGCAAGCGCATCCGTTGCCCGACCAGCGGGTTGAATGCTTCGGCAATCTGTCGGGTGTTGCGGAGATTCGCGTCCAGCACCAGTGGCACCAGCGGTATCGGCGGCGTGCCCTGCCGCTCAAACACCCGTTGTCCCTCATCGCTGAACACGTACAGCCCACTGCGGTCCGGGTCTTTCAACGCACCGAGCAGCGGCGGCCACCAGGAGTCGGCGAAGTCCTGGGCCTCGTCGACCACGATGGCGTCGAAGCGCTGGCCGGGCGGCAGCTGCTGCGCCAGCTCGGTCATGGCGGCTGGGAGGTAGTTCTCGAAGAACTGTGGGCGCTTGGCCGTGGCGACGGGCGCAGTCGGTGCGCCCCAACCCTGGCCCAGCGCGTGGAACTCCCCCACGTAGGCGGGCTGCTGGCGACGTGGCCACGCCAAACACAGCCGCTGCAGGTAGGACGCCAGACCGTGGGAGTAACACAGCAGCGCCACCCGCTGGCCCGACTGGGACAGTCGCCGCGCCTGCTCGCAGGCCAGGTGGGTCTTGCCGCTGCCCGCACCGCCGCGTATCTCCACGCGGTGCAGCAGCTGGATGGCCCCGAGGATCACCGACTGTTGCTCGGTGAGCCGGTCGGCCGCCTCCTCGTGTTCCAGGGCGCGGGCCACGACGTCGCGCTAGGGCAACCCGCGCCCGGCGAGCACCTGTTCCAGTAGGTCGATGTCCGCGGCGGTCGGGACCCGGTTGGCGGAATCCTGCTGGCGCAGCGCCGCCCGGGCCAACTCGGCAATGTCGTCGAGTTGGGTGCGGTCGATGATCGTCCACCGTGGACACTCGGGCAGCGCGAAGTCGGCGGGCAGCTCGGTGTGGGGCAGTACCACCAGGTGGGCCCACCGGAGCCGGCGCCGCCCGCCCCAGCGCGGATCTGTCTCGACGTAGTTGCGCAGGGCGTACTTGGCGTCGCGCACCTGGCTCACCGGGTCGATGGGACCGTGCTGCTGCCGCCACGACTGCCCGTCGTGGGTAACCTGCCCGCCCTTGACCTCGAGGGTGACCACGCCCGCACCCTCGAGCACCGCAACCAGGTCGATCTCGAAGTCCTTGGTGTGGTTGGTGACCCGCTGCCCGGCGATGAGCAGATCCCCTGGGCCGCACTGGGCGCGGAGACGGTCCCACACTGTCTGTTCCGCAGGGTTGACCAAGCGGGGTTGGTCGGGAAAGCAACGCACCATCGGTTCAGCCTATGGGGGCAGGGGGCGCATTGACGCGGACGCCGGTCGGCGAGACCGGGTGCGGGGACGGGGCGGCCCGATTCCGTGGCGGGTGGTGGTCGGGTAGGTCGCTGCTTAGTTCCCTACCAGAGACTGAATGCGCGAACTACCTCTCCGCAGATCGTAAATTATGATGATTATGTACAAGCTGCCCCGTAGACGCGATAGTGTTCCCGCCCAAGGCCGGGTTGCGTGAGTCCGCGAAGCGTGAACCATGCTGAGGTGGTGTCGCCCAGCGGCCACCTGGGCAAATCGCGCCTAACCCCCATTGCGGAGGGGCCGGTTGAAGAACTCGCGCAAATGGTCCGTGAACTGCACCGAAGACGGTGTCCATCCGGTAGCTCAGCGGATCAGTGGAGTTGATCGCCCGCCGACACCAGTGCTCCAGCATGTCCAGCACACCGGTCAACTCCAGCGAATCGGCCGCCTCGGACAATGCCTGCCGGTATGCCCGGTCGAACTCGCCCTCCTCCTCCGTGACCAGTAGTGCGCGGATGGCGGACGACATTGCCACGGAGGTCATAGCTTCAGATCGTGGGGTCCCACGGGTTGACCAGTTGTATGCCTGTGTCGGTGAAGTCCGTGGTGTTCCTTGTCGCCAAGACTGAGTCGTACTGACGGCAGACCGCAGCGATCTGTGCATCGAAAGTGGTGATCGGGCGGCCACCGCGGGTGCGGACAGCGAGGACCTCCGCGTAGTAGGCAGAGGAGCCCACATCGAACGCCAGCACGTAGCCAGCGAACGTCTCGACGAGTAGCGACTCGATCCGCATTCCGAGCTCGTCTCTCCTACGGCCCTCCGGCAGCAGGGCGACGCCCGCTCGGAGCTCAGCAGCGGTGAGCGCAGTGAGCACCAGCTCCGACGAATCGTGTTCGTCCACCCACTCGACGACCGACCGGTTGGGGCTCGGCCTGACCAGTTCGGACACGACGTTCGAGTCCAGAACGATCACGCGCTGAAGTCCGCCGCACGCGCGGGCTCGCTTGAGCGCGACGTCTCCAAGTCAACGCCGCCGATCTCGGCGAACTGCTCATGAATGTAGGAGCCGAGCCCCCGTCGCGGTCGCCGTCCGCTCAGTGCAGCCCCGAGAATCTGCCTGGCCTCGGCTTCCATCGACCGGCCGTGTTCGGCAGCCTGAACGCGCAAACGGCTCTTCACGTCTTCGTCCAAGTCTCGAATCATCAATGTGGCCATCAGTCGCCTCCAACTCCCGGGTTGCATTCAATGCTATCATTGCTTACTCGATGCAGTTCGCCGCAACCAACATCGCGACGTGGCACGGCTGCCGCAACATGATGGATCGCCGTCACCAAGCATCCCGGTGTCGGACGGCTCTCAGCTCGCGTAGTGCCGCTAGCCGTCACCAAGCTTTCGACGCGCCGGCCGCCGCCGACGGGCTCCGGGAGCGTGGCTCCGACCTGACCGTACTGGAGGTCGAGGACTACATCGCGCGGCCGAAGCCCAACGGGTACCGGAGCCTGCATGCGCTGGTCGAGGTCCCCGTGCATCTGTCCGACCGGGTGGTTCCGGTGACGGTGGAACTTCAGATCCGCACTGTCGCCATGGACTTCTGGGCCAGCCTCGAGCACAAGATCTACTACAAGTACCGCGCCGACGTCCCGCCGACGCTGTTGCGCGAGCTCGCCGAGGCTGCGGAGACGGCGGCCAGTCTCGACGCGCAGATGGAACGGCTGCACAAGCAAACCCATCCGGCCGCACCTCCTGTTACAGCGACCGGCAGCGCGTTGCCCAGCTGACCTTGCGGTCACAGTGGGACGTTCTCGCTGGGCGTCACTCAGGGACAGTGAAAGGCTTGCGCTCGCGCCGGTGGGGGCTGGTAGGTACACGCGTTAGGAACGATCTCTTGCACGGCGAAGGCCCAGACGATGCAGCTGAGCACCACGAGTGCACTGACCACGAGCACCACGATGCGCATCTGAGCAGGTTTCACTGGTCCGCCTCCTCATGCCATCATGAATCGTTCGCTGTGGAACTGCTCGGCTGCGACACCGTCACCGGCCAGCCAGCTCTCTGCGGCATCCATCGTCGCCGAGGGCCCACAGAGGAAGAACTGCCACTGCTCGTGGGGGCCGGGCAAGCTCGCCGCCAGCACATGCACCACCCGCAGGTTGAGCGTGGCCTGCAGCGCCTCGATGTCGGCCCGGCCCGGAATCGTGGTTTCGCTCCGGTTGCCCAGAATCAGCACACACTCGCGGCGATCACCGCCGTCGGCCATGGTCTTGAGCATGCTCAGCATCGGCGTGACCCCGATGCCGGCGGCGATCATCGCAATGCGCACCCGCGGATCCGGATTGACCCGGAACCGCCCCCACGGTCCGTCCAGGTAGACGTGCTCGCCGACCTTCAGGCGGCGCAGACCTGCGGTCAAGGTGCCGAAACTGCGGATGGTGAACTCCACCCGCGTGCGTGAGTGGGCGCTGGAGCTGAACGAGAAGGGGTGATAGGTCAGCGCAAACGGTTAGTGCCCCAACATGATCCACGCGAATTACCCCGCCTCGAACTGGAAGCCGTCGGGGCCGTATGCGCCAGGGTGCACCAGCTCGAGGGCGATCGTGAGGCTGCCCCCCGGCTGCTCCCGAACCTCGACCACTCGCCACCGCCTGCGCCAGCGTTGCAGCGGCTTGACCGCCCGCACCCACAGCGAGATCCAGACGAACGCCAGCGAGTAGACAATCCACAGCGCTCGTTCCCACGGCTGGTCGACGTAGTAGCCGATGAGCAGTACGTGCGCCAAAGCGGTCGCCACGATGAAGACCGCGAGCGTGGCGTGCAGTACCTGCCAGGCGTGATAGCTCAACCGCATCCGGGTCCGCCACACCGATGTCGCCACCAGGAGAAGTAGTGCGAGGACCGAGGCGATAGCCAGCTGGGCGCGCAGGGGCGCATGGACCACGTCGAACAGCGACCAGAAGGAGCTGTCGTAGAGCACCAGGATGATCGGGTGCGCGAGAATCAGCCCCAGGACGAGGTAGCTGATCTCTCGGTGGAACTGCAGCAACGGCAGCACACCTGTCGGCTGAGCCACCCGCACCGACCGGGCAGCGAGCGCGAACTGCAGGCCCAACAGCGCGAGGCCGACGAAGCCGAACGACACCGAGAGGCTCACCCAGAACCCGCGGCCGGGGTCGAGCTGGATCAGGTTGAACAGCAGCGGCGCGACGGCACCATCACATACCCGGCGACCCACGCCACGGCACCCCACCGGCTCCTCATTTGTGCATCTAACACCCGAGGACGAGCCCACCCAGTTCACTACGAGGAACGCGCCGATGAGGCTCGCCGAACGAATACGCAACGAACGCCGCACCGTGCCCCTGTACTCCGACGATTACCGCGCGCTGCGCATGGCGTCGCCGATTACAGTTCGTCGTATGGCAACGCTGACAATCCGCACTGATGCGGAGGTGGAACAGGCACTTAAGTCGCTCACCCGGGACGGATCGTCCCGCTCGGAGTCGGCGCGGGCCGCTATCCTGATGGCCGAACGTGCGCAGCGTCGCGCGCGGCTGCGGGCCGAGGGCCAGGAACTACTCAATGACGCAGATGACGTTGCCGCGTCGCGAGGTCATCGCACCGACGTCGACCGGGCGACGAGAAGCGTCCTTCCGTCCCGAGATCGAGGTCGACGACACCAAGACCCGCGTGATGGTCGAACAGCTCACCGTCATCGACCCACAGAGCCGCCTGGGTGACTTCGCCGGCCGACTCAGCGGTTCGGAAATGCAGGCGGTTGACCACGCACTGCAGGTGGTGCTGGCGCTGGATTGAACGACCGCCTCAGCCGATCTGCATACCTGCGCATCGTCACGCTCAAGCAATCGGAACCACTGCAAGGGCGTGATGAATCCCGTGGAAATCGGCCGGGTTTCGGGTGAGTAGCGGTAGGCCGGCGGCGACAGCCACCGCGGCGATAAGCAGGTCGAATCGGCGAGGTTTCGGGTCCCGACCAATCGCTCGTACTGCGGCGCATAGCGCGCCGTACGCCCGCGCCGCATCCGTCCCGAACGGCACCGGATCAAATGTGTTGACGATCCATTGGTACCGCTGTTCTCGTGCCGCGTCGACCAGCGGATCGGCGGTGTGCAGCCCGTAGGAGAGTTCTGCAAGCGTGATCGTGCTGACCGCAGCGGTTTCGGTGTGCTGCGCCACCGCCGCGGCCGGGTAGTCGATCACGATGGACGTGTCGAGCAGCGCTCGGTGATGGCGGGCCGTCATCGCCCGCTGGACCAGCGGTCGACGTCCAGGTCGTCGAGTGCGTCATCGAGTTCAGCGAGTTCACCGCGGAACCGTTCAGCTCCCCAGGTTGGAAGTGCGGCAATGCCGGCCGCGACGGCGTCCACGGCAACGAAGCGCTCGGGCCGGGCGCCCGCTGCCGCATCATGCGGCACTAGATCCGCCACCGGCACACCGTTCCTAGTCACGGTGAAGGCCTCCCCTAGCTCGACGCGGCGCATGATGGCGCCGCTGTCGTTGCGGAGCTCGCGTTGACTGATGGTGCACTTCACAGGGTGAGTGTAGCGCCGAGGTGCTACAGGACGATATCGCCAGCTTTCCGGGCACGCATGGCGGCCATCGCTGCCGAACAATGGGCAGTGACTTATAAGTCAAGCGTCCTGCCACGCCAAGGAGGGAGGCGGTCGCCGAGGTCGCGGCCGCGATGCGAGTCGACGATGCTGTCGCCTACCGCTTCGAGAAGGGCGGGACCAACCCGACGCTCTCCACGGTGCGAAGGTACGCAATCGCCGTAGGGGCAATGCTTGAGCTGGGAGCTAGTTCGGCGAGCGATCACGCCAAGCCAGTGAGCAACCATGTCTCCACGGCGCAGCCTGCCCGTTCCTCCGCTACACCTACTATCGCCGTGTAGTCGCCGGAGGTGACTTTGTATCCGCCCGACAAGTTTGGAGACCACGGTGCCCGACGACGGCCCACCTGACGAAACGGCAGCACCCGCATCGCAGGTGGCCACCATCTCGACCGAGTTCGGTGTCACCGTCATCGGTGATCCGGTAGAGGTCGATGCCTACCTGAAGCAGTATGCGATCGACACCAGTGGCATGCGGATGTCCATTCCTCCAGCGAAGCTGCAACAGGCCTTTGGGTCCGGCGGCTTGCTGGCGCGGTTGGGCGCCAACTCAGTCGCCAAGTACATGTCGAGCAACGACATTGTCTCTGCTCCCGCCCAGGATGCGGCCAAGCTCGGTCCGGCCCAGTACGCCGAGCTGCGCATGGTCACCCGAGATCCAGTCAGCAAACGATTCACCTCGACACGCTCGTATCGCCCGCTACTTTCGCCTTGAAAGCAGCTGCGCCCGAGCTGATTGCGATCGAGGCTGCCCTGCAGGTTGTAGTCGCGCAGCTTGACCAAATCCAACGGGACGTCGCTGAAGTACACGAAGACACTCAGGACCTGCTCGCCCAAGCGAATGCTCAACGACTCGGTGACATCTACGGTCATCATCGGGTGCTCGCCCGACACTCCGCCGGTCTGGACAAGGGCCAAACACTGACCGACACCGACTGGTCTTCACTCGCGTCTTTGGGGCCAGTCCTCGAGGTCGGCGTGGCCCGCCTGCAGGCGTATCTCGGCGAATCGGTCCGTGGGCTGGACGCTTCGGATGACTTCGACAAACGCTCCGCCAAACTGGCTTCGTTGGTCAAACGTGGCACGTTTGTTCGAACGTTGGAACTGCTCATCGTCGCGCAACAATCAGAATATCTGTGGCAGCGAATCCGCCTGGAGCGCGTACGCACCGCCGAACCCGACGCCTTGCAACAGACGCTGACCAACACCGGCGAGCTGCTCGCCGAGCACCTGGCGAGCGATCGAGAGCTCGCCAACCAACTGCGCGAAGTACTTGGCACCTATGCGGTACTCAGACTCTCTGAGGTTCACCACATCTTTATCGGCGACCGGCTGGCAAAAGACCGGCGGACCCTGGCCGACGGTGTCGACCGATTCGTCGAGCTGCGCACCCGGCAGGTGGCCAACTGGGACGACCTGCACGACGCGACCTTGGGTGACGCGCTTCGGGTCGCGTCGGCCCAGGCCGGCCGGTTGGCATCAGAAGCACGTCGGGGCATCGCATCGGGGGCGTCGAGCGTCGCCAAATGGGTCGACCCCGACGACCACCCGAAAAACCCATGACCGCCGCCGCTACCCGCGAGCTCAACGTCGCGCCCGGGTCCATCGTCGTGATACGCGACGAGGAGTGGCTGGTCACCTCCGCCGAGCACGACGACGACGGTTGGCTACTGCGCGTCCGAGGACTCTCCGAGTTGGTCGCCGACACCACCGCCGCGTTCTATTCCTCCCTCGACGACATCGAGGTACTCGACCCCGCCGAGGCGGCCGTCGTGGCCGACGACTCCCCCGGCTACCGCAAGTCCCGGCTGTGGTTGGAAGCGTTCATCCGTAAGACCCCGGTGCCCTACGGCGACCAGCACCTGACGGTGTCCACCCACATGTTGGCCGACCCGCTGGCCTACCAGCGCACCGCGGTACGCAAGGCGCTGGACCCCCAGCACATCCGCCCCCGCATCCTTCTCGCCGACGCGGTCGGCCTGGGCAAGACCCTCGAGATCGGCATGATCCTGTCCGAGCTGGTGCGCCGGGGCCGCGGGGAACGCATCCTCATCGTCACCCCCAAGCATGTGCTGGAGCAGATGCAGCACGAGCTGTGGTGCCGCTTCGCGTTGCCCTTCGTCCGGCTGGACTCCGCGGGCATCCAGAAGGTCCGCCAGCGCTTGCCCGCCACCCGGAACCCGTTCACCTATTTCAAGCGAGCCATCATCTCCATCGACACCTTGAAGAGTCCGCGGTACAAGGCTCACCTGGCGCGGCACAAGTGGGACGCCGTGGTCATCGACGAGTCGCACAACCTCACCAATGTCGGCACCCAGAACAACGAGTTGGCCCGCGTGCTCGCCCCCAACACCGAGGCGCTGATCTTGGCGTCGGCGACCCCGCACAACGGGAAGGAAGAGTCGTTCGCGGAGCTGCTGCGCCTGCTCGACCCCACCGTCGTGGACCCGGATGGCACCTTCACCGCCGAGGACGTCGCCACCCTGCTGATCCGCCGCCACCGCCACCACCCGGAGGTCGCCGCCGAAGTCGGTGGCGATTGGGCCGAGCGGGCCGAGCCGGTGCACCGCCTCATCACCCCCTCACCCGCCGAGGACGCCGTCGCCGCCGAGCTGTCCCACACCTGGTTGCACCCCAAAGACGGCCGGTCCCCGCATTCTGGTCAGACCACCGCGTTGTTCCCGTGGACGTTGGCCAAGTCCTTCTTGTCCTCCCCGGCCGCGCTGGCGGAGTCGCTCAAGCAGCGCCGCAGCAAGCTGTCCGAGGGCGATCCCGCCCAAGCCGTCGAGCTGAAAGCACTGGCCACCCTGGACGCGCTGAACGCCCACGCCCTCAACGACCAAGCCGGCAAGTTCGCCGCACTGGTCCAACGCCTGCACGAGATTGGAGTCGGACCGGCCTCGTCCACCCGCGCGGTGGTATTCGCCGAGCGGGTCGCCACCCTGCGCTGGCTACGCACCACCCTGCCCGCCGCACTCAAGCTCAAACCCGAGAACATCGCCATGCTGCACGGCGGTCTGTCCGATGTGGAGCAGCAGGAGATTGTGGACAGCTTCAAGCTGGCGACGTCCCCCATCCGGGTGCTGGTCACCGGCGACGTCGCCTCCGAGGGCGTCAACCTGCACGCGCAGTGCCATCACCTGATTCACTACGACATTCCGTGGAGCCTCATTCGCATCGAGCAGCGCAACGGCCGCATCGACCGCTACGGCCAGAAGTTCCCCCCGGTGATGTCTTCGCTGATCCTCGAACCGTCGGACCCGGACTTCTCGGGTGACCTGCGGGTGCTCTCGCGCCTATTGGAGCGGGAGAACCAGGCCCACAAGACCCTGGGCGATGTGGCCTCGCTGATGGGCAAACACAGTGTGAGCGAGGAGGAATCGGCCATCAAGAGCGTGCTCGCCCGCCAGCGCCAGCTCGACGTGGAGGTCCGCACGGTCGAGGAGGTTGCCCAGGGCGATGACCTGGACGCCTTCTTCGCCGAGTTCGACCAGGGCAGCGGCCTCACGGCGCAGCTACCGGAGTCACCCCGGGAGAGCCTGTACCCCGACGACCTCACCCTTCTCGACGAGGCCCTGAACGCCGCCTTCCACGACGTCCCGCACGCCGGACTGGCCGCGGGTGGGGTGGGCTGGAAGATCCACCCCCAGCACGGCATCGCCGAGCTGACCCCGCCGCGGGACCTGCGCCAGCGCCTGAGCCAACTGCCACAGAACTACCTGACCGACGGCCGCGTACTGGAACGCCTCAAGCTCGCGACCTCACCCACCGTCGGGAACAAAGAGCTGCGCCGCGCGCGGGCAGGCCAGGGCATCAACGACACCACCTGGCCCGAGGCGCACTTTCTCGGTCCGCTGCACCCGGTGCTGGACTGGGCCAGCGACCGGGCCCTCGGCGCACTGGGGCGCAACCAGATCTTCGCCATCCGCGGTGCCGTGGACGTCCCGATGGTGCTGGTGATGGGGACACTGATGAATCGGCGCGGCCAGCTGATCTCCCGGGTGTTCTCCACCGCCGAGTTCCCGAACCCAGCGAACCCCGGCTTCTGCCTGGTGCAGGCTCGGGAGAACCTCGGCTTCCTGACCACCGACACCGGGCTCACCCCCGGCTCGCCCAACCCCGGCCCGGTCCCCAACGCCGCCGCGTTGCAAGCTTTGATCCCGACGGCCGTCACCCAGGCCTCGGCATCGATGGAGCTGGTGTTGGGTGAGCAGGAGAAGGCGGCGGCGCAACGGCTCGCGCGGTGGAAGGCTCGGGCGCAGCACTGGCACGACGAGGCGGAACAGCTTGAGCTGTTCGGCAACCAAAAGTCGAAGGTGAGCAAGCTGGCGCAACGCATTCGGGAAGAACAGCAGCTCGCCGAGCTGATGGCGCCGACCCAGAAGCTGGTGCGTCCGCTGCTGGTGATCGTGCCCGCCGGAAAGGAGAAGTAGATGCCCTCCTTCGACTCCATCGTCATCGGCGAGGACTGGATCAGCGAGCACTACTTCAGCACCGACTCGGTCAAGGAGTCCTTCCAGGGCAAGGTCCTCGCGCTGCGCAAGGACTGGGACGCCGAGGCCAAGGAGGGCCGCCCTACGGTGCGCGCCGCGTTCCTCGCGGCCTGCGGCGAGCTGCAGGTGCTGCTGGCCGCGCTCGCCGAAGACCCAGGCAAGGCCGCGTTCGCCCACGGCCGTATCCGGCACGCCTTGGGCTTCTCCGAGGTGTTGGCGGACTTTCACGCCGAGCGGGCCGGCACCGAGCTCGACATCCCTTACGCCGCGCTGCCCACCACGGCCAGTGTGCTGTTCCTGCAGGCCGAACCGGTCGACAGCATTGAGGACCTGCTCGACGCCGACACCGGCCGACTTATCGAGGCCGCCACGGAGGATCACAAACCGCTGCGCGCGGTGTCCAAGGTGCTCTCGGCGGTGTTTCGTGCGGACGCGCCCCCGGTGTTCGTGGTGGTGCAGGCCGGGCAGTGGATGCTGCTGGCCGAGGCCGAACGCTGGGCCGAGGGCCGCTACCTGGCGGTGGACCTGTTGGTGGTCACCGAGCGGCGCCACGAGGCCCGTGGTGGCGAGATCGACCGGGTGGTGGCGATGTTCTCACCACCCGCCCTCACCCCGGACGCAGACGGAAACCTCTGGTGGACCGGTGTTCTCGACGACTCCGTCAAGCACACCGTGGGGGTGTCGCAAGACCTGCGCGAGGGCATCCGGCTGTCCATCGAGATCATCGCCAACGAGGTGGTGCGCCGCCGCGCCGCTCGGGAGCTGACGCTGGCGGGTGTCGACGGGCAGACCCTGGCCCAGCAGTCGCTGCGGTTTCTCTACCGCATCCTGTTCTTGCTCTACGCCGAGGCCTCACCGGAGATGCGGGTGCTGCCCACCGGGGTCCCCGAGTACGGCGAGGGCTATGGGCTCGACCGCCTCCGCGAGCTGACGCTGACCGAGCTGGTGTCGACCCGCGCCCGCACTGGTCCATGCACGACTCCCCACGCCGTCACCAAGGGGGTGCACTCTAGTGTCGCGGGTTGTAAGTCTTTTTCTGGTGGGGTGAGGGTTTCGCGTGGCTGATGATCTCGTCGGCGCCTTTGGTCCAGGTGAATGGGTGGGCGCGTTCGTTCCAGCCGTCGATGTAGGTCCCG